>Ga0210059_1002406_pt1 | contig 29272 bp, 21 predicted proteins | sample Ectturendosymbi2_FD_188042 | JGI IMG/M metagenome (GOLD analysis project Ga0210059, IMG submission 188042) | Ecteinascidia turbinata endosymbiont from Florida, USA - Sample 2 (SPAdes) (version 2) | ecosystem: Host-associated > Tunicates > Ascidians > Unclassified | place: Key West, Florida...
TAGCAACCTACTGCCAAACATCATCCATACAATCAACATTTTTGTCATGTTAACATACGCTGTTTGAGGCTTGGGTGGCAAGATGTTCACCAAACTCAGGTTTCAGTCACGCTCGAAAAAGTTTTGGAACCGCTGGCAATTATTGTCAGGAGTCGTCTGATAAACACCCACATTCGGATTCATTATAATTTCTCAACTTTTTCTGAGTATTGCGGACGCTCTACATGGCAGTTTGACACTAACGTTATCAATCAAAAATTTTGGTGTGTATCTTATCTCTTCACTTAGTGATCTTTGCAGTCCCGTCGCCACGGGGGACTTTTGGGGGCTTAGCCCCCCAAACAAAGCTCCAAGCCCCCAAATTGAACTATGAAGTACTATAAATCGGTGGATTTTTTGTGAAATTTCAGAATGTTAAGCCCCCAGAATAAACGTAAAGCCCCCAATATTGAAAACTTTCTAGCGACAGTTCTGGATCTTTGTAATGTTGATTATGCGGTACACATTGCAGTTTTGACAACGAAATACAATATGTACAACATAAATATACGAAGTAGGAGTAAATATGAAATCTGACGCTCAAAAACGTAAAGAGAAAGCACAACAGCAATTTCAAAGTTCTGCTGCAAAGTCCAGAGAGCCGACGGATTTTTTTGCTGCTTCCATCATCCCTACTAACAACAATTTAGCTGAAAAAACCTGTAATGTTTTACTAGTAATTATCCAACTTGAAAGACAAAGTTTTCTTGCCTTGCTGCTTCAAATTTGTTGAATATTTCGTCAAAAAATGATATAATTTGAAAGGCCACATGTATTAACCTGGGAAATATCTAACGCTATAAACGCTGCGGAGATGTTCTAGGTCAGCAATCTGTGGTAGGTAATGCAGCGAGACAATGACTGCTGATTGCAGTAAGCCACGTACTTTTATACGATGTGAAAAGAAACCTTGCTGCCAACGAAGCGCATTTTTGGGACTGTTGCCGTAACATGGGTAATTTTCTTTGTGATGTAGAAATGGTAAAGCCTTGTGTGAACGCCCATTTGCATTGTATCGTCGGCAGCCTGAAATTGGCAAGCAAAATGTTGACTTTGCCTATCAGTGCAAAAATTTCTGTGAACGTCTATGCCTGTGTTGTTTGTTTATAATGTAACATCTGCTTTGTACTGTGCTATAAATAACCATTTTTGTGTTGTTCGAGTATCCCTTGTCGCAACCTCTCGGTTAGCATGTGGTTGAATGTGCGATTCACCAGGAACCGGGTGTGCATGTAGACTTACACCCACGTGTATGTGGCGCGAATATGTGAAGGCTAAAGCCCATATATATGTAAAACATGTGAATTTTTGGGAAATAATTATTCCATTCCCAAACGGTGGCCAATGGGCCCCTTTCAGCAAAGCTTGCCCCCCCTGGCTCAAACTTCTAGTTACGCCACTGTTAACAGCTAGCAAGCTACTACTGACATGTGTAAACAATCTCGGTGCAATTCCCAAGTGCGTGCAAGTGTGTCGACTAGACAGTTGTATACATCACTGAGCGCTGTTGTTTAGTCATACTTCATAATTGACGATAGCTGGTGCTGTGAGCCAGTTCAGACAGTCTTGTTTTTCAACGCGCTTAGCAAATAGTGGTGGATGATGCATCTCAGAAAGGGCCCGGAGCCGGAGCTGCTAAATTAACCACCAGCTCCGGCTCCGGCTAAATTTAAAAAATAGCTCCGGCTCCACCCAAAATGACCAGCTTCGGGGCTCCGGGCTCCGCAGCCCTGGTTACAACATAAGAACGATATCTAGAGGAAAGCCCTCTTACACGTAGCTGATTATAATTTAGGCTCAACTTCGTAGCGGCTCCAGTTGGACCTCGTTCAACCGCTTGGAGGAGTTCCTTGTGACATTTTTATATTATTTTTGTTCTTTTGCAGAGAAGCGCGAATGAAACAGCAACTGATATATCGGAGCAAATCTTGCATCTAAATGATTCTTTGCGACAAACTCAAGTATGTTTAATTGCCGATGTTGTTGTGTGTACTAAAACCTAGTGCAAAATTTCGTTTCTCAAAGTTTTTTTTCTTTAATACAGGATATCGTAGAAATTTTATTATGACGTATTTCTTTATTTATCTTTTTGCTGAATAATCGTCAGAAACAACTGTATCTATTGGTTTACCCTACAGCGCTATTCTTGTGTTTCCAAATCCGCTTTCTGGGAAGATAGTCAAGAAATATTTATGTGTAGGCCTACTATAGGCCTAAGGAAATGCCAAACCACCAAATATTTGGAAATTTTTGAACACATTCATTACATGAATTTCTATTGGTATACTCGAAACCAAGGCATACATGTTATAAAATATTGAAAATTTTTTCACAGGCTATGCAGCAGAAATGTAGTAGAAGATAAAGCTTCACGCAATTATGAAAGCTGCCGAATGCATAAGAAATTACAGATCGTCAATTAACATTTTCGTGAAAAATTTTTCTATGTGTGACCAGTGCTTTGACCTAGCAGGCAGAGTGGATGCTTGCATGTTTTCTGGAAAAGTGGGTTTATCTGAAATTTCACTGTATGGTTTACAGGTTTTGCTTAAACCTTCAATGTCACAAAATTATTAATATACGCACGAAAAATATCAACGCAAAATGAAACACCAATGCAATAATTTATTGTAGTTCCTAGGCGTTAAATATTGTTATGAATACTTCAACAGAGCTACTAAGTTGCTGACGTAATGAGCCATGTACAGTGAATACAGAAAGTGAATTTTTGCGCTTTGCGTTTTATGTTATGGGATTGGTTTGCAGTGTTCAATGGTCCTCCCGTTTTAGCTGTTGTATTGCACAACGTCTGTATTCCCACACGTAACGCAACAGACTTGCAGTAATAAAGAGCACATGATTACATGAAAGAACACGAGATAGATATGCGGCGGATGTAGAAAAGCATACGCTTATTGGCGCTAAAACAATTACTTTGATGAAACACAAGCATAGGTACTTGGAACCAGTAAAGAGCGCACGCATGAACGGCGCCATCACGGTTGTTGATAGGGCTGCGATGACTTTCAAGTAGAGCGATTTATAAAGTGCATTGAACAAGAGCAAAGTATGAAATGTTTTGCTGATATGTGCAGTTTCATTTGACTGTGGCAAACAGTTCGTTTTCATGAAATGATTATAGCAAATCGTTTTGATAATTTTGCTCATTGTTTACATGAACAAACTGCGATTGTCAGCTTCAATGACACCATTGCCAATCTACGTGATGTGGTGGATGACCTTCAAAAACGTTAAATTATAATTTTTCTGAATAACTGGTTTCAGATGAAAAGCTCTATTTTGTGCTTTGCCAGCAGAATTGATGCGTGCGACAGTAAACACACTTACGCTTCTGCATCGTTCGTTATAAATCTGTATTCCACAAACATGTGTGTTGATTTTATTTATCAAGTATGCGCCATGTTTTTCAGTTCAAGTCAAGTTCTACTCAAGCTTCTAAATCCCCAAACAATTTTTACTCTGCGTATATTGGTTGTTTTTTTCTATCCTTTGTAGTGTTTGTCAAGTCACAGTTTGAATATAATGTTTCTGATCAGGCAATCGCTAACCGAACGGACGATATGTTGGAAGACATACAGGAGAAGTTGGAGAACACTATGCATGAATTTTCTACTTTTGAGGTATATTTCCTGCAAAGCAAAATTAGAGGAAGTGGTTTCTTTTAGTTGGATTTAATTTTATTGTCAGATAACAATTTTTCTTTTCTTTTCGTAGTGCAAAGAAACGCTTAGATTACACGTGATTGCAGAAGTGTTGTGTTTACTTAACCTTGAGCTTCATGAGGTCTCACTTGCTCAGGGTTGCATCTGTTTTTCCTTCTCTTTGGTGGTACTAAGTGCCGTATCAGCCCAACTCTGCCCCCCCCCAAATGCTTACAGGGGCCCCCTAATGGTGATTTATAAAAATAATTTTTCGACGTTGTGCTACATCTCGAGGCCGAATGGACTTCAAAACAAAATATTAAAATTCAGGGGTCGGCAATCTTGTGGTAAATGCGTGCCGAGTTAAGGTTCCAAAGCATGCAGTGTGCCAGCTACATCAGTATTTTTGTACAAGTCAAGGTCAATATAATACTTCTTGTAAATCATAACAACATTAATATGTAAAATTTGGAGCTGCTGCGTGCCACTGGACATTGCTTGCAGTGCTAAGTGTGACACGCGTGCCGCAGGTTGCCGACCCCTGTTCTAATTGCAGACACAATTTTGGCAGAACCAGGCCCCTAGCCAGATTTTAAGGTTTGAGGGGCAAAATACATTTTTATGGGAGAAAGATTTTTATTTTTATCATATGTTTAAAACAAATTTTTCTGAGCACTACAAAATTTGGGGATGAACAAGAAAGATTTGAGGCGGCTGTCCCCGAATGCTCCCCGTGTCTGCAATCCTGGGCAGAACCGTCTCCAGAAAGTCTTCCATTGGGGGCTTCATGTTTGTGCACGGGTGCTGGACATTCTGAAAATTTATTATTAATCCACAACACGAACAGCATTTGCAGATTTTGCAAATTGATTATAAATATTTTCCCGCAAATATCCATAATAGGCTCGTAGTTTCCAACTAACATTTTTTGAAGGAGCTCAAAAAATGGAATTGCGTCGTAAATCATTGTCATTTAATTGACGGCGATTATTTAGAGATGTCGTAATGAAATGCAAATGTAAAAAAATTTTCAAGAAAGCAGGATCAATCCCATGGTTCAGTTATGAAAACATTATTACCGAAGGAGCAAACATGAGGCCGATCAAAGCATGTGCGCCGCGATGAACGTTTTCTTTTATTAGTGCAAATTAATAAACTTAACCATTAGCTTAAGTGAAATATGCTTATAAAGCATGCGCATTGGGCTTTTTACTGGCCGAAATACGCATGCATAAACCTTGCTGATGTCTGGATTGTTAATCACCTGGTGTTTTAGATTAATAACATTTTGTATCTCAAATCGCCTATAAATGTCAAGAAATATAGACTAAAGCCTACATGGACGCAACGGTTAGGCTAATATCAATAACCCACTAACTTTACTACTCTGTATTGGCACAGACCCCAAAATAGACTCTTCTAACTAAACAATTAACTCCATCTGGCTATCTGAATAGCAGGCTGCGCAAATGTGTAACTTTGATCGTAAGCACGAAAGGTATCTTGCTGCTATGCAGTACAAAATAACAGAAGACTACCTGGGCTAGACATAGTAGCCCACATTTTTTTACAACAATCACTACACAAAACACGTTGAACAAGTGGAAGTCTGATTTTTGGACGTATACAACTAGGCATGTAGGCAGGGCCGGATAAATGAACGTGAGGCCCATCAGGGCAAAGTCGTGACTGCGATGCCCCCAAAACGCTTAGCGCAAGTGCGAAGTTCACTCCTTTGCCTGCAGATACAGGTTGCGAAACTTGCTAGCGGATTTTTGCACACTTGGACTTTACTGCGTAACAATAACACGGCGATAAATCTTCAAAATGATCACTCCAAGTTACGGTAGTAGGCGTTTTGCCGCATGTGACCAGGGCTTGCACTGAGACTTTTTTCCACCCATATCCGTTTTTTTAGTCGACCTGTATGTGCAGTTATTATGAAAAATCTCGTGATATCTCTGATTTCAAATTCATCAGCAACTTCAATGTGTTCAATCATATAAAGGTAACTTTACATTAGAGTGTTTACATGCGCACATCAGGTGAGAAAGCATGCATATCGGATGAAGCAGAACGTGTTCAAGGGAAGGCAAGCGAGGCACTTGCCTCTCGCCCCCCTTTGCAACGGCTGCAATGTGTGAAGTACTTTGCTTTCAAAGGGGCCCAACAGCAACTGTAATGAATAAGTAGGATATTTGCTTTCAAAGGGCCCCCCAACATCAGTTGTAATGTGTAAATACCTTGCTTTCAAAGGGGCCCAAGTAACTGTAATGCAAAGCCACTTTTATTTCAAAGGCCCCCCAACTTCACTGATTTCTAGTGCTTCATATTTCAATTTGCGGGATCGAAGTTTTCTCTGGGGTGCTTAGTGGTGACGGGACTAAATTTTTGGCCCTCTGTGACAGCGTCCCCCCCAATTGGGGGTATGGAGTGCGGCTGATACGGCTCTGATGGTGCTACTACGAAAATGCACATAACTAACCACTTTTAAATAAACCCAACAGCCGGTTTTAGCCAGATCTAGCAGGCAGACAATCGGCGTGTTAGCAGCAGCTAGGAAAATATAACATATCCGGCCGTGTTTTAAGCAGGCCCTGCTACAGGCATAATAAAGAGCTAATGTAAACGAAGCAATTCGCTTTGATATTTTAGTGGACTTATGGTGATGGAATGATAACAAAACAGTTTACACTGCAATCATCTGAGTCTATAGCTGAATTGATGACTGAATTACCCGCTTTATACTGCACTGTTATCGGGTTGACGCGTGAGCGATTCGTCGTCCTTGGCTTACCTTCGTGAACGCACTTGCGAACTCGATATTGGGGCGTTTTTACACTGCATGGACTAAAAAATTTGCTTAGTGCGTTTGGCCTATGGTATTGCGAAAGCTTGGGAATAGGTGAAAAAGAAAAGGTGAAACCTGATTCCACTGCACAAAATTGCTCTTGTAAGTGTTGTTGGAATCGCCGAGATGTGAATTTATTTAGAGTAGTCCGAGAAATAAAAGCCAGCAGAGAGAATCGTGGAGAGCTGCTGGGCGATCAGGTCATGAAAACCGCATCGCATCGTAATTGCAGACTCAAGTGACTTTGGAATTTGAACTGCTTCTACAGGGCAGGTAATGGGAGTTAGTTTTTATATTGCAAAGCCACTTTGTTGATTTCAGTCACGATCAGTAACCACTAACCAGTCTGTTCTCTGCAGTACAATACAACAGTGTCAATTATGAGGATTCACAGCACTTTGTAAGTAGAAATCTATGAACAGTAGGTAGGCTACTGCAATTCACCAAATTGCAACTGTAACCTATTCCACAAACTTTTATGCCGCATTTTGTGCCACTCCATGTGTTCCATTATGAACTGAGGAAATCATAGCCGCATGACTGGGATACAAAGTTCAAAGTGTAGCTAGCCTATACTGAAGTCATCCACTTCCAATATTAGACTACATATTTTGCACAGAGTTTGAATCACTCTACTATGTCAAGGTGTAATGAAAACCTATTAATCAGTATTGGTGTAATAGTCCTTCAGCCCAATATCTGATGTCGAATAACCTACCGAATAATCTTCCAGTTTGCTCATCCGATTCAATTTTGCTGATTTTTCCCTAACTAGGTGTAGTTAGCCTACAGGCAAAACTATTAAATAAATTAATCCGTCATTTTTGCTACAGATTAGCTTGAATAGGCTAATCTGTTCCACGGTAGTGATTTTAGCATCAAACAAGTACAGAAAAGGTTGCACAAGGCTTAATACAAACCACCCAACCTCTTCCGCTTGAATCCCCTATATCGGATTCCCAACCTACCTCTGCTTGTTGGATTCGCTGAATCGGGTATGGTTGAAAAAATGCGCGCTCAAGCAGTTCGGTGAGACACTCACGGTCGTGCTTGAGTGATTTATGGGATTCCCAATCCAACGCGAATCCGCTAACAGTGCAGTGTAAAGAGGGTAAATGTTTCGTTTTTTTGCTTTGACAAAAATCCACCACACTAAGATGAAATGCAAGAAGCAAAGGAAAATATAAATCTGAATCCGAGGATTTCGTGGTATTAGATCCACAGCCCAGAGCCGGAGGAAGGGCACCCGTTCCCCCCGGCCGGGGGGATCCCCGGGAAAAAAGGGGCCCCCAAATCTGACCAAGTACCTTTGTTACGGCATATAGAGACACCAGAACTGACCTCACCAAGAACTGATTTCACACATTTCCCCTTTCAATATTCATATTGATCTTATCCGTCAAAGAATTTTATCTTCACACGACCCCTAACTAGTAACTTCCTAAAGTCAACCATTGCGAAATGCATTGTGAATAGCTTCGTTGTCAAAACCAGCACTTGTCTTGGTACGCTGGCTGGTTGTGCAGGTAACGTTTGCTGAATCCACGTTGCTTGTAAGCATTTTTAGTATAGCCTAGTAAAACATTACTCAGGAAAAATAAGTTGTACACCAGTTGCGTAGTTAGAGCTTTTGGCCAGGTCGGGAAACGTAGCTGAAAGAGGCCCACTGGCCACCGTAGGGCGTAGGGGGCCCCTCGCCAACTTTCAGAAAAAAAGTTTAGAAATGAAAGTGTATCCGGATGTCGATTTCTATATACTAAAACCCGGTATCACCGGAAAATAGCAGTACAAAAGCTTCCGAAAAACGCAAAAGAGCAACAACTTACTGAAAACGAAAAAAGTACTGAATACCGAAATATAGCCTAAACAAAATGAGAACTCAGCTTTTGCATTTATCTTGTCAGGGTGAGGTTTACACCCTTCAACCCCCGTCAGTCACACCACTGTTTTACACCTGTGTTGTATCCTTTCACTGTACAAGAATAGAATAACCGGTATACAATCATATAAAATCGTATTCGTAGCCCGCGCCTGTAATATCCACCCATGTCCGCTGCACACCCGCGTCCGCTACTTTGCCTGTCTGCAGAGGCAAGTTGCAAAACACTGCGTGCTGATTGTTCTACTGTTGGACTTTATTGCGCAACAATAACATGGCAACGAATCTTCATGTGTTCACTTTAAGTTACGGTAGGAGGCGTTTTAACGACCGCATGCGAGCGTTGATCGCAGCTAATGCAAGGAGTCAGCGAGTTCTACTATCTGATAGCCACATCCTTTTACAGCCTACTGTGTAAAAACAAGCGTGATAAGTTCGAAAAATCCATTGTTAGTGTGAGACTGAACGCTTGTCCGGATTATGTGGATAAGCGTTCACCGTGAAAAAGTCAGTAAAGACAAGCAAGGATTTATTGAAAGGGTGTTTGATTGCTTTGGACGAGATCTTAGACGTTTGCAGCTCTTTTTTCTGAATGATGGTGGCAAATCTTCCTATGTACAGTAAAATAAAGACATAATTGTATTTTTCTTAAGCCACGGCAATTTGCTTCTTTGTAAAAAAGTACCCTGCTTGAAAAATCTGCAAGTAGTCTATTTTGTATAACTTATCTCAAAATGCTTGGCTATTGCTGCCAACGAAGTGCATTTTTTTGTGACTATTGCCGTAAAATGGAACAATTTATTTTTGTGTAGAATGGGTCAAGCGCTTTGTGAACGTCCGTTTGCATTGCATCGTCAGAAACCTGAAAAGTATAAGCAAAATGTCGACGTTGCCCCCCCATGGAAACACTTATGCGGACGCCAGTGGAAAGGGCCCTTGGGGTCCTTTCCATTGGCGTCCTAACGAACGTTTTCCGATCACTGCTGTACGCAATACTACTGAAGCAAGTTGAGGCTAATCAAACCGTTTAACAGATCAACTACGACTGATGAAAGGCTGACAAATCTGGCAATGATATCTATTGAAAAGGAAGCTGCTGAAACATTAGATATGACTGAGTTGACAAAAATCAGGTTTTTTAAGGTGCTTTAGGCGATTCGGGTCCCTAGAATAAGAGAAAATCATCATCGGGTCTCTAGAATCAAAGAAAATCGGGTCCCTAGAATCAGAGAAATCGGGTCCGTACAGGTTCATATCGGGTACCTAACATTTTCCTTAAAAAAATGCAAAAAATATTTGCAAAACTACTTCACTTATGACGTCACTCACAAAAAACCCGCACCCCCCAGGCAAAAATTTTTTTTCGAGTGCAATCTACTAGACTGACCGATCCGTTTGAGCCGTTGAACAGCTCTCTAGCGCAATCGGCGGAGGAGCTAGGGCGTTGGTAAGCAACCGAAAACTGCTGTTTTTTGCGAAAATCGCCAAAACCACCCAGACGCCAAGGTGTTAAGGTGCTTTAGGCGATTCGGGTCCCTAGAATAAGAGAAAATCATCATCGGGTCTCTAGAATCAAAGAAAATCGGGTCCCTAGAATCAGAGAAATCGGGTCCGTACAGGTTCATATCGGGTACCTAACATTTTCCTTAAAAAAAAACTGCAAAAACATTTGCATTTTTGAACACTTGGAAAAAGTCATTTTCCTACCTGAAGCATAGCGAATGCTTAAGTCTGTCTGCTTTATACGTTGTGTTGATGCTGTAGAAAATGCTTTTATAAGCATTTATTACAATAAATCGATGTTTTTGTTTACATAAATACAGTACTATGTGCTAAATGCAATGTATTGTAACCTATACTTGGGGCCCCAACGTCCAGGCTCGGGGGGAGACCCCAATCACCTTGCGCCGGTCCTGCCACAGCCTTATCTATTTCTGTTACCTTTGGGACCAAGTGCACCTTTCAAGCTATGATTTGCATATAGCCCATTAAAATATAGAGCTCATGTTGAGAACATTTGAAAACTAAAAACTAAAAAAATTTGAAAACTAATTGGTGACATTGAAGAAAGCAACTGTTTTTATTTGAGCTTAATAGTTTTACCAGCTACTGTACACACCGCAAACATCAAAAAACTGTTTATGTTAGCAGTCTATGTTGATCGCCAATTTATAAGACCGTTGACATTTCAGAGTTTGTTTAGATTTTTAAATGTTTTGTAATGTCATCGATTATAATTACAACAATTTGCTTTTTTTAATGTCATTCTGTTACTATTGGTAAAGAGCAAATTATCTTGAGCGGTGTTTTTAATTTTTTTACAATGTTTAAATAATTAGGTGACGACTGTCACACAAGAAACGCATATGAAAAAAGTGAGCGCACGCTTTGCATTTTAGTCAAAGTGTGTGACCCATAAATACACAACGCATGTACATTTATGTTTTAACGTTGTTCGAAATCATGTTTTCTGATAGTGTGGACTCTTGGGAAACTATTGTGCTGTTCGTTTTGCATTTGTTTTTTTAAAAAGATTGTAACTGACACAGACCGCTTAATTGCAAAAAAACTGCGGTAGGGAACAAGTGACATGGACGGATGACTTTAGTGAAAGATTTGACTTTTTGTGATTAACATGCATAAATACCTATCGATACCGTTGTAGCTGATTTTATTTGGATTGAGACATTTAAGGTAAAATCTTAGACATTATCTGCTATCGTTGTTGAGGCGACCTCCACCTGGAACTGACTTTGCTCTGCATTCGTACGTGTCGGATTGAAACTGAGGTTGTGAAAACTACTCAACCTAGTTTTTGTAGAAGCTTATTATGTGTATATTTCTCAAAAGACGAACGGTATCATTTTGTGAGAATGAGAAAGCTGCAACAAGCAAAGTTTAACAACGTGTTTATCGAAGGCAGTGTAATCAATACCCAGACCTAACCAGCAATGTGGGCTGTTGTCTCCTCTGTCATAGGAATAATTTGCATTATTTCAGCAAAACCCGTTTTTGCTTCGCAGTGTATAGTATTTTCCAGTAAATATAGCGGAGTATAGGTTTTCTGAGTGAAATTGTTGAGGAAATATTTTGTCAATGTTTTTGAACATATGCATCTTAAGATTTGCATTTTATGCTTTCAGAAATCTCTAACCTATAATCAAAATTACTGACTGCATGAAAGATCTCTATGAGACATTTCCACTTGTTTTATAAGATTTAATTGCCTGCAGATAATGAACATCTGCTTTGAAAATCAGACAACCCTGAATTTTGGACCTTGAGAGTCAATAAATATCCGTTTGGTAGTCTTTGGCATTAGCGTGATAAAATAACAAAAAAATGATTACCGCTGTAATATGAAAAGACGCATTGGCTGCAACCGAGATATTTGAAGCATTTTATTTGAGAATTTCACAAAAAAAAACAATGCAAGGGTCAATATTTAGGTGTTACAATAAAAGTTGCGGCCAATCGCACGTTTCTCCTTAACAATGGCCAGTGGACGACGTTACTCGCGTTGTTCCTCCTTACAACATTAGAGGAGTATGATGAAATTGTATTTCATTTGCACAAGGTGTGCACTTTTTTGGGTTTAATTATGTCTCAATTGTGCTGATTTTTTCGGAAAATTTGTAATTGCAATGTGAGCAGCATATTGGAAAGATGATGCTGGAAGTAACGCCTGAATCTTACTTACGTTTTGTTCATTGTGGTGTTGTGTCAGTATGTGAACAAAGCGTAAGGTACAGCATACGTGCTACAAGTATGTCTCCATGTTTTGAATGTTGTCAACGCAAACAGCCAACGGGATGGAGGCCACATGAGGCAACATTCATAAATGCAATCTAAGACCTTGTAGTGCAACATAACTTATTAAAAAAATAGAGAAAGCAAATTCTTTGCCAAGCTGGTCAAAACTTTTTCAATACGTTAGTAAAAAAACAAAAGAAGGTTATCACGGATCTGATTCCCAAATTATGCCAAACGTCTCAAAAATTTAACAACGTATTGTTAAATAATGCCAAAATTCCACTCGTGCATAACCAAATTCAATATTAAACAGGGAGCGCAATAGCTCACGAAGGATCCGAAACAGGCCTCAGTGAAGACGGCGATGGTATCCATAGCTGCGCTAAAGCTTGATACGATAAAAATATTCTTTATGTTAATGATGTGGACGACTGCTTGTTTGCTGCATTGGATCACGAATCAGAAACTTGTTTTCACTTGCTGGTTTCTGAACAAAGTTTGAAAATGCTTTCTGAGTCGTACTTTTCTTTCAGTGATAACTATATTTGAGTTTCATGCCTACATTCACACTATATACAGTGGAAGTCTTTCAAATAAAATGCGACGAAATAATTTAAATCGCTCTCTGCCTGCACAGGAGTCTTAAGTGCGCGAGCTATTGTCACATATGCGTTATGAAACTAATATGCTGGCAGCTAAAACAATTTTGTCAATTCTGTACTCGCAACAATTTATTGGGAGATTGCGAACCGGATGTATGCACCTTCCGGGCCCATTGTTTTCCGATCCGTGGTTTGGTCGATAACACTATAGACATGAAGTGCAGTAAACCCCACTTTAATAAATCCACGCATAATAAATCCGCCACTTATTAAATCCAAATCGAATTGGGACGAAACTTCAGTGTTGAAAAAACGCCGATTTGTAAATCCAGACGCCGCTTTATAAATCCAGTATTCATTCCACTTTTTTGTTTTTGTCGCCAAACTGCCAGATATTAGTAGGTGTTTCATGTGGGGAGCACATGCTTTGCAAATGAATTACCTGCTGAGCATTTTCTGAGAAGCGTAGCGTGCAGTGATCAAACAAAGCATTTTGTACGGTATTGTTTATGCAACAACAATTTTGGGGGCGACGGTTAAGTCCCGCGCTTATTACCTCAAACTCTTGGTATGGTGGTGGTTTTATTAAATGTGGCATGCAGTTGAATCAGGTGGTCATTAGCTGTGGCTGCGTGTGTTGATATTTTTTAATACAGACTTGGTGGCCAAAGAAAAAATTTGTGATTTGGTGGAAACTATTTTGAATCAGCTGGTAGCAAATGAAATCGATACCTTATTTTCTGTTGCATATTTTTACAGGAACAAAGCAACGTCACAAACGCTAAATTAGCCTCTGCCTTGGAGAATATAACCAACACTGAAGTAAGAATTCGTAACACTGAGGTAACTAAACGTAAACTTTGAGCTAAACTACCCTGTTTTTTCATGAAGTTAATGAGCAATAACTCAATGTTTTAGTAATTCGTTGTCGTAGAAAAGTGTCACCAAATGACCAGGAAAAACTCATCATGATTTTGTGACTTAATTTCACCCAAATGCGGTTTGAATACATACTGTGCTAACATGATGTTCTGTAAGTTGACACCAAGGAATCAAGTATAGTGATGTCATGCAAGTCATAATTTCCACAAAGTTAAATTCGGTCAATGTGAATCACTAACATTTATTATTTTAATTTATAAATTTCTGTTTCTGTGCATGTTTCATGTCTTATTCATGCTGTTGTCACCTAAATTGACCAGGTGTGATTCAACGTTATTCGCTGTTTTGAAACTGTGGTTCTTAAACATTTTGTCCGATATGCGCATTTCCGGTTGAGATTGAATCTTCATTTTCAACAACCTAAATTGAATTCAACCGTTTACACAAGATCTGACACACCCAAAGGAAATATTACATTCAAAAATTAGAACAATTAGACTAATAGCCCACCTGCAAACCCTATCATTCCCCACTAGTGGGTAATTCCGCACAGGTTAAGATCCACTGGTTTAATAGATGATCAGAGCATGACAAGCACCGAAAATAAATTTTGAGCGGAATGTTCTTGCGCATGAAATCGATGAGCCACTACATGTGAAAGAACGGAGTGTTTCGAATAGAATAAATAAGTTCAAAGCGAAAACTTCAAAGCATATGCGGAACTTTTTATGAAGTTTAAATGATGATTTTTGCTGATTTTGCTTGAAACCGTCTATGTCACACACTTATTCATACGCACACAAAACATTAGTGCAAATTGAAACACCCATGCAACGAATCTTCGTATTTCTTATGCATTATTGTTGTAAATACTTTGACAAAGCTAGATTGTGAATGACGTTATGAGCCATGTACAGTGAACACAGAAAGTGAATTTTGCGTTTCGCGTTTTGTGTTGTGGGATTGGCCTACCAATGGGCAACGAGACTTTTTTTCACCGTAACATTGTATAACGGCTGCGATGCAACATGCAATGCAGTCGACTTGAGCATGCATGGCAGTCGGAAGGAACAAACCATTACCTGAACGAACACGAAGATAGACATGTGGCGGATGTAGAAAAGCATACGTTTGATGGCGCTAACACAATTACTTTGATGAAACACAAGCGTATGTATATGGAACTGGTGAAAGGCACACGCATGGATGGTGACATCACGGTTGTTATAATATAATTGTGTGATGACTTCCAGGTAAACCGATTTATAAAATGCTTTCAATTAGTGCAAAGTGCGAAATGTTTGCTGATATGTGCACTTTCCTTTAACTATGGCAAACAGTTCGTTTTCATGAAATGATTGTAGCAAGTCCTTTTAATAATTTTGTTCTTTGTTTGCCTGAACAGACTGCGATTGTCAATCTTAATGTCACCATTGCCAATCTACATGATGTGGTGGAGGACCTTCATAAAGAAACCTCAAACAACATGACGGTAAACTTTGAAGAGGTCTATTATGTGCGATCACCTACTGCTTCTCTTGCACTCTCCGTTGCAAAACTGCATTCGATCAACATGTCTGTTGATTTTAGTTATCAAGATTGTCGCCACGCAAGTTTCTGAATCCAGAAACATGTTTTACTCTGCGTATATTGATTGTTTTTTCTATCGTTTGTGGCATTTGCCAAGTCATAGTTTGAAAATGATTGTTTGAAGTACTTTACTAGGGCTTATGGAGAAATTTGAAACGTGCTTTTTGTAAAAGATTATGCCTACTTCGATCTGCATGAATTTTTTTATCGCTCAAAATGAACCAAAATAAGACAAGAGAGATTTATACCTATAGATAATTACGGTTGTGTTGCTGTTGTTTAATAGAACCATAACGTAAATAACGACTCTTTTGAAAAACGTCTGAATGAGTAATAATATAACGTGTATTTTTAACCCACACTCTCTAATCGGTTTGGCTTTGTAAAGTAAAGATTTCCATTTCAATACAGTATATTTGCCTTGTAGGATGTTATCTTTCAAAAACTGATAAATGCTACGGTCGATATCAACAACATTCAGGTGACTAAACAATTTGAGGTTTTTGCAACTATGAGAACGATTGTTCATTGATTGATATGATGTACTTTAGTGTATTTTTCAAAGCTTGTGGTGCGTAATACCATTTGTGTCTCAAACAAATTCATATCCCATTGCCACAAAAATATCAGTTGTCGCACTTGAAGATCTCAAGTAAGAACGGTATTGACGGGTGGAAAAAGCATGGAATGTTGTTTTGAAAGCAATGTGTTTATCACTTTACCTCGCGAAAATATTGCCAGGTGCCATTGTAATCAAAAATGGTAAAACGTTTCTAAATTCAGCCCAGAATTTTCCCAATTTTAAGTAAATGCATTGGAACATACAAGTTTGCTTGTCCTTTGTGGCGGTTGGGGAGTGCTTCGCTACTGCTCTTACTCAGAATCAAAAACTAATTTTTTCAAAATTTAAATTTTGCCTGAGAAGCTAAGCAGTTGTAGTTCCTGTTGCTCGCAACGGGCTTGTTTCTAGATTAAATTGAGAAGTTGCTACCTATTTGAGTGGGCTGTTTTGCTGGTTGTTATAGAGAACCTATGCTAACTATCATAGAATCTGTATCTTAGTTTTTACTTAGATAATAAATAATGTGAGTCCTGGCTTATCAATTATTTAAAATATTTGCTTCAATAATCGTTTGCATATTATTTAAAGTACTGTACAGGATATTAAATGGCCCTTGGTTATCAGTTGTTTAAATCATTTGTTTCAACAATCGCTTGAATACTATTTAAAGTGAAATATATTACAAAGAACATCAGGCTTGCTTTGCAAGTTGAAAGCACTTTGTTTTGAAGCGCACACCCTGACCGTAACAATGACAATCGCAACAGAGTTCTGAGATTTTTGTAGGATGCCCAACACCTTGTATTGGTGAATCTGAGCACGAAAGTGAGCAACCTCACAAGATTTGTCAGTGAGATTGACTAATATCAAATGGCGTTTTTCTTAAAAGATTTCTCAAAAAAGATGGACCTTTGAAAAAAATCCAGATATCACATATGTTTTTTTTCAAAGGAGACATGCGGGTTGATTTTAATGGCGGAAAAACTGCGGCACGATCTTAATTTATTTCATCTTACGCATGGTTGCAGATCGCCCACTTCGATTTCGAAAACAGTGTTTCAAAGGATATAGAAAACATATCACGTGCTCTGGAAGAAATTGCAACAAATGCTTCGGTAAGTACAGTCACTTCACCTTTACATCGTTCATTGCATTAGATGCAATATTAAGGTTCCAAACCAGTGTTTTTCAAACTTTTTTATTCCACTGCCCCCGTTTCACTCTCGACACGTCGTTTCGCCCCTCAAGCCTGATAAAGCAAACACAAGGTAGTACTTTTAAAGAATTTTATTTAAAGAAAGTATTAAATAGCTGAACCAAGCCATTATAAGTTGAACTTAGGAAATGTATTGCGCCGCTAATATTACGTTCAGAATTTTGTCAAAATAATCCAGGGCAACGGAGCCGGAGCGCCGGAGCTTGGCATTTGCCTTGAGCCGGAGCTCAAATTAAAAATCAGAAGGATCCTGAGCTCAGTTTATAATTTAGGACCGGAGCCGAAGGTATGGCTATTTGAGAGGTCGCTCCGTGTCCGGGTTCCTTCCTAGATACTAACGGTTATGCCAAATAGACTGACGTGTGCTCTTTATAGCACACTAAACGCGACTGCTACGAGTTATGACACCGGACTGCAAAACTGGATCTGCTAGCCTTTGATGATTCTTTGTTATAAGACTGTGACATCGCTAACGCTGTGACATCGTAATCATGACATCGTTAAGGCTATGACATCGTAGCTGGCAGGCGTGGTATTACTTGTTGAGCGACGGTTCTCAAACACTGTTCTGGTTCTCAAACACTGCATATGTCTTGGTAAGAAATTGTGTGGTGAAAGTCAGAAATCCATTTCTGTGAAGCTACTCTATCTAACTGCGACAAAAGCAAAAATCAAATTTGTTCGGCGTCCAAATTTCAAAATCAAATTTGTTTAGCGCACAAATTTCAATGCTTTCATGGTGTTGGCACAACCTCTGTTTATCTAGATTTTGTTGACAGGCGTTGGATGGTTGGAAGTGCTACGAGAAACAAAAACTCTGCAGTTTGTTACCGCAAAGTTTTTTTTGTTTATATGGAAATGCACTCAACCAAAACGTTAAATATAAAGCTTCTTGCTTACATATCAATTTTATGTATTAATGTATAAGGCAATCGACTTCGCGTCAGAGAAGAAAGTAAATGATCTCTATCGTCTCCTGGAGAATGCCACTGAACGCATCAACGTAGTTGAGGTAAGAGCACCGTGAAAAATACCGCTATTCTGGGGTTTATTCAGAGGCAAAGCATTACGCAGCGCTTGTGCATACGTGTGCATTCATCATGAAACGATGAGTAATAAAAATAGAAGCATTACCAAAATGAATACATGGCAAAATCACCTTACATCAAATCGTGTTTGGGTATAAAACAAACACATTCGATTGTTAAACAAACACACTCGATTGTTAAGTAATAGTCGATAAAGACATGAACTCTCTTAACACTGTGTACTGCGCACGATCGCCACAACATTCAATTTTGACCCTTGCACATCCTTCTCTTTTATCTAATTAAAGCCCAGTAACAAAAAACGTTGAAACTATGCAGTTTTTACATCGTTTCTAGCCTTTTAAAGAATCATGACAGGACCAGTATTGATTTGTAGAGTTCCTTGGACATCTGCGAACGCAATACATCAGTCGTTAGAGAAGAGTTCTCCGATTCAATTTCGGAGATGGCAACCGAAATGGCGGTGAGTCAGTTTTGAATTATGGTAATGCAGTCAATCTACATTTTGATTTGATGTCAGAATTTTCTTGACTTGATTTTGCATGCGCAAAAAGGATCACCAGGTTGTTTCTGATCAGAGCAAATAATGTTGGTGGAATATTATCTTATGCTAAAACAATGTTTTTTGTTTCTTAAGAGAAGTTATTTATTGCTAATAACATAAGCATGATGTATAACCAGTTGGAAAGGTGAAAATGGTTTTGAAATATTCTTTCTGGGTGGCGCACATTGAAAACTTTAGTCAAAGTGAACTGTGCTACAAGCAAAAATTAAATATCAACTCTCTTAGCTTTTACAAACCTTATCACGAACACCTGATCTTTAGTTGATTTTTGTGACCAACTGGTGTGAATCGACGACGTTTAAATGAGACTAAAGTGAAGTGCAACAAAGCAAATTTGTTTGGTTACTGGCTTCCATAACTTCCTTCACCCAAACGTTTCTGACTTGTTTGCAACGCAGGTAGTGATTCGTGCACTGAATGATTTTGTGTCCCTCACTGATATTCTGCTCGAATCTGTAGACAACCATACCAGTGGCAACAATTCGGTGAGTGTGGTGTCTCAAAATGAACTTTACAAACAAGAAATTCCGAAATAAATTTTTTGGAAGCCTTGTCAATTTAAGTCCGTGAAAGTACAACAGCTTGTTAAGGATACATTTTACCAGCTATTTTCATACACACAAAATGAATTTTGTGTTTCAGGCTCGATATTTAAAAAATAGTTGCTAATCGCCTGCAATTTGAAAAGTTAACTGACGACACTCAAACGCAGGAAGATCAATTGCATTGGATACCTATACTCCAAAAGTTTCCTTTGCTTCTCTTGCTGATCAACTTAAAAGCAAAACTTTTAAACAGTGATGTAATGATGGATGCAGCTTTTTAGCTTGTCAAACTTATTTTGTTGATGCTTTCTATAAGCACAATATAACGTTTTACTGGAATTATTCCGATAACCTTTTTGCGTGTTCAGGTCAGTGACAGAGCTGAGTTGATTAGGTTCAGCAACCAACTCGGAAATTTGACGAAACATATCATTGAAATTGAGGTATGTGCTAAAAAATTTAATAGAAGCGTGTTTATGAAGGTTCCCCAAGAATTATGTTGAAATTCACTGCGCTTGCCTTTTGATCACTCTGTAACGTGAACTTGTTAGTTACCAGTAGCATTTAACTATGACTAGGCTGCGACATTTCATTATTGATTTACTTAAGTCAAGCTAAAAGGACTAAAAATTGATCTGCAAATAAACAAACAAATATCTTTTAACCACTGAAACGCATCAAACAGTCCATCAGAAAACCTAAAAAAATCACTCCATACTGTATTGGGATACTCCTTCAACAATTTTGGATGCCTTATATGAAATATAGTCAAGAAAGTTTTTCTTCTGTGATCTTTGTCCTGAGGAAACTGGGACAATCACAAAAACTTCTACCGTCGTTTTCGCTTTGGTTTAACTGCTGCTGCAACAGTTTGAACTGCCATCACTCAGGGCTGGCCAAATAATCATGAGCCACAACTGCATGTATCAAGCTCTGCGGTTAGACAACTCGCAGGCCATCCACGGAAGATTGGCAATTCCCTTGAAAAATTGTGAGGCTTGCTTGTCGAGCAACGGGGTCTGGATAAAGCTAACACCATGCGCAGCTGAACTGTTGTGGTCATAAGGGAAAGTGAACAGCAAGCTAATTTTTTTTAAATAGATTTTTAGGATTTTCACCCGTGAACCATACTCTATTGAAAATATGGACCTTTCAGGGAGCTATAAAACTTCAGCTCACAGGCTATTTTTGGCCCGCGGGCCACGGGTTGCACATCCCAGTTCTGCAGTGTTTATAGTTTCAGGCTATGTCATTGTAAGGCAAGCATTAATTTTTTGTGAGTGTTGTCGTGAAAGTGCCGTCTGCATACAGAATGAATCGAATTGTTTTGGCGAAACATCGGTTTCCGTGCACCTACAGTATTTCTGAGAGTGTTCGTCGGTGCTGGACTAGAGCAGCAATGCGGAAGGAAGCTAACGCTTCTTTTCACATTAATTCTTGCTTGTCTCGAAACGTCGGACATTGGTTGCTTTAAAATTTTTAAACTTTTAAAACGTTGAACTTTCGCAAGGTTGTTTTTGCTCTCAAAAATCGGTAATCAGCATCAGTATCTTTTACCCCTGTGTTCGCCATTTCTATAGAATGCACAAAATATACTCGAGCATCATGTTTCGAAAGAGATGAAGAAAATAGAACATGCAATCGTGAGTATGTGACCTCAAACAATTACGCGATAAGTTCAAAAAGATTGAATCTTCACTCTTCACTGGTATCTCTTTTTGCTCTAGGAATTCTTCAACGTTCTGTTTTGTATGATCAAAGTGTTTTGTGCATGCTTCTATACTTGCATAAGCTGATTGGAGGTGAAACTGCGCATGAAGGATTTCTGTTGATTGTAGTAACAACGCTACTGTATCTGAAGATTTTAAAGTAATTAGAAAGACTAAGAGTACCTCAGTATTTTTTGTATGCATGATTATGACTTACTGCTCCACCGATTACGTTGGTTTGCACTGAATATATTTTTCTAAGGAGGCGAACTGCAGCATTATTGATTCAAAGTTGATTGAGGTGACCCGACAATTAGAGAACAACTCTGAGTGGGTAGATACGATCCAGGTAAGAACAGCTTGCTGTGGTAATACGTACATCTTGTCTCTGCGATAGGTTGTGGTATTGTAAAGAATCGAGGTTTCTGGACCAAGGAGCGGGTTCAGACGAATTGGTATACAAGCTGACAATGAGCGCGTTATTGTTTTCATGTAAATCCTCATTGCAACATGTGATGAGCGATGGGGAAGTTCAGCAAGGGGACCACCAGATGCACAATATATTATCTAACTTGCTGACTTCTGAAGTGTTTGTAAACACGCTGTCATTTTAGTTTTTATTATTGCATGACATCTTCATTCATCGCATTTTTAACCAACACTTTGTTTTGTCAAATCTCCAAAAGTCCCAAATGTCTTGATTTCTGTGTTCGTGTTCCTGAGACGACTTTGCTATGTTTTCCAAGTTTTGTTCTACATTATCTAGTTTGGCAATCATTTGATCGGGTAAAATTTAGGAGTTTATCCTAGCAATCCTCTTAACAAATCAGTTCGAATGCGTCTTCTACTGCAACGTACCAGGACAATTTATGAAGTTTTTGTTGGTGTGTCCTGCAGGCCCATATTGAGGTGATTGTTAATTATCAATTAAATAAAGTAGATATAGTAAGACTTTGTTCCCAGTGAGGAAACGTCAAAAACAAAGGTGTGAAACAGGCATTAAAACTCTGAAAACTGCGTTTCTTTGCAATCTTTGGATAGCGCAGTGCCAGAAAGTATTGTACAGTGGATATCTCTCGCTGTCAGGTGTAGTAGCACGTTGAGTGCCTAGTGAACCTTGATTTTCGAACAAATGTCGAAAACAACCGTATTCACCAGATAGAGACTAATACAAATAAATCAGGGCATAGTTTGACACTACAGGATATATCAATGGGCGGCCTTAGACATTGACGCCTGGTTGATTCGGAGCTGATGCCTGGCAAGACTGTTACACGTTTGATGAGTCTCAGATAGATTAGCAATCAGTGACCGTTTTGCTTCAAAATATATGAAATCAAGCCTCAGAGTGAAACTTACCATGTAACGCCTTTCTTAAAATCTCCGTAATCAACTTTGATTTTTCTACTCCAATGGGAAACTTCTCAAATCCACATCCTGTAGAAGTGCTTAATCGCTGACAATTGTACCTGAATCAAAACTTCAAAAAGCGTACCCGGGCACATTTGTAATGCACAAAGCGCGCTTCGCGCAGGATATTAAAGCAATACACAAACCATAAATCAAAGTGGGAGGTTGCACTGATCAAGACCGCAGTGATCCGTGAATGTGCATGTGAAAGAATAATGATGCGAGTTTTCAGAGTGGTTTCCGGTAATGGACAAGTCAAAAGGTTGCCTGTTTTCTTTTTATTTTTTATTCCGAACAGTTTTTCTTGACAATTATTTGCCTTTAATTTTTTTCTTTCTTTGCTACGATCCTTTTTAAGAATCTTCAATGTGCTCATAATTAAGCTTTGAAACGATGTTTTGAGCGACATGTACTTTAGCCTGTTTCACAGTGAAGTTGGAAAGTCAATCGATTTTCAACGGTTTTGCCCAACTTGGGTTGAAGTCCGTGTTGCGATTGTATTTCTCCTTATCGTCAAAGTTTTCCATGTGTCTGTAAATTGAAATCTGGCTTCTGCTGCTTGTCGTTTGTGGCATTCGTCATGTAAACTATGCGTTGATGGGGCCTTGGTAACCAAACGTGCTGGTAGCTCAGGTTATCCAACCGTCCGAACAACAAGATTTTCGAATTCAAACACCAGAACAATATCATGGCATACAGAACACATAACGGTATTACCGGTGGCCTTTTAACAGGCATTAAAAACATCCTGCTTACGATTTCCTTTATTCTCACCATTTACTTTGTCTGTCACTTTCAAAATTTGAAACGCTTTCATTGGATGAAGTCACAAAATATACCATCGGTATGACTGGTTTTGTGAGTCTGAAATTGCTTTCCTTGCTTGTAAGGCTTGAATCGCAAACGTCGAAGCACCAACGTCTCATGTTAAACAAATGAAACATAGGTGAAATGACAAAAAAGGAAGTTGATTAAACGAGGGAGTGTAGAATTCTGCTGTGGAAAGCTTTTAGCGTCATTGGTTCATGTGGAGGGAGAACTTACTCAAGTCCCCTTTTCACATTCAGATTTAGAAGCAAAATTGTGAGAGTTCAACATGTTACGAAATTTCACAGTAATCGGTTATGCCGTTGGATTGCTATGTTAGTGCAAATCTAATTAAACTTTTGCAGAACTGCACCGAAACTCTCCTTATTTTCCGCAACGATTTCGAAAATCTAACCGAATACGTCACCGATATCCAGGTATTCAATGTTGTGTTCTCCCAAATAAACATATTCATACGATGCAGGGTCATGTGCTTGTCGGTTTGTCTGTTCTTTCATTATGCGTTTGTTTTGTTTCCTTTCGCTGTTGTTCCATGCTTTTACTGAAAGCATTCGTATTAAACTTGGGAAAAATATAAAAATGGCAAACAAATTTTTAAATGGTAATATTACGTTTATGCGGTATGTATTATCACTCATGAAATTTTATAGTTTCTGCGTCACTGTTTGAATGAAGTGTGTTTCGTTCAGTGACAACAAAAGAATCTACGTATTTGCATAACACATTGGTTTACATAAAGAATTTTTTTTGTTTTGATGGAAATAGTTAACACCATTACTTGCAACGCTCACTTGAAAGTAATGAAAACCGACGCCTGTGCTTCACGTATGACGTGGTTCTGACCCTCTCTGCATTATCAAGTTTGGCAGCGTGTGGTCGTCCTTCACATTGTTCGCTGGTTGCGACATTTCTTGTGCAGCATGATCTTGATTCCTACAAGCAAAGTTCCCAAGAAGTTGTTGAGCAGTTGTCGGAGACACTGGAAGCAACTGCAATTAACTGCTCGGTGGGTAATCTTTTACAAAATGGAGTTTTCTATTTGTGAAAAGATAAGACAGCATGCAAAATGATAATTTGGTCACGGCTTAGCTTTGAAATTTATTTTGCGCAATGCAAATAAATTAGGCGAATTTAGTTAAAAGCAGGCGGGGCAGGAAATTTTTCGATGAGCTGTCGCGTTTTAAGTCATACTAGAGCAGTCGTTATGAAAAGCTTTTCAACTGCAGATAAAGTGGGCCTTTTATGAATGTGATTTCATGAAATCAAAAATAATTGCTTGTTTCACATTATTAAAAAATGAGGATGTTTTGAACTATTGTACTGAAGAGACGGAGCGTTGATTTGCCCAATTATAAGACTCTGCAATGAAACCAAGACATGTGAGAAACAGTTTCTATGGAACGTGAATCAACATCACTGCTTGATTTGTCCTGTGCTCAGGTAAAGGGAGACAGAGCTTTCGATAATGACAAAATGAAGGCGCCTGGCTAGGTTTTTGTTGTTGTTGGGCCAAACAGAAAGACGGGGGATACTATCGTAAAGGCATGACTGAAATGGTCATAACCATCTCCGAATGGACGACCCGGAACCACGGGATAAACCTGAATCCGACGCTCCTTTTAGAGTACATTATTTCAGTTGGTGTGTTTCGAACGAATGCTTGGGTAATTTTAGAGCATAATTGCCACACCAGGACGCTACCGCGAAGAAGACGTGGTTAGTTACTGTATGCTAAAAAAACAGTGTGAATTTGATGTGCTTCCAAGATTGAATTGGATACTGCTGTTATATGGTCACTCTGATGCGTGTGTTTCCTGAAGCAATGTGTGGGGAATGCAACCGACACGTTTGGTCCTCCAATATTTTGCCAATTTGGTTTTGGTAGCAACAAAATCACCGAGTGGACAGAGTTTTTTCAACAGCAAAAATTATTCTAAGCCTTTTTATTGTTTCCATGAAAGTGTGAAATCAGTTCACATCATGTGTTTTCTTTGAAAATTAAACACGCTAGATTATAATTTGATTTTATGGTTGTGCATGCAAATCGTCGAAATGATTGTGATTTATTTAAGGCAACGGATTACAGAGCAACGCATATGTTTAACAACCTCACTGAAGAAATCGAAAAGTTTAGCAACAGAATGCAAGACGTGGAGGTAAATAATATTCAAATCTTTATTTTTTGCACACAACGTTTATGTGTGTGATCAAAGTTCAAGCTGAATTCATCTCCAATGCTTGTTTAATCTGCAACATTCTCTTTAATTTTTTTCTTGCTTTGTAACGATCGTTTTTTCACAGTCGTCAACTTGCTTGTCACCAGGCTTTGAAACGATGTTTTTGAAGTCCATTCAACGATTGTGTTTTTCCTGATCGTCAAAAATTTGTTTTTCGTGTGTCGGTTATTTGAAATCTGTCTTCTGCTGTTTGTCGTTTGTGGCATTTGTGTTACATACCGAAGGGATATTTAGAAATAAACATCTTGTTTCCTGTTTTTTTCTCTGTATCATAAGAAATTTTTGTCATTTTATTAAGGCAACGATGCGGACTTTCCGGATAACCATTAAAACCACTTTCTATAGTTGTTATGCAAAAACGGTATAGGAACATTTGGCGCCGCCGTTTTGGCGACGGCGGCTTGGCGCCGGCGATTTGGCGCTGAGCTGTTTCGGCACTGGGTTGTTTTGGCGCTAGCGCTTATCTCCTTTATCACTATTACGCACACGTTGTTTCTCCTAGGACAGACCATTTTCCATCTTATAAATGCATATATGCATCATTATATGCATCATACATGCATCAAATAAATGCATCATTTGGAAATTTCCACTTCTAGGCATCAAACTGCAGCTGTAGAACTTCGATGCTTGATGACGTAGTTGGCCATCTGGAAACTACCACCGGTCGTGTGGAGATGCTAGAAGTGAGTGACATAGATAGACTATTTTCCTGCAAGTTTTTATTTTTATTTGCTGTCACGTAATTTTTGTAATTTCTTCAGTTCCATTTGTTTGAATCGTCTAGGAAGAAGCACAATGAAACCAATTGCCTCTATCGAAATTTCAAAGTTTCAAAGAACTTTGAAAATCAACACACGATTAATTGGTGGGATAGGTCATTCAAGATTGTATTTACACAATGTTCCGCTTTTTTTTATGACAATTTTGTTTGTGGGTTCGAAGTTGAAACAATGAAATGCTTTTGCATCAAAATGAAAAAGTCCATTCGCAGGAATCTTTCCAGTCTTGCAAACGAAACGCATCAATAGTCCAGGAAGAACTATCCAATTTTATTTCCGAAATGTCATCCAACTTTTCGGTAAGTGGTAGTGTTGACGGCTGAACCAATATGAACGCATACTTCAAATAATGTGATCGCAATGAAGACGTTGCTGTATTCAATGAAGAATTGCATTTTTATTCTCGTGAAATGCACTTTGTTGAATGCACAAGGTATCTTAAAGCAAATTGAATTGAAAAAGTTGTTCAGCTTGTGGTTATACGGTATTTTCAAATCGATGCTGATAGCAGCGGTTTATTTTCAGTCAAACAAACGATTTGTTATATTCGCTCAATGCCTTTCGCTATCCGGACTTGCTTTTATCGAATCGCATGATGCACAGCCTAGGAACTTTATTTGATTTGAGAAACAAACAAATCTTCGCAACTTGTTTATCAATTCCAATTGTGGCTTCAATGAAACTTTCCATAGTTGTGTGAAGAAGTTCGCGTAGGGCGATACGCATAAACCAACATTCGGTGCACTCTTACCCTCTATCTACAACTGAGTGTGGTTCAATATTAAGCACACGTATTAATGATATGCATTGCATCCGCGTGGTCCAACTCCTTTTGACTCACGGACTATTTCACAAAAAATGACCACTTGTGTTGTGAGCCACTTCCAACACTATGATATATCAAACGACCGATTTACAAGATTCAAAACAACACAAAAAAAGATACGTTTGTAATTGAAATTATTACACAATGTCCATTTCGATAAATTTTTGAATAGCAAAGATTTTTTCAAAGCCTCTTAATGTTACCGTGAAAGTGAGAAATCAGTTCCCAAATTGTATTTCCTTTCAAAATAAAAAAAAGTTAAATCAGAATTTGATTTTATGGTTGTCCATGCAAATTATCAAAATGATTCTGTGTCTTTAAGGAAGCGGATTACAGAGAAACACAAATGTTTAACAACCTCACTGAAGAAATGGAAAAGTTCAGCAACAGAATGGAAAGTGCAGAGGTAAATGAAATTCAAATTCTATGTCATTAATTGCAGACAATGTTTGTATGTGTGCTTTAAACTTCAAGTTGCATTCATTCGTAACGCATTTCGATAGATGAGCATCTACCCCTAAAAATGGGTGCTGGAAGGATTTTTTCCAAGGAAGGGGGAATAGTAGATTTTCCAGGGGTAGGTCAACAATATTTGTGCAAGGGGGCCAAAAGTGGCAAAATTTCATTTTCACCACTTGAAACTTAGGAAACACCTTTTTTGCAAACATGTCTGCGTTTGTTTTGAATATAACAAAAATATATTTAGCAATGTTTCATAAGAAATTTTTGTCATTTTATTAAAGCAACGATGCGGACTTTCCGGATAACCATTAAAACCATTTTCTATAGTTTTTATGCAAACACGGTATAGGACTATTTGGCGCCGCCGTTTTGGCGACGGCAGTTTGGCGCCGGCGATTTGGCGCTGAGCTGTTTCGGCACTGGGTTGTTTTGGCGCTAGCGCTTATCTCCTTTATCACTATTACGCACACGTTGTTTCTTCTAGGACAGACCTTTTTCCATCTTGCGCGGATTTTTTTCAAGAAAGAAACTGTTTTCTTTAGCAACAAACAGTGTCCATTTGCATTTGTCTTGAGATGAGATTGAGTGTATGTCTGTATTTTAAGACTGTAACGAAGTGCTTTTATGAACCAATGAAACAAATATCGAACATCTTTTACCATCAAAATATAACCAGTTCTCATCGTCTCATCGACTACAGTATCAACACCACAAATCCTAACTACTGCCAATAGCTGAACATACTGCATATCACGCGAAAGTTCTCGAATCAATGAAACGAAGCACGTCATTCTTGGCAATATTCAGTCTCTTTCAATGTGACGTGGGGTATGCCACTTGATAGTCCCAAGTGTAGACCTAAGATGCAATATACCTTTACGTTATGTACGTGAGCAGTCATCATGCAACAATGAGTAATGAAAACAGGATTACCAAAGTGAATATCTGGCTAAATCCCCAGTCGCCAAATCGTGGTTTGGCATGAAACAAACCCACTCGTTCGTTAAACTGTGTACTGCGCACGATCGCCACAACAATCAATTTTGACCCTTGCACATCCTTCTCTTTTATCTAATTAAAGTCCAATCAGTCACAAACAACGTTAGAACTACGAAGTTTCACTTCGTTTCTAATCTTTCAAAGACTGATGACAGTACCTACATTGTTTTGTAGGGCTCCCTGGACATCTGCGAACGCGAAACTTCAGTCATTAGAGAAGAGTTCTCCGATTCAATTTCGGAGATGGCAACCAACATTGAGGTGAGTCAGTTTTGACATATGGTAATGCAGTCAATCTCCCGTTTTGATTTGATGTCAGAATTTTCTTGACTTGATTTTTCATGCTCAAATCAAATAATGTTGGTGAAATATTATCTTATGCTAACACAATGTTGATTGAAGTTATTTAATGTTAACAACATGAAGCATGCTGTAGAAGGAGTTGGAAAGGCGAAAATGTGTTTGAAAAACTTTCGGACTGGCCAACATTGAAAACTTTAGTCAATGTGAAGTATAAACTGTGTACAACCAAAAATTAAAGTATCAAATCTTTAGCTTTTAGTAACCTTTGTAAGAAATTTGATCTTTACTTGATTTTTATGACGAGTTGGTATAAATCGACGACATTTATGTGAGACTAATGTGAAGTGCAACAAAGCAAATTAACTCGGTTACTGGCTTCCATAACTTCCTTCACTCAAAGGTTTCTGACTTTTCTTTGCAACGCAGGAAATGATTCGTTCACTGAATGATTTTGTGTCCCTCACCAAAACTCTGCTCGAATCTGAAGACAGTCATACTGTTGAGAACAATTCGGTGAGTGT
>Ga0210059_1002407_pt1 | contig 29271 bp, 21 predicted proteins | sample Ectturendosymbi2_FD_188042 | JGI IMG/M metagenome (GOLD analysis project Ga0210059, IMG submission 188042) | Ecteinascidia turbinata endosymbiont from Florida, USA - Sample 2 (SPAdes) (version 2) | ecosystem: Host-associated > Tunicates > Ascidians > Unclassified | place: Key West, Florida...
AAATTATAATTTTCAAAATTAAAAAAGTAAAACAGTAAAAGTATTGCAACTGAGGCGGGGCCCCTTGACATGGCTGGCCCCCCCCCGGCCGGGGGGTGCGGGGGGCGGTTCCCACGGCCCTGAGTGGTTGTATATTATTCAAATTGGAATTAACCTGTTTGAAGTTACCCAAAATTGAATGATGTTCCACTTGGTCCGAGGTTGAATGGAGCTACTGTTGTTTGCCCATAGTTGATATAGTCTGTTGGATTTTACCAAATTTTTCCAATTTATGGAAACATTTTTAACTTCACCCAAATTTGAATGAAGTTGTCCCAATTTGCTCAAATTTTATTAAGATTGTTAAAATTTACCTAAATGATTTTGATTTTATACAAATTTGAATAAAACTCTTGTAATTCATCCAGACATTTCTGAACGTATTAAAATTTTAATGGAGCTTTTCTATATAGCCTATCGTTGAACAAGACTGTTTGAAGTTGCCCACAATTGAATAAAGCTGTTTCAAATTGGCAAAAAGTTGATTTGACTGATGGTCTTCACCCAAGTGTTTCCAGTTTATATAAATGATTTTGTTTTCACCCAAGTTTAATTGAAACTTTTCTCATTTGCCCAAATTTAATTGAAGCTGTTGGACCTTACCCAAATGCTCCTATTTTACTCAAATTTTTCTAATTTTACCCAAAACGTTATCAAAGTTTTTTAGTTAGCCCAAATTTGATGGAGGCTGTTGGAATTACCACGTGATTCCAGTTTACTCAAGGGCAGATACTCTTTTGCCATCAGGGGCAAAAAAGAATGGCAAAATAGTCTCAGACTATTTTGCCGTTTTGGCTATTATTTTCCCGTTGATTTGGTTGTTACTTTGCCTTAGTTTGGAAAATAGACATTCTCACTTACATGTGAATGTAGCTGTATACTTTGCCCAACTTTTGAGAATTTTTGCCCAAATAATGGCCAATTTTTCAGCGTTGGGGATGCGACCGCATTCCCTGCATCCCCATGCAGTATGCTTATGTAACTGCAGGTACACTGTTTATCACACCCAAAATAACAACCACCTTGACCAAAACATTGGCATAATCTGGCACAAACGTAGCATATTAGTAAAAGATAATACTGCGGAATATAATGTTTCTCAAGAAAAAAAAGAAGCTATCACGAAACTATCCACGATGGAGCTATAGGCATGACAAGCCGGCTTGTAGGCTTCTTAAAACAAGCCAAGAATCGCGTGAGTGATTGATCTCCTTGAAGCAAAGCCATCGCATGCGAATTTCCTCACCGCTGTCGCCTTCTCAAAAAGAGTGTGAGACTAATCCGAGCGGAGAATGAAAGAACGCAGCTGTATTTGCAGACAGAATTAGCTGAAAAAAAACACAATCACTTCACTCATCTTAGTTACCGCGGTGAGCACAACAAATCTATGTCACGAAAGAAAAAAATTCTTACTCCTAATGCTGTAAAAAAGTTTTGTATGCAGGTCCGAAATATTTAGACAAACTTAATCCCGAGCCAGGCCCGATCCAAAAAGTCCAGCCTGACTTACAACTCTGTACCATGTCAAAAAATTCATTCTAAGAGTTCTACTTGCATAACGACATAAATATATTTGAGATTAAATCAAAATGCACAACGGTGAATTGACAAAAAATTATACCTTTAACACGAAAAGAATGTCCAACAAAACTAGGTGTGATGTACTTGTTAAGCAAATATTTCACACTTGGATGAAAACGTTGCTGCATTGTGGGTTTGGTTAAACTCAAGTAAGTCAGATGACTTGCGAACCAATGCATTCAGCACAAGCTCAAAGTGCAAGAGACAAGAAAAAAATGTCTTTTTTATTTGTTGGTCACCATTGTCGCGACATTACAAGAAGTGAAAATAAATGTTATCCTTATTTCCGAGTCAAGTCCCTACGTTTTGAGCTATAGCTCAATATACAACTAGGTAAATACTGCAGGCTACTTCTCCAACGTTTTGAGCAAAATCCTGTTCACTAAAGGTTGGAAACAGTCTTTTTCTAAACTCCCCATCCCAAATCTAAGTCTCCACAATAGTGCTGTTTTTTGTCTTCAGCAAAAGCTTCGCAGAGATTTGCCTGAAAATCTAACTTTCTGACATGTACACTAGCATCATGAAATTATACGCTGTCTGTTTCTGAATACGTGACAACCAACACTACAGCAAAGCCAGTTACATTTCTGTACGGAACAAATCATGGCTGTACTGTGGTCTCTCACATGTGCAGCTGTAATACTCTCACTGTTACAATAAAATAAACTTTCTAACAGTATACCACGCAGGGTAAAATATCGGACAAAAGCGCTAGAAACTTGAAAAATTCTAAAAATTATTTTATTGAAGCTAAAATTTATTAACTACCAGAATCAGTGATACCACACCAAACTCTGTTTCAACATGAGCTTGGCTATGTGTAACCTACCATCTAGCATGAAAAGCTCTTCATACAAAACGTGACAAACATCAAATTTATTTTTGAAACCTCTTCAAACACAAAGCCTAAAGAGAAAAAAAGGGTGGGACATGCCATATTAAATCCCCCACCTGAAAAAGTCGGGGGGACACGTTCTCCGTGTCCCCCACCAACATGCGCCCATGGTTGCCAGTAATGATTGACGGTAAGCGTTTTATCGCCTTGATCGACTCTGGCAGTTGTGAAAGCTATATCAGTACTTCTGCGAACGCCACACTTTCGTTGAACATTTACTAGTCGTCCCAAAGTCCAAATGCATCGTCAGCGGTAAAAGTAAATCAGATGGATTCTGCCTGGCTGATGTGACTGTAAAGGGCGTTACATCCCCATCAACAAAGTTGAATGACCTTGACTCGCTCCGTTGCGACGTCATTTCAGGGCTCGACTTTCAATGTAATCATCAGCCTTTGATTTTCGAATTCGATGGAGCCGCTGCTGATTTAGTCGTTTCAAACGAGAATAGTTTCGCAGTTACTGCTGCCTCTATTGAGGAGGTGCACTTATTTACGAATCTGTCTCCTGATGTGAAACCTATTGCAACGAAGTCCAGACGTTTCAGTGAAGGGGATCGTGGATTTATTGAAGATTCTATTGAAAAGCTTCTTGCTGACGGCACAATCCGACCAAGCTCATCACCCTGGCGTGCGCAGGTACTTGTCATTAAAGATGAGACTGATCGCCATAAAAAGCGACTGTGCGTCGACTATTCTCAAACTATTAACATTTATACCGAATTGGATGCTTATCCGCTACCCCGCATCGACGATATGGTGAACGAACTTGCGAAGTACAGTATTTTTTCTACTTTCGATTTGCGCAGCGCTTACCACCAGATCAAACTAGCAGGTTCTGAAAGTAGATACACCGCATTTGAGGCCAACGGCAAACTGTACGAATTCACGCGCATTTGCTTTGGTGTGAAAAACGGCGTTGCGGCCTTCCAACGTAGAATAGCACAATTCATCAAGGAGGAAAAGCTGCTGGACACATATGCATATTTGGATAACCTTACTGTGGCTGGGCGAAACCACGAGAAGCACGATTACAATGTTAATGCGTTTCTTGCGGCGATTCGTCGCAACAACTTTACCTCAAATGAGAACAAAACCATTGCCGCTCAGTCGCATATACAAGTTCTCGATTAAGTCGTGGAAAATGGAATTGTTAAACCGGATCCTGACCGTGTGAGCGCCTTAAAAGAATTCCCAGCAACCCAGTGTCGCACGGCACTCTGTCGGGTAGTCGGAATGTTTGCTTATTATGCGAAATGGACTGAGCGGTTCACAGACAAAGTTCGCCCCTTAGCAACAGCTACGGAATTTCCCATAACTGGCAATGAATTTAGAGCATTCGAATCGTTGAAAGCCGAACTCGGGAATGTTGCTCTTAACTCTGTCGATGAGACAGTGCCCTTCGTTGTTGAATGCGACGCCTCCGATGTTGCTGTTTCAGCTACGTTGAACCAGCGTGGGCGTCCGGTCGCATTCATGTCTCGCACCCTTCACGGCAGTGAATTGCATTATCCGGCATGTGAAAAGGAAGCCACGGCAATTATGCAAGCTACCAGAAAATGGTCGCATCTACTTCTGAGGCAAACATTTACCCTTGTGACCGACCAACGCTCGGTTGCATTTATGCTTGACAGCCGCCGGCGTTCAAACATCAAGAAAGACAAAATTCAGCAATGGCGAGTAGAGCTAGCTGCATTTTCGTATGTGACAAAGTACCGCCTGGGCAACACAACACCGGCCCGGATCCCTGATGATGCGCACGATCCGAACAACGATCCGTCTCTTGCTCGAGATGCGCACGCGCGTGACGAACTCGCGCCACACTCACCAGAGCACACTCTACGCCTGAGACGCTCTAACAGAACTAATAACTGTGTCCCAACCCTGCGTTACGGCTGCGGTTGAATTTGCATTTATATCTCGTGCCTTCACTTGCCTTTTTCTGATGGGGTGGGTTGATGTGACTTAGTGTGATACTGATGCCTGATCCTCCGGCGCTGTTGCTTGCCCGCAGTGTTTCACGTGGTATTCTGATTAGGTGCGCACCTCATCGTTGGTTCGGTAGAGCAGTACATTGAATAATTTTGCTGCGTCTGCTGGTGTGAGCGCATTTTCTACTCAGTCTGTTGTATTGATTTTCTGTACTTCGATTAACTTTCTGTTACTTTGCTTTTCAGTGTATGCTTGATTAAAAAAACTGTTTAAACGTTATTAAATATCATGAAAGTTGTCGGATGTTGTCTGCTGTTCAGTTCAGTAACGATGAAAATTCGACCTCCTCATAATCGTGGCAACTATGTGGAACTTTTATATACACTTTCTGAAAAAGATGAAAGATTAGCTAGACATTTAGCGACATCTGCTGTGTTTTCTGTCTTCTCAAACATAATTTAGAACGATTTAATTGAAGAAATTAGTGATGTGATTAGATATGATATAAAGGATATAAGTGCAGCCCTATGTGTTGCTGCAGAAGTAGACGAGTCAACTGATGTCACAAACAAAGCTCATATCTCTGTAATTATGTGCCCAAAAGCGAGGTGGCTTGTGAAGTGAAGGAAGCTTTCTTGGGATTTAATGATGTGAATGATGACAGACGAGCAGCTGCTACATTTTTTTAGTTGTCCTTCCTGCTTCCATTTATTCATGTTTGTTTATTTTACATGGCGTACAGCAAGTATTATTTAGTCAGATTGTGAAGTACATTGCTTCGTGTTGTTGCGCACTGGTGCGCGGCGTTAACATGAGGCGCTGTGTGCAGACGTGTTGTCATAGTTCGTTCATTCAAGTGCAAGTGTGGATGTGTGTTTTGGGGCGAATGAAGCACCCGGTGATGCTGTTCGTGTGAGGCGGTCATCTTGAAGTAACAAAGGCGAGGACTCTTAAGCTATGCCTGTGCATGAACATAGTCGTGCAAATATGCTCCGTGTTGCTTGTAATCGCTGTTGTGGCCGCATCGTATCCTTGTAGTGAGTCGGTCGCTTTTTGTGCTTCGCAGTGTTTTTTTTTAAAGTTTTTGGAAGGGTGTCGTAGTGGATCTTTAGGGTGTCAGCACCATTTTCCCTTCTATGTCTGATACTTTTAACTGATTTTCACAAAAACGCACGTTTCCGTCCAAATATGCTTAATTATTTGAATACGACACTCACTTTTGGCAAACAAACTAAAGACAATTTCATAAATAGAAAGGTTCAATGTAGGCCTACATAATCATTCCTTCACTCATTTTCGTGCCAGCTTTTCCTTTGGGAGAGTCGCAGGGACAGCAGCTATTGTGACGTCGTGTCACAATATGGATGAATTTATTGGAGTTAAACATATATTCCTAAAAGTGTTGCAATTATGCATACCGATCTGTGCATCGCGGACTTGTTGTTTTTGCGAACCACAGCACAAGCTCGTGACAGGAAAACAGTGCACTTGATGAAAAATCGTGTGACGCCTTTCCGGCAGGCCTTTACCCGCAGCGCCACTTTGCAAAACTTTAAAAACAATTTCTACGTTAAGCAGGCCTCTTTCAACAACGCACGTTTCGGATAAGGAACTCTCTGCAGATCTTCTGCCTTTGAATCACCGTACCATTCATTTCTGGTATTAATTTGATTCTCAACTGTGAAGTAACCAAAAAGGGAAGTTCTGACTGGTGGTAATATTTCAGGAGGCCTATTGGCCTTGCACCGTTGACAATAAAACACGATACAAAAATAGAAAGCTTCTTCAGAATGAAGTCAACAGCAAAACAGGAACATAATTTAAACTTTAAAAGGAACAGTTACATCCCCAAAATGTCTGTGGATTCTTGCCCCGTGGGGTCCACAACACAGCCCTAGGTGAACCGAAATACCTCACAAGCTACAGCAAGCTCAGATACAATAGTCCTGCTGGTTCCATACTAGAGATGGCACGGGCCGCTCACAGTCCAGTCTTCGGGCAGTCCGCTAACGGTTTTGAAACAGTCCGCTAACAATTTTTTTAGCGGTGACGTCATTCCGGACCGCTGCGGTCTGCTCACCAATTAAGCGAAAATTTTTGTTTATGCAGTTTCAAAATCTAACAAGGAAATGTTTTGCTGTTCTCTCCATTTCACCGTTCTGCTAATGTTTTGTTTAACTTGTCTTCACACAAACCAGTGAACCATGTTATGAATCAATGAAAGCAACAAACACTTATATTTATAGTGTGTCGCCGACGTTTAGGCAGAACTGTCGCCAGTAAGTTTTCAATAGGGAGACTTTGCGTTTGTGCGGGTGCTTTGCGTTTGTGCGGGATGGCTTGACATTCTAAAATTTGACACAAATTCCACTGGTTTATAGTGTTTCATGTTTCACTTTGGGGGGGCTTAGAGCTTTGTTTGGGGGTCTAAGCCCACCAAAAGCTTTGTTTGGAGGACTAAGCCCACCAAAGCTCCCCTGTGGCCACGGGACTGGGTTTAGCTTTAGGACAGGTTTTTATCAAACTTTCTCTGGCCATGTACCCCTTCAGCATTTCGATAGATGAGCGTCAGCATGTACCCCTAAAATTTCTTATGACAAAAAGGCTGTGGAAAATAACAAGAATGTATTTAATAATAGCATATCATAATTTTGAAAATAATATGCACTGATGTATGTATAAATATTTCGAAATGAATAATATGTAAACATATCTTTTCCCTTCTATTGCTAACCTCAAATGTACCCCTTCAGATGGGCAAATGTACCCCTAGGGGTACATGTACCCCAGTGTGTGAACCCCTTAGGACAGCGTTTCTTAACCTTTTTCTATCTCAGCACCCCTTTTGGTCACGCGTGAGCAGTCCAGCACCCCTTAACGTTGGCTAACACCTGGTTACTATAAGGATAAAGACAAACGTATTCCTTTTACCTCTTACCGCAACATATGTGACCTTTCCCAGGACCCTGAAATTGATTTCAGCACCCCAGGTTAAGAAACCCTGCCTCAGGATTAGGTGTTAGGTTAGGATTTAAGGTTGAGTATGTTACTAGCAAGTGTAGTGCAGCATAGCACACACTTGACGGCGGACGAATAAGTTTTCAAAACTGAAGGTCCTCTAGAACAGTGTTTTTCAACCTTTTTTGCATCACGGACCACTTTATGCAATAAAAAAATTTTGGGGAACACCAAACAAAATTTTATAATCACAATTATGATGTTTAGTTCTGTTTTGCCTCTTTTAATTTATTAAAATTAACAAGGAAGTCCTATTCGTTTGCTCCTAAAACTAATTACTTTCACGAAAGAAAACATATTTATGCTCATTGCGTTAAACTAGTGATTTTCGACCGGTGTTCGATGGAACACTAGTCAAACTTATCAAATTTCCTGCGGAACACCTGACGATCTTTCACGGAACACTAGTTTTCCGCGGAACACCGGTTGAAAATCACTGCTCTAGAAGACCTATAGCCATCAAGACTACATGGTTTTATTGTCCAAAGGACAATGAACTGAAAACTTAGTGTTGTTACTTTGCTTTTTAGTTTACGGTACATTACGGGCCATGGGCCGGTTCGGGCCAGAAATAAGTTGTGATTTAGCTTAAACGGGCCAGGAAGTTTTTTGTTACCTCTGGAAGGGCCGGGCTGCAAAAGTGCTGGCCCGTGCCATCTCTACTCCACACCATGACGGAAACAAGCAAGGTCGGAGATGTATTCACACAACCTGGTCCTTGGACGAACTCTGGCCGCTTTCACGTGGGTGTAGACTGTAGCCCGAAGGACTTAGTTCGCCATGCTTCCCTGGGACATTTGGGCAAGCTAACATAGCTGGATCTTTAAATTCGGAGAAGTGGCTTGAAAATCCCGGGCTTTATGGATATCAAGGCTGTGCACTTTCTCACGAAGTGTCATACCGAGAACTCTTCACAAATATCCCATCTCTGCCGTTTGTTCTTTAGACAGTATTCTTTCAGTCGCCACCTAAGATTCATGACCACGAGGATCGGAATAAAGTCTCATTTAAAAACTGAAAGCTTTGTGGTCTTTGAAAGCTCCCGTTTCGTCACCAGGGAGAATTACAGCTCACGCAGAGCTGCGTTTGCCTTACCAACCGGTGTATCAACCCCTTTGTTCCAACTTCGGTCACTCGTGAATACCAATCCAAGATACTTGAACGTATCCACCTGCTGCAGTGTATTTCCGCTCAGTTACAGAATACATTGCCACGGGTGTCTTGAGACACAATGCCTCAATCTTTTTAGTGCTGATTTTCGTTCCTGCTTGGTCGCACGCAACAGAAAACCGATCAAATGCGTGCTGAAGACCCTGTTGAGAAGATCTACGCATGTAGTACAAATTCGTCCGCACAAAGTAAACGGTTCATTCTGTAGTTCCCAACAGTGACACCCTCGTCGACGCGTCTGTGACTGTCTATCCAATTCATATAGACAAGGGCTCTCCAAATTTTTTGGAAGAGGACAACATAAGTTATTGCACAACAGTTCGAGGGTCAGACATCTTGCATAATGTGATTTTTTCAACATATGTTAAATTCTGCCAAATCAACACAATTTTCGTAAATACACCTATTTTTTCATTCCTGGCAAAATGTGTTTTGCGGCCGAGAGAAATGCCTTCGCAAGTCGGATTTGGTCCGCGGGCCGTAGTGTGGAGAACCCTGATATAGACGATAAAGAGGAGTGGTGACAGCATACACACTAATGTTGGAGTCCAACACCAACGTTGAACGGTTGTGATTCAACTCCGTTGACGCGGACACAATCTTATAAGCAGGAATGCAGTTACTTGACGGCCAGAAAGAGGCTCCCGTCAACACCGTACTCCCACAACCCAAAGCTTTTCACGAGGAACCCGGCCACATACTGTACTTTCCCGAGGTCGACAAAACATGTGTATACGTCTTTCGCATGCTCCCATGATTTCTTTAAAATTTGCTGGAGAGTGGAAATTTGTTCTGTAGTGCTACGGCCGTGACGAACACCGTACTGGGTATCACCCAGCTTTGATTCAATTTTTTTCGCGGCATCATGGCATACACTCTTCTTGGGAGGATAGGCAAAGAGATACCGCGATACTTGGTTCATTCATTCCCGTCTCCCTTTTTGCGTATGGGGATGATCAATTTGCCAATCTTCCGGTGCCCTTCCAAAACGCCATGCCACTCGACACACACGAGTCAGCCAAACCATTCGGCGTTCTAAGTTCCTCAAATTCACTATCAAACTTTTCGTAATCAGCTTTAAACTCGGATTTAGCAGCGGCATCAGAGAGTATGTTGATGCACAGTTCTACTGAAGTTTTCATCTGTGCCAAGTTTGAAACATCCCGCCTAAAACTTTGCTCTGTTCTGTCAGGTGAGGTGCCAATGTTGAAAAAACGAAAGTAACATGTTGAAATTTTTTTTTTTTATAAGTCGCAGCAAAACAACGTACATTTCATCATTTTTTCCTGACAGCTGCTTCAGTGCGGCCCAAATAGCCAAAATCTCACTCAGCTCTCATTGTTGCCTTGCTGGACAACCACCTTGTTTTGCATTCGCGCTGCAACTGCCGACCTTTCTTCTTCGTTGTAGTCTGATGTACCCTCAGGCAAGCCGATCGCAATATTGAAACGGTAAAACACCTACATAATTGCATTAAAGTGCTTTCGCAGTTTCGTACACCATACGGCACAAACCTGCGGCAGTATAGTAGGAGGCCAAAGCGAGGCGGTGCGCATGACAATTCACAGATACCAGATTTACAATTTTCCCTTCCAACTTTTGCGCCAGAAAATTGTATCGGCCTATAACATTGCAGCTGTCAGTTGCAATAGCCACGTGCAAGAAAACATGCTTTCCTCAAATCGTTTGACTTGAATAAAAGGCAATACCATATCTTGGCTTTCAGAATTTAGGGTGTCATTGCAAAATTTTAGAGCGTCATTTTGACACCCAAAAACGGCTTAAAAACACTGGTGCTTCGTATCGATCGTTTTTGTACTTCCTTCGCCTGTGCGTTGAACCCATGGTTCCATTTAATTTTAGGTGGGGGAGAATGAAGTCAATTGGTGCGTGTTGTTGCGTACTAGTGATCTGCAGCACTGCGCGAAGACGTGCTTTTACTTAGCATATTTCATTGAAGCTCTCGATCGGATCACTGTATGCATTGTAAACGTATGCATAAGTTATAAGACTGTTTCAACTTTTCAGTAAAGCCGATAAACAAGCAGGTGACAAGTCACTTCAGTTTAGCCCTGCTATATTTTACCTTTTTTCAAATCTTGAATCGCCTCTGTACCTACGTGTGTATAACAAATTATGATATGGGATAGAAAGCATAAGTTCTGCAAGCAGCCACTTCAGTGGTGAATTTATGCTTCTCCATTCAATTCATATACCGTATATACTTGTGTACAAGCCGAGTTTTTGGGAGACGATCTTAAGGTAATATTTTTGGGGTCGACTTATACACAGGTAATGATTATGGAGGTGTTGCTGAAGAATCGCATACAATGCGAATGTGCAATGAAAACTCTGTTATTATACATGTTATATACGATAGGTATATGCCGGCCTTAACAAACGGTGATTTCGCTGTTTACACAAATATAAAGGGAACAACGATTGCTGTTTCCTACAGTGACTGCGTCTGCAATCTACATTCAACTTATACACAGGCAATACTTAAAATGACGCAAGTTTTGGTCTTAAACTACACATCGATTTATACATAAGATCGACTTATACACAAGTATACACGATACTCGCAAATTTGACTTTAAAAGAGACAGTGCCTCCCCAGCCACGAACCTCAGCGCACGTCACTGTAAAAAATATATATTCAATACAGCGAATTCAGGGCACTCCTGGTTTTTCAGGGCAAGCGCAGCGCAAGTTGCTCAAAAATCCCGAATATACATGATAAAAGCGCAATACATGATAAAAATTGCAGTAAAAAGTTGCACGCAAAATCGAAAAAGTTGCAATATAAAATTATTGGAAACAGCTCAAAACATTGAACTACATATATTTTGAGTATTTAGGAAGCTGTAAAAAAGTTGCAAAAGTTGCAAAAACTTGCTCTAATAATCACACATTTTATGAACCAAACAAGCACAATCCATTCAGTGGACACAGGACTTATTTATGTCGTTTTGAAGTTGATATTTTCCAAGCAATACACAATGTAGTGTCTTCATCCTCTATGCCAGTGTGGTTCAACTACAGGCCCGCGGGCCGCATGTGGCCCGCCACAGCGTTTTCAGTGGCCCGCGGAATCATTCAGGAAAAATCTTCAAATCTGAAGTTTGTTGAAGAGCGTTTAAGGTTACATTTGTCTCATTGAATTGCTTGCTCTGGATAAAGTGCATTTGCACAAGAATAATGAATACAAACTTTTCTGTGTACTATTTTGTTTTATTTATTTTGCAGTCAAATTTGAAGGTACAGCCCGCCGGTAACCCTCCGCTGTGGCACCTGACTAGGCAAACTCTGTGTTTTTTCGGTGCCCGGCGTTCGTTGTCTTGAAGGCGCAATGAACTCAGTACCAACAAATAAATCTGTCTATCTATCCGCTATATGCGGCCAGCTCAAAGCGGCCCGCGAACCAAGTTAACTGCCCATCCGTGCAATAGGTAATTCTAGTGAGAACAAGCATAACATCTTTTAATAAAAATGTGCAATAAGAACGGTGTTAGAGACTGCAAAGAGCTTCTGGAAGTTAGTCAGCAAAATGTGTGAGAGTACATTTTCTATGATGAAGCAATCAAATCTAAGATCAGAAATCGAAATGGAGGCGAAATACTCTTCGATGGTGTCAGAGAAGCCTCGGCCACGGTCACTGATAGAGATTTGTAATAAATGGCTATTTGCTAATGTTTCAATGACCCACTCACTTGCCTTCCCTTTTTTAGTTTCAACTATTGTGAATCTGTTGGTTTACAGGCAACATCATTTTATTGGAAGTGGCCCGCGAGTTGTCGCGTTTTTGTAAAATAGCCAGCAGGTCAGAAGTAGTTAAGATATCTTAAGTAGGCCGTGGTCGGACCATGCTGCTCTATGGCTATGCCATAGGCCGATGGCAAACAGCAGGAAGACAAGTTTTGCACAGCAGCCAAGTATTGTCGCAACACCCTCAGTTACCCGAAGTAAGCCCAATAAAGACACTTTTTTCCTGTAAAGCTCACGAGAAACTGTTCTAGCTGATTTAACTAACATAGGGTATAGAGTTTCAACAAGCAATCTCTGTTTGCGGGAAATCTAGTAAAAACAACCAAATGTAGGATCCAATACTGAAAATCTTGCTTTTCATCGGAGTGTTGCAGTGTCTGGTGGTCTTGCGTTGTTGCGAGCTTTTTGTCAGTGGAAAATTGAACATCAATTAAGTACCGCTTTTTTCTTTTTCATTTTTTTTTTGTAACCGCTTTCATACACACCACCTGCGTCTGTCTCACGCTCAGATACACAATATTGTAGTGTTGTTACTGTACTGATAAGAGTGTAGTGTTGACATTTGCATTTTCAAGGTAAATTGTGAAGTTATGCCTCTGCGCAGTTTTGCAAATTTTTAGTTAACATTGATTCATCACAGGAAAGAGTTGCGCGGGGCCCTAGGCCATGGCCTATGCGTAAATCCGTCACTGGACATAGCTGGTCTAGACTCTAGATAAGGGGTCACGAACCTTTTTAAAATTTCGAGCTACTTCTTGTGTGCCGATTAATGCAAAGGGCTACTAGTTTGATACACACTTCTGAAATTAAAATTTTGCTCAATTTATCTTCAATTATTTCAGTATTGATATTCGATGTGAAGACATTGATAATTAGGGCAACCAAAAGTCAATAAAGTCAAATTTTTTCTGCCTTTTCTAAAGTTTATGAAACGTCCACAAACCAAATTTCACGCTCAAACCATGAGGGAATCTCAAGTTATTTGGTCAAAAAAAGTCAAAATTTGTCATTAGGTCAAAATTTATCGTTGGTTCAAACTTTTCTTGCAGCACAATTTTTTTTCTCTTTATCGGTATTTTTGACACTGAAACAACAGATAGTGATGTGCTTTTGCAAGTTTAGTTGCAATCCTGCGATAATTATGGGTTTGTTGCAATTTCTGACGTAATAATATTGTTTTGACCACTACTGGTCGGTTGAATATTATGTAGGATAGGCGTGGTAAGGCAAGAAAAGTGGTCTTACAGTAGCCTACTTGATTTGATAAATGTTCAATCCATTATGCCTATAGTGTTTCAACTTTATCATGTTTTTAGGTTTGATTCTACTGTAGTTATTAATGTGCTTATCAATATATCATCCCCTAAGTTAAACAAGCAAATATTTTAAAATTTCGAAGGATAGAGAGCATGAATATGCTTCTGGCTTAACCTGAACACCTATGGTTGAAATTATTTTGCAGTTGCAAACGCAGAAAATTTATAGGTCAAAATAAAGTCAAAATTTGTAAATTATAAAGTCAAAATTTTGCGTTTTTCGGTCAAAAATTTGGTTGCCCTATTGATAATGTTGATGTTATTTCTAGAACAGTCCCGCGGGTGACCTGCTTGGTCCTTGCAGGCGACCTAGTACCCGCAGGCACCACATTGGTGACCCCTGCTCTAGACTCTTATCAGTGCAGTAAGTCAAAACGATAACGTTGTTTGTTACGCAATATAAGAATGACAATACTGATTTCATCAGAATTTTGCAGTGTCTGGCGGTCTTGCGTTGTTGCGAACTTTTTGTCAGTGGAAGATTGAACATCAAGTAAGAAAGTGCTAAGTGGCAGGCTTGCTTCTGAGGAACATGGCAGTAGGCGAGAGAGATGCAGGCCGTCTGTATGAAAGTCGTTACAAGAAAAGAATGAAAAAAAAGGAATAGGAAATAAGAAATGCACTGAATTTGCAAAAAATTAAAAGCACCAGTGAATTTTTTGCTTGTGATCATGGCCGGAGTAAGGCGGACAACGGGGGCAATTTTCCCGGCCCCCAGCTGCAAGGGGAAACCTGCTGCAAGGGCCCCCCGTGGTAATTTATTTGTTTCACATAAAATATTCGTTTAAAAAATTTTCGTGATTCAAAAGCGATACAAGAATACAGTTCTGTATAATATTCCCATGTTGCGCGAAGTATCAGGGGCCCCCAACAGCAACTGATTTCTCTACAAGTTTGACTGTCCCTCAGTTTTAGCAATCGCTTCTGAATAACCTATAACTATTTTCGGTTTGGTTCAATGCAAATTTATTTGATTTCGCTGGTAACTTTTTCCTAATAATTGTTCTTTTGGCATGGATGTGACCCTCTACTCGTGCATCACGCCTATTGCACATATGTAACGAAAGCATTACTATTTGCGTGCTAACCCTAGTGGTTGCCGACTGCTGTTTAGTGTCAATCAATGTTGCCACTGGGGTCAGTCTCGTTAACATCAGATTGTTGCCTTTTTCCAGTGTTTTTTTAAGCCGATTTTGGGTGTCAGAATGACACCCTAAAATTTTGCAATAATACCCTAACTTCTGAAAGCCAAGATATGGTTTTGCCTTGAATTGAAGTAACGAATTGCGGAAAGCATGTTTTTCTGCACGTGGCTACTGCAACAGATGGCTGCAATTGTAAGTTAGGTATCTCGTATCTGTGCATTGTCGTGGGTACCGCCTCGCTTCGGCCTCCTATACTGCCGCAGATTTGTACAGTACAGTGTACATAACCGCGAAAACACTTTGCAAAGAAACACTGCAATTATGGAAGTGTTTTACTGTTTCACCGTTGCGATAGGCTTGCCTGGCGATGCATCAAACTACAAGGACAAAAGGTCGGCAATTGCAACGCACATTCAAAACAAAGTGGTTGTCGAGTGAGGCAACAGTGAGAATAAGGAGTGTGATTTTGGCTATTTGGGCCGCACTGAAGCAGCTGTCAGAAAAAATCATGCAATGTCCGTTGTTTTACTGCGACTTATGAAAACAAAAAATTTCGACATGCTGCTTTCCTTTTGTCAACATTGGCACCTCACCTGACAGAACAGAGCAAAGTTTTTCAGGCGGGATATTTTAACTTTGCACAGATGAAAGCTTACAGAGAACCGCGCATCAATAAGCTCTCTGATGCCGCTGCTAAATCTGAGATTAAAGCTAACTGCGAAAAGTTTGATGGTGAATTTGGGGAACTCAGAACGCCGGATGGATGTGTGTGGAGTGGCATGGCGTTTTGGAAGGGCACCGAAAGAGTGGCAAATTGATCATCTCCATACACAAAAAGGGAGGCAGAAGTGAATGAACCAACTATCGCGGAAAACCTTAGCTTAGTCTCCCAAGAAAAGGGCGTGCCATGATGCCACGAAAATAATTGAACCTAAGCTGGATGATACCCAATGCGGTTTTCGTTGCTACCGTAGCACTACAGAACAAATTTCCACTCCAGCAAATTTTCGAGAAATTCTGGGAGCATGCCAAAGAAGTCTTCACATGTTTTGTCGACCTCGGGAAAGTATATTGCCGGGTTCCTCGTGAAAAGTTCTGTGGGTGTTGTGGGAGTACGGTGTTGATTGGTGCATCTTTCTGGCCGTCAAGTAACTGTATTCCTGCTCAGAAAATTGTGTCCGTGTCAACGAAGGTAGGCTAAATCACAACCGTTCAACTTTGATGTTGGACTCCGGCAATGGTGGGTGCTGCCACCACTCTTCACTCTACGACGAGGGTGTTACTGTTGGGAACTGCAGAATGAATCATTTGCTTTTAGCGGACGACTTGGTACTGCATGCGTGGATCTTCTTAACAGGGTCTTCAACGCGCATTTTATCGATTTTCTGCTGCGTGCGGCCAAGCAGGAACGAAAATCAGCAAAAAAATATTGAGATATTGTGTCTCTCAAAACGCCCAAGGCAGTGTATTCTACACGTGAGCGCAAATACACTGCAGCAGGCGGGGACGTTCAAGTACCTTGGGGTGGTATTCAGGAGTGACGGAGGTCGGAACACAGGGATTGATACACGGATTAGTAAAGCTAACGCAGTTCAACGCAGGGGCGGATCCAACTAGTAAGTTTAGGAGGGCGATTTCAGTAATATTTGGGATTCAAGTCTCATTACGGGTTCACTACTGTAAGAGAGATGAAGTATACTTCACAACACTGATGTGACAAAACAATAGATGATATAATGGGCTTATATCGCAAATGTTGTTTTCCGAATTGTAAGAAATTATGGTGAATAAAGATACTTTCGTAGGTTTTAGGGGGAGTGATCGCCCCAGTTGCCCTTGGATCGCGTGAGCTTTATTGCTCCGTGGTGACGAAACGGGTGCTTTCAAAGACCGCAAAGGTTTCAACTTTTTAATCGGTCTTTGTTACGATCCTCACCTGTGGTCATAAATCTTAGGTGACGACTGAAAGAATACTGACAAAAGAACAGAGGGCAGAGATGGGATATCTACGAAGTGTCCACGGTGTTACACTTCGTGACAAGGAGCACAGGTCTGAAATCCGTGAAACCCGGAATGTCAACAAGCCACTTCTCCAAATCGAGAGATCCCAGCTGTGTTAGGTCGGCCATGTATATCCAGAATGTCTCAGGAAAGAATGGCGAACTAAGTCCTATGGGCTGCGGTCTACAACCACTGGAAAGCGGCCCAGGTGGCGTGACTATATCTCCGACCTTGCTTGATCCCGTCTTGGTGTGGAAACAGCAGAACTATGTGAAATTGCATGCTGTTGATCGTGAGGTATTTCGGGTCTTCCTAGCCTAGGAGTCCTAGGGCTGCTGCCCCCGTGACTCTCCCCAAAGGAAAAGCGACGCCAAAATGAGTGAATGAATGAGTATGTAGGCCTACATTGAAACTTTCTACTGCATTTATAAAATTGTCTTTGGTTTATTTGCCAAAAGTAAATGTCGTATTCAAATAATTAAGCATACCTTGGCGGAAACTTGCATTTTTGTGAAAATAAGTTAAAAGTATCAGACATACTGCAGAAGGGAAAATGGTGTGGACACCCTAAAGCTCAACCACGACACCCATTCAAGAACCTTAAAAAAACACTGTCCTTAATACAGTACTGCAGCAACTGGTGGACATTATGGACTAATATCTTTTTTACCAAAAACATATATACGTATCTTTTTACCAAGAAGGAATACATTACTGTACTGCTCACAAGTACAGTGCAGAGCAGGGGCGGATCTAACCAATAAGTTTAGGGAGGGCGGTTTCAGTAATATTTGGTAGTCAAGTCTCAAACAGCTTCGCTGCTGTAAGAGAGATGAAGTATACTTCACAAAACTGCTGATACAAAACAATGGACGAAAAATGGCCTTACATCGCGAATGCTGTATTCCGAATTGTACAAAATCATTATGAATAAAGTTACAATTCAAGTACTGCCTGCGCACAAGTAACAAAAATCAGCACGCATTGACGTTATTTAATGGAAATCGATTTCGCCATATGGCATCTTCAGCCCAAGTAAATTAAAGGTAAAAACTGGCAGATGTACGCAAAGCAGTGATTATTACGAAACAAAGACAATGGTTGCGTGGAAAACATATTGAGCTAGCGTTGACAGTACCGCAAATAAGCAGGGTTGTCCATGGGACATATTTATCTGTCCCATTCCCATCCCATAGCAATTTATGCCTGTCCCATCCCATGGGATTCCCATTACATTATTATAATATTAATATGGAATACAATACAATTAAAATTATAAAATTTATGAAAGTTTAGGTTTAGTATCTACTAAATAGGACTACATGTACAAAGAGACATGCAAAATGACAAAATTTATTGACTTTGAAATTCAGAAGCATAGTCTAAATATGACAATTCAGTAACATTCTGAGTCTGACACTCTCATTCTATTTCTGAGTCTCATGGGAAATACAAATGTGTGCTGTCCTATGCCATGGGACGTTTCCCATGGGATTCCCGCAGGAATGACATTCCCATGGACAAGCCTGTAAATAAGCATTTAGAGTAAGCACAGACCAGTAGTAAAAAACACTAGGTGTGATAAGACAAGACCAACCGGTGACAATAACTTAAAACACAAAGTGGGAGGAAAGAGCAATAAATGAGAAGAAAAAATGGTGCGCCAAAACAAAAGTGATGACAAGAGCAACGTCTAAATAAGGGCAAGTCTTTAATGCGAGGCAAAATAATTCTGTGCTTGTTAATGCTAGCGGTGATTTTGTTGAGCCACTTATCTTTACAAATATCAAGATAATCGTAGCTAGGTTGTTTTACGAACGTGACTATAAATCATTCATTGATTTTAGACTTTTTTTCAATGTTCATGCACCACATGTTGCAGTGCACGAACAAAATCGATTTCCATTAAATAGCGAAATCGATTTCCATTAAATAACACCAACGTGTGCTGATTTTTGTTACTTGTGCACAGGCAGTACTTGAACTGAAGATATGGGTAGACAAGAATCGCCGCAGTTAATACAAAGGAAGACACAGGTTGATACTGATGCTCAAGAAACAAGTAGAGCTTCAAATTTTTGAAGACAAGTGATCAATATCCCTGTCAGCCTTTGCTTTCAAAAATGTGTAGATTGCGCAAAAGCAAGAAAAAAGATAATGTTTTTGAAACGTTGTTTGAAAGAAGATATTCTACAGTACTCCCATCCAATCATCAAAAGCGTATTGACCTCGACCTGTTGTTAGAACATCAACGGAGGAAAGTAAGTACAGACTTAAAAATTCTGTCAAATCGAGCTAGATGTGACCCGAGTTTTTGGCACAATTTATCTGAACATAATCGACGCGAAGTCAACCGGTTAAGACATTTAACTACACTCAAGTACATTGAAAAATTCAATTGGCTGGGAAGCAAACAAGATAGAAGTCATTCAAATTAAAAATTTTCCAATAAGATAAATAAATCTGGTTGCCACAAAAGATGTGCGTGACAGGAAGAGATACAGACTGCGCCAAAAACAAAAGAAGATCCCAGCCACGTCCGAAGAAACCTTTGACATGATACTGAATAAGTCTGGCATAGAACTTGATCAGTATAATAAATAAGTTCTATCTCCAGGTCTTAATTTTGCATCAACACCGGCATGGGGAAGATCGGTTGAAAACAATGAATGGCACAATGCTTACCAGCATATTAGAAGGGAAGAATGGCGAGCGCTACTCGGTGACGAAACTGAAATGAGCAACCCTTTACCTTAAAAGTTAAAAATTCCGAAAAACTCCAGACCTAATAGGGAACAACTTGAAAAGACTAACACGTATGTTAATATGGTTCTGTCTAAACTGCGCAATTTAAAAGAAGTTCAGAAAAACTACCGCAAGAAAAACAATTTGCCGAAAGAGCAAAGAAATATTTTGAATAAGCTCAACTCTCTTGTAAAGAACAGACATATAATAATTTGCAGCTCTGATAAGGACGGAAAAATAGTGATACTGAATTACGAATATTATAATAGCATCATGCTTAGAGAATTAAAAGATTTCGAAACTGTGATGATGGTTGGTTGCACCATTTCTGAACATTTTGAACAGATCAGAGAGACTTGTAATAGTTTAATGATAAAACTTCATAAACTGAAAATTGTCAATGATTGTATGCTTTTACATACCACTGCCAGTGGCGTAGCAAGGGGGGGCCGCGGGCCCCGGGCGGCACTTTTAGGGGGCGGCACTTTGCTTATCAAAAATAAATTTTTGAAAGGAGTTTAGAAGTTCTAGCTTTTGGATATTATTTATTAATAAAATTTCAAAAGATTTAAAAGTTCCAACTCTTTTCAATTATTGTGTTTAGAAGCCCCAGACTAGTAGATTAGCCTATAAAAGCACGTCACCGTGGCTGTGGAGTGAGCGTTGATGAAATGTTTATTCAAAAGTATGGGTCAAAAATCCAATGTACGAAAGTGCCCCAGTGTTTTTCTTGAAATTAGGGTTTTTTTCCACACTTACTGTACTTGTGTGGCAGTTGTTCCCCAGTCCCTACACCTTCCTCGTCAGGCAAAGCCATTTCCGCCAACTCAGTCAAAAGTCCTTTGAACAAAGAAAAGAGATGACATTGGACTGCAGACTAAGCAAACATTAGGGCGGCGGTTGTTCGCGGTTGATATTGCCCTTCCTCGCAAAATCTGATAAAAAAGTTTTGCATGAAATCACGGTAAATAGTCAAGACTAGCTTCACCTTCTATCTTCTATCGTTGGTTCCTCAGTAACTCCCCAACGGCACATCATAACATCACCTGACAGCTAGGCACTGGCGAAGAAGATTTGGTAGAGTTCCTCCTCTCAATTGGAAGGTTGTGTGTCCAATTCACCGACCCTGAGAGTAATGCCGTAGCGCCCCTTGGGCAAGATCTTTCGCCTCAACTGCCCCGGGAAGAAACACTTTCAGGCATTGGTATGCCGCTATTGGCCGTCGACAAAATCATTAAAAAAATTGCTTGACACATCTCATGCTATTTTTAAGGTTAAGTAGGATATTTTAAATAAATTCCGTAAGCTGTAGCCTACAGTCTTTAGGTAGGCTTATCAACATTAAATTTTGGCGGTTAAAGTTTAGAACTCTGCAAAGATAACTTTGCTCAGTTTCAGTACAACGGCTGTTTTTCTGCATGACGTAATGGTGTCGGAAAATGACGTTCTTGAAGCGGGGTGGTGCATTTGGGGCGTTTTCGTGAGTAACTTTGAGCTCAGATTGTCGGTTCGAACTGCAATGGGGTGAATCAGAGCCAGGCGATAGGCCACGTGAGTTTCGTAAAAGTCTCCATTGTTCAACGGTTCACGTAACATTTTGCAGTCATAGAAAAATTCATTTCAACAAGAAAAGCTTAGAAAAGGTGTTGCTCTCATTTGATGAATTTGAGGCAAGAACCTTAGTTTGAAAACCTAACGCAAGGGTAAACAGTATGTTTGGATATGATTGTGGTGAACACTTTTAGGGGTCGTTAATCAAAACTGTTGTACAACTTGGCAATGGCTGCACTGAATAAAATTGTTCAACTCACTTACCGTCGAAGGTAAGAAGTTGTAATCACCGCTGAGCATTAAAATTAGGCCTATGTCCCACTTGGCATGGTTTGGTAATACAGTTTTCGAAATAGACGTCTGTTGCTCACCAGTCCCGTCGCCACGGAGGCTTAGCCCCCCAAACAAACCTCCAATTCTTTAAATATGAAGCACTATAAATCAGAAATATGAAGCACTATAATTCAGTTGATTTTTTGTCATATTTTAAAATGTCATTCCCCCCTGAACAAACGTGAAGTCCCCCAACTACAGACCTTCTGGCGATGGTTCTGTTGGTAACGTACAAAGGCAAGGAATAGCACTATGCACGTGCAATTGGAAGAGGTCCAAAACAACAGCTAGACAATTAGGCGTAGGAGCAAGCAAATTTTTGGGGGTGCAAAGGATTTTTTGCCCAAATTTTCCCAAACTTGCCCAAAAAGTTGTGCAACTTATGCCGACTGCTTTATGGTGTGACCTCCAAGCAATGATCTTCACTTGTTTTTCTGCAAACCTTGGGCGCCATTTTTTGAAGTCAAACGACGTTGGGTGCTATTTTGGCCCAGATTTTCAGTGATTTTGCCAAGATATTTAGGGATTTTGTTCGGATTTTCAGGGATTTTGCCGAAATTTTCGGAGATTTTGCCCAAATTTTCAGGGATTTGGCCAGGATTTCAACAAATCAAAACTTTTGGTGGTGCGCTTGCATCCCCGCCTCCGACACCACTGAGTTAGACCAAGTGCGCAGGTCACGATGAAGACTGCAAGCCAGGGATTCTCAACCACAGTCTTAAATCTGTTTATGATATTTTTTCAGAATGGGTCCCCGCACCTATAGAGGGCTCCGTGCAAATGCTGACAGATTTAACGTTAGAAGCCATTTTTGCATACTACGAGGATTAAACCACTACTGAACGTGAAAAGAACAATGAAACGTTCTTTACATCACTGAGATTATATTATCCGATTAGCCTGGTATATGTTCTATATGTACTACTTTTTAGTTAAAGGTGGGGATAATATACGAAGTTTTAACATACATAAATGTTTTCATGTGTAAAGTAGTTGAGCTGCCATCACATCCCTTAACTTTTTCGTGTTATCCACAGGAATGAGTAAACTATTAAAGAGTCATGCGGTGAGCTTACGGGAGATTAAAAACCAACAGGGAGGAAAATTTGACGAAACATGTCGGGTTCGTATATGCATATGTAAAGAAAGCGAAAAATAGAAAAATTAACAATAAGAAAGGTGGTGATAAGCAGAAAAAGCAAGACTCAAATTCGACAATGAGAAACAAGACCCAAAACCCAGTTCAGTTTGTGAATGTTTGAATGTTTGATTGTGATTTTCAAGATGCTTTATTAATCCTTATATCTTTAAATATGCGCGAAACATAATCTTCTTTCATTTTAAATTTTTGTGAGCAAATTTGAGGGGTGGAAAGGGCGGCATTTTTATGTTCGGCCCAGGGCGGCACTTAACCTCGCTACGCCACTGACCACTGGTATAAAATTATACGAAAAATTAAAACGTAAAGCAGGGGTCTCAAACTCACATTGCTCTGTGGGCCACATGAGGACTTACAAGGTAACCCGCAGGCCGCATTATGACTCTGACGCAACAATAGCCGTATCTGAACCTAATTTTACATCTTGTTTCCTGCGAAAAGTATCATGAATTATAGGCAAGTCATTTCTAGCCGTCTCTACGTTCGTATTAATCAATTCTAGCCGTCTAAGGAACTTGTTCACTGGCTAACTGGGCACTTTTAAACACCGGTGAATAAACTAACGTAAATATTCATTTAATTCATTTTCGTGCCCTCTTTTCCTCCAGGGAGAGTTGCGGGGGCAGCATCCGTAGACCTTGGAACACCTCACGGTCAATGGCAATTTCAGATAGTTCGGCTGGCTCCACATCAAGACGGGACCAAGCAAGGTGGGAGATGCAATTGCTCCACCTAGGGCTCGGACGACATCTGGGTTGCCTTCCCGTGGGTTTAGCCAGCAGGGTTTGACCCACCAGTCTTTCGTTGGGCATTCTGAATACATGGCCCAACTAACTTTAGTTGTGTTTTTTGAATTAGGAGAAGTGGTTCGGCATTCACGCCTCTGCGATATTCACAGCTGCGCACGTTGTCGCGAAGTGTCACAGCAGGGGCGTAACGTGGGGGGCTCAATGCCCGGGCGCCGAATCACTGGGGGGCGCCGAAAAGTCGCAACAATGTCGTACGTTTTTTCTTCAATGCAATACATTTACTTCCAAAACACCTTAGGTTCAAATATGGAGGCGCCAAACTTGTTTTTTGCCCCGGGCGCAATGTAACCTCGATACGCCCCTTAGTCACACTGTGGACTTTTCGCAAAAGTCCCATCTTTGGTGCTTGCACCTGAGTTAATATTCTTTCGGCCATAACCCAAGATTCCTGACCATAGCCATAGGTAAGGATCGGAACAAAGACCGATGTAAAAACTGACAGCTTTGCGGTGTTTGAAGGCTCCCGTTTTGTCCACAGAGCGATAAAGCTCACGCAGAACTGCGTTAGCTTTACCAATCTGTGTATCAATCTCCTGGCGCTCCGCCTTCCGTCACTCGTAAAACCACCCCTAGGTACTTGAACCTCTCCGCCGCTCACTTGCCGCATACACTGCCTTGGGTGTGTAGAGAGACATAGTACCTCGGTATTTTTGTGCTGATTTTCATTCCGGCTCGGTCGCACGCAGCAGAAAACCGATCGAGTGCCTGCTGAAAACTGTTGAGAAGATGCTAGTAGTACCAAATCATCTGCAAGAAGTAAACGGTTGATCCTGCAGCTTCCGACTGTGACACCCTCGTCGACTCGGCTGTGACTGTCTATCCAGTTCATTTAGACCAGTGGTTCTCAACACCGATTCTGAGGGCCGCATTCGGCTCCCAAGCACCCTTCGTGCGGCCCTCAGCAGTCTTTCCATAAAACGTTTAATATTTTGTGTAATAGACTTCGTTCTTGTTCTGCTGTAAAACAAACGTGTCAGTTGAATTGTATTAAAAGATTGTAGTGAGACACTCCAACAAAATCGTAGGTCTGGATTTGGCTCCCTTCAGCGAAAAGGTTAAGAATCACTGATATAGACTATGAAAAGGAGCGGTGACAGCATACACCCTTGTCGGAGTCCAACACCAGCGGTGAACGGCCATGATTTAACTCTCCCGACACGGACACAAACTTCTGAGCAGGAATACAGTGACTTGACGGCAGGGCCCCGACATGGGGAAGTGCCACCCCGGGGCAAGTCGAAAAGTGCCGCCCCCCACCAAATCTAAAGCCTAAACCTAAATCTAACTTCAGGTTCATTCGTCAAAGACCATTTATTCTTCCTTCTTTTCACCAAAAGTGCCGCCCCGGGGCATTGCCCCCCGCCCCCCTTGCCGGGACCCTGCTTGATGGCCAGTAACAGGCGGCTGTCAACACCGTACTCACGGAACACTCCTCAAAGTTTTTCACAAAGAACCCGGTCGTATGCTTTCTCGAGGTTGACAAAGCATGTTAAGGCGTTTTCAGCATACTCCCAAGATTTCTCAAAATTTTGCTGGAGAGTGGTCTGTAGTGCTGCGGCCAGGACGAAAACCGCATCGTGTATCATTCAGCTTTGATTCAATTATTTCGCGGCATCTTTTTTCAGGACACTTGGTAACGAAATGTTAATTATTTGAAAATTCCCCAAAAGCATCGCGGGCCGCAAAAAAGGCTCTCGCTGGTCACATGCGGGCCGCGTAAAGTATCCGGAGCTATTGCAAAATTTTTTCGTTGGAGTGCTCCAGTTTATGCTTACCCTCTTTTCAAAACACATAAACTATCTGTCAAAGAATTGCTACATGCTGAAGTTGCTGATTTTGGATCGGTTTGCTTCTCCCCTAGCTGTTCGGCCAAAGGAAGCTTCCGATGGTTTTCACACCATCGGGGATGTTATGCATTTGACTGCCTCTGCGCATGGAGTGGCTTGCGCCACTACACTGATATGCCAGTGCGTTTATTGTAATCCGCAGGCAATATTCCCACATCACGTATTGCAGCCTGCTACTAATGTTACATCCTTGTAATCATTGATGAAATGAACGAATTAACCGGCTGCATTATTCGAGTGCTAAAGCGACTGTGAAAATATTTTTACAATGCTACGCCGTATAGTTGGCTGTAGCAAACATTTCAGAAAAGATTTGGACCTGCTTGTGCGAATTGTAAAACGAAATGAAGGCCTTCAGCCGTCACGTGCGCGTAGAACCCTTGAACAGAAGGAAAAAAGATTTGTCGTACAGAAAAAATTTTTCGGGGCGCGGCTTGCAAGTCGGAACACGTGGCAGAGTGCCGTACAATAACTCAGGAAGCCGTGAAAAACTTTTTTTGCGGCACTAGTCATTCAAACAGCAACATCACAGCTATTGTTTTATCCCTTTTTTTACGCCAGAAGGTATTTCGTAATAGTTTTGAAGCTTGCTTTCTAAGCGTATCACCGGTCGGTCACGCTGCCTCGTCACAAACCAGTGTTGCCACTTCTGATCTTTTAACGTCAGATCTGTTGTATTGAAAGAAATTTGTGAAGTCTGATGTATTGCCGACAAATTTGACCTTGACTGGGCAAAACTGGTTTTGTTTTCCACGTTTCCTCTCCTTTTGGGATGCAAAGAAGTTATATTCGTATTTTTAAGTTTATTTCAACAATCTTTCAACCACACGTGTGTTTGGAAATCAGTCCAAACTGAAGAAGCTCTCTTCGCTGTGTTAAGAATCACATTTTTACTTTACGCATGACCGACTTCTCCATTTGACGTCACTTGCTCTATTTCGATTTCAATGAGGTTTGTCGCGCTTTATAAGGTGTTGCTAATAGAAGTAAGGTTGCCAGATGTCCTTGAGCGCCAAGGACTTTCTTGAGTTTGGTATAAAAACTGGTTGTGTCATTGATACTTGAAAAACATTTTGTTGTCCTTGAGTATTTTCCGGTGTCCTTGAAAGTTCTTAAACAGTGGTGCAATTGTTCAATATTGAACTATTAACTACATTGAACATTCAAGAATTAAGATAAAACAATGTACTTGAACACAATAAAATGCAGATTTGTTCCACTTCATTTGCTGCTTCTGTGCTGTGCATGTGAGCTATACAGTACTGTATTTCTTCTTGGTAAAAAGATACGTATAAACATTTTTGGAAAAGAGATATGTAACCCAAATATCCACCAGTTGCTATTTAGAATCATGTTTTTCGTACATACAAAAAAGTCAGTATGCTTAATGGTGAGGGCATGAATGCCCGCAGTTGGTTTAGTTTTAATTTAGTGCCCCACGCTGATTTACGGGTATCGCGCAACCTTTGTCAAGGCTGCCCGCTGATTACGCTCAGATGTTCTGAGACGAACTAAAATGACTTTTAGTCATGTGCTTGCTGCTTACTCATGGAAATATTCGCTGGTTAGCCTGGGATTGCAAGACCTAAGTTGTCCCTTGTGACGAAAACATCAGATGCATCCCTTGTTCCTCCGCAATCAAAGTTGAAACGTTGCCGTGGCTAGCATGAATCATTTCTAGCATGAACTAATTCTAATCTACTTTTGTGAAAGTATAGAATTGTTATCCGTAATCACCGCTTGTAAATGATTGGGCATTATCGTGACTAACGGTCATTTCTTTTTGATTGCGGCCCTTTATGGAATGAAAACATGTATAGCCTAATGCCTTTAATTGCAACTGCAAGCATAGCTGACGTTACGCAAAATATGTAGTCATGGACGAAATATCTTTTTTCTGAAAAGCATACACACTTCTGCGACAACAATTTTGACCAGCTTGTGAAATTACATTTCGGAAATACAAAACTTGTATGTAATTGCTTGTAGCCACTAACCGCAAGTGAAAACAAGGAGTAACGCTTTTTGCAGCTTTTTCTGGTACACCAACTTGCTGTGTCCCACCTACTGGTGATAAAAGCTTCATTTTACGAAACCGCATAAATTCTCCAAAAACACTGGAGTGTTACAAATATTACTTACCTTGTTTGCAGGTCAGCCGTAGGCTTATGCATCTCATTGGTTATCGTACAGTTCTAAAACCAAATGCAAGTATGTGGGGGTGATATACATTTTATATATTTTGAAGTTCAAACTTTGACTCAGAAGCGATTCCAGTGTGCCACTTCCAGATGTAGCAAAATGCTAAATCGTATATTAAAATATGCCAAGTAACTTCAAAGCATGCCAATACCCAGGAAGAAGAAACAGGTCAATGACTTGTTGGTTTTGAAACACTTGTACGATCAATTGCAAAATTCAATGTTGCTATGAAACTAAGGCTGGACTTTTTGCGTACAAATCAGCAATCAACTGTTAATCTCCAGAAGTATACCTTCTCTTTACATAGAAGAAGCCTGAAAAAATGCCTCCAAATGTTTGAAACTAATTCATGCATGTCTCCTATACAAATGTGCATATGCTTGACCTAATCAGTCTAAACAAAGTGTTGATGAGGTTGTGTGTTTTCAAAAAAATGTACCGAAACCATCAATCAGTTTTAACCACAACTCAGGTTCTTAGCCAGTCCTGCTGCTAACACAAACCGAATTTTAATTGAAGACGTTTTAAAAGAAGTAATAAAAGTAATAAAAAGCGTCAAAACAACGTCAGGTAAAATAAGCGAAAAAACAACAAAAAAACAGTGGGGAAAAGCATGCCTATGTACAGGGGGTGGGGTGAGTAACTATAGAGGTAGATAGGAGGGAAAATAGTGGCATCAGCGCAATATTATAGAGTGTGACAAGCATATAAAACGAAGACCAAACAGAATGTGACAAGCATATAAAAAGAAGATCAACAGGAAGTCTGGCAAGATAGTAGGACTTTTTTATATTTTTTGCCATATGAATAAGGCGAAGACGATTTCAATATTTCCGGAATGTTAGACCAAATTTTCGGACCAATATACTTCAAAGAAAGATGACCCAGAGTTGTTTTCATTCTGGGTAGATTATATTTTTGCAGAGAAGCAAGTCTTGTTTGATATTTGTGGACTGATGCAATCTCGGCAAAGTAGTTGTCAGAGTGATTAGGCAATCCACCATTATAAAAGGAGTACATGAGTTTGGCAACTGACAATTGAAATAAATCAGGTATTTCTAAAATTTTGTGCTTGGAATAGAGTACAGTTGTTTTACTTTTGTTATATTCAAGTGTTCTCACAGCTTTATATTGCAATCTAATTAAAGGGAGTAAAGTCGTCTTGTTGGCCCTTCCCCAGTTAAGTATTGAATAAGTTAAATAGGAATGGAAAAGAGCAAAGTAAACAGATTTGAGCACTGAAATGTTGGTATAGTGTTTTAATTTGTACAACATCCCACATGATTTGGAGAGCTGTGTTACCAACTTTGCAATTTGACGCTTCCAACTAAGTTTATCGTCAAGCATAACGCCAAGATATTTTAAGCTGCTTTGTTTTGATATTGTGTGATGATTAATTGACACTGAAAAATTGATATTTTTATGGTTGTTCATGAGCATGAAATTGCTTTTGGAATAATTGATACATAATTTATTAGCACGAACCCAGTGATCGATTTTTTTGAGCTCATGGTTAACTGCTTTTTCTAAGATTTCGTGGTTTTTCCCCGAAATATGAAGATTGATATCATCAGCATATAAAACAGTATTAAAGTTGGAGGCTTTCACAATGTCATTTATATATATAACGAATAGTAAAGGCCCAACAGCAGATCCCTGGGGCAAGCCACATGTTACATTCAAAAAAGAAGATTTAGTATCTCCTATTTTAGTACACTGAAACCTGTTGTCCAAGTAAGAAGCAAGTAGTTTTAGGGGTGTTCC
>Ga0210059_1002408_pt1 | contig 29258 bp, 15 predicted proteins | sample Ectturendosymbi2_FD_188042 | JGI IMG/M metagenome (GOLD analysis project Ga0210059, IMG submission 188042) | Ecteinascidia turbinata endosymbiont from Florida, USA - Sample 2 (SPAdes) (version 2) | ecosystem: Host-associated > Tunicates > Ascidians > Unclassified | place: Key West, Florida...
CCCTATTGAAAAGGATCGCTCGTGCGGCATCATGAAAATTACAGTAAAAGAAAAGGTGAATCTCAGTTTCGATATCACCGCAAACGCAAGTACGATACGATTTTTTATTGATATTCAATGGACTGTGAGCGAGGCGAGCATACAACGGACAGATGTCAAGCAAGGATTAACTCCCAAAAGGTGGTGAGTATTTTGTTTTGCAACATGGTAGTAGGACATTAAACGATTCATGAAATTTGAGTGACTTGGAGAAGATTTAATTTCGAGTGGGAGAGAATTCCATAAGCTACAGGTCTTTCGGAGAAAAAGGTTAAATGCCAGTGATTTTTTAAAAAGTGGAATCTGAACGTCTAGATTGTGGCGCAAAGTGTAGGGAACAAATTCACCGAATGATCTGAAGAGATTCAAAGGCAAAGGGCAGGATACCAAACAGTTTCAAATCTGTTTTTAGAACCTTGAATTCAAACGTGAAACGTTTGCACATTAATTTGTACAAAGATGGGTCAATCATCTCATTAACAATTGAAAAATCTCTCAAATGCATTAGAAAGATATCGAAGGTTCCTGACCACTGTTTGCAATCACTAAACCTGGGTAAAAAACTAAAGCTGTTACAACTCCCTGTTGCTTGGAAAAATGCATTTGCATATATGTGTAACCACTGGCACATTCGCACACAAGTCCAAGGGAAGCGTTTTCTGAATCAAGTATTTTGTACGAACTGGCGTGGGGTTTGTCAAAGAAACAGTCAGAATTATCTTTTCAGTCCAACATCATTTTTAAACTAGTTTCCATAACCTTTCGTCTCCTTGCTCGAAAATGTTCTAACCTGAGTCAAAGCTGCGAACTCTAGTAGACTGTGTCGTGTTAATCTGATCTGCAAATGTGTTGATGTGCAAGCAAATTGCCCATTATGAAACAGTTATTTTGAAAAATCCTGATTCTATTTTGTGATTAAATTTTTCCACGTGACATTGTGACGTCTCGTGTCATTGTGACATCATGCAAGCTGACCGTGATGTTCTGGACGAAATCTAGTTCGTTAAATTATAATTTTACCTCAACTGTATCATGGGGTAGAATTCTCTTCCGGGAGAGCACGAACATTTGGCCGCAAATATAATGTCATAACCTTGTTCTGTCCAACCTGTGCAGACAAAACTAATGAAAACCTTTGATAACTCTCCCGACCACCGCAACAATCGTTTGCACTTACCACATTTTCAACTAGATCTGTTTATTTCGTTTCCCAAAAACTCTCGACCATGTTTTGAACGACACTTTGCTAACAAAATTGTCTGCTGCATTCTCGTTATGCCAAATGCGTTCGAAAAAATTTTTGCATTTGATTAATCGTGGCTGTCATAGACTTGCAAAGAGAAAGGAAGTAAGCTTTGCATGATCTCATTTCATTGCAAGATAGTCTTACTTGAAATCCAAAAGCAATTCTGTTGCAACTAACTTACTCAGCAACGCAACTGCTTTGGATATAAAACTAACTTCTGATTTTCAGCATTTTTTATAGCAGAGCGAATACGTTTGCTTCACTATCACGAGTAAAATCATTATGTAATTGTGTAGTAAAATCTCATAACCTAAATAAAGGTCGTATTGGAAATATTTGCTTTCACGCTAGACATGAACATGGTTTCGTGAAGAGCCAGAAAATGGGCACCAAAATATAAAGGACTTTCAGTTTTTGACATTTGGTTCGGAAACAATTGACTTACAATTTATCTTAATCAGGTATAGTGATGTCAACCACCTACAGCATGCTTTGTAAACATACAAAGAATTTCGTGTGTAGGGTACTATTCGAAACAATGTTCAAAATTCATTTTTTTTGCTGAACATAATTTCGGATCGATGATCAGTTGTAGGTTTTCTTATATGATAAAATCGATCATCAAAATCACTCACTTGTTTTTTAGGTTTTAAACAGTTGCTTACACACGTTTTCATCTAAACCGATGTTGCAGGAACGGAGCAGCTTTCTGTCGCATTTCGTACAAAATGACGTAAACTATTCGCGAATAAAGCTTTCAAGTGATTCGGGCGAGAGAACGAATTGCAGCAATGACGAAAGGAATTGCTACTAATTTCTGTTCTGTCGGAAAAACCTTATTGCTTCCGAAATACTGCTATAGTGACCCCCCCAATGAAAATCATTCAAAACTGAAGTTTCCTTATGCAACGTCAGAAATAGTTAATGTTTTTATTTTCGAACTTGATAACGCTGTGAACCACTTTTCACCAAACTGCAATATTGGTCAAACAAGAGTTTGTTTTTGCAGAAACGACATTATCCATCATGAACAGAAGACGATTTGCATACCTCACAGAATAGAGTAGCATGCATTTCCATAAAAACATGAAGCTTTGCGACCAAATCTGTTGCGTTTATAAGTTAGGGTTGATCGAAAACAAAACGAAATCCCACATCATTTCTTTATTTCAAACTAAACAAAAGATTAAAACTAGTTGTGAAACATTTTGATCGCAAGATCCATTTCACAATGGTAGGAAATAGTTCACAAAAAATCTTTTGGTTGTAGGCAACTGAGAGGAGACGTTAGTATATACACCCAAGGTCCAAAACTGTGAGAGAGAAAAAACTTTACAATACTTCTGATACTGCGACGACATATCCTTGACATGCAACATGTCACTCTGGCTAAAAATCAATATTTGCAAAATATCTCAAACATTAGGAGCAATTGGATAAAGATATTATACGAAGATACAAATCGGTGAAACAGTGTATAAAAGTTAACCAAAAATGTCTTGGGAAATGGCCGACCTGATGCGAACGAGCGCTTATGTTCTACGACATGTAGTACGAAATTCGATAAGTGTTGCCATGTGTTATAAGGCTATTAACACAAGACAGTCAATGCTTATTCTTTGTTAGTCAGTATACGTAGGCACGACACAGAATGTTGTTTACTTCACAGGACCACTGGCAGAGAATGCCTTCCACCACTTTTGCTGCACACTGGCAGAATTGCGCCTGTCTCTTTATGTCATTGTTGTTTTAGAGTGGAGTCTTGCACTAAAACAAATTGCTAAATTTATGAAAAAAGTTAGAAAAAACAACTTTCCAGATCGTCGTTTGGGCTTTTGATTTTTCATGCTTTTTTCGGACAAAAGTATATTTAGGTTTTTGCTGTTCAAACCCATTTCATTTTCAAGATCAAGTCATTGAAATCCACCTTTGTTGTGGAAAAACATATTTACATCGACAAAAAAGACAGTTACTGTGGTATACAATTATGTTTCCAACAGAACATTTTGCGTTGGTTGGATGGCAATACGCTGAGAGTTCACCGAGGTACACAGAATGTTCATAGGATTTCGTGCTCCTTGAAAAAAAGGGCCAGAAAATAAAAATCTAACTTCATCTGCATGGTCAGTCAGTCAGTCTACTCACAATAAAAGAGGGAACATCAAATACTATATGTTTTAGCAGGTTTTGTGTGGTTGTCTCAAGTGATTTGAACCTATTTTAAAGTTTTGTTGTATAAAGTGACAAACCAAGCACACTACTGTATTTTTTCAAATTATTCAGAGAACCAAATGTTTTATTGAGTAAACACTTTCTGACAACAATTCTTCCCGAACAAACTGATAAGTGCGCAATGGAATTCTTTCAAAACTTTTCAAAATTTTGAAACATACTGTTTCTACCTGCCATTGCACATGGCTACCTTTTAGTAACTTTATTTTCTGAAATTAAATTCTCACACTTTTGAACAAATTCACACAATGTATTCTCACGAGAGTGAAATCTTGTTTTACGTAGAACTTAGCAACTGGATGAGCTTCTCAAAGCAGCCATTTATTTGCTTAGGCAACGAATTCCAGAGTAATTGTTCACAAAAGCACCTTCAGTGCATATTCCTTTTCTGTAATTTCGGATAGCTGTTAGAAGTAGCTGAAAAAATGTGAGTAAATCACCTGTTCAAAACAATAATAGTGCGTGCGAAACAAAATCCCTTCTCAGAAATGTGAGAAGCAATTCAGATTTAAATTTGACATTATTGGCTCCTGCTGCGAAAGTATTGCTTCCTATGTCAGCTTCTGAATCTTTCCTGGCACAGCTCCTGATTACGTCAACGTCAGTTGCGCATTTTTTGTCGCGTTGCTAGTTTTTCGTCCAACTCGCCGAGCAGTCATCACTTTATACATCCTGTATGCGTTATGATGCAACTCAGGGCGTAAGCTCGACCTCTTGGTAAAATTAATGTTCTAAAAGAAAGTTGATGATTCTTTTCTTACTTTCGAACGAACGAACATCTTTTAAACAAAGAAGCAATTACATACTTTTCGTTTTTGAATAAACTGTTCCAAGATCCGAAAATCCTTAGTAAAAGGTCAGCATAACGCTTCTGGAAAGTACGTTTCGGAGAAGTTTGCAAAAAATCTTTCTGTCGACGCCAAATCCAGCACAACATCAATGCAAGTTCCGACTGGACCCAAATCTGCAACCATCTTAACTGTCAGCGTTGTATCGAAGTTCAGCAAAAGTTGATATTTCTGTGCGAGCATCTCATTGGCCATTGCACATACAGTATGTCATTGCGTCATATGAATCGATTTTCAGTGAAACAGAGTTATCACGGAGAAAAACAACCGTGGACCGCAGAACAAGTTGAGCACAAGCCGTCGGTAGCATTAACGGTGCAGAGAGTCGTACATTGCAGCAGTAGAAATGCACTGGCCGCAACGCTAGCTTTGAGTATTTTCTAACACGAAAATTTGTACACTATCCTTATTGTGTTACGTGATTTTATTGTCTTTCGGAGTTTTTCTGCGTGGTTTCACTGATTTTCAACAAAAGCTTCAGATTTTTAGCCACAGCATAAATAGTAAGTGCTGCATAAAATTGGTTTCAATTTAACAGCGTTTCGTTTTTCGAAATTACCAGAAAATAGACAGTGATGTGCTTTTGCGAACTAAACCAGATGTTTGCTTAATCTGTTTAAGGAACCTGTGTCATTAATTCTCAAACCTTTTTTCAACATTGCATAAAGGATTCAAATGTTCTCAAACTGGTCAGGAAAAGTGGAATGTTATTGTTTACGGTTGTTCTGGCCTCAAATGATGTTAAGACACCGCAGCTTTACATTTTAACCGATGACTATTGTAACACATAGAATGTGTTATTCGGTCAAGACCTCTTCCAACATAAAGTGCGTTTTTGCAAAGCAGCCGTTCACATTTAGTTGCATTCGGTAAAGAGCTCAGCAGCATGATATGTTCCAAGAACGCCGTTGCCTAAAACGCTAACTGACATGGAAATTCTTGATATTGATCAATGATCATGACATAAAAATATTCACATCGGTTCTAGTCTATGTACTTAAGTTTTCTTACAACCAAAATTTTTCGAAATGCTTCGTTTTTCCATCCAACGTCATATGCATATCTATTGCAAAAAACGAAGCATCTCAATTGGACAGATGCCAGCCAACATCAGAACCATTTCAGGACCTGATACGTTTTTATCAACGTCATTGTTCCACCATTAAGAGAGTATTTACTTAAACATGTTAGCCAAAGGAAGTAAACACATCTTTCGCCACAAGCTAGAAGAAAAACATCATAAACTTCGTGCGTCATTGATAAAAATGCCCGTTCTGCATAAATAGGGCTGCATTTCACTTGTTGTGAGCATTTTACCAATTCACATGGTTAAGCATCGAGCTTACGGCTAGGTTTTCTGAAAACAGCATTATTACACACCTGCAATCTAACTTTTTGTTTTCATTGGCTTGATATAAAGCCTTTCAAACACACGGGTTGTTACAATGGAAATTTTCAACAATGTGATGAATAGAATATATACTGGTGGTTACACCAAAAAAATGTACAGGAAAGCATTGTTTGCAGATGTACTGGTCAATGTATGCAACGAAACGCTGCTACAAATGATTTCACGCCGTTATCAAGTTCGGCTCCAAACAGATCGAGCTTTTCATGGAAATGAAAAGGATTTTGTTTTTCACATTTTGGTTTGAAGTTCATCTTGCTCGAAGACAGGATTTGCTTCTCCTGGTAATTCCATAGGTTTCTCAGTTATGTTTTCCTTGGAATGGTTCAAAGCCTCAACTGGTTCATGCATGTTGGCGTACCTATCCCCACGATATTGCTTTAAGTAAGGACCCCAGTCTGGTGCTGGTTCGGACGCCTGAAATGCAGTGAGCAGTTGTTGGCAAAGACGGACATGTCAAAAAACACCCATGAAGAAAACGTTAAGGAAAAGAACATCATTTTCAGGTGACACACAGTTTTCACCCAGCGCGTTTTGGTTGATAGAAATAAAAACAGAGCATGCTCGTGCCATCCTTTCTGCAAGACTGTTCATTGCGAGTAGTGATGAAGGTTAAGCATTTTTTGAAAGTAAGGGTGTGTTTCTTGTCATTAGCGCCGCCGTTACGATGTCAACCGGGACAACATCAACAAATAAAATGGCGCATTAGCAAAGTACATAAACTGATTGGTCGGAGCGATAGTTCACGCGATTTTACTGTACAATTAAAAACGTATTCCAGTCATTTTAAAAGAAACGCTACTTTAAATAGAACAATTGTTTGCTTGTTAGTCACATGTAATGACCCAAGCAGTAAAAGAAAATTATGTTTACTTCGAACACATTTCCTCGATTTTGGAAAACAGCAACGATTGCCATGATGGGAATGAACACCAAACCGGCGGCCACAGACAGCCATCCCAGTGCAATCGCCCATCCGGGGTAGGCGACACCAGCGTAGTCAGGTGGCGTATCAGTGACCAGCGACCAGATAAGCACTGCCTGCGAACATTAAATATCTGTTTTGCAGCAAGTACAGTAAAAAACAATTGACAAAATTTCATGGTCTTCACATGATGCTCATGCCATCCGGAGTTTCGGTGTGATAATATAATTCAACTGGTGAACAATTCTTTTCGCAAAATACTTGACCCATGCTGCCAGGCAAAACATTTTAGTGAAAAAGACCACGTACAACATTTCAATCTTTTTTTTAATACACGATTAGCAAATGTACGACTTGTTTCTTTACGTCACGTTGTACTTTGTTACGTCACCTTGTACTTTGTTATATCAAATGCAAATGTAATATATTATGAATTTAATCTGCACTGAGGAAAACGAAAGAAACACAAAAAGCATAGGTCTGCCTCTCACCAGCAACAAAAGAGGAGATATAAAAAACCAGCAAGCTCTCCAGTAAAACCAGAATATCCAGTGCTTTCTTCCGATCATCATCTCAATGTCTTCAATGAAGCGGTTGCCACCATAGACCCACATGACACCAATCAATTCCAGGACAGCTATGATTATCAAACCCCATCCAGCAGAATACCAATCGATTAAGTTCAACCAGTAGATCCCAGACTGAATAAGAACATAACTTAAAAACACTGATAGGTGAAATCACGTAGTGTTGCCCATTAACAAAACCAGAAACCAGCACTTGATCATTGGGTACATAGGTTGGTGGTATGTTACTCGAATTTCGTGTCCTATACTCATGATTCTAAAAAAACAAACTTTTAAACTTTTTGAACATTATACAGACTGTACGAACTCCAAATGCATTTTCTACGCTGATTTTGTACTTCATTTTTTCAGCAAAACAAAAATATTAAGTGCGTCTCTGCCCATTTCAAATGGATCGCATATTAGCTTGACGGAAACCGCTCATTTGGCAATTGAATAAGATTTGGGAATTCTTTTGTCCTGCAAAGCAGATTGAATGTCTATTGTTTTAAGTTCATTAAAATACCTGGCAGACGCAAGGAATTCCCAAGAGAAAAAGAACGATTATGGTGGAAAGTGTGAGAATCGATCTCCTACTGCGAAGTTGCCGAGGGAAGAGATCAGTGAATGCAGTTAAGATTGCTTCAACGCCTGTGAACTGACTGTCCAATCCCAGCGTGAAGAGCATGAGGAAGAAGAGGATAGCCCACAGCGGAGACACTGGGAGTTGTGCGATCGCTTCCGGGTAAGCGACGAAAGCGAGACTGAAACCTGAAAATTTGTTATTCTTCTTTGTTCATGTTGCACAGCACTATACGAATGTAAAAACGTTTGCAGCACAGCGAGGTCAAAGTTTACACAGCAAAAACTTAAAAAACGTACACACAAAACAAATTGCAGCACAGTGATTACTAAGGAAAAATTATTCTAATTTTCCCTCCAGCTAAAGCAATATTATTATTTTTTCTTCACAAAAATCCAAACTTTGCAATATCAAAAAATTCTTTTTTCCTATTAAACTGTAATTCGTGAAAAAAACGATCAACGGCAGGCTGTTGCTTTAAACAAAATGTCTTAGATTGAAAATCACTGCACGTGTTGCAAAGTTCAGGAAATGTTGAAAGGAAAGCAGTTGGTTAAAGAATTCTGATGTCGAAACGAACGTAACAGATATGCCATGACATTTCGTCTAGAGGGAAAATGTATAACCCATACGGTAATTCCTCATAGTCTTTCCAGCCCACCACAGAGCACGTGAAAAGTTTCCGTAAAACTTGCTTGAAGCACAACAAATTTATTATGTCTGAATTATGTAAAAATGCCAGTGATGTGTTCGCACCACGTCGTATAATTCTATGATTTTATTTTTTCTTGACAGATGTGTGTGAGCGTCATGAACTCAATCAATCTTAACACCTGACGAAAATCATCCAAAAATATTCAAATAAATAGATCTGAAGTTTTCTGTAATCTTCAAGAGGCAAGTGGGCATGTGTATGGAATTTTGAATATTTTGAATGCAAAAGCTTCATTTCATCAACGACTTCAAAATAACGGAATGAAAGCAGCATTTCGAACCTTTCCTGACGTTCTGCATTTGAATTGACTGGGTTTAAGTGGCAGACATACATTTAGCAGTGTATGACTCGCAATGAAGCGACGCTTTACCACGCACTGCAGACAGAGGCAGGTGGTCTGCGTTTACAGAGCGCTGAGTGCTCAAACGATAATCCCGACATGTCGCAAGGCAAAGTCCAGCAGTTAAGTGGCATTCCTGAGCAGTTTTGATGGATGTTTTCATGGCTCGCTGAATATGAGCACCATATGGCCTGAGCACTAGAGACGCAAGTTTGGGTCCAGCTTCATTTACACAAAAATAGCGGGATAGCAGCCTATGTTAAAAAGACATGTTCAAGATTTGTGGCAGAACATTCTCAAGCAGTGCTTGTTTCATACCTTCATAATCTCAAAGAAAATATACAAAAAAATTGTTCAGGAGCTTGTGAGCAACGCAGTAATTTTCAACAGTAGTTAGAACTTTATGAATAATTGCAACATTTTTATTTCTTAAAATGTCTGATAAACAAGAAACGTCAATCAATTCTTTTTGGCCGTGAAAACAAAATCATAAACTTTTTGCAAAGCTGTATAATTTGTAAATTATTTTTGTTGGCAAGATTTCTTTCCGCATTGTAATTTTTCCAAAGTTGGTGTCATGAAACGTTGGCTGTTTGTACTGGGGAAACGTGTATTACATGACAACATTACTGAAATTCTATTTAGTTGCTTGTAAATCAATTGCTAGCAGGGAGGTTGCTCAAATTTTATTTCCCATAGTGATTTCAGTCAGTAATGAGTCTATCATATTGATCAGTGGGGATTATGAAAACAGTACATAATCCCCACTGATCAGTATGATAGACTCATGACTAAGACATTCATCTCCGACCAACTCGACTTATAAAAGCACGTGCTGTAAGCAAGCGAGACAACGGTGATGGAAAGCGGTTTGAAAAATGTGTTCAGAGGAAAGGGCGATTTATACCAGTCATTGTTACAAATCACCAGCATTCAACATTGAACCAAGAGTTGCCTGTGAACGACCTTGCGACATTTTTGACTTCTTTCAGATTTCACGAGCAGAAGAAAAGGCGAGGAGAAATGGAAAAGTATTTTGTATTGTGATCGTTTTATACGATTCTTCGAAAACATCGGCTACTGAATGAACTGTATGCACATGAGTCAATTTAAGCCTATTAGCAAAAAAACTTCATCACATATGCCAAGACCAAAATCTAAGTTCGCCGAGATCGTTAACACAAGCAGACGGGAATTTGAAAATATACCATAGTTTATTCTTGTAAATGTAACTCTCAATCTCACCAGATTTAACAACTTCATCCACTCTTTTTCCTAAAATAAACGCCATATTTCCAACCACTGTGAATATAGCAAATCCGGCAAACAACGATGTTCCGCAATTGACTGTGCACACGATTATTGTGTCATAAAAGCAGTTGTTGTGAAATTTATTGTACGATGAAAGTGCAATCAATCCTCCCCAGGCTGCGCTCAGTGAAAAGAATATTTGTGTAGCAGCATCTTTCCAAACCTGGAATGCAAAACAATTGTATTTAAAATATCTTATGTTTTTATTAAAACGCAAGCGAAGCTTCAGAGATTGAAAATGTTTAAAATGACAAAAAACTTATTAAGCAAACGCACTGAAAGTGTTCGAATCCTAACTGCGACGGCAACGACTTGTTGGCACCTTTAACCACTCCGTAAGTGTGATTCATGGGCGAGTTTAGTGTCAATGAACAAGGGTTGATATCGGGAAACTAGTAAGACGTTTCACACCAAGGTGTCACTGGCCATGCGGGAATGTCCCAGAACGCCGTGCAGACGTGATAACTGCATCAAAAAATGTCAAATTTAAGATTTATCAAAATAAGGGCAAGTTGTCAGTATGTATAGGCTACTCACACTAAAGCGAAAACCTAAACTGGGCCGCATACTACCTGCGGACTGCGGGTTGGACAAGCTGATTTGGTGTAACAATGATCTGGCTGAAAATATACATTTTGTTAAATAGCCAAAATATGAAATACTACGAAGGGTTTTAAAACTATGTTCAACTTCTAAAGTAAAGCAGATTAAACGGGAAAGAGCTTCTACAAAAAAAACGTAATAATTTGAGATGGGTCTACAGTACATGTTTCATCATCTACAGATTCAAAGTTACTTTTCCTGTTTTGCTTCATTTGCGAGCAAATATCTTGCTTTCTCACCAAACACACAACGGATGACAAAATCACGGAAATGTGTTTTTCTCCACGAGAATGCTTACGCTTAAAGTTGCATGTCATATGATATTTAAGAAACCAAACTCGTACGGCACTTAGTAAATGTTGTTCATAACGGAGTAAAGTTCAACGTACGTTTGTGTTGGACGCCATGTTTTTCTCATCAAATTTAACTGAGGCTGCATTTACACTTTCCCGATATTTCTATACTGGGAAGTTTCTAATATGTGACATTTTAAGCAGCCAAGGCGCGAAAGTCGGGATGAGTATGATTAAAAGTCACTGTGTTGCAGTCAAACACACACAACACTTTCACTGCCATCCAGTTGCAATTTCATGATGTTAAAAAACGATTACTTTTTTGGTGCTTACATTAGCGTCTTGTAGTTTTTTCAGATCAGATTGATTACCGATGTAATATTGCACTCCGTCAAACGCGCCAGGTAGCGTGGCTCCTCGGATCAGCAAGATCATCAAAACCACATAAGGAAAGAGAGCCGTGAAGTAAACGACCTGCAAACACGCAATAAAATTGTGAAATTAAATGTTTGCCACGTTAATTCCATTTGCAAAGTATTTTTCAAAGAATATGCCTTTTCAACACATTTTTTTAAAATTCATTTGCCTGAACAACATAAAGCACAAATAATTTTGTAACCTATATTTCAGGAATTTTGGTTTTTGTTTCCTTTTTCAAAAACATTCTCAAAACACCAGAAACCACAACGAAAAGAACAACGATATTACCTGAAATTCTGTGGTCTGTTCTAAAAAACATTTCCAAACCCAATGTGATTTTACTTCTAGTTTTATTGGATTGTGTTTTCTTCCTTGATTTCACTCCTTTCATGATCGATTAAGAAAAAAATTTTTCGTTTATGACAAACCTTTTTGAAGAAAATCACTTACCTTCCCTGATGATTTAACTCCTCTAATCATACTGAAGTATACAACAATCCATGCCAAGAGCAGGGAAAGTACCAACGGGGTCACGACCGACCCTGTCTGTTCAATATTTGGCGACCGCTGCAGGGCGTAGTACCTGAACAATATTGTTGGTAATTCACGACTTGAAAGTGAGCAGAATGTGAATGCGCATTCTACTTCCAAGAGCTTTAAAAGTAAATCCACTCAAACTCAAACATTTCAAACTCAAAAAACATTTCAAATTTCTTCGGGCCAGATTTATTGTAGTTTCACCGTATGAATTTACGTTGGAGCTTGAAACGTAATGAAACGGCAAGGAACGTGGAAATACCAAGCATCTACTTCATCTCTCGCAGAGCGTTTTTCAAAAAAAGGTTTTTCTTACAATCCTTCAAGCAAAATACAACACCAAAAAGTTTCCCGACCGACAACAGCATTCCTCTAAAAACAATGTCTCCCGAATTATATCGATTATAAATTTCTGATAACAAAAACCAAAAAATACCGATTTTTTGCCATAACTTGCCAACGGAAAACGCTTGATGGTTGGTCAAGGGCTCTAAGGATGCGGATTTTCGCGAAGTTTATTTCTTAAAAACGGGCAAATTGGTACCTGATAGTTTTCTTCAGGCCTTGATTACATCACTATAACCACCCCGTGACATCGCAATGACCCAGAAAAGTTCAAAGCCAAAAGTACCCGAATTTTTATATATCGAACCTTCTGCTTCTTTAGAAGATTTGAACAGCTTTCTAGCTCCATCGGACGACAACTGAAAATGTCCGTAGATGCCACTACACGATCTTTAAAGGATAATGAAGATCTGACTGAATGACAAACATCAACTTTTTCGCAAACACTGTTTTATTCGTGAGATTCGTTGAAAGTAAAGCCTAATCACAAAACGCAATACTGTGAGTAACGTTATCAGCGCATCGTTCGTTTCCAGACGTTTTTGCTTGCCAAAAATCGAGGTTCACATTTTGCCTTTTAAGCTCTGCGACGATTTGTACTCACTCCCAATATTCTTCACTCGCACTTGTTCCTCGGGCAGTTGTGAATGAAGGACAACTGAGCTTCGACAAGCTGATGTTTAGACGGCTTGACAGGTTTGTTGCTGCTGCTTCAGGAACTGCAAATATTTTAAATGGCGTTTGTGAGTAAATTGTAATGCGAGCAGTGTTGCCATTTATTGAAAACTTTTGCCTGCTTCTTTTGCTTTGTTTTCTCAAGTACGAGTATGTGTCAATCTCGACGGATTATGTCTCTGTTTTCTACCCCACGCATTACCGAACTAACCACAAGAAAGCTGATGTTCCCAGAGACAGCTTTGCATTCAGAGCGTGGTTCCGAATGTAACACAAAGACGAAGTACGAACGACGAGACAGGCAACTTCAACATCCACACCCATGATTCGCACGTCGTGCTGCTTGACAAATGTTTGCTATTTTGAAGTTCTTTGTTGCCGAAGAGAAACGTCTCGCTCACGCAATAGGGAAATGTTTAGCAGCAATCTGAGAATTTGTCTCAGTCACCTACTGTTTCAAACTTATCCGATGGCAGTAAATTATCAGACCCATGTAGATCACAACACCAGGCGCCATTTTGCTGTTTTTTGATGCAGGATGCAAATTAAATCAAATTACAGTATGCTTGAAATCCGTTTTGTAACTACATATAATTTTAAACCGCATTTTCAGGTTTTGTTCGGCAGGCTTTTCTTTCCTTATCATCTTTTCTATTATTGGCCACAAAAACCACTCTACCGTTTGGCCACAAAAACCACTCTACTGCTATAAAGCAAACTTACGCAGATTTCTGGCTGAAACGTCTGTTGTGGCAAAACTGAACTTTGCAAAATATCTTCTGATCGCAATGTTGTCAAACTTTATTCTAATTCCGTTTACGAGATGCTCCTTTCTTAATTCTAGATTTCAGATAAATTACTTAACCTACCTAACTGTTCTTCACAAGTTATTTTTTAAGATTAGCCAGATTTACCTTTTATGTCGCCACATATAATAGCCCAAAATTTTAGTTTTAAAAATGTCCACTCTGTTTCCACACCAAAAGCCAAAAATCGAAAAAAAGACTGTGGCCCAACATTGGGCCACGTCGAGTTAAGCTCGGAGCTACGACGTTGTAAGCGTCTGACCGCATCGATCTCTATCTTGCAAAGCTGGATCATGCATTCCCATATCAAAGGTAGCTTCCTTTACAACGTTCACCTTAACGATTGTAACACCCACAATAGGGCGTAGATTACAAGTCATCCCGGCCAAGCCTGCATGCAATGCAATCAACACACGTAATGAGCCACAGAAACAAAATCTCGCACTGGTACATCCGGACAAATTGGGAAACAGTTTGTGTCATCGTCATGGACCGCCAGAATCCGAAAATCAGACGCTTCGTCCCATTCGTGGTTTTCTGAAGCGGCGACAGGGGGGTAGACTTTTTCAGACACAGCTTGAATTCATAACGTGATTATGTCCAGGACAATGTTCCCTCTAAGCCGAAAAAAACGGAACTTTCGGCACTTTTTTTGGGCGCCAGCCGACAGAAATTTTGAAAATCGGCACTTGCAAATTTGGACGTAATTTCTTCCCCTGGAGAAAATTTCACAAAATAAAATTTTGTTATTTTCTCAAAAATGTGCGGGAGATATTTTCACGATTTAAGCCGTTCTCAGGCCACAGCACGGATATACAGCATATATGAGCCATGAAAAAAGTTCAGATGCAGTTTAGAAATTTTCCGCTTGCAAGTTTATAAAAAAGTTCTGGGCGCATTTTCACGATTTATGCGTCCAAAAATGAAGCTGTTTGCTGTTACGTTAAGACGCATTTTGGAAGTTTTCGTTTTGCGAGGTTTATGAAGAAGGTTTTGGGCGCATTTTCACGATCTGTGCTTCCAGAAATGAAGCTGCTTCCTGCGAAGTTCAGACGCATTTCGGAAGTTCTCCTCTTGCAAGGTTTACAAAAAAATTCTGGGAGCATTATTACGATTTATGCGTCCAAAAATGAAGCTGTTTGCAATTAACTTGAGACGCATTTTGGAAGTTTTCGCTTAGCGAGGTTTATGAAGAAAGTTTTGGTCGCATTTTCACGATTCATTTGTCCAAAAATGGAGCTGCTTCGTGCGAAGTTCAGATGCATTTTGTAAGTTTTCACCTTGCGAGGTTTATGAAGAAAGTTCTAAGCGCATCATCACGATTTATGTGTCCGAAAACGAAGCTGTTTCCTAGGAAGTTCAGACGCCTTTTGGAGGTTTTCTCTGGGCAAGCTTTATGAAGAAAGTTCTTGGCGTATTTTCACGATTTTTGCGTCCAATAATGAAGCTGCTTGCTGTTAAGTTCAGACGCATTTCGGAAGTTCTCCTCATTCAAGGTTCACAAAAAAATTTTTGGACGCATTTTCACGATTTATGCGTCCAAAAACGAAGCTGTTTGCTGTGAAGGTCAGGCGCATTTTAGAAATTTTCTGCCTGCAAGATTTACAGAAAATGTTATTGGCGCATTTTCACGATTTATGTGTCCAAAAATGAAGCTGTTTCCTGGGAAGTTCAGATGAAGTTCGGAAGTTTTCACCCTGCGTTGGTTGTAAAAAAGTTCTTGGCGCATTATCACGACTTTTGCGTCCAAAAACGAAGCTATTTGCCGCGAACTTCAGACGGATTTTGGACGTTCTCTGCCTGCAAAGTTCACAGTAACAGTTCATGGCGCAATTTCACGATTTATGCGTCCAAAAACGAAGTTCTTTGCCTTGGCGTTCAGGCGCATTTTGGAAGTTCTTTGCCTGCAAGTTTTGCAGAAAAGATTCTGGGCGCATGTTCACGATTTTTGCGTCCAAAAGCAAAGCTGTTTGCCGTGAAGTTCAAACGCATTTTGGAACTTCTCCGCTTGCAAAATTTATAGAAAAAGTTATGTGTGAAATCTCACGATGTATGCGTCTGAAAACGAAGCTGTTTGCTGTGAAGTTGAGACACATTTTGGAAGTTTTCTCCGTGTAAGCTTTATAAAACATTTCTGGGCGCATTTTCACGTTTTTTGCGTCCAAAGACGAAGCTGTTTGCCGTGAAATTCAGACGCATTTTGGAAGTTCTCCACCTCCAAGGTTTACGGAGAAAGTTCTGTACGAATTTTAACGATTTATGCTCCCCAAAACGTGCTTGCTTTGAAGTTCACACACATTTTGGAAATTCTTTGCCTGTAAGGTTAATGAAAAAGTTATGGGCGCATTACCACGATTAATGCGTCTAAAAACGAAACCGTTTGTTGCGAAGTTCAGACGCACTTTGGAAGTTCTCCGCCTGCAACGTTTACAGAAAAAAGTTTTGGGACCATTTGCACTATTTGTGTGTCTAACAAACAAACATTCTTGACTTCAACATTTTGTAAGAAACTTCGGCCACATTTTACAATTTTACGCGCCCATAAATCTTAGCTGTGTTGTTCGGAATCAATGTGACGTTCAGGACTTTCACATTTTATAAGAACACATTGTTTTGAATCCGAACACATTTGGACTACGATGCGACTGCACCCACAAATTGTGACATGCGGGTGACCTGATGCAAAGCAATTTCAAAAAAGTCTTGGATTGGCACCTCAGACATGTTTTGCAATATCTGAACTTCGAAAGAATGAACAGATTTTGTGACATTTGACGTAAGGTAAATTGCGTGTCAAAATTAAGCTAAGTTGTTCATAGAGGCCTTGTTCCTAACTTCTACTTGTGTTTTGAATGTAATGCACCTTTGAAAGACAGTAAGACTTGTTTTTTGTCCGGCTTATCACGACTGTTATCAAGTTCCAGGTTCAGTTCATATCTCATCACGTGGCTGGTAAATGGCTGAGGCCTCAAACATAGGCGGTAAAATTTCACAATCATTTGTGATGTATCAGGTATGAAAGTAAACAAGCCTGCATGAAGCGGGAAGAAGCAGTGTTCATTGATAATTATATTTACTAACTTAGCCTGGCGAGATATAGGTACGACGCACTTATTTCGAATAACAGTTAACTTGCACATGTAGTAAATTCCTAACGAAGTTAGTGCTTGTTTGCGAAATTAGGAAAAAAAACTATTTTTCGATCAAGTCAGTGTAAATAGTCGAAAGGCTGGGAGAAGAGATTTCTGTCGATCGATTTTGACGCATCGGTTAGAACCAATGTGTGCAGTTAAGAAAAATATGCCTAGAATTTTTAAGTGAGAAAATGGGCCTAACGGTTGTGCAGAGTGCTTTTCTATATCTGGGTGTTGTTTTCCGTCTGTGGCGGTGCTGCTGCTTTTTCAAATAAACCTTTCAAGCGGTGGACTGGACATAATAACTCATCCAATGTGGATGATTTGCAAGTGCATTGTGGCTTGATGTAGGTGACGGTTGTTGGAGAGAATATAAACAAGATCATGTTCACCAATCGTTGGTGACCCTACACCACAAGAAAAACAAACTGTAGCTTGCCTCACAGTCGACACCTGACGTTAAACTTGTCGAAGTTGAAAAAGACGTTTTAGACACATTTTGTTATTTTTGTTTGGGCCCACGGTGCTTTTGTTGGCCCCACGGTGCAGTTGGTGGATTCCGTTAGGGAAGAATGGAATGACCCCTTACCCATCATTATTGTCAGATCCATTCTGACCCGGAATTGTACAGCACCTGACAGGGTTCCAAATTTGGGTTGAATAATTTCTCAATATTTCTGAGGGGTACTGACTTTTCGGTCTGGAAACATTTCTGGTCATGACATTTCTGCACACAAACAACCGATAGCATTTGTTTATTTAAAATAAATGCTTATATAGGCACTAGACAGGCGAAACGTCACGCTAGTGTTATACAAACTCCCTTTGATGTTGCAGCAAAGTGACAAAACAGTCTGACAGGTGAAATTTAACGTTAGTCGGTGTTATATCAACTTTAAATCAACATGAAAATCATATGGTTCATGCTGATCAACTGTTGGATCTTGGATCACGTTTGCATTTTTTTAAATAAAACTTTTCGTTGATTCAAGTACGTTTGCAATAAAACGTTAGCATGTAAGATTTCTGCAAGATTTCATTGTCTGGCCAAAATGTCTCGAGACCAAAACGACCAAGACCGAAAAGTCCCGTGACCGGAACGGCTCAGACTGAATCGGCCAGACCGAAAATTTTTGTTTCGATTTCAGAGTTGCCACGTTTTGGCAAAGTTTAAGAAATTGCGCAGTATCATCAGATCATCAGCCTGATGCATTTATATTGTTGGTTTAGTGCAGTGATTTTCAGCCTGGGGGTCGTGAACCATTTTCGGAGGGGCCAACGGCAGATATTTTATGTACAGAGCTGTATTGCATTTGCTTTATTCAAGTTTTAGATGGGGGTTGTTGGGTTAGAGTGGGTAGCTGTAATGGGCCGCGGTACAAAGTTGAAAACAACTGGTTTACTGCAACAGTAAGCAACGCACAACAAAGACAAGAACAGTCATTCAGGACCGTATGAGGGCAACCACTGTCTGAGAGAAAAGGTTCACATTTGGCTAGGAAGTTTGCATGCAGCTGATTTCATTTATTGCCTTTGTGATGACTGTTTGTTTTCGTTTGTTTATTAGAAAATGTTGCACGTGTACATGTCAGAAAATGTGAAGACTATTTTTAATTTTTTTTCGGCATTCATCAAAAATGTTTGATGAAAAGTTTTTCGGTAAAAATGGACGTATTTTAGGAAAATTTACAAAAGGCGCCTAAGTTTCTTTTGATCTTGAGGGCACTTTTTGGCCACCAGCCGACTTACAAAAATCTTAGAGGGAACACTGGTCCAGTGTAACAGTTCGAACGTTGAGAAAGGTAACGTTAAAAACGCAGACCAATTCACACATGCTTATGCGACACATAAATGTTAAACAAACTTTTCAAACACAATTCACGTTCATTTTTCAAGACATCTAAAAATCAATCCTGAGTTTTTGGTAACTTAGGACAGTAAGGAAATCTTTGGTGATATCCCTTATGCGAAAGGTCTCTTCAGCAAATGACACAGACCGTTACTCACCCTGGCTGAACACGGTAGTGCTGTTGCTGGGTCCGAAGCCGTAAGACATCACCCAGTTTGTCAATTCGGGGTTACTATCAAAAGCTGTTGCATTGACCGTTTTACAGACCGATTCTACGTAGAAAATGAGAAAAAAACAATGTCAGCCCGCTACATGTTACATGCAACAGTGGTGCAGAATTTCTGTTCAACTGAATGCTGAAATATAAGTATTTTTTATGCTGTAAATTTTTTTCCTACAATTCACAGAGAAAAGGTTACGAACATTGGCCGTTTGCCGTATTTTGGTCAGTTCTTTCAATCACTGCATTTTATTGGTTGATTTAGGGTGTGGTTACCAAAAATATAATATTTGGAAGTACTTATTCACCGTTAATGAAGTCAGTTTTATCAGACAGACAGGTTGGAAGTATTTCTCAACCCCGACAGTCCCTACAACCGAATCCAACCTTAACGTACAGGCCGCGCATTTTCTTGAGAGTCTCTGGGAGATGAAAGATGCAGTATACTGATAACTGGACAATCAGTCATGAAAAACGATAGACCTACAGTTTTTTGGTATTTGAAAACATTTTAGTTTCAGGGTCCACGGCGCAGGAAAGCGGTGATGGGCGCCGCAGACCACTCGTGACACTCCGAAAGGAGAAAAGAAACCGATAAACTGAACTGTGTCAGAACTCTTTGTCTTGCCATTATTTCGCATAGCAACTTATGCGAATACAATTAGGGATACTTGTTCAACGTGTCACTCGAGGAAAAGCATGAACTACACAATCAACGACGCAGACTTACTGAATTTTGTACTACAAGTTGTTGCGTTATTCCACCAATTGGAACAGGTTTCCCATGGCAACTCCGCCGTCATGGAAGCAAAGAAGTAAAAAACAGTATAAGCGATGATGACGTTGTAGTAAATGCTGACTAGAATGTTTAAGACAACCATGCATATTCCAACGCCTGCAAAAAATGAACTTTGAATTAAACCTTTCTAAAAATAACCGTCACTCGAGAGTGGAAATTTCTCAACTTGTTTATTCATAGCGGGAGACTGCGTGATGGATTTTTATCAAAGTCAGGATCTCCTTCAGACGAATGGAACCAATTTATGATCATATACTTAAATTATGCAACAAAATATGATTAGGTATTTCTAAAGCGCCACCACTACCAGCAATTTGAATGCATGAAATTTGCTTCGTCAATCGTAAGAGTACAGAATATCTAAAGCTCATCTGATGTATCAATAAAAGTAAAAGCAGATAAAACGTATAAACTGATACTGCCAACGTTTCGCTGACGGTGCAGTCAACTTTATCAGGGCGAATACAACTTTCATCAGGCGAATGCACCGTCAACGAAACGTTGGCAGTATCCGTTTTTACGTTTCATCTGCTTTTACTTTTTATTGATACATCAGATGAGCTTTAGAAGTTTAGATATTCAATAAATTTAACCTGGTGTACTCGGAAAAGAGCAAGAAATCCTAAGAGTAGTATTGCAAAAAATTCACGTGTTAAACTTGCATATTTTGCAGCGTTTTCCTTTCTTTTTTGAAGAATACAGTAGAATTAGAAAACCTTAGGAATTCTAGTAAGTTGAGATTGAATTACAATTTCTCCTGACATTGTATACAATTGTAAAGCTATGGATTAACGTGGACACGTGCGCAGATGACTTTGCCCAAGCGGGAAAGTTATCAGTAACAACAAAATACCAGCTTTCCACGTGAGACGACTTTCTCGAAGATCAGTTTACAACTCACCTTTAAGAATGGGACTAAACTTAAATGCAGTGATGGGTCCCAGGCTGCAAAACTGACCGACCGCAGATTCTAGGAAGAACACTGGCATACCAGCAAAGACCAACATCACCACGTAGGGGATGAGAAAGGCGCCTGCAACGTCAAAAATGTAGAAGAGTCCTTAGTCAAACGAATCGAATCTTTACAGCAAAATTGTGCGAGTAACCTTTCAACGTAAAACAGAGCTTGGAGAATCCGCCACAACTTGATTCACATGCTCTGACTTGCAAGCTTGGTCCAGATTTCTAAAAGTTCTTAGTCCTTTTAACCGAACCGTAACCTTGCATATTTTCAGCGTTTAGGCGTTTTATCTGGGCCTGAATTTCATTGGTTCCGACAACATCGATAGTTTCCCACAAAGTACTACAGGACGTGAATTTTCAAAAACAAAAATCACGCCATATTCTGTGCTTTCAAATTTCGAATTTAAGCAGTATATTATCGTTATTTTCAGATCAGTAAATAATGATGACTTTAGGAAAAATGTGTATTCCTCCTACAATCAATCCATTGTTCCCTTTTGGCTCACGCCCAAATTAACAACATTTTAAAACTGGTTAATTGCTGCGGACGACTTTACTCCATTAAGAGAAGGAAACTTCATCATTTGACCAGTTAGGAACAAAGGTTTGCTTATGATCCGATAACAATTTTGAAAAATCAGTTTTGCTGTAAAACTCTCAACTTCCATCGGTCTCACCTCCACCATTTCTAAACGCCAAAAAAGGAAATCTCCAGACATTTCCCAATCCAACGGCATATCCAATACACGAAAGTAGATAATCCGCCTTTCGATCCCAGTTTCCACGATCTTGGTTTTCATCGTTCTCTGACACAGTGTTGTCAGGCTGGCGTCGCAAAAAGAAAAAAAGTGGTAATTTTAATATTACTTGAAAGCATAAATAGAACCCGCGTGAATATCCTCATCTGCTGAGTTTTGCCAGACACTTAGTGAAAAATATTTAGACCAATGTTCTCTTTAAGATGCGCAAATGCGCAGCACCACCAGACAACTTGCGCAATGAATTCGCATTCTCGCGACACCTGAAACATTCCAAAATTAATAGCGTATGTAGATACCGCATAACCCCTGCAACACTTGAAACGTCTCACTGGTTGTGTGTCTACATGATTGCGCAAATGAATGCGCACTAACGCAAACATTTGCTCAATGTGAAATTTTCTTTGAGGGAACACTGCTCAGCACTGGCCAATAAATCGTGAAGGTTCATAACTGCAGTATATCGTTTCATAGCGCTTCAACGCAACACAGGTATTGGCCATTGATGCAGAACAGACGATTCATGATAGCTTGTCAAAAATTTATATCGTAAAAGATCTTGTTCATTTCATTCACCGAAATGCAGTCTTTCAAAGGTCAAAATCAAACGTGTCGTTTTCCTGTGGCCAATGAAAACAAGTGATATTATTACACAGTAGTTACACCGCATGCATTTCATCTGCAGGTGATGTATGTTTGTTTAGAATAAATTTTACAGGAATGAACCTTAGCAAAAATGAATCTAAAAATAGTGTCGGAACTTCTTCATTCTCGGCAAACCCAAGGTGACATATATTGCTGCATGGTGAGACATTATTCACACAATCAGTAATGCTACGTTCATGACACGTATTTTTGTCGCTACAGCTATTAATCCAGCCTCCGTTGCTGGCGGAACTGAAACACCCGCCGTTGCTCTACATTTTTGCACTAAGGCGGTTTGCTTCGTGATAGAAAACATTGCGACTTTTGCTTCGGCACTCTAGTCTAGGGGTTGAGGTTCGCTTTGATGAAAACCCTTGTCAATAAGTTTGAATTATGAGGAATTTGAACTCTTCTTGCAGTATTTGATCGAAACTTCACAATAACTAAATGCTTCGTAGAGTTTTGAAAGGTTTGTAGAATAGTTAACAAATTCAGAGAAATACTGTGTGCGTGGTATACGTAATGCCTTTGAATAACGTGCTGCCTCTGCTGGCGGTTCAGAGCCGGTATGCACAACACACGGCCCGTAGAACTTTTCTTGCGGCCCGCGAGAGCTTTCGCAATTGCAGAGTTGAGTTGCAAAAGCCCGACTTCGGTAAATTGATTGTCATTCCGGAATTTCTTCCAGACTACAACGAAATAGACTTTTGCGGCCTGCGGCAAATTTATGTTGATCAATTTGTCTCTTCGAACTTTCTGAGTTGTGCAGGCCTGATTTAGAGGATAATTGTTTAGGCCCTCAAGCGGTAATCAGCGCGGTCCTGAAATGTGGCCGTCGCGTAATCAGGGCTGTATTGTGCGGATTTACTGTGATTTCTAGTAGACCTTCCATCTTATCAAAGCACGAAATATTGATGAAAACATTACACGCCAGCTTGAACTAATTTCAAGATTGGCGGGGTACAAAGGCACTGTGCCATCATGCTACGAATCGAATGCTACTTTTGATCGAAAAAATCGCGCGACAAAAATCTACTAAACGCTACCATAAGCAAGCTTGAAGCCGCAAATGACAACGAAAGTAATTCAAGAGCTTCCTCAACAGATATCTCTGCTGGTCTGCACAACGGAAAATATGATAAGAAGGTGTGCATTAAACTTTGCTGATGCATTGAAGAAAGATGGGGGGCCTTTTTATTGCCATCTGTGAACCCCAGCATTACCCAATCTTGTATTTACGCAGAGAATGTTGGAGATGGAATTTCGGCAAAATCATCGCAAGCAGATGAGTTTGCAGTGCATTGGTTACATGATACAATTGATGTTGCAAACTAGAGGCCACCAAAATGTTACCACATGTCACATTAAGTTCTTTCAGCACCTGTAAAACTTTCGGAACATTCAGTTCTTTGAAATTGTGAAACGCGAGAATAGAATTACGTAAACAACCTTGTCAAAGTAGCCTCTCAATATCTACGAAACCAGCATGCACTATGAGTCAACTTTGCAACAACATGAAGGAAAAGCGAAATCAACTATCAGTTTGAACTCAAAAGAGTTAAACTTTCGAAAGAAACCAACATACCTTGCTAGACATTGCCGCTGATACCCTGCAGTTATGCGTTATATCTGAACTATTATGCAGACGACTTCACCAAGCAACTGAAAAAACCATCAACCAAGTAAGCTGTTTGAGCCTTGGGCGCTAACTTGCCACTGAAGCATCGACCTTTCTGTGGCGCTGACAACAGCGAACGTCCGCACACGCGGTCAGTGTTCAGTACAAGAGGGCATGAAAGCCTGAAATATTCTCCGCACTCGCTTCTTCGGAATGAGTCATTCAAACCCCGACTTCAAACCAAGCGGCAAAGATGAGTTCAAACAAGAGGCTTAAACCTTGTCGACGTTCCTAATGACAAATAAACCACAAAAACGTGGAATTTGCCCTAAAGTACTAAAGCAGTCGGATCCCGAAGTTTTAAGAAAAACAAAAATCCATTTTTCACTACCAAAATACAGCTCCATTGAAAGATTGAAATAATTTCGTTTTGCATTAATGTAGCGTTTTACGTATTGTTTGTCGTACACGATGTCAAAAGACATTTTCAGGAGTTGTGCATTTGAAGCTCAGCATTACTGGTGTGAAAAATCATGGCTAAGAGCTTTGCAAAGTAAAATTACATTTAATATATTTTATCACATTTTAAAGAAAAGAACATCGTCAGAGAGGGTAATTCGTGTTTGATTTAAAATCAAGTTTAGGCTTTGCACAAAACATATTTGCAGATGGTTAATGAAATCTGAAAAAATTTATTTTACACATATGTGTTGGTGAAAACCTCCATTTAATGCTGCGTCACCAAAGCTTTGAAACTGTTAGTTGTTACGCTTGTAAGTCGAAAAAGTTGGAAGTAAGTTTTGGTTGATCAACAATATTTGCAGTACTCGTTGCGTTTGGTAAAGCCGCTAAAACCGAAAAAATTCCAAGAATGTGGAAGAGCAGCATCATGATTTGTTGAAATAGATGTTTGTCAAACTGCGGTCTGCGACTAACGGAACTTTTTACTTCAGAAGTAATTGTGACTTTTGTTTTGTTTTGCATCAGAATGACAAATCCATTCCAGACTTATTGCAAAAAGCATTATGTTATACTCCTTTGTCCATGATTACTTTCTTTTACAGAATTGACTCTTCAATGTTCTGTCACCAAAATGAATATTGCATCGTTCGGTGACGGCAAATGCAGGATTGTTAGGAGGTAGATGTGATATTATCTAAATCTGCAACTGGGGTTGGCAAACGTTTTCGCGCTGTGGGTCGGTTTCAGCCTGGCATTAATTTGCGGGCCGGCCCTCTATAACATAATGCATGTTTTGGCACATGAAGATTTATTACAACTCGCAACTCATCATGACACTGATTCAGCGAAAGATTTGGACTTACTCTGCCGCAATAAGATGTTCCGACCTGCAAGGAATGAGCTAAGAAAAAACAGGCCAGTAACAAACTCAGACAATAATGGGAGTAAATGAAGTCAGCAACAGCAATCAAGTAAAAAAACAACGATTAAGCAAACAAATCAGCACAACACAGAAAGACAATAGAAAATTAGCAAAAAGTTGCAAATGCGCAAGTTTAGTCAGCGACTGATGGTGTGAGAGCTGCCAAGCGCAGGCAGGTTACAGTAAAAAGCAGGGAGAAAAGGTCAAAAAGTCAAAATTGAGCCGCGTTGTGGCACGAAAAGTTTACAAGTTCGTAAAGAGTTTGAAAGCAATATAGTTGCACGGCGTGACTAATGATAGCAAAAATGCCAGCCGAGAATGTTTTTGTTCGATTTAAAAAAATGAAACTGTCTTACTTGATGCTCGGCGAGCAATCGAACATTGCAGTAGCTGCGTCAGCACAAGTTGTGGAGACTTGCAGAAACGGTGCAATAGATCCAGAAAGTTCCAAATATCGCCGAAGTACATCAATCCAAATGCGTGGCAAACACAAGCCGAATAGACCGAAACCACGCGAGATAGATGATATTCTTCAGTTAGCGTCGTTCAAAGCGAAGTGCACCACGGAAACTGAGTGCAGGTTTAAAGCAAATTGCTGCTTGAAACTTCCACTTGCAGAATCTTGCTTGTGAAAATCTTGTTTGTGATGGCACAGGTGTGTTCCGACCACTGATCTAAAATGCGTGACTCGTACTAGTCGAGTCAGAAAGTGAGCGTTTTGTAAATTAGTGCAGAAGTGTAAAAGAAATAACTGCAGACCTCAAGTGAATCGGTTAGTTTGTTCCTATGATGTCCTTCGACCCCAGTGGCAGTGTCAAGATAAGCTCATGTCCTGAACAGCCTCAAAATGCAGAAAGACCTTTACACTCCACGTCTCGGCTCTTTCCAAAATGAATCAGTGCGTACATGTCGTACGAAGAGTTTTCAAACTATTGTTACGTGACAAGTTATTTCCGCAAGGATCGCTTTCAGTACAAGCGCTAGTAGTGCATTGGTTTGAAAAAGCTTACAAAGTCTGCTTACATACTTCACGTTGTTCCTATTGCGGTCGGTAAATACAATTCAACATTTGTCTGGCATCCACATGCTTAGGGTTAGCGAAGCTCAAACGGAGGGTTGCATTGTAAGTCGAGGGCGCCTTTCTTCTTGAACGTACAGCACATTCCTCGCTCGCTGACTTTCTTGGCGAGTTAGAGTGGGAAGCACTTGTAGAAATCAATGATAACAAAACCACCACTCGCGCTAAAAACCACTTCCATTGTTGTCTCGTCCCATTCTTTCGCGCGATTTACCGATTTCTGCCTAGTATCGTTCGTTGGATCAACAAAACCAACATAACAATCAGGATTATTGACACACAAAAGCTGTTCTGAGTGTGAAACACAGGCGATCGTTAATTACTTGGGTTTAATGATAATGCACAATGTATGACGTCATAAAAACGATGTTTATCCTCAAAAATACTCTCACAAAATGTGGAGAAAGAGTAATGTAACTTTCAAAGGCTTTTTCTTATTTTCTTTTGAGATTTTAGGACTGGAAATGCCTAGTATTGCGTGAAACGGAAATGTGCTGATTGATTCAAATAGTGGAGACTAGATACTTGAATAAAGATACTGTGCCATCACTATCTTTAGTGCGCGAATTGAAATGAACACTATAGCAACATCAGCAGCTCAAACGAGCGAACGAATCAGTGCATTTAAAGAGTTAGAGACGAATGAGTGGTTCGCAGGGAAAAGCATCGCCCGCAACTGGATTACTATTTAAGCCATTGAGAGTAAAGATAAAAAAACATGTGGCCAGGTTCGCACTATGAAAGGTTGTTGACCATAAAAATTTGGTGTTCAGCTGGCACACTCGTGACCGACATTAAGGTTCATTTCACCATTACCCAAATCGTGTTTACCTGAACAAGGGTCAGTTTTAACTGTGACAGTTTTCGACATTAAACTGTCAGTGATCGGCCAACCTCCAGACATTGATAATTCACGGAACGTATTACCGTATTCAGTCATCGAAAGGCTTTGCATGCCAGAAACAGCAGAAAAAATCTTTAAGGTTATATCTTCACCCGGAATGTATCCGCTTTGCCGAGACACCAGACAGTTTAGACGTGGCTAGTGAACTAAAAATCAGGAAGTCACCCATGCGAATCGGGTTGGCTCGGCTTTATGCATGGCCGGTCATGCAACATTTTACAGCCTGTCTTCTCTGCCAGCAGCTGGGGATGATAAACGTCTCTATGCAAAGAAACCTTAACAAAACTTCAAAAGATGAAAGCATAGCTTCTTTTTATCGCAAAAATGGTCGATGAACACAATCTCGCTGCAGTGTTCACGAAGGAGTTTGAAGTTTTTTGAAAAAATAAAATTTTTTTTTGAAAAATAAAATGTGGTCAAAGTTTGAAAAATAAAATGTGAAAAAAAAATAATTGAAAAATAAAATGTGGTCAAGCATGACCCCGATCAACTGTAACGGTTTTTCAGAAGCAGCAATAATTTGCTTCGGGTTATTTTATATTCTGGCTAGACTGAAATAGACTTCAGTCTTTTATGTGCTGTAAAGTATTAAGCATTATTCCAAATTTGACAAACAGTTCAAAAAACAAAGTCTTTCTTCAATGATTATACAGCGGACATCCGGGAATGACAGAAAAAAGCAAACGACAGCGACAACATTTCAAAACCACAGCTTCGTATATTTTCAAACGGAATGCAGGCCGCATAACTTTACAAACACCGGAACGTTGTTCGGGGTCATGTTTGACCACATTTTATCGGATAGAATACAACCACAATCTGCCACCAAATGACCGCGAAATCCTCTGCCACAATTACGCCCTCCACATTCGAAGCACCATGAACATTATGCCAATTATGTGGATCACAAGCTTTGGATGCTGTTACTCTCGGCGTCTAAGAATCTAAGTAACATCGGTGAGAAATTCCTTTCGTCTCTTTCATCTGAAAACACGCTTTTTCATAACTTTCTGTTTAGGCCATTGCAATCTTTTTCAGCAGCTAGATAAGGGCAATACAGACAAAACTAGTCTTTATTGGTGCTGGGACGTATAAAGTAGCTAAATTTGAATTGGTTAACCCAGTGGTTCCCAACCAGTAGACCATGGCCCACTGGTGGACCACAGGGGGTGTTTAGTTGGGCCATGGCGCCATTTCGCATAATTCAAATTCACTGAGTGGTGGTATGAAGCACCTCTCGTGAACCTGAAATAACGTTGCCGGCTCAATGTCATTAAGCCGATTTTCTGTTAAGGTTTCCATCTATCTACGTGTTTTGAATTGCCAAACATATTGGGCAAGATTTAGAATGCATGATAGCAAGCTCAGGTGCACGCACCGAGCAGTATGAAACTTAGATGCAGTGTGCAACTCGCAGATGCACGCATCCAGAAGTACCGTAACAATTAAAATCAATTCTCTGCGATCAAGGAAAAAGCGGAATAATATCCAGTCTCGAAAATAACCATTTCATTTGCAGCTTGGCATATCTTGCTGACGTATTTCAACAACTCAATAAAGTTAATCTGAAACTAGAAGTACAAGGAAGGGGAAGGACAATCTTGGATTTTATTGACACCCTCAGCGCATTCGTGGAAAAACTTGACAATTGGAAGTGAAAAGATCAACCAGGAAATTTTGCTATGTTCGAGATGGTGCCACGGCGGTTGGTGATGAAGTGAATGTTGATATAGCATAGGAATCTGTTTAACACCTTGGACGGCTTCGTGAGGAATTTGTGCTGTATTTTCCCGAAATCATCAAAACAATTGAATTTGGTGAAAAATATTGTTGTTGTTCCAGACGAGAATGTTGCAGTATGCAAGCGAGATAATCACCCTTCAGAACTACAGTAGAACTCCGATTATCCGAACGCCTATTATCCGAAACGCTTATTATCCGAACACGACTTTAACAAAAGAAATTAGAACCTGACAAGAAGCATTAGAACGTCAATTGCGTTTAAGAGAAAAAA
>Ga0210059_1002409_pt1 | contig 29258 bp, 17 predicted proteins | sample Ectturendosymbi2_FD_188042 | JGI IMG/M metagenome (GOLD analysis project Ga0210059, IMG submission 188042) | Ecteinascidia turbinata endosymbiont from Florida, USA - Sample 2 (SPAdes) (version 2) | ecosystem: Host-associated > Tunicates > Ascidians > Unclassified | place: Key West, Florida...
GGGGGGCATTAGGGGATTTTTCCAAAATTTTTCCATGGGGGGTAAAAGTAGTGAAATATGATTTTTCCCACTGAAAGCTAAGAAAACAATACTTTTTGCTAAGAATTTCAAAATTCTGGAGGGGAATTGAACCCTCTTACACCCTTTCTGACGCGCATGGTTCCAACACAGAGATATGCACACTGCACAGGCACACTTGTTGCAGAGATGATTTAGGACAACGGTCATTCATTGATTTCTGCACAGTACAGGCAGAGTTGCGGAGTCGTAAGGAGTCTGTCGTTTTTGGGTGGAGTCAGAGTCGATTCCGAAGAAAACTGGGAGTCGGAGTCAGATTTTTTTATCCGAATACGGACATTTTAAGAAAGGGAGGATCCCACGGTATTTCCAAAAAGGGTTCCACGCAAGTTATTCACTTTCCTCTTCCTACATTGTTTGCAAAATGACGCTTACTTGTTTGACCTGGCGACATTTATACTTCATTCACACGAGAAAAACAGTTTAACTTTTTGACAAATCTTGGTTGATCTTGAGGTAAAACTGCACTTTTTCTCGATAGTATGTTCTTTAACTTGTCCTTGACTGGGACGTCAACGCCAAGTAAGCTCTATCAATGTCATGACAGCAAAAAGCTGAACAAATCAACGAACGGTGTATTTAGGAAGTTAAGCGCTTTGCTTCGCTGCTGGATCTTAGGTAAGCTGCGATTCATTTTCAAATTACTGTACCAGAGCACCTCTACCGAGACACAGGTCAACAGTTCGTTTATTTACAATATCTTGTGCCTTTGTTGAGCTCCAGCGGGAAACAAAGGGTTGTGTAGACATTTTATCGGAGCCCAGACGACGCTGAGATCCATTTCCACATTCGAAACTGCGTCTGTTACGGTCGCGTTGATTATGGGTGGTGTGTTGCGATTCATTTCATTAGCAGCGCTGAAGCATTCTTTAATTAATAGAAACAGAAAGCCGACATGTCACTGCTTTGCGCAAAAGACTGATTTCTCTACCTGAGGCGCAGAGACGCTGAAAAACATACTGGATTCACTTTCGTCACCAAGTGGTAATGATTTGAATAGAAGAATATGCCAGAGTTAAATTGAAAAGCGCTCAAAGCGTTTGCGAAACCGAAATTATGAATTGTTCAAAACGCTTCCCACAACTGTGTCACTTGACGTCAGTGAAGGTATTTTTGGAGCTGGTTTCCGAACAGTGCAAAAGGGTTATTTCAATTGGCTGTTGCGTTCCGCTTTCATTGTTGTCTGCAATCAAATCACGTTCAAGAAAGGCTTAATAACTCTATATCACTCTGAAGTGAAATGGATGTGGTCAAAACCATGTCATGAAAATAAGCAAAGCATGAACCATTCATTTGTTTACACTTTGTTGGAATATGTGAGCAGTGTTTACATATTCTTGGAATACTGCTGTATGACTTATGTACTTTCTTCAATTACAACAGAGGTTCTTACACTATTTTGGTTGCGACGCCTTTGGAAAAGTTCGCTGGCCTTGCGATGCACCAGCAATAAGGATTTCATCAAGAAACGTATAATAATCAAAATGTTGTTGAAACAACAAACAGAAATGTGCATGATTTACAGTAATGTCGTGTGCAGGTTGCATATTTTCACTAGTTAGTCGAATCTTGGAAAAAGTTGTGAAACTGCCACTCATATTTAAAACGCCCATGGCAGTAAAGTCTACTTCGCATAGATACGACTCATCGAAAGGGATAACTGTTCGTAGCGATTTTTTCATCTATGCTGGGTGTTCGTCATTCAGTGAAATCGAAACATTTGTCTGATTTCTGGAATTGAATTTTATTTTTCAGGGAATGATCACAGGATGGAAATGGTTTATTGCTTCATATGACTCAGCCAACAAGCAGAAGCACCATAAAAGCCATCGCATGCAGTAAACCAATCATTAGCGAACATTAGAGCAAATGAAAACACAGTGACACAACAGCTGATCAGTGTGGACAAAGAGGGTGCTGTGACAAGTGATTGGTGAAGGACCTTGGCGGTCATTTAGTCAACCAACCCTGTTTATCACTTTTTAAAAAGTGTTGAATAACAATAGTTGGAGATCGAATAAACATAAAAAGAAAAACGAGTGAACGCAGAACATTGTGAAGAAAATGTGCAGTTGAAAGCTCATGCCTGTGTGCACAGATGAGTGGCTCGAATTAAAGTGAAGGAATTTGGTGTAGTTAAGAATATTTTTAGCAAAATATAAGAATTAAAAAATATAAAAGTAACAAGAACTAAGTAATGAGACACGAAAGAAAAACAAAGCAAAACATAAAAATTTAAGGAGTGTACTTTCATGCCGAAAAATTAACATCAATATAGTCTTCATTTTCCTGTTAGGATAAAACACGACGGGGTAGGTTGGACGAATGGATCACCAATCCGTCCAAAGATTGATAAATTCTCCAGAAAGTACTGCGTAAATGTCGACTCAAGCTTAGATATTTACGTTGCAAAAATATACTTCGTGAATGTGAAGTCAGCATCACACATTTATTTTGAAGCAAATCAGTAGAAACCGTTACCAACTTCAACTGTTGCAGCTTCTTCTATATCATTGTACTTACAAGATTGATTGCAGGGGTCTGTGATAGTTTATCATATTTGGTGTGAGACTTTTTAGACTTAGTAATTATGTGCGCAAGTTGGTAGGATGCTAATAAAACCATTGTTGGGAGTCGCGTGACTTGTGCAATGGTGGGGACTTGCCTCTTTAGATCTTTAGTTTCCGGTAAAAAAGACCTGGGTTTATTCACAAATCATGAATGTGATGGATGATGCGAAATGACATGAAAGGTTATTTGGTATGATGTTTCGCTGGCCAATACCTTGCTGCAAACAACACACTGAGTTTTTTCCTCTCCGTTCTACAAGACAAATGTGAACCCAACATCCAAATGACCGTTGTTATGCTTGCGAGAAGTCTTTTTAGGCCTGTCATTTTCAATCGCGGACTTGCGCTTACGTTACAGCATTAGCCTTCTGTTTCTATCCACTTTATAAGTGCTTAACTGTAGGCTTTATTTTTCTGATGCAAAATTTATGCAATGCGTTCATCAGGAAACAATAGCGACAGTTACCTAATCATGAAATTATAAATAGGCTATTTACACACAATATGATGGCACTTGAACAATAACTGTTCTTTGGAGAAGTTATAATATACCGCATTGAATTTTGCTCTTATTAGCTCATGGAATAAAACTGCACTGGCTTCACTTTTGTGTGACGCCCTTGAAAAATTAAAACAACGCACCAGAGCGTCGCCACGCACAGTTTGAGCACCAGTGAATTACAGTGTTTCGCTGAACCTGGTTCAATTTAGGTAATAGAAACAATGGCTTCGCTTCAATGCCATTACTCACACAAGACTTTTTTTTATTTGATGCAGTTTTAGATTATTTTCTGCGAAACAGTCTTTTTGAGTGCCACACAGTAAGCGAGCTATAAGTAAATTTGCAACGAGCTGTATCTAAGACTCAATTACATTTTGTGTTGTTGACTCCACCAACTCTCAGCAATTTTCGACCGCTCTCAGCAACATTTTATAAGTAATGATTTTATCCCAGCACGAAAATTTGTTTTGAGCCAAGCCAAAGCAGCGGTTCCAAATTATCTTCAATGCCGAAGATTAGCAAAACTAGCAAATGTGTACATAAAATATAGCAAAAGCCAATGGCTGTGAAGCACTAAACATAAGTGAGGTTACTTTGAAAAAGATTTTGTTGGCTCACTTTTACAGCATGGTATTCTCAAGGCAGTGGAGTTTACAAAAGCGGTTTTTGACTCAACACCACAGATTTACAGTGAAGGACATGCAACATGATGCAAGTGTAAAAATTTAATCTGCAGAATGTTTGTTGAAAGCTAATTTCATTTTTGTTGGTCTACAAAAATGTTATTTTTCGCCGTTAGGTGACATTCAAATGTCGCATGTTCAATGATACTATCAACATAACACAAAGCGAACTAGGGGTTTATGCACAAAAATAAAAAAACAAAACAGCAGTGTGTCTGTTTGAGTTTGTGCCTGCTCAGCCCATGTTTAATGTGTAATTTTACGAAATCCACTAATCGACTGGATTTGAAACAAACCTGAAAATTTGTTGAAAGTTTTGAAAGAAATCAGGTGACAAGCAGCAGGGTTGCGGAGTTGGAGTCGTAAGAGTCGGAGGTTTTCGGGTGGAGTGGGAGTCCTTACAACACTGGGAGTCGGAGTCGGATTTTTTCTCCGACTCCGGATGTCCAATTGGATCAATTTTTAAATCACCCTCTAAAATTGGGAAATTCTGTTGAAATGGTACAGTTTCGTTTGAAACTTTGTTGAAACAGAGATTTCTTGCTGTGCGCCACGATTTCTATTGATTTTAACAGCCAAATTTCATTCCCTTTTTGTTATGGAGCCGGAAATTTTGGAAAGACCGGAGACGGGAGTGGGAGTCGGAAAGTTTGGAAAGGCGGAGTCTGATTCGGGAGTAGGAGTCGGAAATTTTGGAAAGGTCGGAGTTGGAGTCGAGACGGATCTTTTACCTCCAACTCGGCAACCCTGACAAGCAGTCGTTTATTTTACACCCAACTCGTTGGTGTTTCAAACATGATGCACAGCAACCCTGTCACCGCTTAAAACAACCACACACCGCCATGATCAGTTTTTGTTTCTGTTATTTATAGCCAGCATGCTCTGCGTCGTTCAAAAATCGTACCGCAGAGTCAAACAAGTTGTCCACCCCCTCACCGTCCCGGGCAGAGCACTTCAAATACCCCCTAGGATGCATCTCATTGACAACAGCTCGCAAGTCTTTTTCTTGTACTATGTGATCCGGGAATGACTTGCGAAGATCCTCCTTCATAGCCACGATCCAGAATGGGAAATGCCCTGGGACGACATTTTCTTTGGTTTGTCTAAGCCAGAACGGCAGATTTTTCAATGATGTGAGGTTGTCGACTGCGAAGCAGAACAAGACTAATGGACGCAATTTTCCTTTCTTATGCTTTTTCAGTCCCCTCAATATGTTGATAGTGAACTTTTCGCCATCAACTTGGACATCTTCCTTCCGAACACGCTGAAAGCATTTAAAAGGTTTTTGATATGGTTTTAAAAACACTGGTTCAAATCTCTTCGGTACTGTTCTTTCGATGCTTTGAAACCAGTTGTGCCCATGTGCTATAGGCGTAGGCGTACGAGAAGATAATTTACTGGGGAGCGGTAAAAATTTTCCCTGAAAATAACAATTTGCCCTAAAAATACACAGTTTACCCTGAAACTAACATTTTTAGTTTAGTCTGAATGGGTTTGAAACCTCTTGTAAATCTGTTCAATATAGTTGAATTCGTTTATAACGGCTTCGTATGTAACGTCAATTCGCCAATGACGTTACATTGTGTTCGGTCCCGATGGCATCTTCTACATGCATTTCAATTCGCTTATAACTTCAATTCAGCAATGACCTTCTTTGTACAATCCCCTAGAGGTGCCGTTATAGGCAAATTCTGTAGTTACCTTGCTTGTTAATTCAAGGTAATGAAGCTCCTTGTGTGTTGTGTTCTCCCAGACAAGAAACTTTACGGTAATTGCCTTTACTGGCTGAATTGAAATATTTTTCACCTTGCCCTGAAAAACAGTTTCCCCTGAAATTTTCCGCTGTATTTAATATATTATCTACCATTCAGGATTTTTGAGCAGTTTGGGCTTGGCCTGAAAACAGAGTTTGCCCTGAAATTTTTCACTGTATTGAGCACAATTTTACATTTAGGATTTTTGAGCAACTTGCGCTTGCTCTGAAAAACAGAGTTGCCCTGAATATTTTCACTGCATTGAAATATATTTTATCATTCAGGATTTTTGAGCAACTTGCACTTTGCCCTGTTTGCCCTGAATTCACTGTATTACATAAATATTTTTTATCGCAGGATTTTTGAGCAACTTGCGCTTGCCTGAAAAACACGAGTTGCCCTGAAAATTTTCACTGTATTGAAATATATTTTATCATTCAGGATTTTTTAGCAACTTGCGCTTTGCCCTGAAAAAACTTGCGCTTTGCCCTGAAATTTTTTCAAGACAGGGGGCGGCTTCCCCCCGAACCCCGCCTCGTGCGCCTATGGTTATAGGTCGCTAGTCCGGACATCCATCAGTAACTAGTTAAGGACTTTCTGGCACGTTATCAAAATAAATTTACTACCAACTAGCGTGTCATAATTTTGTTAAAGTAGTGCTCAACGTGTAGTTCTGTAACTTTAAATTTCGCAGCTGTTCGCAATAAACTTATTTGTAAATGTGAGTATAATTGCTGGGATAATATTTTGTATTGTTGGGCTGTGGAAGACGATTTTTTGTTATTGAAACCCTCGGAAACAAATGGTGACTTTCATAGCAGAATATTCGTGCTTGTAAACTACAAAGTCGCTCAAATTCTTAAAGCGTTTGATGCTTGAAATCATAAAACGCATTTTCAATTTTGCGAGAATGCCAAGTAAAGTAGTATAGAAATAGGCAATTTGTTCAAAATAGTGGTGCGCCAAGAAGTTGTTTAACTCCGCGCGTTTCTTTAGAAACGAAAGTATGACGATGACATCTTGTCCAGCGTCGGTGCAAATGTCCCTGACAGATGAACAATGATTGATTATTAGGTAAATCTTTATAATTGCCTTTTGGGCTGTTACGAAAGCATCAAAACGGTAGTGGCGTTGTTTTCTCTATGGTGTGCTTGTGTACCTAACATTGAAGACTTGCAAGAGCAGGTGACCCTGCTAAAGCTTTAACCGCTTCCGTTTCATACAGAGGACAGTGATAAGCTCATATATAACTCTTGTTAGAAGAAAACGGGAACATTCATTCTCAGACTTAAGTTTTTAAATCATGACTTATCCCAATCGCCGGTTAGGTTCCACTTGACGCAGGTACGATTTTGACAACTTAAGACAAAACAAATTAGCATCAATCACTAACTTGACCAGCAAGACGTCCCACATCCCTGTTGATGTACTTGTTGATCAGCCACTGCTTGCCAACACCGTCATCTCCAACAAGCAAGATTGTTCTTTCTTTTTGTTTTGGTTTGCCGGCTAAAAGGTTTGACTGTAAAAATTAGAAATATATTCATAATATAAATGCATACAGTAGTGTGCTTTAAAGCATAAGAGAGGTTTTCAAGACCTTACCATAAATCTACTTCCACGAGACGAACCTGGCCGTGGCTGAGATCCTAAAACGATATCATAGGAACATATATTTAGTTGAGCGTCATTGATCAACGTTTGCCTTAGACCAAGTTTGAAAATCCCTTAGTATTATCTCCAACGAACAATGCATCACAAGAATGCAAAACAGGCATAATATTTTTCTTGAAAGATTAATATTTTCTTGAAATTACGATTCAATTTGACCAACGTATTGTTGTAAAGAAACTCAGGAAGTCATTCAATTAGTAGTTACATACAAAAATGATTTAATTTTTCCATTGAAAATTGAGGAAGATTTTCAATTTAAACAAGGAATCTTTCAAGAGATATTTTGAAACGACTGGCTTAGAATAGGTGTAAAAATTGTTTTCCAATTGCAAGCCTTAGAACGGTAAACTTATAACAAAAACTCATGGATAGTGTGAAAAACTCGAAAAAGTTGCTACCAAATATTAAAGAAAATGAAGCTTTTTGTGCCTTTCACCTTGCAACAACTAGCTGGATTTACACACAAGATTTCTAAACACTGATTTCACTTTAAATCTAAAACAATGCAAAAACGTTTTTCTTTGACTGCTGCTTGAAGCAATCCAATCCTTTTGAAGACTAAAAGTTCGCCCTCACCTGACAAAAAATTAATGAAAGTTTCGAACACTTGCTGAAGAGTGAAGACATCTCTTAGTCTTCGCTGATCCACTGCCACCTGCTGATTATTCAACCGTCCTGGGTAAACATTTGAAGGTCGTCTGACTGGAGAGTGCTGCTGGGCTCGAGGGGGCGGCCCGACATCATTTGGTGAGCGCGGCAGTGATTCCCGATCCAAAGCACTTGACAAGTTTTCCACGTGCGTCGGTTTCGTTGGTTCCGCGTCGTTTATCTTTCTGCGGACATCCACTGCCTGCATGGGAAGCAAGAACCATTCCTGGTGAAATCGCAAGCAAACCACCCTGCTTCATTAAACGAAAACGAACATGTAAAGACATATGGATGGAAATTATTTTGCCAAGTGAGAAACTGACAGGTATTATATTCACAAATATTTGGCATACATTACAAAAGATTTCTGCAGAAAAAAAGGATTAGGATTTTTTATTAATTATTTATTTGAGCTTGCATCTTAAATAGATACAATAGTGGTCAATCGAACTATAACTCGCTGTTATCGCATATTTCATTTAGCCTTCCTAAAACGTCCAAAACGACCTAGATTTTTTCCATGGCTACAACATCAACGAAACGTTTAGCTCAATCCTTATTTTCCAAATGTTTTGCAAAAAGCAATAACCACAGAACCGATTATGTGGCGCGATGTGCTGATAACGCGCCAATACATATGGCAGATCCAATGCGTTTTCGGTCGGAGTCACGTTTTGAAAGTCTGTACTTGATGATTTTCCAACCTTTTGCTTGGTTATAATGATTCTGTGCCAGGAACGTTTCACAGAGGTACTACACCATTTAACTGGCACCATGTAGAGATTGAAGAAATTATTACGAAAACACCCTGTAGTAGTGGCCGAGCAGGCGTAGAATCGCTCCCATTGATCTATTGTCTAACTCTTGGAAAAGTACAAAGCCAGTGTACATAAACAAATTTTTATGTAGTAGTTTCAAGATCCAGTAACCGGTTTTTGGTCTGCGATTTACAAAACAAAATCCAGGTAATGATCCTGATTTGCGATCTACAATCACATTATTGTGCTTGAGGCAAACGTTTGCTGTAGCAGTGATCTGTGTTTTTTTAAAACGTTACAGCCCCATGCTTCTTATTCGGCGGCACATGCCATCTGTTATATATAAGCCAAATATCTAGCGCTCAAGATGTGCTTCCGGTTGTTTGATTTCAAATATTAATGAAAAGCGTTTGGGAAAAAACGCTACTTGAGAATGAAAGCAGCAATTGAAATGATCTTTGCCAGTTTTCCAGGTTAAAATCGCAGCAGTCCAGATTTTACTGACAAATTCACGACAGAAAACCTGCTGCATGGCGTCAATTTCTGTGAACGGCAAAGGAAAGTTTCGCACAATATCATCAGCAGTTGGGCGACTGTAGTCTGAGCCAAGGCATTGTTGAAAATGTCTCACCAATGGGATGTCCTGAAAACATAAGATTCTTTGTTGCTCTAAGATGTGTACTGAATCATAAGTTTTTGTAAATCTTATACGTTTCGATAAGCATCGAAAGATATAAACGCTAGAAAGTTTTTGATACGCCCGGCTAACATATAGAAAAATAACAAAAGGTATAATAGGATGTAGATGCTAATCTATGTTTCACATTTTCCCGAACTAAAAATCCTTTAAAAGTGATGAAGTTCACAGGCAGAAAACCTATCATCAGTTTTATTTGGAAAATAAATACCGATGTAAAAAGTTTTTCAGAAATGAAGAAAGGATTTAAGCCCAAATATTACTGATTTTGTTATTGAATCCAGTATTTAAATGTGCGTTTAAAAGTTTCAATTGATTTAACAATTAATTGAAAAATATACCAACTTTGTCTAAAATTTTACAAGCTTTGAATTCCAACCAGAAAGTACTTAACTTGGTACAATGATTTTATAAACCTGGAACACTGATGATAAAAATCACTAAAAAGCACAACGCGAATGTCCCAAGCAATGCATGGATTTGCTCTACATTCTTATTGTGAAGAATACAAAAACAAACATCGAAAACAATAATTTATTCAACGTTTGAGCTAAGTCGTCTGCCATCAGATTTTTTCAATATTCCTGATTATGGTCTACGGATAAGCTGAAACATTGAAAAAAGTATTGTTTGCGATATTTGTGACTATATAATATTGTTTGGCATGCCAAGATTTTGTTTCCTCTTGTCATCTTTGCAAACACCATGCACAAAGATTTTGCGAGAAAATAGTAAAATGTACCCAACACCCAACTAACTTTCACCCGTAAGTCTCCTTTTTCCATAAGCATGAAAACCTTTTTTCAGATCCGAAACATTATACAGTACACGCAAATCTTTCAGGATTTACTGCTCCTCTTCACCAGGGGTGCACAAACTGTGGGCTTCAATGAAAATTTGTACAGCCGTTCACATGAAATTCAAAACAGAAGTTAGGGTGGCCTTGCATTCCGTAAAAACTCGTTGTTTACTGTATGAGTTTATTTAGAAGAAAGAGGACAAAACAAACTTGTGGAGCAGGCTAGGCTCAGTGTGTGGAAGCAGAACAGAATAAGCGATGCAAAAAATATCTTGAACTCAATGGCGGCCGTAATTCATAGAAATGAACGTAATGCAGCTGGCAATAGGGAAAAGATTGTTCAGTCCTGCCCACCACTAACGCATTTTTGTGAATGTTATTACCAAGAAATGTATTCCCAAATATTTGAATGAGATATCCTTAAACACAAATTAAATCCCCCAAGATAAACTAAGATGCGTGGTTCTGCAAGTTTTTCTTTATTTTTTTGTAAGAATTTTCTCACTGCAAACGGCATGCTGTGTTGTTTAGCACGCAATAGTGCAGTGCTTTTCAACGTAAGAAATTTTAAGTAAATAGGGTAGAATGGAAGTTATAGCACCTCATAGATAAATTCTAAGCTTGCTCTTGTTCGTTTTTTTTCCGAACCAAATTAACGTGCTTTATTAATTTATGTGTGATTGTGAAACTTTGGAGGCTGCCGTGTTTTGAACTCTAATGAAAGGTAGAATTTTTGATAGTCACTGGTCGACTCAAAATTTTTTGGATGTGGCTTATTCAATAAATTAACGACCAAACAAGGATTTATTTAATTTGACCTGAGCAAACGTGCAATCTTAACATGAAATTTTTGCATAGTTCTAAAAATTATTCTACTTCCGGGTTGGGTTGGTGAGGCTTAGGAAGCTGGTAGTTGTTTAAGATTGCTCTTTCAATTTCGACTCTAGTTCTGTAAGCTTCGAAAGGAATCATTCGACTCCATAATTCCCATACAACCACTCCATAACTGTAGATGTCACTCTGAAAAACAACGCAGCCCTTTAAAAAGACAACAGTACACAAACTTGAATGTTATTGCAAAATATAATTCAAAGACATCGTTTTTTTGCGTTTTTGTGAAGATTCAAGTAATAAATGTTTTCGGCAATTTGGTCTGTCTACGTTTTAGGTGGAACTTTAAGGTTTTTGAAAATTGTGTAACTCTCTTGCCGGCGAACACTTTTTCTTGCGTGGGTTCTGCAGAACTTCGCGAGCGGTATAGCGGAAAGTCATGACGTTCTCCTCTCCATCAGGTAAAAATTGCGTCGATCTGATTCCTGTTACAGTTTGGAATTTCGTGCAACCAAAGTCTGCCAGCTTGGCGTGCAGTTCTCCAGTTAACAGAATGTTTGGCGTCTGAAATCATACATCCGTTTCAGTATTTGTGAAAAAACTCCGAAGCAACTGTGAAGATATATAGATATGAAGCTCATGACATGGTCCCATTTTTTTCAAGAATAATTTATTGTGCTGGTCAAACCACTCTTGCATTTTTTGTGCAACCAGGAAGCGCAGCCCAACATTATGATGTAACGCTAAATTGTGGGAAAGGTATGCGGAAGGAAAAAATTCCAAATTATTTCAAAATGGCATGTGCGAAAGGACCTGGTATTAATGTGAAAAAAACGAAATTTCTCATTGTATAGGAAGCACTGCAATATCATACATAAATGGCCATTTGAACGGCGAAGACACGGGAACATCTGCGGAAAGTTCTTACACAACGCAATTGCGAGTACTCGTACACACACAATAACAACACAAGAATTGTCCTTCGAATGCCTTCGACGATCGGCCATTTCCCGCACGCACTTGGTCTTTCAGGGTGTTGAAGAGATCGCCCATTTCCCGCTAGCACGTGGTTTTCAACGAAAGTAGGCAGCACGACCAGACTCCGACGAAGATTGCATCCGCATTGGAGAGTTTCCCTGCTACAGTCCTTATGCCGAGCGCTTGGCCAGACTGAAGCAATTTCCAATGTCTTGGTACGACCCGGCAGAGAACTACGACCTACCCCACACGAAGCGAGCGCTCTAACCACTAGGCCACGCGTCCAGTATCTCTAGCATAAATGCACCACTAAACGTAATCTTGGTGAAAGAAAAAACGTTTTATACTTTCCTTTGTTGTAAAATAAAAACAAGGCAGCGCATTTGCGACGTATCGATACTTAGCTGCAATTCTTCTCGTCTGATAGCTTTAGACTTTGCAGTGAATTTGTTTTTTAAATGGCATAAATATAAGGATTTATAATTCTAGATACAGTCCAACCTATCTTTGACGCAAACTGGTGCAACTCCAAGCACTTTCAATGATCAGGAAAATGCTTTTGCAACGATTAAAATTCTACCGAAACTATTTTCCAGATTATGCAGAAAGGATTTTGTGTTGATTTTTTTAACCGTATTTGGTTGCTGATAATTTAGAAGCCGGTTTTTGCCTTAGAGGCTAATTTGGCAAATTATCAATGACTATGCGCACAGATGCTAACTATATAAATGAACGACTGTCAGCTTATAACCAAATTTCAATCGTCAATATAACTTTTGCTGTTTTTTTAGTTGGCAGTGCATACACGCAACGCAAATGATCGCATGTCACAACCACAGGCCCATAGAGCCTAGCCGCTTTACTTTTAAAGACAGTGCTGGTGTTTCAAGTATGGTCGTCTTTGACCAAAGATAGTCTGGTATCAGACAAGTGATACATCCACACAAAGTGAAATTGTATACTATATAGACTGATGGATGGAACAAATTTCACCTTGTTTCCTTCAGCAGTTTTAATAAGTTTCAAGCAAAAATCTGTTAGAGAGATGTATTGCTTATATGTCTTTTTATGCCCGATGGAACAACGCTTTAGTTAATTGTTAGGATTAAATTTAAAGAACACGGTGTGCCTTTCGTTTTAGTATCAGTGTGATAACAAATTTGCATCCACAACAAGATCGTTTTTCCTGCATGCAGGATACCAGCAGAGTTACCTTTATATCTCCGTGAATAAGTCTTTGGTCTTGGGAAGCTGCGTGCAGAAACTGAATTCCACGTATGATATCAAATATGATCCTGGAACGCAGCAGTAGGGTCTGAGCAATCCAAATAAACTACCGAAAATTGTTTTGCCTTGCAAAACAGTGCAGTCTATGAAATGTCTTCACAATGACGCTATAAAAGTTATGTACTCGCCAGTTACATACATACGTTGCCCTAGACCTTTTAATTTGAAACATTTCTTTGAACCAACCTGTTTCTGAGACCGCTTCCAAACCTAACTTTGACAGAAGGGATTGTGTCTTTTTCATAAGTATTATGAAGGAAGTCAAACAAATTTCCACAAGTTGCGTATTCCATCACAACTGCAGCGTGGTTCTTGTACATGTAGCAGCCAAGGTACTGAATGATAAATTGTGATGAGCCGAGTGCTGAGTGTGTCTCCATCTCTAAAATCAAAAGTATTTTTAGGTGGCTTATTAACTGCGCTGAGACGGTACTATGTCAGGGGCACATACTATGGTGTATTAGGTGTGCGCCGCACACCCAGTCAAAATGATCGTGACGTGACTTTTCCAGATCGTGTGAACAAGGAAAAATAACAGAAAGAGACTTGAAAAATAATTGTGGACGTCTTATTGACTTTCCGGGCCAAATTAAAAAACTTTCCCATTACAAGTTGCTTGATTTAGTTGTCTTTTTCATGCATCACAATACGAAACGGGAAAGTAGTAATGCGGCAACCATGGATGTGTACTAATACAGTCTCTCATCCGTGCTTGTAATATGAGCATCAGCATATGAGCCAGGACACAGTCGAGCTTCGTCATTTATTGGCAGTCCAGCCGGATTGAGCTTAACTGTTCAAACAAGCTCGCAAAGCTCGCATGAGCATAACTGTTCAAACAAGCTCGCAAGCTCGCAGTGGTTGTATATTTAACAGGCACTTGATTAAAAATGAAAGTCTTCTCGCGTGGTTAATGCGCATTCTCAATTCTTTTGTTGTTTAACAAGTTTCGGTCAAACAACCCTGGGTGTTTACCATTCCAGTCGCACACCGTCTGTGCTCGACTGCTCCTATTCAACGATACATTCGAGCAGCCTGGTATTTTTGCAGTTGTGAACTGCTTCGTCGTAGCTGAGTTCATTTTGCTCCGGTATCGAACTTGGAGCGCTGATAGTTTACATCAATACAATGACTGCTAAAATTCTACAACAACGAATAGGAAGAGTGCGTGTAAAATAATATGTATATTGTATTAATAAATTTCGCCAAAACTTTAGTTTAGAAACGTGAATATGACGTCACATTGCAACTTCGCAAGTAGCGCACACACACCCAGAAACAGTGACCACCCATCCTACACTGCTGTGTGTAGCAGTGATGGAGTCTCGAGACTTGGTATCAGTTTCGGATGTCTCAGGTCTCGAATACATTGTCTCAAGACTTTGAATACTCTACAAAGACATGGCTTAGTAAAGCTTCCATAATTCAGTTTGTACCCTGCTTGTCGCATTTGCAGTAAAAGAAACGCCAAAACAAGTATCGAAAATGCGAAATATCAACAAAGCATACAGCTCGAAATTAGTGATGACATTTATTCTATAAAAATTTTGACGAGTGTGACAAATTTTCAATCCTTGAGTCGCTAACTTTCACGTCTTGATTTCGGATTATATTTGATGAAGTCTCGGTCTCAGTTTCAACTTTTCAACTAGGTCGTGATTTCGGAGGTTGAAATCTCGTCTGCATCACTGATGTGTGGCGCTATCAAATTTTGCTAAATGTAATAATGTTGGCGAAAAACAAGTTTTAGATTTGTCTACAGTTATAGATGGTAATTATCTTTCTATTAGCAACATTTCTGCTTCCGCATGCAGTGCGTGGGTTTAACAACTTTTTTGAAAATCAAACATGTTGCTAAGAAAAACAAAGTGAGATGTTCAATTGCAAAATACCTTTTTACAAGCAAATCGTCCTCGTAGTGAAGCCAAGTATTTAGGAAAATTAAAAACATGTAGAGTATTAAAAAATCAACATTTAAAGTCAGAGATAAATGGGCTGAGCTTTCAACCCAAATTTCAACATCAGCCAAAAACGTCTTTGAAGCCAAAGCAATGAAAATATTTTCTACGCAAAAAATAGCAAATCAGCCAGGTAATTTTATTATAAACTTCCTCGGATTTTTCTGAAGAAAAATTTTGTGCATTCCAATATGACACCGGTAAACAACAAAACTGGCGTAGAGACTGAAGTAAAGATTTAGAGCATCGGATATGGAATGTATTTCCTTATCACATGCGGAATAATAATTCACAATTGACTATTTTTAATCAAGATTCATTCAACTCGATAGCTCAACAGTAACTGGCAAAAAAAGCGTCCGTCGTTACGAAGAAAATTTGTATGCAGGCCCAACATCGGCCTGAAAGATTTTGACATACTTAAGCGCGAACCCGCCACAACCCGAAAAACCCAGACAGACTTTCAACTTTTACCGGGCGACACGTAGCCCTTCAACGCCACTGACGAGGACTAGATACAGTCTTGAAGATAAAAACGAGTCCAACGATACCAGGCCTTGTAATTGTAAAAACGTAATCCTTGCAGTACAAAACCGCGATTGTCATAAAGTGCCATCGAAACGCTTTTTCAAAACACGGTCTATAAATGAATAATTTTTTGAGAAACAAATAAATATCAAATTGCTCACATGTTTACTGGCAAATGACACTTAACCCCGTGCTCAGCTTGTCTTATCCTTTTTTGATTCCCCGCTTATAATACAAATTACATAATACTGTTTGCACACTTTTTGAGGTCGTCGTTTCATGGATCATGCCTGGGGAAAACTATTCTTAAAACAAGTCAATGGCTCCGAAAATGCTGCTGTACGCAGTGCACGAATGTGTTTCACATTTAACCATGATCAAAACAAAATTCAAAATAATCAATAGCCGCATGTTGGGAGTAGTGAGAGATTGTTGCTCCAAGCTGTCATATTTTTGACCATCATATAGAACTTATGTAAATGTCTTGTTGGTTGTATGGAGAAACTGTAGAGAGGTCTAAACTCAAGTTAGGTGCCAAGGTACAGTGGATCATATATTGTCAGTAACGACGCGAAGATGCTAGGAATTCACTGTTGGTTTCTAGGTCATTTTCACGATTAAAGTGTCTTTACAAAGCGGTTTAGATTTCGACTCTAAGCAAAGGTGAAGTGGCAACTCTTCAAACCTGATTGAAAACTCTGACGAGCTTTTTGCGTATCTCCTTCCAGGGTAGTCACTTTAACAGCTACAGCCACCATAAGGTTTGTGAAAGCTAGATAGACTTTTCCGAAACCACCAGAAGCAAATGGTCCTCGTCCTCGTTCAACAACAAACCGCGATACACTTCGGCCATGTGCTGGAACGTATATTTCAGCCATATCAAACGTTTTCAGAAAAATAAATAGATTGCTATTTGTGGAGTCGATGAAACATTTTTCGAGAGCAAATTTAAGTTTCTGGAAACATACGAGAAAACTGCTGAAAAAGAATTTTTGTTTCAGCTGCGGGAAGCAACTTATCGGTTACAAAAATAGGAAACGGACAAGCAGAAGCAAAATCATGCGTTGTCAACTGCATTAGGAAGTTCCTGAATGCCTGCACACAGTTGGTTAGGTTATAGGCTCAATGACTGTTATGAGAGAAAGAATAGAGAAGCAATTTGACAGTGACAAAAATTGATTCAGGTAATTCAAAGAGGCAACACACATTCTCAGTTTATAAAGAAACGCGACTCTTTTCGCGTTGGTGTTTGAGGCCTTCTAACGCTTTGCATTTTCAGAAACCAATACAATTTGAAACACATTTTTTGCAAGTCAACGCAACAAGTAACCAAGATCTGTAGCTCTGGCAGTTAGCCTCATCCAAACAGAAAAGGTGTCCTCAAAACATCTAAGCTCCGAAAAATAGAAAATCGTTGATCCCCTCTACAAACTAGTTATCTTAGCTTTAAAAACGATGCAAAAATAGACTTAATTGTGGACATGTGGATTTTGAGTGATTGCATGGTTCTGAGGCAGGGTTTGATTTTTACTTTCAATCTGGACATCACCCTCACTTTCTTTTTCAATTGTTGACTAATGTAAAATGCTTTTGCCCGTGTGCAACGGTATTGCTTTTCCCTTTATTGCAATTTAGACTTTCCTGTAGTTTTATTGAGTGTATTTCACTAAATGTGGCTTGTTCTTGACAATTCACGTTGCTACAGCGGTGCTGTGTTGCCTTGCATTGTAGAAGTATTGACCTGCCGCAGGGGCGTAACCACGGGGGCCGAGGGGGCATAAGTCCCCGGGCGCCGAATCACTATAGTGGCGCCAAATCACTGCGGGAGAGTCGAATGACTGCGGGGGGCGCCGAAAAGTCCCAACAATGTTGTCACACATAAATTCTTCAGTACAGTACATTTGCTTCAGAAAGACCTCAGGTTCGACCAAGGGGGCGCCAAACTTGCTTCTTGTCTCGGGTGCCATTTAACCTCCTTTTGCCCCTGCCGTAAAAAACGCCTTGTCAATTGTGACTGGATGCCTGCGTCCTACACCAGCGGACAATCTAACTATCGTCGCAGACATCCAACCTGCTGAGCTTCGTCGCAATGAAGCCTGTCTCTAGCACGCCGTGTCATGAAGCCTGTGGACATCTTCTCCACTTGCTCACCTGTCCATCTAGTGGGAATGCACAGCATCTCAAATCGAGACACCCATCTGTATCCGCCGCACAACAACTCAACAGTTTATCTGACAAAAGCAACAGAAGTGCGGCGCTCTTGGCGGATCACCAACGGAATACGAAGTGGTTGGAGAACACTACGAGACTCCATACTTTTAACACCGGCACCCATCATCTTGGAATGCCCCTTCCAAGAACTGTATGGGTCTGGCTTAACTGCTTCCTCATCGGTGTCGGACGTTTCCGCTCTTTCTCACACAAATGTGTCATGGCCCCTTCTGCGACCTTTGAGTGTGACGCAGAAGAACAAACCGTCGACCATATTCTCCTCCAATGTCCAATCCATCGGCCTTCCCTTGGACTACTCGGCCTGACGTTTCTGGATGATGAGACAATCGATTGGCTGCACAGCACCTGCTCCTAGATCCAGTGCGGCGATGCAGTCGATTGTAATAACTCGCTCAAACGACGAAAAGGAAGAAGTTCTGCGTAGAGCTGCCTATCATCTCCATACTGAGAGGCGTTGCTTTGAGGCTGAATCATTATTGCGAGCTTTTTCATGTTCATAGGATTAACGTTCTTGTTGCCCTCGTGGACACTTTGTAGAACTACTTGCCCCGCAGGCCTTGGTAGATAATCAGGCTTTGTTTAGACACCATGCTCACCATGCATTAAATTGCTGCTAAACGCATACAATTTGCTTGGTTTAAAAAAGTTTATGACAACCAGTACAGAGTTTAATTATGGCTTTGTTCTTTTTCTTTGCTATGTCCCGATACTTGCGAATTTGAGACATCATTAACAGAAACCGATTGTTGCCAGTGGGTTTTCTCAACAACTGTGTAGACCAGGGGTAGGGAACCTGCGGCGCGCGTGAACGCTTGATATGGCCCCCATCAGAATATTCCGTGCCCAAGTACAACATCGTGTCAAAATGAGGCTCCATGACAAGCAGGTACTTAGTAAGTCAAGAGAAGCCACTCTTCCTAATAGTAAAATAAAGGTAGAATTTTAGGATAAAATTAATTGAATTTGCGGCCCGCCAGCGATAACGCACAATTCATGTGGCCCGTGATAATAAATAGGTTCCCCACCGCTGGTGTAGGCCAGGGGTCTCCAAACTATGACTCGCGGGCCAAATCCGGCCCGTGAAGCCATTTCATCCGGCCCACGAAGGCAGTTTGCCAATAATGAAAAAGTAGTATAATTAGTTGACTTGGTAGCGAAACAATCACATTATGAAGGATGTCCGGCCCTCAGACTTTTGTGTAACAACTGGTGTGGCCCTCGGACAAAAAGGTTTGGAGACCACTGGTGTAGACTATTCAGTAAACTTGCATATGTCTCTCAACATTTTCAAACCTCATCACACGGTCCGAAATCGATTCAACTGCGGATATTCTTAAAGTTTCTAACAAACTGTCGAGGAGCTTCTTGCAGAGCAGTCTATATGTTCTATTGTATTTTCCGTATTAACGTTTGTTGATCACAATTATGAACCAATTCCATTTTTATCCCAATTAACTCCAGCTTAAGCAACATTTGTCAAACGAAAATATCCATTAAAAGTACACATGCGTCCGCATATAACTTGAAAAATGCTCGAATCAAATTAACCAAATGGATTGGCGAGCATTGACGCCGAGAAATTGACTAAATATATGAAAACTGGAATTTTCGACCCAGACTTAACATAAGAGATTTATCCAAAGTTACTTAATTCAAGTCTGTCGTTGTAGCTGTTGAACCCAAAAAGACTGAATAGATTTAGGTAATCTCGCTGATTAAAATTAAAAAACATTGCCAATCTTGCGTGATTGCACGAAATATGACATAAATTCTATCATGCTGATCCTGTTGATTTGAATAACATATTTTGTTTTTTAATATGATGCAGTTTAAAACCAAGCAATAGGCATTTTAATGCATAAAAATCTTTTACAACCAACTGACATAATTTGTACGGCATGCAAAGTTCATTTGAAGATGAGTTGTATGTTGGTTTTGCTGTTTATTTTTGCAACAATTGATAACGCGTACCTTAACGTTTCTGATTACTACAAAAGTTTACTAGTTGTGTCTAGCAATTTCCAAATGTTAAAGTGAAAACACCACTCCAAAAAGAAATTGCAACACAAATTCATGGACTAGAATATTAAGGTTTTCTGGAATATCTGCCAAGAAACTGTTTGAATGACTTATTACTTTCCATCTACGTTTAATTAAACAACATTGGCCTACTGTATTCTTGACCAGGTTGCGCTAAGCGACTGTTGTACGACATTGAGTCGGACATGCTTGAACAGGTTGCTGGCATCCTGCTAATTCATTCAGCATCCTCAGCAGTGATTATTGTCTGACAACAGAGCTACTGAAAAGCTTGTCAGCCGAATTGTAGCCCTTTTCTTTTCAGTTCCGCTTTGGCATATTGGTCATTAAAGTCAGCAACTTCTCATCTACAAACCCAGACAAGTGTGAATACGTTTTCTAGTTTAGCGAGTGGAATGGAAACTGTTTGCAACCCCAGGGCATGGTCGAAAAATTTGCATGGACGTTTGAGTTTTAACAACTGGTCATTGTCCCCAGCAGTGCCACAAATGGAGCAGAGTCAGATGCAGTAAGTTCACCAAAACTTTTTCAGATTGCTAAACCCTTTTCTATCTCTTTAGAAAAAACATTTGCATACACGTTCCGTATTCCTGTGTTTATAAAGTTTCAAGACAATGCAAATGAAATAAACGAGATGTGGGTAGCATGCCCGAGGTCGTTCTTTCGCAACGGGTCTCTTTTTGCCTTCAGTGTGGTTTTTGCTTGTGTAAACAACACATTATAGGGTGACATGCTTGACGCGAACTATTATGATTGGAAAGCATTGCAAATTTGGTAATACGTACAACAAAACAACGGTTTGTGTCTTTTTGAGAAACATAAATAAACAAATGCCACAATACTGCTCGCGACTGACATTAGATACTAAAATCGGGATTTATGATTAACGCTGCTTCCTAAGCCACTTTTCCTTGAGTGCAAACGTTGCTGCTTTTCAAAATCGTGAAGAGGTCGTTGATCAACAGTCTCATTATGGTATCGGTACGTTAGCAAGCTCGCTACATGCTCCTCCCGTCTTGCTACATATTCCTGCCATTATACCGCGAGTAACCTGTAATGTAACGAGACGGTTGTCCATCAAAACCATTTCGATTTGGGTAAAACACTTAGCGCAACAACTGATTGTTTTACTTGAGCAACGCCAGTAAGCATCTGTAATCGCATAGATTATATTGCTAATCATTGGCATTGCATAGTGAAACTTGCGATTTGTATTCATCGTTGCTGTGTACATCGCTTTTTGTTAAGCGCAAACCTTGTTTTTTCGTGAGTAAATTTTTGTCGCTAAGCTTGGGAACGCTTTCTTTTGTAAGTGCCTACGAGAGAAATACAAATGAGGATTTTCTTCTTCTCAAGTGAACCCCAGTTTTCCACACATAATCTTGCATAGGGGGACGGAAAAGCAAGGTCCTCTTTCGTGCATTGTGTTGATAGCAGGAGACAGGAAATAAGAAGGCCACTGTTTCTTCCTACCCATAGAAGCAGCTGGCACCACAGCTCTTTTTGTAACCCCACTTAATCAGATCTGTTTTGCAAAGGCCCATCGTGCTTCTCAAGCGATTTACAGGCCCTAAAAAAACATATCTCTTCTAGAGCACATGTGCTTATAGAAGTCCAGCAGCATAGCATGATACTTTAGGCCAATTGTTCACATTTTCATAAAAGCACCAAAATTGGTACACATGTTTATTAAGGCATTTCGAACAGTTGTAAATATGGAGCTACTCAAGATCGGTCTTTAGTTTCGGCGACCATTTTCAAAAATGGCCGCCATTTTACTCTACGTTTCCCTATCTATCGCGGTCTCTGCTTGCGTATTTTTTGTCTAATAGCTGTAAAACATTTTTTCATAATTTAGCTCCTATGTATATTTGATAATGTGACCAAATATTTTCAGCTTTAGCCAATGGAAAGGTTAAATAAAAGACATTTATCGAAAGGTACATTTTCGAAATGACAGTTTCGCACTTTTCTTCGAGCTATATTGTAATGAGTGAATGACCGTTAACAAGAAAATAAAATCATGGAGTTTTCTTGTTATACAGGGTGACCCAAAAAAACAGAATCTATAAAAATTGTATTCAATCCTACAAAAATCCAGTAAACGTCAAGCACTTTGCAGGTTTTAAACTTCAGTCTATGTAGAATCATTCCCCAAAGTTTCAGTCATTGAAGTCCCTTCGCATAAAAGTCATGTTATTTCCAACATATGCTCCAAAAGGCCTCCACGCGTTGGAGGTAAACTTGCATACGTCGTGCAAAATTGTCAATGTTAGCGTGTTTCTTTGTGTCCTAGAACCCACCGTCCTACCAGAAGTATCCCTTAGACCTTTTGAATTAAGATTTTGCACAGTTCAGTACTTTCTAAACTTCTGAATCCAGTCAAAAAGTCTGCTTTTTTATGGAGCATGGCAACACTGAAAATTTCTCCGGAAACTTGCTTGCACTACTTGGCATGAATTGTTAGCGAAATAGGCCTCCGTTCAAAATTCCTTATATTTGGTTGACCAAGACATGGTGGAAAAAACTATTGTTGCAATATTTCATGCACGATGTCTACCACAACCTGAAAACGAAAAGAGGAATAATTAAAATAAAAACCTTTATTCAAAGATTTGTGGATTCTGTTGTTTTGGGTCACCCTGTATTTTTGAATCCTATTCGTACTTTTTGTGCAAAAAACTATTTTTTGTTGCAAAAGTTGAATTTAAACATCAACATACTTATGTTCTTGTTATTACCACTGTAGCACTAATTTTAGCGTCGGACAAAGAATAAATAATATGCAGCTAAGAGAAATTGCATTGTAGATTGCATACTTCATTGTATTTTGAAAACGAAAACGAGAAATTACGTTAACAGCATTCATTTTGAGACGGCTGCTGTTTACTTCCATCAAAAAGGGCAAGTAGTGCACAAGGAAGTACGTATCCGTTGAACACAATACCACTTTTTAAACACATGTGAGTTTAGCTCTACATCAAGAGGCCAACAAATTCACATGCAATGCTGCTTTACATTGGCACACTGAAAATGACGTCGATTTCAAAGTCAGTGCCTAGTGGTCTGTCTACTGGCATCCCCATCACAAGCACAAAGTTGAATGAATTCGAGGTGGGCCTTATTGCAATTGCAACGATTTCTACAGACTTTCTTTGCAGTCACATAACACTAGTTCCAAGCAGCTTTTCGACGCCTAAGGGAGTGTAGTCCATGCATAGCGGCCTCCTCATGACTGCATGGACCCAGAGAGCTTTCATCTTCTTGTTTGGAAGTCAAAGGACTGCTTCACCATCAGTGACTACCAGCTCCTTTGTCGCGCTTTGGAAGGACTACATCAGCATAGCAGACAGGAAGGTGAAAAGCCCATCCATGTTTGCGTCAACACGGGAGACTCAGCCAGTTTCCTGGTATTCGACTACGGCATTCACCACACGCCTTCGCACCCCTTTTCTGACGTGATGCACCAGGAAGTTGCCGCTCGACGTACTGCATTGGATGACGACTTGGTGGGCACGTTCTCTAAATGTCTTGGAGGTGTGAAGTTTCAACATTTGCACAATGACTGTCGCGTCGACGACAACAGAACTAACAGTAGTTGCATCAGACTGAGTTTGAGCAACGCCTTCAAGACACACCAGTAACCCAATTTTACCTCCGAGGTGTAACTTGCCCACATCAGACAAAGCGGGAGGACATGCTTGATTTACGTGGCGGAAGAACTCATCCAAGTTTCCACCACGATTCTGGCAGCCTATGCAGAAGTGGAGCCATGCAATAAGGCCAGATCGTTCTTTATAGATGCTCCCTTTCTCTTGGTTGTTTTCGGTCTTCTTCCTGTAGTGAAGAGTGGTAGTTCGTTATTTTTTAAAGGTTTGTCAATTGTCTTAGTTCTATTGATGAATGGATCATTTGAGTATGCCTGAAACTGTTGTTGTTCAATGTGCTTGTAACTGCGAACTGTTTCAATCACTGCAGGATCGGCAATATTTTTTGTGTCTAAAACCAGTAAATCCAGGCATTCCTCCTCGAAAGTATTTTTCAATTCCTCAATAGGGCCACAAGTGATTGTACATTTCTCTCAAATGCTTTCTGCGCAGTTGGTGTTTCTTTATGATGATGCGACTCCTCCTTAGCATTTAGATATGTGTCCTCCCTCTCCTACTCCATGATCACTCTGGCCTTTCTGGTCAGGCAACCATCCAACGCCTGAGAGCAGTGGGTTTGGTCGTCAGACCAACGACACCTCCGTCATCCTTGGCTCGGGCATTGTTTTCTTCATGCGCTTGGTCAAGGTATATTGCTGAGATTGCCCTCGAGGTCTTCTGCGCAGTGAACTGACCTGCCTTGAATTTCCTGTAGATCTCTTGGTGCTATTGTGAAAGTTCTACCATGTCATGCAGATGCACTAGTATTCATCGGGCATACGGTAATTTGCGTGATCTAGCGCGAAGAATCACAGAACTATCTCAGTAAGAGCATCCAGGTACATGGTGAAATCCGTTACTATCATAAATAGCATGTAAATTGGGACAGAGAGCTCCAGATCCAGGACTGTTGCCCAATACAAAAACCTTTGAAAGCTTATTTCTTCTTCACGGCACCAGTCTCGGAAGTTCAGCGAAGGCTGATCATCTCACTTATTTGTTCCATGTTGATCGTATGCACGCCGATGGTGAATGTACAAGGCGGCCGCTGTGATCTGGTGTGCCCTACTTGTGCGTGTGACGTGAGAGGCCCGAAAAAAGGAGTCTGCGATTGCTGCAGTAGCAATTTCTGTTTGTGCGAGTGCTTGCGTCCATCCACTTAGCTTCAACCAGTCACCTATATAGTGCTGCCATCTCGACATGTAAGTCTTCAAATATCACCACCAGTTTGTCTTCTCCATGTGTTTCGGACCACTTCCACTGTATCTGCTTTGCAAGAGCACTCACTGACTGATCAAAAGCGAGTGCAGGAGCTTGACCAAAGGTTTAGATGCTCAGTGGCGTTTCTGACGACATCCTTTGAATGTCTGATCATTGTGACTGCGTGTGCACTTTCGTGGAACAGCGGAAGTAGGGCAATTGGCGTATTGATAGCTTCACAAGCTTCCTGGTTGCTGGAGTGATAAGCAGCCAATGATGTCTTCCTAAAGATTCGATCGGTTGTCAAACCTTGTAATCAATGCCTACTTCTCAGGTTCTCCACCCACTGGTACTCTTTCATCTTATATTCTGCAAAGCTCTTAGCTCTTCCGTTTCAGCGAAGTAATGGAGGTAGGCGCTAATGTTGAAACACTGCCAGTGGAAACATGGGGTGGAACGTTCAGTGTAGGACAGTGGAAGCATGGGGTGGAACGTTCAGTGTAGAACGTCGGTAGATTGTCAAAAGTCCTTGATACAGCCAGAGTCAACAGTTCTTGATACGTCCGTGATGACAAGTCAACGCTCCACACCTTTATTTGCACATGCTGGGTGTTGCAAGAGAGAGATCCTGTTCCATGGATCGAATCCTTTGCTGTTGTGGCTCTGGGTTTTGATCAATATTGCCTGCAACATGATATTTTGCAGTTGTGAACTGAGCTGACGTAGTGCTGAGTGGTTTAACTGATCTCCCCTGTTTTAACGCGTAGTTTGATATTTTTGCAGTTATGATTGCTTCGTCGCAACGTTGAGCGTATTTTGCTCATGTATCCTATGTTGGGCGCTGATAGTTATACTATTGAGTTATACAACGAATAAGGAGAGTGTGTTTGGAATAATATGCACACTGTGTCAACAAACTTCGCCAAAAATTTGGATTAGAAAACGTGAATATAACGTCGTGGTATGACGTCACAAACAGCGCACACCCAGTAACAATGACCACCATACGCCACTGGTACATTTGAAAAATTCTGCATTGTTTAAAAATCAACCCAACTACAATTTGTAAATTACGTTTGCAGAGTTTTCATTTATGAATGCACGTCTGGAGAATTGATCACGAGCAAAGAAACTAAATACCTTACAACCACCCTATAATCTCTATATACTACTTATATACAGGGACGCATTTAGGGAGCGCGGGGCCCTAGGCCGTCTTAGTTTTTGGGGCCCCATGCAGGTGCTGTCTGTTTAACTGTTTGTCTGAAAGAGTGAAAGTATGCCCGTCTTATGTGTAGTGCCCCCTCAACAATCTATCTTTTGTGGTGCCGACTTTGGTTCTACGATTGCAGTAGATCTTCAACAGAAATTAAAGACTTTCCTACATTCTTACGAACAAATAGCAATACGATCTTTTCTTGGAATTTATAGCTTTTTCGTGTAGTTCAAAAGTTCTCTTCGTTAAATTTCCGTTATTTATAGCGTTTTTTGTTCATTTTACGGATATATACATTTTCATGCGGGACCGTGTTGCCGCTCTCGAAAATATCGTTTGTTTGTTGATCTGAATAGCTGTACTTAAACTCCTTTTTTACAGCAACCACATATTTTATGGACCAAACAAGCGCAATCCATTCAGTGGAGACAGGGTTTATTTATGCCGTTTTCAAGATGTCATTTTCCAAGCAATACAAATTATAGTGTTTTAATTAATCCTCTATGACGGGGGTGGCCAAACATTTTGACCCGAAGGCCGAATTCGCCACTGAATAACCACTGGACGGCAGGTACAATGCGATTTGTGTAAGCTATGCAAAAGTAGGTTGTTAAAATATATTGTAGTACAATAATAACAATAAATCACACTATCTTGTTTACACTTTCATAGCGCTGGTTGCAGCTATGTGCTACTGCGGCAGACGAGCCAACAATCGACAGACAGCAGCTAATGCTGTTTCACTGCAGCTCCCAGTTGGAAAGCTGCTGCCCACATTTTTTTAGCACCCACATTGGCGCCAGAAAAAATGTGCAATGTATGAATGGTGGGCCGGGTTAAACTGGTCGGTGGGCCATAATTTCGCCACCCCTGCTCTATGATATAGGCCAGTGGTTCTCAAACTTTTTGAGATCGCGTACCACCTGATGTTTTTTTAATGTTGGAGTGTACACCCCTGGTTTCAGAAGAACGTAATTTGCTCAAATATACTTTACATTAATATAGCAAATAAACGAATTAGCAACATTAGCATAACACACGAACGAATTATAACACAGAAACGAATTAACAAAGCTTTTCGAATATGACAGGAAAGGTGCTCGAGTACCACCTGAAAAACCCTCGCGTACCACTAGTGGTACGCGTACCACGGTTTGAGAACCACTGATATAGGCTGATGGCAAACAGCATGAAGACAAGATTTCAAGAGCGTTCACCTCAACAGCCCCGGCAAAAAACGCAATTCAGGCTAAGGCCTGCCGCCAATTGCCGTCACCAAAATTAACAAAAAAAATAATAAATTAGACATAGGTTACAGGCGCTGAAGCTGTTGCAAGTACTAACTTTTTCCACGCTAGTGAAACCAAAACGAACGTAGTTATAGTTACCATTCCATTTCATTTTCTTCGACACGGGTTGTGATGAGAACCACAAATCAGAAAACCTTCTGTTATCATCTCCACCGGGTCCACTCGCAATTATGTCGAGTAGACCACGTCTCTACAAATTAACAAAGCACTTTCATAAGTACAATAAATCACTCCAGTATGACATTCAGTGCACACGACGTTTTTCTTCTACGAACAATTCACCTCAGAAACTAACAACTAAGAATGATGAAATGCGCAATCCACTCGTATATATACTACGCTCGGACTATCTTAAATTGTCCGGAAAAGTATGACGTCACAAAAGTAATGGCAATGTATAATTCATTCAAGCGAAACCTAATACAAGTCTCAAATAAGAATGGATTGCAGCTAATGATTATGCGGATAATGAAAATCGCGATACTAGGGTTTGAACGAAGCTCGAGTTTTGTCTATACCATTGTAAAAGAAAACAAAAACAGCCGCATGAGAGTGATAAACAGATCCATTTCCTGTCATTTCAAGAGGGACGCTTCTCGCAGTCAGTAACTAAAATTAAAAAAAGAAATTGCGCAAAGTAGCGATACGTCGGCTTCCTGTTTCTGTTACTTAAAGAATGCTACAATGCTGCTGGCGAACTAAATCGCAACACAGCACCCACAATCAACGCGGCCGTGACAGACGCAGTTTCGAATGTGGAAATGGATCCCAGGGTCGTCTGGGCTCCAATAAGATGACTACGCAATCCTTTGTTTCCCACTCGAGCTGAACAAAGGCACAAGATGTTGTAAATAAACGCACTGGTGTCCTGCGTCTCGGTAGGTACAGTGATTGGAAAACGAATAGAAGCTTACCTAAGATCCAGTGGAGAATCAAAAGCTTTCAATTCCTTAAATTCACCAATCCTTGGTTATTCAATTTTTCGCTGTGTCGACATAACAGAGCTTATTTGACGTTGACGTCCCTGTCAAGGACAGGTTAAAAAGAGCATAATAACGAGGAAAAGTGCAGTTTTACCTCAAGAGCCACGAAGATTTTTCAAGGCTTAAATTGGTATTCGCGTGTGAGTGAACAACAAATTGTCATCAGGTCAAATTATGAAGCTTCACGTTGCAAACAGTGGTAGATGTAGGGTGAGTTAAGTGAAAAACTTGGCTTGAATCTCTTTTATGAAATGCCGTGGGACCCTCCCTTTATTAAAATGTCGATTGCCTTTTGTGCTTATTAACACATGTGCGTTTTATCGCCAATTCTGCTTAAAAGGATTTTTCAAATTCACTCAGGCTTGAACATTTTATCCAGCAGTGCATTGTTATTTTTTGCAAAGTAAAACTCTGCAGTAGACTTGCAAGTGTCGTTGCAGATTTCACTTTTTTGCTATTCTACTTTCGTTTGAGAGAAGAATGCGAGTGGAGCAGCTAAAGGAAGAAAAAAGTCAAGAAAAACTGATTTAAAACTTGACGTATCATGGACGGACATATTTAGGAGGAAGCATGAAAAGGATAAAGCCAGATAAGGTTGACTGTGAGCATTTTGCAGCGCATCATCATGATGAAGCCAGTATTAGTAGCAGCTGCAGTGACACAGAAAAATCCCCTAATAGTGATGAAGTAGCTGAACAGGACGACACCTGAAGTATGTGCAATTTGGCTATCATGTGATGTATTTTCTGCCTATCGTGGGATGTACAGGGTGACCCAAAAAGATGTGTACCCATGAAAATTTCAATTGTGACTTTGATTAAAAAGCTATTTATTTCAAATTACAACCACACATTATTCAGTTTATGGAAGACCATTCACCAGAGT
>Ga0210059_1002410_pt1 | contig 29255 bp, 18 predicted proteins | sample Ectturendosymbi2_FD_188042 | JGI IMG/M metagenome (GOLD analysis project Ga0210059, IMG submission 188042) | Ecteinascidia turbinata endosymbiont from Florida, USA - Sample 2 (SPAdes) (version 2) | ecosystem: Host-associated > Tunicates > Ascidians > Unclassified | place: Key West, Florida...
TGTTATTAGGATGGGAGTATAGTGCACCCACTAAAAAAGACGTACTGCTAACATCTGTTACTTCTACCCATATGTCTTCTATGTGGTCATTGTGTAAGTCCAAATCAGATCTGATTTTATAGATCAAACTTATTTTGACATATATCCCTACACCATCTGCCTGAGTTAATGAGTTTTTATTAACGAAAGTATATCCTGGTAACTGTATGTCATTATAATTGCTGTTATTGTTAAGTTTAGTTTCACTAATGGCTATAATGTCTGGAGTAATTACTATATCTGTCAAAAGTTCATAAATTTTTGATATATTCTTTGATATACTCCTAGTATTAAGGTGAAACAACACAAACGGGGACGAAAATGCTCGATCACTAATCGATCACTGATTTAATTCAGTAGCCTACTAGTATTACTTGTCAGTTTCTGGCAGATCTTAGTTTACTATGATAATTGTTTGAGGTTGTTGCCAAAGTAATTTGTCTATTAAATTTTACTCTGGATCGTCTACGTGCCCGGCTACAGTTTGGATTTTTCAAAGCTGCGGAGCCGTCGTAAAAATGACACAGCTCCGGCTCCGGAGCTCTTCTTTTCATGAACATGGCTCCAGCTCCGGAGTTTTTGATTTTCTTGAGTGTGGCTCCGGCTTCTGTTCGTTTTCACACATTGATATTTTAATTGTCTCGGTGTTCCTCAAGTTCAGTGGAAAATGAATTAAATCAAGTACACAAAACTAAGAAAATATGCCAAACCGTTTAGAGTAATTTAATCTTGTAGTTTTTTTACAAGCAACGGTCTTACCATGAGGAAATCAGCGAAAAAACAACAATCATATGTTCAGACGATTAAGAGAACATTTACTGGCATAAAGGAATCCCAAGATAACGGTAATATGAACAATTTCTGGAAGGGCAGTCGCTGGTTTTACCGTCAATGCCTGAGGACCTTTTGTCATTTCTTACGACTAGAATCAAGAAAATGGTTCTTTGGAAATCTACATTTCTGTCCGAGCATTTGCACTCGTTGCATGGTTTGTCTGTAACAGTCTTGGCGATTCCATTCACAGCGCTGCCAGGGTAAACCATGCAAAGGGCACAAAGCACACAATGGACTGTCATGTGTTCTTTCAAACACGCACACATTTTCATTAGCGCAAATGCGAAGAAGTGCTCAAAAGCCCTTTGTTCGAATAATGAGTATGACTCCCGGCAATAAATTCACATTTGACTTTTCAAAAATAGCTGAAAACGTCTCATTTCGTATATTTTGCGCTCGTAATAAGCAGTGATGAATCGCAAAGTGAAGCAAAACTTAGCGTGGGAATTGGTTACCGTACTGAAAACAGATTTTTTGTCACAGATGAAAACTTCAGGAGAGTACACATTTGTTTACATTGCTTTTTTTACCCTCTTGATAATGTACTGCCATGCAAAGCAATGCTAGTTCGAAACCAATTATTTATAACTTACATGCTACTGCTTGTAAACGTAATGTTTTCTAGTGAACATTCCTACTTTACAATGGCGTGCCGTGCATTTAACGCCTAAATATGTAATAACATCATATCTTAATCATACTCCCTGCTAACAGCATAACTACATACAGCTACAAAAGCTATGGATATTTTATTATATACCTACTCATTACAGCTCAGTTCTTTTCAGATCGCTACTCTACTGCAGTCCCGGTTTTGTCATTATGACTAGAAAGTGAGATATTTTGATAGTTAAGGTTTTTCTTACTTCTACAACAGTGGTTCTCAACCATTTCGCCCCCCTACCATTTAATTCGGCTTTGCCCGCACTTTAAAACACCGCAGAGGCCAGAAAACTCTTCATACGTCGGGCTTTGAGTGGAGCGCTTCACCCTCTAAATCAGCGGTCGGGAACCTTTTTTGCTAAAGGAGCCATGAAACCTATATATTTTTAATTGTATTTTCGTGAGAGCCACATACTGTTTTTCAACACTTAATGCAACTAACGTACTAACGTGTGCTTTTTAAGCAAAATCAACAATTTGAAGCAATGGCAAATGTCTGAGCTATATCTTCAATGACATGCTTCTTACTGTTAGTTCGACTTCTGGTGCTGCATTGTGTTGCTGATGGCTTTGTAGTCTGGTAGATGGAAAATTACAGAGAGTTTCTTTCGTAACAATCGTGTTAAGAATATGTCAAGCGAGCCAGATCCCGTCATCAAAAGAGCCACATCTGGCTCGCGAGCCATAGGTTCCCGACCCCTGCTCTAAAATGTAATTTAGACCCTGTCAAAGAATTAAATGTTTTGCGTTCCTGCCGGTTTCCTTTAGCGAGGCGCCGTAATAGTTTTAGTTTTCAACTAAAAATGAAAGACGAGACAAAAAATGTCCTTTTTCATTGGTCGAAAAACTCACAGGAGAAAAATTTCGTGTTTTTTTGTAGAGAAATGCAACTGCGTATGAGCAAATGTCTGACACGTGATTTCTACAAACGCGACTGTTTTAGCAGATAACGTCAAGTCCCACAAAGAAGTGGAAGGTACATCATAAAAATGTGATTCACAGGAAAGCAAAACAGGTTCACTGTGACATGGCGTAAAATGAGTGTGATCTAAAATGAACGTGGTATACATTGATTGTGGTCTCAAATGACTGTGGTGTCAAATGAATGTGGTCTCAAACGGATGTGGTCTCAAATGAATGTGGCCTCAAATGAATGCGGTCTCAAGTGAATATGGTCTCAAATGAATATGGTCCCATATGCCTGTAGTCTCAAATGAATGTGGTCCAAAATGACTGTGGTCTCAAATGAATGTGGTCTCAAATGATTGAGGTCTCAAATGATTCAGGTCTCAAATGAATATGGTCACAAATGAACGTGGTCTCAAATGAATATGGGCTCAAATGAATGTGGTCTCAAATGAACAGGTCTCAAATGAATGTGGTCTCAAATGAATGTGGTCTCAAATGAATGTGGTCTCAAATGAATGTGGTCTCAAATGAATGTGGTCTGAAATGAATGTGGTCTCAAATGAATGTGGTCTCAAATGAATGTGGTCTCAAATGAATGTGGTCTCAAATGAACAGGTCTCATATGAATGTGGTATCAAATGAACAGGTATCAAATGAACAGGTCTCAAATGAAGTGGTCTCAAATGAACTTGGTCTCAAATGAAGTGGTCTCAAATGAATAGTCTCAAATGACTTGGTCTCAATTGTATGTACACCAATTTCCCGACAACGTTTTTCACAAAACTTTGACCTGTGAACACCTAGTAATTTGTCAAAAAAGCTATTGTTTTCATACACCATGACGTTCACAGAAAAAACGACGTTTGAAAACTTAATAAGCACATGCAAAACAAAAAATTAATCAACATGTTTTTTTGCAACAGCCAAAAAATCCTGATTCATTTCATACACACTCAGCATTTAGTCCAACCAAGGATACAGGTATGAATTTATCGAAATGCATGTTTTCTCTTCGCTTCATCGCTGTTCCACTCTCGGTTAGCGTGGTGTTGAATGCGCGTTACACCACCAACAGGATGTGCTTGAAGAACATCCATAGTGATGATGGCGTGTGGTCTTTATAGTTGCTTGCTGCCATAGTGTGAAACTTTGCACGTTTGCAGCTCGGGTTTTACAATGGCAACATCTTCCATAGTATGATCGATATCTGTCAAGAAAGGCCCTATGCGAACAGAGTTGTCTCTAAAACGTGAAAGCAATATTTCGTCGTCAGGAAAATCGCGTTTTTTGTGAGTTGATGCAAAGTACGATTTTTGCTTGCTGATGATTTGTGGAAAAAATTTACAAGTGGTCTGAACTGTAGCATTTAGTACCATGTTGTTCACAGTTGTTCAGCCAATAATGCCGCTTGTCTGGCATAAGCATTATCTGCAACTGCATGCACTTGCAGTGACTAGATTCTAAAAATGGAAAGTGAAAACAAACATGGAACCTGAACAAATTGTTCAATGCATGCAAAAATCTATTCAAACGAAACGCCGGAAAAGTCAGCATTAGAAAACATTCATACTTAGGACATTTGAGATATGATAACTCAACGAATAGGACCGACACTGCTGATGATGAAAATATTTGTTTTTCGAAATTCGAGATTCGTTGCTCTTTGAAACTATCCGTCTTTCGAAATGTTCGGGTTTCGTTGAAAACACTGGTGTTCTTATATAGCTTTGGAACAGTTTTTATCTTTTCTCAAATTCATAATTTTATTTTAAACAAAACACAATGCCGGAGTTTACGTAATTTTTTTCAAGGCTTGTTGGAAGTGATTGGAACCTTGTTAACCGTTTTGACAACTTTTGTTCTTTAAATTACTATTCAAAATTGGTTAACACTTCTGAAAAGCCAAATACATTCTTATTGAGTTTTCTGAGTTACTGCTCATTCATTATAATTTTACCACAATCTTTCAAAATGAATGCAGTGTTAGCACGAACGGTAAAGCTTAGTCATACGTACTGCCGGTTTTATGTTACTATCCAAAGCCTGATCTTTTGTGACCAGCAACTCATGTCGGTGCCCAAACAAACTGCAAGTTGTTTTGATGAAATTACAATTGTACGCAAGTTAACTTTGAAGCGACGGTTTTCCAGTCATGTAGTTATTTAAATATCAGTTGAAAAATCGAACAAATCCGCAAATTTTTTGGTAGCTACTTTATCAAGCAGTTTCATACAAGGTATTCATTTAATGCTTTTATACTCAGCCAGAGAAATAAAAGCGAATGCTCAAACGACACCTTATATCAGACGGTTGCAATGTGAGGTTGACAACGGCACTCACAACTTTTAAAATGTTGAGAGAATCTACATTGGAAGAAAAAGGTTTGAAGCCGGATTTCGTGCTTAAAATGATTGTCCACTGTTTTCAAAATTATTTGTATCACACAATGTTGTCAAATTAAATTTCCAGAAAGATATAATTGGCAATTCCTTTCTTTTAGGTAATCTTTTTATGTTTAGGAATAATTTAGCGTTGCAGCAATAATTGCAGGAGTATCTGCAATTAAAACTAAATTTTTGAGAATGACGGTTTACTTGTTTTCGTCCCCTTTCCCAAAATGTGTCTCTGACATTTTGCTTTAAAAACGAATCTTTTCAATATGCCCTAATTTTCATAAATATTATTGAGAACTTGTGACCTTGATTCTCTCCATTATGTCGTTGCTACATTGTTGTGTGCATGATGCGTTTTTCACTGGATGGATCACAGCATGTTATCAGAGATCACAGACACTAGCAGTTGAAAGCATAAGTTTGCCGGCAACGAGTATTCTCTGGGATCTTCCTTATTTTGCACCACGGGATGAATCCTTTACTTTTTTTGCCTCGAAATGTTTTCTACGTGGCCCGGTAAACGATGTACCGGTAATCGAGTACATTGACTTCTCCATCCTTTAATGTCATTCTTAGGTGGCATCGAGTTTTAGGAGCTTCATTCCACACATCATTCTACTGTGTTTGAATCCTTGACAGTCGTAAAAACGTTCAGTCCAAAGCAGTATGCAACATAGAAAAACGTTACAACTTTGTGAAAAGAATTTACAAATTCTTGCCTCCAGGCAAACTAAAATTACATGGACAACGTGATTTTGATCAGAAGCAGAGCATTGAAAAACTTTCGGATAGCATTCAATCTGACACGTATTAATTTAAGCCAGGGCTTCATTTAGAAGCACGACATATGACTAGGTTTTCGCAAGTTATCGTGTTCATCATACACCAATTGCGAGGTAGGTTCCCACTCAAACTGCAACTGTGGATGTTTGTCCATTTCATAAAACTTTCAAGTGCATGTTGTCTCGACCCACAAACGAAATGATTGAATGCGAAGATGTTCAAACATTAAAATAACTGCTCAATTTTGCGCGACTTTTGAATATCCTTGCGAGCGAATTTCTTTAAAAAAACGTCGAGCGACAGCAGATCATGCACTTCCAACAATGTACTGTTAATAGCACTGGATTCAAGCGGAATATTTTAAATTGTAAGCCGAAATACCTGGAGAAAGTATGATGCCAGTAAAGTTTACTTGTCAAATCACTTCTTTTAGTTTTAACGACAGTTTCTTCCAATGCTTTTTTTCTGAAAAAAACAATACGCATTTTCTTTAATTAATATTAGTGCAATGCAGTTATTAAGTCATTTTAATGTATAAATGTTTCGTTGTATGACAGTTCAACACGCAAAAGAAGAAATATATGAAGGACAGTGTAATTTCACGTTACAAGATTTGATTGAAAAACAACTTTGCAAGGTTTTATGGTGTTTGTGGTGTGCAGTCGTCTGTAACGTTTATGGAAGCGAATATTTTTTGAAAACAGCCTTCTTTTTTATGGAAGAAATGAAAAGATGCACTATAATTTGCACCGTATTTGACAGACATTCATCAAGCAGGCCTTCGTTAGCAACGTCTAGCTTTGCTTACTGTTTGTCTGAAACAGACCGGAAAGCATGTTCTCCTTACTAGAACAAGAGGACGACCATTCAAGTCGTCACAAACAGCCGTTACAGCAAATAAAAGACACATTATTATTTTACAGCGGAACTGTACAACACCGTAAACCACAACAACGACCAACATGTTCGATGTGTTTGTTTAAGTATTCATGATGTGACAATTTATAAACCAACCTACTTTTGCAAAGAACTATTCCAACAACAAAATTAATTTTCCCGGCACGTTGATGATATGAAATTGCACTGTCAATAGACCTTCAAAATACGTCACGCGTTTTAGTCAATTTTGTATAAGTGGTCTCTTCCTTGCAACATGGTTCAAGAAGTTGGTTGCCAAGCAATATGCGCAAGGCTATTTCGATGCTGTAATATAAAATCTAGACGCAAAGTAATATGCACTGCATTTAAAATGACCGGTGTCGATGCTCTCTTCCGTGAGCTTGTTGTAAACGTACGTTTCGGGTGTCATGCACGTTATTGTAGATGGAACAAGAATATGTTTCTCATATTTGCGATAAAAGTCTTATTGGTTGAGGAATCTTTACAAACTAATGGAATATTCTCGAAATGTACCCTCAGTTTGAAAGAGAATTGATTTACACAAAATAAGGCATTGAATGGTTTCCATAACGAAAATGTGAGAAACGCCAACTAAATAATCTGCACGATACATTCGTAATTGTGCTGTGATATTTGATTGCACTAGAATCCATTTAACACCATAAGTTTCTTTAGTAAGCTAATTGCCTAAGGACCACGACATCAGCATGATTTTTCAGTGGGTTCAATTTCAAAGCACCAAGTGATTTATGAATAATTTGTTGATAAATAAATGTACTATGAAACCAGTGAAATCCGAGGATAAAAGCAGCAATTAAATTCGTCGATCAAAACTGAACATGAGTTCACATGTTCAATGACATATTTTTATTTGCTGAATCGCAAAAGGTAGTCTGAACAAAACCTAAAATTAGAGACAATTTTAGATAGTTCGGTGAGAAATACAAATTGTGAATGAAGTGTTTGTTATTTTAAACTATGACACTAATCTTTGAAGTAATTCACAGAGAAGAGATTGTGATAAAAGAAAGTTTCGACGAGAAAGAGTTTCGGCGGTATATACAAGCGAATCTGTTGAAAAAAGTTTCGACGTGGTATATACAGAACTGATTAACACAGTAACATTCATTGGCGCTTTTCTACAAATAGTCGCTAACAGAGTCCCAGTGATATATGTACTCCTGCAGTTTGTTTTGTTTATGTTGTGCTGCTTTTACTTTCAGATAATGTTGATTTTTCAGTGGCTAAAAATCAAGTAAAGGTTTGTTCGTTAACGAGAATCATAAGAAATATTTAAAATTCGCAATATAAATTTGAAAGCAGTCTACGTGATGACTCATAAATACATCTTCCTCATTTATCCAAATAAAAACGTAATTAGAGATGCTAAGAACACTTCTCCAGGACATGACAAGATATGCTGTGAAATGTTTCAAATATTTTTCAGACCATTTTTGTCAAATTCTGTTTGTCTTATTCAAGCAATGGGCCATTGCAGTAGTGTAGCACAGTTTTGGCTAATCTCCAATATAAATCCAGTTCACAAACAAATCAAACCGTTAAATCTGACGTCTTCGCACAGTACTATGTCACTAACGAGTAATTCCTGCAAATGAATTGGATAATAGTCGTTACCCGATTGACGTTGTACTTAGAGCAACACAATTTATAAACGATCAGGCTTTCGAAATCGCAGCGAACGACAGATCTCAACACGTGTTTTCACACATTGTTAGCAAATCTTGGCAAATAAACATGTTCTCGCAGTGTTTATCGACATTGAAAAAGTACATGGTATGTTCTGCACTGACGCCTTGTTATTTCACCGGTTTACAATGGGGCATAACTGCAAACGTTTTGCATTTCATCCATTTTTAGTGTTTGCTCCACTGCATGAATGGTCAAACACTCCATTAATAACAATGATAGTCTGGATGGCATACGATCACCAGTTGCATTTTATGAACATGACATTTCTTTTCGGTAAATCGGCTCAAGCATCAAGCAAATGAATGACTTATGGTAACGATCGTTGGAGAAAGTGGAGAAATGGTGTGGCAGCTGGGTTTTCAAAATATCCCAATCAAAATTAGCAGTGGTTATTTTTGCAAATACAGTAAGCGCAAACACCAGCAAATCAGCTTCAGTATATATGATACAGTTAACCCTTTACTGTGAAGAACGAACACATATATATGTATTTTTATTTATTTATTTATTTTTCGACAATCTTGCTACAGGCGGTAGCCTGACTGGTGCAATTTTGTCGTGTCACGTCGAGCTTTCAAAATACAGCACGAGTAAACTCCAAAAAAACATAATACACAAAACGAATAAATCTGCTTTACTAGAATCTATTACAACATTTCAAAAATTCGTCAACAGCGTTAAAAATAGCTACTGAAACGGCTGTCGGCGCATCAGAGACACCATATCGATATAAGCGTAACAAATCGGTATGACCCAAGCGCTCAAACCGTTCAGCAAAGCCGGCCTCGTTCAGAATATCATGAACTTTGTTATGAAGTGCTGTTCATGCTACGCAGTGAACGTTACAATGGTAGAATAGATGTAATTCGGTCTCCATTTCACCACGTATGCAAACACGACAGTCGACGTAAATGTAGGCTTGTGAGGTTTAGATCGGCTGGTACATCGTTGGAGGATGCAGTTTTGAGACAACCTAGTATTATTTTATCAGCGGAGAGTTGTGCTTTGTCTAACATTGGATTGTTGTAATCAATGCAGGTGTCGTAGATGATACTACCGTAGTCAAAGACCGGCAAGATGTTTGTTTTATATATCTTGAGGAGAGCGTGGCGAGGCACAAGATTGACGAATGAACGAAGACGGTTAATTTTGGTCATCACTTTCTGATGCACTGTAAGTGTATAATATGAGTGTGCCAAGAGAGACTGTGGTGAAATAGCAAGCCTAGATGATTGTGTGTATCTGTTTCCGAGACGTGGGTATTATTAAATAATAAAGGGGGGGTGATCATTCCTGTACTTATATATGGTTATAACCGCAGTTTTTTGCGGGTTGAAGGTAACATTCCAAAGCTCAGACCAATGGTGCAACGTGCAGAGATCTTGAGTAAGCACACTATGCAAGCGGACAGGACACTTCTCTGAATAAAACAGGGTGGTGTCATCTGCAAAAAGAGGGATAGACGCATTAATATTTGTAGCAATGTCATTAGCATGGATTAAAAATAAAAGAGGCCCTAAAACAGATTCTTGAGGAACACCTCAATTCGTACACTTAAGATCCGAACGATAACGGCCCAGCAGAACGACTTGAAAACGACGGAAGAGATAAGAGGATAGAAGATTTAAGAGAGAGCTGATAATCCCAAGTTGTTGCAATTTAAGGAGCAAATATGATCAACACATTCAAAAGCTTTAGATATGTCAAGCAAAATTATTCTGGAAGAGAGATTTCAATCGTAGGCTTGGTACAAACTGTGACAGGTACCAAGCAATGAAGTTATGGTAGAATGTTTTTTTTTCGAAAGCCAGAGTTGTTAGGTATTAACAATCTATGGTATTCTAGGTAGCTATTAACATGCTTATGAAGACGTTTTTCCAACACTTTTGAAAGAGAAAACAATAACGCAATTGGACGGTAGTTTTGAACAACTGTTTGAGAACCGGTTTTATGAATTGGAATTACAGTAGCAGTCTTCCAAGTTGTAGGGAATACCTCTGAAGACAAAATTAGGTTAAAAAGAAGACTGAAAGGAGTAGCTAGTAATTGGCTGCAAATTTTTAGGATTCGATTGGGCAAGTTGTCAAAACCTTTGCATATATTTGGATGTAGACTACTCAAAACACGAAATACTTGAAACGGATCAAAGGTTGGAGGGAGTAATCGATTATCAGTAAGAAAGTGGAAAGGTGACAATTTATTTTTATCATAAGCAGGAGAATTAGAAATTGAAGTAAAATATTCATTGAAAAGGTTGCACTTCACATATTCATCATGCACAGGTTTTCCATTTAGGGTTAATGGGTAGTTGCATTGTTTGTTTGGTTTCCAGAACTGATTGAAAAGGCTCCAGTAATCGGCATGAGATGTATTAGTGGTGCTTAGCTTATTTATATAGCTCATGTTATAACTTTGTTTAGTCAATTTGATTTTGCGTTGGATCAGGTTTCTAAGTTTGTTATAGAGACGTTTGCAGTTACCATTGTTGGTTTTACGCCAATGTTTGTAGTATCGAGTTCGCTTACGAATTAAAATTTTAAGCTCGTGATTAAACCAAGGTTTATTTCTTTCAGAAGAATAAATACGTTTCGTGAGAATGAAGGTTTTAAGAGTTTGATTAATTACGTCCCTAGCATTAAGAAGTCAACATTGGGCGAGTTCATGATAATAAATTCCCAGGGAGTTGCATATAGAGCATTATTCAAGTCTGAAAAATTCCTTTGGCATAATCCCATACAGTAACTAGTTTAGAAGCTGTACACCGCTGAAGTGAAAAATTAAAATTAATAAAAATTGGATGGTGATCTAAGTTGCTGATAGGATCTAAAATAACATGAGAGACTACAGCGAAGGGCATACTGTATTTGTTAGAACCCAATCAAGAATCTTGCATTCGCGAGTAGGAGTGTCAACTAATTGCTGAAGGCCGTAAGCTGACAAAGTACGAAAAAGGTTGGTCTGAAGCTGTACAGGTTTCCCAACAGAATGATCGTTAAAAGCACCAACAAGCAGGATACAGCAACAAGGATCAACTGTAAGCAACTCGATAACGATGGATATGGACTCAATAAACGTTTGCTTGAAGAGGGAGGTGGTATTCCGTGGAAGATAACACACCGCAAGGTATAGACTACGGGAATTTATAGTTTTAAGTTCAAGCCACAATATTTCTACGTCGGGTGATTCGAAGTCAAAGCGGCGAACACAATAAATGATTTTTTTAACGTAAGCTAAAATACCACCACCATGCCGATTGCGATCTAAGCGAAAAGGATCACGGTAACCAATAAGACGAATGGAGTTAAGTCGATCGAGTTATCTAACCAAGTTTCAGTTAAGCATACGACATCAAAGTTATATTCAGCAGCCAGAACATTAATTTCGTCTAGTTTCATGGTATTATTGCGAGCAATCATGCTTCTAGTGTTTACATGAAGGACGGAAAAGTCACGTGATCTTACCATCATTTCAATAGTTTTAACTAGCCAGGTAAGACCTTCTCACCGTTAGCATAAAGGCAGTATTCAGCGCCTTCTATTTTCCATCTAATCATTTTTTCCAGAAGCACACAATTTAGAAGATTTCCTAAGAAGAGCTTTGCGTTGTTCTTGCATAGATCGAGGTAGATGCTTGGTAATGTTTTTCTTAAATTGCCTTGCTCTTGCTGCCGATTTGGAAATCATATATTTCTATCTTTCATTTTAACAAATTTAACAACTATTGCCGGAGGCTGAGAATAATTTCTACAACTTGACTGAAGTGCTGAAGTATGCATTGGCAGACGATGGACATTGGCAAATGAAATCTTGGCAAGATCAGACTCAGGAAATCTCAGAGGTGGTCAGAAATGAACGAACAACATCTTCACTCTGTTCAGGAGTCTCATCGGAAGAAACTGTAGGCAAACCATCAAATTGCAGATTAAATTCTTTAGACCGGAGTTCAGAAATTATATCAGATTTTCTCTTTGCAGCACCCACTTCAGCCAATTCTGTTTTGATACCACTAAGGTCAGATTTCAGATCAGAGATCGTGTTGTGAGCATGTTCCAAACTAGACTCCGCCAACAGCAGACGATCCATGAGGGTTGATTCAATTGCTGAAAGGCGTTCGGAAAGCCTCTTTTCCATTTATTGCAGAAGATTGAACACGTCAGATAATTGCAAAGCGTCGTGTCCGTCAGGCACCTGACCAGTCGTATTCTTTCTCAAAGTAACTCCACTGCTAATATCCATGTTGATATGAATAGCAGTTTTATACAAAACAAAATAGTCAACAACAAATTTTGCCAATACACAAATGAAGAGTTGAACCTGACAGTAAACAGAATCCTACCAAAAAAAATTTCTCTCACAGAACAGAGTCCAGTAGGGCAAATACCGCTATACAAACAGCTGATTACAAGCACGTCTGAGCTGATTAAAACACGTCTGATCATCCCGACGGTCAGTGAAAGAATGAACAACAACGAACACATATTTCTCGACATACCGTCTAAAGAAACGAGGAATACAGCTCCCACTCGAAAAAATCCATTGTAACTTTCTGAAACGATTGAATGTCTTAACGATTGCTAACTGGTAATAACGGGGAGCAGCAAAACAACAGTTATTGAACATCTACAGGGCGCTTGTACCCTCTGTGATCGGGTAATGCATGGAAGCTTATCTTTTCTTACTACCATCCTCAGTAGACACACTCAAAAAATCCACTACGAGGCTTTACTCCTGTGCACGGGAGCAATGAGAAGTACTCTTTCCACTGGTCTATTACAAGTTAATGAAGATGCCACTACACCTCAACTATAAGATGCTCTGTTCAAAACGTAAAGCCCACTTTAACGTTTTTCAGTCATTCTGCCTTATGTATGATTACAGAGTCATGACATAAGTTTATCCCCAAACTCAGTGCTTTCAAAATTTAAAATGACCGCCAAATGCGCTGTTCCAACACACAAGCTTAGCGTTAACCTATGTCTCTAATATTCCCAATGAGTTCTCTGCAAGACAACCGTGGAGGTTTCATTCACCCCCCTCCTACAATCGCAAAACACGGACATAATTCAAATAACTATTCTTTCTCATTTGCATGAAAACTATCTCGATTTTGTTCGTAGGTAGTCGGATGGGCAACAACACCTGAAAAAAAAAAAACTTAAGCGCAATTAACACATATCATACAGTCGTAAAAACATCGAAATAACTGTGCCAATCAAATGTTCTCATTGCCAAATTTTGTGCCATTCTTAGTCCTCCCTTAGTGCGCCTTCCTGGCTGTCCAAAGGCAATGTATATACGGTGTAGAATTTAATTCGTGTTTTTGTGTTTTTTCTTTTTGCAATTATTTTTTGGATTATCTGTTCGTCGATTTGGGTTGGGCGCCGGGCCTGTCCTTGATTGTTATTGCCTTTTCGTGGTGAAATTTGTTGGGTTAATTTATCATTGCGTGTTTGGACCGATCGGTTGCGATTAGGCATTTGCTATGGTAAAACGGGGTGTATTGCGGACGTGCCTGAAGTTACCTTGTTCGGTTGAATTTGAATTAACTTGTGTGTTCGATTACGACCAAATTGCTGAGTTTGTTAGTCAGAAGAAGTATCAATTCTGTACTTCAGATTCGTTGTTGTGGTTAGGCTTGGTTCCCTCATTATTCGGTGCGTTATGCAGCCACGTTGCTGGAAAAGGCGACCACTATCCACGGCAGGGAATTTTCAGCTGCATTTTCGCGGATGCGTCCAAGATGGCATATGGCGCGGTGTGTTTTATACGAATTTGTGATTTTAATGACGTTGTACATTGTACTCGCGTTTTGTCAACATCGTATTCGACCCCAAAGGAAGAAGCGTCGATCCCTCGACTTGAACTTATGGCTGCAGTGATCGCAGTAAAGATGGATCAGACACTCAGAAAAGAGTTGAAACTGCCACTGCGTCCGTTCATATTTTCGACAGACTCCTCGCTAGTTCTGCAGAGCTTGCAGAATGCCCGGAAACGCGTTCCGCTTTTTGGTTTCAGAAGACGTGCCTTCATTGGCAAGTTTTCTTGCATTACTAACTGGAGGCATGTGTCGACAAAACTTTATGCAGAAGATTGCACGTCACGTGGAGCCACGGTAGAAGCACTGCTCAATGGTCGCTTATGGTTCATGGGCCTAAGTTTCTGAAGTGCACCCCCAACCATTAGCCCAGTCGCTTTGAAAAGGTGAAAATGTCCTCGGAAGATTTAGAGGTGCAGTATTTGATAAATATATCGCCAATGTTTTCATGGTTGATGGTGTTTCGGTAATTGACAATTTGATATCGTATTTCTCGTCTTTTCATCGACTGAAGAAGGCTACGGCCTGGTTGCTTAAATTCAGGGAATACCTGCAACGACGCATTCGCAAAGTCGACTTGACATTGCTGAAACCTCCGTTGACTGTGAAGGACCCCAAATCGAGTTTACGCACAACCCGTGCATTTTAGAAGCTGGGTGAAGCAGCTCTCTTGTGGTAAGGCGCCTACTGGAAATTCCAGGTAATCCCCACTCTTCGCGTTGATTCCCATGCTGGTTGAAGGCATGCTAAGGGTTGGAGAGATTTGATAAAGCACCCGTGGTGTATGGTACCTGACATCCTGTAATCCTGCCCCATTTGTTGCATTTAGCGTATCTTGAGATTGAATTTAATCATGTGCGCACAGGACACTCTGGTGTTAATGGTACATGAAACGCTTTAGCTGCAATATTTTGGATTGTCAAAGGAAAACATTGCTGTGCGTAGAGTGTTGCGCGATTGTTTGGTGTGTCGTCGACGCGGTGTTAAACATGGAGAACAAATAATGGCCGACTTGCCAGCAGAACGCTTGCAGACGCGCGCCCACCCGTTTGCCTACACTGGCGTTGATTACTTCGGTCCAGTGTTGATACGGCAAGAAAGAAGCACTGTAGAGGTACGGATACTTGTTTGCTTGTTTCACAACTCGTGCTATCCATCTGGAGGTAGCTAGTGACTTGACCAGTGATGCGTTCATAAACGCTCTAACGGGGATTCATATCCCGAAAAGAGGAGGTGGTGCACATATATTCAGATAACAGCACAAATGTCGTTGGAGCAGAGAAAATTCTTCGAGAAGCGATTCAAACCTGGAATCACCGCAAAGTCGAAGAATTTTTTCATCATAGAGAAATTTTATGGTGTTTCAATCCACCAACCCCAAGCCACATGGGCAGTGCTTGGGAGTGCATGGTAAGGTCGGTACATCGCATTCTTACATTTCCTTCAGGAGAGCGGACATTGATTGATGACCAGCTGCACACCCTGCTCCTCGAAGCGGAGGCAATCCTGAATTCGCGTCCTCTCACGCAGGTGACTTTTGATGTGAATGGAAAAACGCCGCTGACTCCGAACCACTTAGTCATTAGTGAGAGTAAATACGATGACGACGCTTCCACCTGGCCTGTTCAGAGTGGGATTGCTACGCTCTGAAACGTTAGCGTCATGTACAATACTTGGCAGACCAGTTTGGCAAACGTTGGTCTCGAGAGCATTTGAGAACTGTCATTGCCCGTCAGAACCGGCCCCGCAAAAGAAGAAACTTCGAGACGGATGATATTGTTTTGCTCGTCTGCGATGCAACACCACGCTCTCAGTCGTTGATTGAGATAATAGTCAGTGTGTACACAGATGCACACGGTACCGTTCGAAGTGTCTTGGTTAAGACCCGCGACCTTGAACTGCGGAGGCCTATACAAAATCTTTTTTTAATTGTTCCTGCACAGGGTCAACGCGACGGCGGGAGAGAGCTGACTGATGATCTGCCTACTCTCGTCACGGAGAAGGACGATACCTGCTGGTTTCAACTGCCTAGTACGTCGTGAATGCGTTTGTCTGGTGTATCGAATATTTATGTCAATCAAACGCCTAGTTCCTAGTTAAAACAGACACCGCAGTGTCGTTTTTGAGGCAGTGCAGAATTTAATTTGCCTTTATGTGTAGTTTCTTTTTGCAATTATTTTTTGGTTTACTTGCTGATCGATTTGGGTTGTGCGCCGGGCCTGTCCTTCATTGTTATTGTCTTTTCGCGGCGAAATTTGGTGCGTTAATTGATCATTACGTGCTTGGACCGATCGGTTGCGATCCGGCATTTGTCGGTAAAGCGTAATGTAGTGCAGACGCGCCTGAAACTTGTACGGTAGAGTGCGGTCGAATTTGCATTAACTTGTGTGGTCGATTGCGACGAAATTGCTGAGTTTGTCAGTCAGAAGTGTCAATTCCGTACTTCAGATTCGTTGTCTTTTTCAGACTTGGTTCTATATTTCGGTGAGTTTGTAGCTATTCTTTTCCGTATTTTCGTGAGTTAATAGTTACTGAACCTGTTTTGTTTATTTTAATAGAAGTTCTGTTGCCTGTTTTTGCTGTCTTGAGCGTCTTGATGCAACACTCAAGCGTGTTATTCGCATAGGGAGAACATCATTACTTTATATTGTAGTAACGAGCGGTTATCCAAGCCCCGCGAATTAGCGTCGCAGTAATATATGGATAGCGGGTCATAGGGGTGTCCTGTGATTGACACTACTGATATTTTAGCAAAATCTCCATCGTGAACTATTCAAATCTACCTCTGATAAAAGGTTCTAGTAACTGCAGTACTCTTTTGGATATGCTGTAATTGCTTGAAGCGCAGTATCGAGCAGTACGTCAACACCAGTAGCGCAATCACCTACAACAGTGGTGGGCAAACTACCGCCCTCGGGCCAAATCCGGCCCTCCAAGCTATTTCATCCGGCCTTCCAAATCTTTTCAACATCTTAATCAATATCGAGAAATAGGAAGAGAAGAAAGCTTGGTGTGGGGGGATTCCCTTTTTTTATCCAATGCAGCGGTTCACAACCACCACTTATCACCTGCATTTTATTTGAAGCAAAATTGCATTGACTTGTATACGCAATTGCATCTCCACCTTTTGGTTATGTGTAAACCAGTAGTGTTCTGTAATGACTTGCATAAGTTTCTTTCAAAACTCTTTTGGGCATGGGTTTGGTAAAAAATTAGTTTGTTGAACCTTGTCTGATACTTTTGCCCACCAATGATCTACAAGATTTATTGTACAGGTGTCGACGCAAATCAAGAAAAATCGCTGGTACATCCTTACTCCTCACGGATGCATTTACATTTGCACAGAATAGTTATTCTTTCCGATCGTTTGTGCAACAGGTGTGAAAGTCCAGAAAGGCTGGCGCAATTCCTGATACAGTGTGGCAAATGCGCAGACGCAAGACATGAATTACACGAATCAATACCATACATTAATATTACAATTTTACTGGCTAACACTACTGAAAGAACAAGAAGCAATACCTTGCGTGCTAACGTTCATCCAAATAACATGATGAAAGCTAAAAAAAAGAAAAAACAAACCAGTCGCGGCATTATTAATCCCTGCAGTTGAAAGTGCTATTGAAATCACAGTAATGACATTATCGATGGCTGGCTATGTTATTTTTAAACACTTGGAGTCAGCTCTAGATTGGGACAGTTCCGCATATTAATCTTTCGGTGCTATAATTTCTAATATTTTTATTAGTTTACCGGTTTTATACTTTTCCTCTCAGATATTACTATTTCAGGAACTGACGATACTTTTCTGAAGGACATTGATCTTTCGATCCAAGTAAACCGTGATCCAATTTTTGCTGGAGCCAATTGGATTGTGAAACTGTGTAGGCAGTTAGGATGGAAAAGTTACAAACTTTGCTCTCCTGAAAACATCTTGTGACACACTAAACCAGTTCCAGCTTTTTGGTGCGCAGTGCAGTAAAGATTTTAACAGTTAAGGAATGTTTTTAAATCGATTTTTCTTCGAACGAACAGCTACTGTGTTTTTTAAATTGGGTCGATAGCCTAAAATTGTGTTACTGTCCTCACAAAGTGCTGGAAAACATTTTTGGAGAATTCTAGTCACAAAGGCAATATGCCTTCAGGAATATTTGTTTATGCTCAGTTATAACGAACAACGTAACTGTTTGTTTTTCAACTTTGTTTTCGACAAGTAAAACAACAAAACAGGTTTAATGAGTTGTCATTTCACACGCACACAACGAAACTATTGAACATTCTTTTTGATTACAAAATAAAATTCCTTTCTGTTTTCAAACAAACATGGCAACTGTAAAGGTTTTAAGCCCAACTCCACGTCATGACGCATTTTACCCAGGTATTTGAAGGAATATGTTTTCTGCTTTATCAATTGTTTATCTAGGTTGCATATCTAACAAACAAAATTGTCAATAGTGATTGTACTAATACTTAATTTCTATGCCAACTTGCTTTTTGTATATTTTAGGAAGAGTGAAGCATTCCACGTGACGTTGCTACCTTAATATCACGTCATGCATAAAACAAGTATTCAATAAACATAAAGTGGTATGTTTTAAGTATCAGTAAAAGCGCAACAAACTTAGCAGCAGCAGATTCACGCAAAGCTATAAATTTCTTGACAAAACGGCAATAAGCAAACGAGCAATATTGGCGTCGTAATAACACGGAAAAATGACGATCGACTTATATAAAACAAAAGTAAAGATTTTATTTAAACAAAACGTTTGAAGTCTTTATTTCAAAGCGTGTGTTTTCCACTTCACAAAGCAACTTTACAAAGAACAATTACAACAAAAATCTTAAATAATGAATCTCCATGGAAGTGTGGTTTACCGTAATGAGGAAGGTTATATTTATGTTTAGTCTGCTATTCCGGACACGTATACTCAGTGTAGTAACGCCATCCAGAAGCTGAAACTACAGAAGAAAGTGGAATCATTTAATGTTCAACCAACCACTGTGGTGTAAGCAACGCGATACGGAACAAGTAATTATCTATAATGGCGGAAGTGAAGCGACGTTTGACCAAAAACTGATGACCCCCAAATGCTGCATCAAACGTTTTTTTCGCAAAAAGTAAAAAATAAATTTGCGATCTGGCGGCAATGAACTCCAAAGACAGAGGCTATGCGTGCAAGACGAACAACTGCCTGCTTAATTTGCATTAGAAGTCTGTCTGCACTCCATGAATAAGCTTTAGAATGAGTTTCCGACGACGCCGTGCATCGATTTCTGCTCACGTTGGAGTAGGAGCCTCATATCTTGGTCCCGCAAGGGCGGGGAACATTGTACTCGTGGTCACACCGACCTTTGGCTGGATCGCACACGGTCCCTGCAGGACATGCGAAACGGAACGGGAGTTCTTGGTTCGGCCAAGCACAAATGTAAAACGAATCACGAGAAATGCACATCGGGACGCCCAAAATGTTCGCATTGCATTTAAGTTCTGAAAAAAAGCACACAATGTTGGCTACGGATAGCTGTAAATTTACTTTCTCGATAAGCTTTGAAGATTTGTGGTATGGAATCGGTTGTACAATGCCTTTTCAAATGACTATCGCCATCAAATCTCTACATCAGTAACTAACAGAACGGTGGCAGATTTCTATCGGGAATTTCTGGCTGCTGAAGCAGAGCACTTTTATGACAAGTGGATGATACGCAACTTCAAAAAATGTTTGAAGTTTGAACCTCTGTAATTATTAACATCCAATTAAATTGTCACATTGTTTACTGCATCCAGTATTTATCGTCAGTTGCCTGTACCTATGCAAATGATTGACATATTTTTCTTTTCTGATGCAAACTAGCATGCACATATCCGTGTTATCATAAACGTTCCACAAGATAACTCTAGTAAGAAGTATCAAATTGAATTTGTGGCGGCGTTGAGTCTTCATGAAAGCTACGATGCCACACCAATTTTTCTTATCACACCAACTGTCTCATGTAGCCATTTGCGTTGAAGAAAGAAGCAGGTTCATGGTTTGGAAATCGAGCGTTTTATTGAAAATTAAACTTTGAAATTCAAATGAAATTTATATTGCGTTTTCAAAATATATTTGTGAAAAATTTTTTTTTTCTGCCATAAATTACTTTTTTCTGAAGAAACTTGTCGTAAAACATAAAACTCACGCAATCAATTTAAACGTAAATGCATTATTCACTAAAGTTTGATAACAAGTCTTTAAAAAACGTACAATTGGTTCATATTTATCAATAATTTGCAGCTATCTTCATTCACCTGACACAGAAAGATATTCACAGACGATACTTCCGGGTGGTGGCGTAGAAGAGCCAGAGCTTGATGCATCTTCAGTCGCAGTAGTTATTGATGAGGCCGTCGCAGGTTTTGGAGTTGAGCGGTTTTGAATACTCGTGCCTGTTGCACTGGTATCCTCTTTGGATGTTGTTCCGTTATTCAATGCTATTGTTGTGGTAATTTTTGATGCTGAAGATGTTGGGCTGAAGGTAAAAGTAGGTTTAGATCCAACGGTTGAACGAATTCCAATATCTGAACAACCGTAAAATTCCTCTTGTTGCCCGAGACCTAGACCTTGTTGTCCATTTTCGCTTCCCCAAGAATTCCCTGTGGAAAAAGGCAGGTAGATAAAGAAAGACAGTTAAAAACATTACGTTTGCCGTATGCTTTCGAAACATCAGTCGGAATGGGCTCTACATCTATTTTTTTGCCATGGTTCAAACTCGCGCATCAATATTCAAGTAGGTGCTGTCCGCACTGGGGACAAGCAAAGAATCGATCAGCAAATTTTGAATAGGTAATGGATTTCATGTAAAACTACGCATTCTCAGTCTTTACTGAAACAGAAGTAGTGTCACTTATGATTATTAGTAAAAGGTTATTAGTAAAATAAAGAGTGTCAGTTATGATTATTGTTCTCAAATCTTTACAAAAAACAATTTTCTTACCTGTCCTGTACCTCCATTGAAGAACGCACTGATAGCAAGTGACATCATCCGGCAGTTTCAAAGTCAACACATGCAATCCTACAGCAGAAGCAGAATCTTCAGGCAGATACCATTTTGTGGTGCCATCTTCGAATTTCAACAAATGCCTGCGCGATAACTTTAACTCTTATCGTGTTTCGTTACAGCTCTGCAAAACTGATGCAAATCCGCTCAGCTGCAAAATACTTTATAGAACTCTAGGTACCTTTTGGCAGAAGATGAAAGGAGTCGTCCTACTTTGCGGATGCTTGTTATAAATACTGAACACGATGCAAACTTTACTTACTGGTTCAAGCAATTCTGAGTGACAGGCAGAGCGACGTTGTTCCAAGGACAAATACGAAACTCGAAATACCCCTTGTGTTGGGCGGTGATTTCCACTGTTACGTCGAAGAATTGTCCTAGCGTGAAGTTTCTGAAATGGACGTTTTTTCGAGTTCATTGATCTTTTTGATATGCCGAGATAGTTTTCATTAGCAACGCATCAAAATAGTTCTAGTAAGAAAAATTATAAATAAAAGATGCAGTTGATTGATTTTTCTGGGAAGGGCTCTTACACTTTATAAACACTATCCAATGAATATTCAGCTCAATTAAAAATAGGACGTCCTGGTTCAACGGTTGATTAATCATTTGCAACCGAATTTTGCCAAACAAAACTATTTTTTGGAAAATCTCTTGTGGTATCACAAATTTATTCCTGATTAAAGCTTGATTTCGTTACAAGGAACATTTTTTGTAGAAACCTTGTAATGATTCCCAAAGCATACTTTCCTCCAGCTTCATTCTCTTTCACCTCTGCTTGGTACGGATCTCCGCAAACACCGCACTTTCCTCCGTTTTTTATTTGATTCTATGAAGATCAATCAAACGGTTGGACAATTACTAAAAATCAAGGTAATAACAGTATGCCTTTGTTTTATAGAAATATGCAGGGTATCAAATGAAGTGATTAAATGTTTTCTTAGCAATCCTGAACGATTTACTGAACTTACGTCTCGTCCACCGCAGTACAGTTGGTTGTCGTTGTAATTGGCCTGAATGATGTCTCTGTATGGAATAAGAAAAGGGTCAGTGTCTTTGTATCTCCACATACTCGAGCGACTGGGTGGAATGAGAAACCTCCCATGACCTTGACATTCCAGCACGAATTCTGTGACGCAAAGCAGAAGGTTTTACATAAAGTTTTCTTCCAGTGCAGAAATCTAAACTTTCCTCACATTCATTTTGTCGAAGATTATCAGATAACTGTTTTTCACCTGCTATAACCGACAGGATCATTGTAAATAACTTCATGTTGCAGTAAGAAGTAGACCTATTTTCGCAGGCAAATTCAGATCATTACGTATCTCGATCGTCGTTTGTTGTAGTTGCCTAGTGCGGAGAGGAAGTTTTTCCTTAGATGAAGAACTTTATCATGTACCTAGTTTATATAGTCATGAAGATGCTCGAGTGCTTTTTTTCTCTTTGCAACTTTTCGACGTTAGGCATTTGGTATACTTGTAATGTTGCATCATTCTCCAAAGCAGAAAGGTAACCTTGTCATGGTTACACAAGTGATGTATTGACAAACAAAATGTGCTCGTCAATTTTGTTATCGACAGTTTGTGGGCTACGTGACAACGCTCTAGTGAATCCTTCAATAAACGGCTACAAGTGACTTCCTGTTAAAGCGACCATTTTGTTCAAAACAAAAATATTTGGTAACTAAGTGCAGCTCTGTTTGAGCAAACACTGAACCTGTCTGAAACCAGCAATAAGTGAGGAGAACGTTCCTGTGCTTTCACATCAGACGAAAAGTAAATTTCAGTCTGATGTCTGTCAACAGTGGACAATGGACAGTTGTTTCTGACCACCAGTTTAATACATAACTTGACTTCACAATTTGCTTTGCAGCCTTGAAAAACAGAACTGCGAAAATTGTTTTGCACTCTCTCCTACTGTACTTCACGACCGCTTGCTCACATGAAATTTTACGAGAGCCCTTTTAAGGTTTTGTGAGAGATATTTTATGAGAGACTAGTCTGCTTTGGAGTGTCTGAATGCATAGATAAGCCAAAACGTGCTTAATGGTTTGGTTTTCAAAAGAGGAAACACAATTATGGTGCAAACAAACGTTAAAAGTTGCCAGAAGGATCTCATGTTTGAGTTGATGCTTGCTTCTTTGCAGATTAGCGGCAAGTTTCTGAAAATTAGCCCTCAATCGAAAACTTTTATATTTTTATGATAAATGATCTTTCGCACCTCTCTTGTCGAAAGTGTTGAAACTGATGCTGTGAAGGCCTTCCTCAAGGCCTGATCACATTAGACTATTTTGGGTGAGTTAGGTCTCACGCTTCTACTCTCCGTCACCATCTTCTCGTTCTAATTGCTACTTGCTAACACAGTTTTTGGACCTTGCTGTTACTTTTTTGCGTTTGCTCCCAAATTTTTTAAAGATTCTTAATCTTCGCCTTTTGTATCAATGTATGTCTACTTCCGCGCAAAATCTCGTCTTAGCAGAATTCATTTTTTTCAAAGGTTTCAAGCTTTACAATTTACTGCCAGTTGCTTTAATGCTCGTCAATGTTGCTCTCTAAGTTACTCAGCTTGTGTTTTTCAGCCAGCCAAAAACATTCGGCATTTGCACTGGTATACTCCGCACGCAGTTGCAATCTTGTTCATGTTTCGTTAGAGCCATCGTAAGCTCGATATCGATGACAGCCATTACAACCAAATGTGCCAATGTTACGGCTAAGAGCGAGTATCATTTATTTTTTAATGTCCTTTACTTCAAGGAAGTGGTGCTGTCCTTCAAGTTGCATTGTTTGTTGACTTTTTCCGTGTATGTGCGCGGGTATGTTATTGGTAATGGTTGGCTAGTTAGTTAGTTAGTTGTTTTAAATGTGAACTACATTACGCGCGCAGATGTAGTTTATCTTTTTATTTGTTTCTCTTCTTTTGCTCTTTTTTTCTTCGTTGAATGGGATATCTTATCCTACTGTTGTGGAAATAAGCCAGTGATTATTTCAAGCCCAAATCTACCCTCACACATAAATTCGAACGAAGAAACAAAACTCTGGATATCTCGACAGTTGTCACTAAAGTTACAGTACCATTAGAAATTAGCAAAGTGATCAATCTTGGGTTGTCAGCACTTTTGCCATACGCACCAAATGAATTCATACGTTTTTTTTCATATTGCAGTGCAAAAACAATTTGCTTCGCCTCCTATTTGAGTGTCAGTTTTTCAGTTAGGATCAAAGTGTGCCCGCCCGTTTAAACTACACGCAAGAAATAACTGCGCTCATACAAATCATTTCCTATTCACATGATGCATTTGCTTGTGCAATTATTTCTTATGCGTGTGCTTGCATAACCATTTAAAAGAATTGCGGAAGCGGCCCTGAATAAAGAGTTCGCCTGAAATTTTGAAGCCAAGGGGGTTCGGCAGCACTGCCCACGCCCACCGCCTCGAACGCCTATGTTTGTTGGCCAAGTCGTTGCTTCATTTCCGATCTAAAATGGATGAAAAAAAATGCGAAATATTTCGAATTTAACTATAAATAGTATTTTCAAGTTTTGATGAAGTTGATAAGTCTGTCCTTATTCTGTGTTCCGACGTTCTGAATACTTGTTCACAACGGTAGAGAAAACAGCAGGTGTGCCCCGTGCACGAGAATCGTGTTAAACACAGAACTGTGGGATCGCCGTCCCACGAAATATAGCAAATTTGAATATTAAAGCATTGGCCGGCATTTGCTGGAATTACGCTGTTTCTACAAACACAGCCTCAATGCACTGAAACAGTCTATACCGACAGCCTCGCGAATAACCCGAGAGGTTAAGAATGACTTTATAACACTTTCGTATTTTTGCGTAAGTGTACGATTTGACCATTGTGCACTGGCCAGGTGAAATGGTTGATAAACGTCCAGATTGATATCCCGTCGGGATAAGCTATACCTATCGTTCCATTCTTCCAATTCCGGGAAATACATAAACTGCGTGCTATGTCAGACTCGCAGGGAGCAATAGATACAACTAGAAGGCCACTTTTGTTTTATTTCTCAAGTTCAGAAGTTACTACCACAGAAACCAATGGAAGATTTTGTGCGAAATATTCTCGTAATTAACTGAGCAAAACTTTATGAAATTATAAATAGTGATGGTGACATCCTCTCAAGTAAAACAATCACGCCATGTTACACCACGTGAATGTTTGGTAGTTGTTTTAAAAAACTTCTGTGTCATCCATCACAGAAAGGTTGACTGTCGTTGTAACTAGCTTCATTTGTTTTTGTGGGGATTCAAGTTTGTGTCAACATAATTATATCTTTACAGGTTAGACCGACTGGGAGTTTGTGTTTGTCGCATTTACTGCAATTGAAATGAAAGGTTTTCACTACAAAGCACATACTTGAACGCTGATGCTATCTGCTTTCCGAAAGAAAAATTGAGAAAAAAATTCCATTGAAATTACCAATAAACTACAGCAGATTGAGAAATTAAGTAAGATATTGTTGCTTTCAGGGAATGAAAGCTCTTCTGTAGACTTACTTGCATAGATCAGTAAAAATGATTCAAATATTTTCATTTTCCTCGGAAAAGTTTGCTTGGTTCAACATAAAAGAAGACGAAATCCAAACCTTTCCAGGCGTCTTGCAGAACAATTGCTTCTGTGAGATTCTCTTCTATCCTGAGTTTTATACCGATGGGCCGAGGCACATGAACATATTATGCCTTTCTTTGACCAGCCTCGGCACTAATGACGTTATTCACGGTTTCAGGTGAGAGTCTTTAATCATCAAACCGTGCTTCAGTTTCAGGAAGTTGCTGTGAATAAAAATAAAAAATGAACAAATTTGCTGTGAGATCAAAATGAAAATTATCGACAAAGGAATGTTCAAACAAAATACTCAAAAACCATTTTACCTCGGAAAACATGGAACTCAAATTATGAAAACAAATTTCCTAGACTATCATACTGGTTCGTTTTGCTTAACCCTTTAAGTCCCGCGTGCGCCCAAAAGAAGAAATTTAGAGATGCAGCAAAGCCGAACAACATTTTTAAGTGTTTGTAGATATGGTGTACGCATTTTTAAGTGGGTTATTTACCTTTTTGTGTTAACGGTTTAATTCACCTTTGCAGATCTTTGCAGGTACCATTAACTTCAGAAGAAAAATGTATTATTTGTTTCAAGTTTTGATTTTGGTTCCTGTAAGTTCAATTTGGTCATAGCATATATTACAAATGCATAATACTTGACTAGGACGTTTGCGGTAATACATTTTTTTCTTGGATTTTTTCCGATTGTAATTATTCTTTCCAACAAAGGTTAGTTTGTGATTCAAACCACATTCTGTTTTTGTTTTGATTAAAATGCTGATTTATTAGTTGAAGTTCTCGATTTAATTTTTTCAGGTATTAGCTTTGCTTTTAACAGTTTACACGTAAAAAAAACTTTGCATTTAATCAGGTGAAACCTCAATTTTTAATTTTTCATCCCAGTAGCTAAATAATGACAAGTAGTGGCTTCAACAGAGGTGGGTTAAAACTTCTTCAAAAACTCTCTTTTGAAGGAAGCAGCGTTGCATTTTAACAAAACATTCGGCCTGCAATAATTTGCTGTACTATGAAGGACTTGGTAGATCTGCTGGAAACTCAAAATTAGTCGTTTGCTGTGTTTTCCATTTTCTTGTATTTGAAAATAAAAGTGCGTAACAACGCAACTTTATCTTTTCTGTTAATGTATTCACGCAGAAAAGGTTGCTTGTAAACATCGACATTTATTTGGAAACAGTAAAAGTTTTTCCCCGTTTTAGAGAAGTTTAACATATTGATGGAATTGCGATATTCCTAAACAGCATGATGCGAAACTGGTGGAAGGTTTTGTTAATCTTCAATTAATGATGAGGCAAAGCAGAAGCAATTTTGTGTCTGGTAGCCAACAGAATACAAAATAGTGAATTTACTCAAATAGAGAGATAAGCTTTTATCAAACCGTTGTTTAAATCGCTTCAAAAATTTTTTTTGCGCAACTTCTTCTTTCGTAAGCATTTGCATTGATGTTAGCAATTTTATTCAATTTTTATTTTGTATTGATGTTATGTGAGAAAGTTCATACTAGGGAAAGCTTAGTCAGTGAGACAGAAAAACAACTATGCAAGAAAACAACGATTAAAATTTATTGTGTTCGTTCGCCACCTACCTTGTATAAGGTCTGTTGTTTCTAGAATTAAAATTACGTTGGCATCATCGCATTTTGCAACAGTTGCTACAGGTTGCAAAAGTTGCAAGCACGTTTGCAATTAATCGACGTCTGCTTGAGTTGTGCTAAAACTTCCCAAGTAGGTGTACAGATTAAATATTTTTCAGTAAACCATATCCAAAAACGTAGAGTAATTTAAATGAATCTGAGACGTCAGGTCCACCTGATTTTCACTTCAACAGTGTCTAACATACTTTCAGTGTTTTCATGCACAGCAAAAGTAAACATGACCGATTTTGCTTGATCACGTGCTACGCTTCTTAGGTTCGTTTGCAAGGTGTACTATTTATCAGGGTGAAATAGCCCTTTCAACGTATTGAAACGCAATGTTACTTTGGTAACACGGACTCACATTAAAAAATGAAATGTCTGTTAGCCGGACCTCATACCTCAACTCAAATCCCTGAATAATAGGAAAGGTCGCAAAACAGTTGTTCAAACCTCGTGTTCAAAACACAAAACCTGTAGTTTCAAAAATAAGCATATTCGTCCTTTGCGCATTTTTATTATAATTTTCAATTATCAAACTATACTAACTACAATTTGTTGATGGCGTGTCGGATGGTAAACGTTGAGTCGTTACCTGGAGAACCAAAGTATCAACAGCAAAATGTTTTTTTGCATTTTCATATTTTCTTGTTGAATACAACAATTTACTCGGAAAGGCATAAAACAAAAGATCAGTCAGTGTAAACTCTGTTCCTGTCTTTTCGAAACAAGCTCATCGGTGCGAGGGTTAATATTTCAAAGGAAATTCTCATGTTCATCACAAAAAATAATTTTGCCAAATCATACTGGACGCACAAACAGTCCCAGAAACGTATGCTACTTTTACCTGCCACAGCCAAGATTTAACAAAAATTACTATTGCCTGAGAAAGAAAATAAAGAACATTTCGAGAGTCAAATTATATAGTAGAAGTAGCTTTTCTATAAATTCACTTGCACGGTAATCGCATGCAAAATGTAATAATGACATAGCAAATATTAAAAGCAAACAGGCATAGTGTGTGTCTTGGATTCTCTTCGCTCCTTCATTGCTGAGGTTGTAAAATTCTAAGCCGGCAGATAGCAATCAGCTATTACGTACCAGGAAGTTGCTGAGAGAAAATCCCCCGGTACCTTAAAATCAGCTATTACGTACCAGGAAGTTGCTGAGAGAAAATAACCCGGTACCTTAAACTTTTAAACATTCTGTTTCTTCCTTTCGCGTAGTGGGTTTATGGGTGGTAGCTAGAAGAGAAAGTTCCACAACTGTGTCTTGAATACTTCATCCCTCGCATGCTTTTCTCTTAAATTTTATATGATTTATTTAATATTTAACCCTCAAATACTGAAACAAATTATCATAATTGGATGATAATTTGCTTCTCCAGAGGCCTCAGTTGCATCTTTCTCACCAGAATTATTGGAGCTACTGCCATCAGTTTTTAACTACTTCGGTGCTATTGTCTATGTTTAACATAACTGCATTCTCGATGACCAAGACTCACTACGTAGCTCTACCCTCATGGACTCCCAACTGATGTTTAAATGTGGAAGCGAAAAAACTCAGTCTTCCTATCATGAAACGTGTGAACAGGTGTTACTATGAGCAATTTTCTCTTATAACTTTTTAGTGCATCAGAATTTTTAGTAAAAAATTACGGCATAATAATTTCTAGTAAAAAATTATTGCATCATAATTTTTAGTAAAAAAAAAAACTGAAAGCTTATTGCGTCAGACTAGAACAAATAATTTGCTCAGAACTGTGATGAGGTAATATTGCGCACGTCGGCCTAGATGGCAAGACAAAACAATTGATACTTTTTCACTTCCAGAAAATTTATGGGATACTTTCATTGGTCCTAAAAACGTTTATCAAGTTTGCACAAAGTCACAAAGAATGTTGTAGGTCAGGAGTGTGGAACCATGCAGCATTGCCGGGCCAAATGCACAAAACAAGGTT
>Ga0210059_1002411_pt1 | contig 29252 bp, 15 predicted proteins | sample Ectturendosymbi2_FD_188042 | JGI IMG/M metagenome (GOLD analysis project Ga0210059, IMG submission 188042) | Ecteinascidia turbinata endosymbiont from Florida, USA - Sample 2 (SPAdes) (version 2) | ecosystem: Host-associated > Tunicates > Ascidians > Unclassified | place: Key West, Florida...
GTGCTAGTTGGTTTCTGTATCTTTTGTAATATGCAAATTTGACTTTATTTTCAAAACCATTTTTTACTAGACTTCGGTAAATTTTGTTTTTTTCTTTGATGCATTTGTATAATGCTTGTGTGATCCATGGCTTGTTGAGGAGTTTCCTTCTGTTTCTTGATAGTGGTTGTAGTGGTGTATGCTTTTGCATTGTATCATTGAATATGGAGTGTATGTTATCCACAACCTGACATGGGTTTCCATTATTAACTGGCAGCATGTCTAAGGCATCTTTTATTTCTTGCAAAAAAGTACTTCTATCCAAGTTTTTGTAATTATGTCTTAGGGTTATAGATGAGTGTTTTTGCTTGAGACAGGTAGACTTAATCATGACAAAAGTAGGCAAGTGGTCAGACGGATCTGAAAGTACAATTCCTGGTTGTACAGACATTTTTATGTTGTTAGTGTATATATGGTCTAAAAGGGTGGCACTGTGATCTGTAATCCTTGTAGGTCTGGTGATTAGTTGTGTGCAGTTGTAAGCAAGCATTAAATTGGTATAGTTTTTTTACATGCTGTGTGCTTTCTTTGCTGTGAGCTTTCGGTATAGTTTTTTACATGCTGTGCTGTGAGTAGTCGCCTGAATTGTTCTCTCTTTCATCTCAGCGTCGCACGCTAAAGTTGTCCAGGCATGGCAAGGAAAGAATGTCGGCAGTCGGAAACAAACAGGAAGAGCAGAAAGAACCGGATGATTTGGACACAAAGGGAGAAGCAGACACAAGAGGTCGCATCAAAGATGGGAAAAATCTGGATGACGATGATAAATCTAGCGGTGGCAGTGCAAATTCATCTGTTGGTATGCAAGTTAAATCTTGTATTAAAAACATTTTAAAGCAAAACGTGTTCGTCGTGTTATTTTTGTCAATTTGGTCGTCAGAACTAAAATCTCCCGCATGCTGCACATTGCAGAAATATTAGATTGATGATACCAACATTGAGCTGGGTTTCTGACGTCTTCGAAACGCAAAGACGTTTCTGATGTCTTCGAACGCAGCTTCCAGGCTTCTTGTTTTCCAAGATTTAAAACGTCGATGTGAATTCAGTCTTGGTGTTTAAAGTTCCCAGTCTCCGATATTTTCAGTTTACAGGTTTCAACTGCCGGTGTGAATTCAATGAAAATTGGAATTAAAAAACAGATCGCTTGAAACAGTAATTTTCGTTGTTGTGTCGGGTTGCACAGGAAGAATTAATCCTGATCTCGGCTACCATTCTTGGCCTTGGCCATCATCTGATCTCTGAATGGCACATTTATACTAAATCTAGGTGTTGGCTTTGATTTCAAAACATCCATTCAGTCTAAGACTCCGGGTTTTGCTACGTCATAAGTCTCACGCAGTCTTGGCCGTGGGCAAGACAAGACGCCGCCTTATTTCGGCCTCGAGTCAAGCGAACTCCGAAATGCAACATGTTTAAAAATAACCGCCAAAGAAAACGAAGTCAAGTACATATCGCAAACGTTTCGGTAATTACTGCTACCATCATCAGTATGTTGAAATATGAACAATAAGTTACTGGTAGTTTTTATAGCCAGTACAGGAATAGCGGCGAAAAACTGAACGTAAAACAAGAAAAACTGTAACGGCACTGACTTAGTGGTGCGATTGGAAGGGTAAGCAGTCAATTGGCTGTTGGCTCAGCGGAATATGTGCCGATGGTGATGGCATGTGACATCACGGATGATGCACCAAGGCTCTGCTACAGGTTAAGGATGCAGAGAATTAGGTGTTTTGCAGCAGATAAAGTTCTTTCACTTTTGCATAATATTCTTGATGCCACGTATGATTGTGAGGACTGTTGGTCTTAATTTGACGATTACAGCGTAGGCCTTTAATCCTGAGGCCACCGCATACGGACATGATCCAAATTTCTATCAAAATAACCTTGATGTGTTTCAACAACCAACTAAAACACACTGATTGCTTTGCTATCTATACAAAATAACGCTTGCAATGCTACTTAAACTCTTTCAAATGCAAGTGGGGCCCTGAAAACTGCATTTCTTTATGTGAGTGCCTGTTAATATTTTGTGAGATATCCTTTATTTTAATCAATTTCCTTCAGTGGTCCAGGCTCGTACCCAGGTTTGTAGGTTTGGGGGCAAAATAGACTTTAGGATGGTAAAATTTTTATTTTTGTTGTGTTTGAAAGAAAATTTTTCTAGGCAAAATAAATTTGGGGAGCGCAAAAAATTGGGAGAACATTGCCCCCGAATTCCCCCCGTGGCTACGGGCTTGCAGGTGTCACAGCATGATGCCAAGCTCGGGTGATATTTGCGATGAGCGCTCTTTTATTCAAAAATTTTTCTTTGGCAACAATTATCGTGATGCGATGTCATAAATTTTCTACGAGATTAAGACATGGTGATTAAGTTAACCAAGTAATCTTATTCGTCTCACGGGCTTCCATCTACTTTGGCACCAGCTTTGTTGGATGACAGGGTGCATTATCATCTTAGAAAATCCAGTTTTCGCAAGCAATCAAATTCCTAGCACTGCGAGCATTTTTGGTTCCAACACGGCTGCATACTTCTTCAGGAAAATGTTCCCTTGCATTTGTTGGCCCAAAAGTGTTGTTTTCAATACCAGACGATATCAAGTCTTTAACCACTTTCACCTTTAAATGGAAACTTAAGAACACCTCCTACATGACATTGTTAAACAATTTATAAACTTTTGCAACATTTCACTTATCCAGAACGAAATACTGTGAATTCTGGTATTTTGTAATTCTGTTTATTTTTTATGTATATTTACTTTTTGTCCGTTTTCTTTACTCTGAACATCACATTCTTTTCGGGATGAAAGTACGCTCCATTTTCTTGTTTCACTTTGTTTTGTTTTTTTGTACCTCATTAATTAGCTTTTGTTACTTTTTTGCTTTTTTAAATTTTTATGTTTTGTTTAAATACAATCTTAACCACACCAAATTCCTTCAACTAAATTCTATCCACTCATCTGTGCACATGGCATGCGCTTTTATTTGCACATTTTCTTTATCATGTTCTGTATTTGATTGTTTTCCTAATTATGTTTGATCTCCAACTGTTGTTTTTCAGCACTTTTCAAAAAGTGATAAAAGGGTTGGTTGTCTAGTACAGTGTTTTTCAACCTTTTTTGCATCACGGACCACTTTATGCAATAAAAAAATTTTGGGGAACACCAAACAAAATTTTATAATCACAATTAGGATGTTTAGTTCTGTTTTGGCTCTTTTATTTTATTAAAATTAACAAGAAAGTCCTATTCGTTTGCTCCTAAAACTAATTACTTTCACGAAAGAAAACATATTTACGCTCATTGCGTTAAACTAGTGATTTTCGACCGGTATTCGATGGAACACTAGTCAAACTTATCAAATTTCCTGCGGAACACCTGACGATCTTTCACGGAACACCGGTTGAAAATCACTGGTCTAGTAGAACACCGCCATGCATGGTCCTTCACCAATTCTATGTGACACAGCACCCTCTGTGTTTACACTGATCAGCTATTATGCCATTGTATTTTCATTTGATCTAATGTTCATTGGTGGCTGGTTTACTCAGTGTGCGATGGCTTTTTGTAAGGTTTCTGCTTAACGGATGAGTCATGAAACAAGAAACCATTAATATTACTCGGTGAGATTCACCAATTCCTCGCAGATATGGGACCGACTAATGCCATTTGATGACATGCAACCCCAAATCATCAAGCGTGTTGGATGCTTTACAGCCGGCAGTATACAATGAAGGGTGGTCTTTTCGTAGGGTCTCCTTGGGACATACTTGCTTTGCTTCTTGTGTGGTAAAAGTGCTTTCGTCACTGACGAACACTTCAACCCTCTGATCAAGTTCCCAAAGTAGGTGCTCTATTGCTCACACAGTCCTGGTCCTTATTTGCCTTTCACTGATCTTGGGTTTCCTGTAAACTTTGCACACTCTTAAGCCACTTTTTCACAACTGCCATCGTGCAGTTGAAGGATCACGTTTCCCCCGGTGCTTTTGGGTTATTATTTACAGAGATATATCAGAGCTGCTGTCTGTTGATCAGCTAAGCAGACGGTTATCCAGCGATAGATGTACCAGCGTTCGATCTTGTCGTTTGGTTGACTTTCTTTACTTTCCCCTACAATGTCCTATCCGCAAGTTGTTTTTCGGTTCCTTTCTATTGCTTTGCAGTTGTACTGATTGTGCAATTCAATCATAGGCGCAATTTGGTGAGGGACACGGGGGACGTGCCCCCCACTTTTTCAGACGGGGGGGACATAATATGCCATGTCCCCCTCACTTTTTTCTCCTTAGGTTTTGTATTTGGAGACGTTTCAAAAATAAAAGTGATGTTTGTTACGTTTTTTGTGAAGAGCTTTTCATGTTAGGTCAGGGCTGTACAACCTTTTAGCTATTACCGGCCGCATTCCGTTTACTTTTATGAATTACGGCCACGATTGAGCTCAAGATATTTTATATTTTGCATTGCTTCTGTTCTGCTTTCACACACTGAGCCTACCTTGCATCCACACGTTTGTTTGGCCTTCTTTCTACTAACTACTGTATACTCATACAGCAGACAAAGAATTTTCAATAATACACAGCCACCATAACTTCTATTGATGCGATCGGAAAGCCCGAGCGGCATGTGCGCAAAGCTTCACACTGTGGCAGCAAGCAACAATAGAGATCACGCGACGAGATCACTCTATCATTGCTTGTTCGCGCCACGTATATATGGGTGTTATTCTTCGCGCACATCCCATTCGCGGAGAATCGCACATTCAACGCAACGCCAACGGAGAGGTTGCAACACTATATTTTAAATTACATAATCATGTGCACGACCGCATCAATTTTTATCGAAGGCCACATGCCGCCATACGGCCGCAGCTTGTGCACCCCTGTGTTAGATGGTAGGCCACGCATAACCAAGTTGATGTTGAAACATAGCTTGGTGCGGTATCATTGATTCTGTTAGTTTATCAATTTTAGCTTCGACATAATTTTTAGCATTTTTCAAGTTTCTTGAGACCGTGAATGTTGTTTAACTGCTTTTTTCCGAGATTTAACCCTCTGTGGTTTACTGTTAGAAAAGGTTATTTTCTTGCAATAGTGAGAGTATTAAAGCTGCGCATGTGAGAGACCACAGTACAGCCATGATTTGTTCCGTGCAGAAATGTAACTGGCTTTGCTGTAAAGTTGGTTGTCACGTATTCAGAAACAGACAGCGTATAATTTATTGATGCTAGTGTATATACTGCTAGAAAGTTGTAGATTTTCAGGCAAATCTCTGTGAATCTTTTGCCGAAGACAAAAAGCAGCACTGTTGTGGAGACTTAGTTTTGGGATGGAGGAGTTTAGCAAAAGACTGTTTTCAACCATTCGTGAACAGGATTTCAATCAAAATGTTGGAGAAGTAGCCTATAGTATTTACTTAGCTGTATATCGACCTGTAGCTCAAAACGTAGGGACTTGACTCGGAAATAAGGATAAAATATACATTTATCCTCACTTCTTGTAATGTCGCGACAATGGTGACCAACAAATCCAAAAGATGTTTTTTCCTTGACTCTTACACTTTGTGGTTGGGCTGAATGCATTGGTTCGTAAGTCATCTGATTTACTTGAGTAAATAAGCAATGTTTTCATCCAAGTGCGAAACATTTGCTTTACAGATACATCACATCTACTTTTGTTGGACATTCCTTTCTTGGTACTTTTTTGCCAATTCACCGTTGTGCGTTTTAATATAATCTCAAATATAGTTTAGTGTCGTTATGCAAGTAGGACTCTTAGAATGAAACTTTTGACATGGTGCAGAGTTATAAGTCTGGCCGGGCTGGGCTCGGGCTTAAGTTTGTCTAAACCAGTGGTTCTCAAACGGGAGCCACTTGGCTCATTAAGGGAGGAATTTTTAATCCCTGGGAGGAAATTTGCTCCAGGGAGGAATTGGGGAGGAAAAGCTGTAGAAAAAGACTTATTATTCCTATTAATTTTCATTCCTATTAGTTCATTCAACACATTAAAAAGCTGCACAGTGAGGTTGGTTGAGAGTGGAATGTCTACAGGTACGCAAGCACAAGCTGCGCCGTCATCATCGTTTGAGCCACTTCGTTCAGTTCACTGCTTGGCCGAAACTAGATCTCAGGGCAGGTGTTGAGCAGCCAAGCGATTGTCTCATCATCTAGAACTGTCAGGGCATGCAATCCATAGGGAGGTTGATGGATTGGACATTGGAAGACAACATAGTCAACGGTTTGATCTGCTGCGCCACACTCACAAGCCACAGAAGGGGCTATACCTATTTGTACAAACAACAGCACAAACGTCCAACACCCGTGCGGAGGCGGTTAAGCCGGACCCATGCTGTCAGTTGCGCAGCCAGGAATTTTTGTTCAGGGTAGCTCAATTATCTGATGTACGTCCGATTGTTCCTTCCGTTTATCTCGGAACAATTGAAAATTGATGTAAAGCACCAGTGAAAATCTTAGCAAGTTTGTTTCGGAGGGGGCCATGGCCTCTTCGGCCTCATTCCGTCTTCGCTACTGCACGCTCGGCAGTGCCATTCCAGGAGGATGGGTCAGGGAGGAAAGTACGGAGTCTCGTAGTGCACTCCAACTTGTCTGCATTCCACCCACTTCTGTTTTTGTCATCAGAGGAACTGATGAGTTGTTGAGCAGCGGGTATAAAATGTGTGTCTCGATTTGAGATGCCATGCACTCCCACTCGATGGACAGGTAAGCGCTGAGTGGAGCAGATGTCAAGGCTCCATGGGACAGCGTGCTAGAGACACTGTGGTTCCATTTCGACGAAGTCCAGTACGTTGGAGAAGATTGTCCGCTCGTGTAGAACGCAGGAGTTCACTACGCGTCGTTGATGGTAGGGTCAGTGAGGTAGGTGTGAGCACTGCGGCACCAGACAGAAGCGCAGTAATATGCTGTTGAATGAACCAGGGTAAGGTGACTGTTCGCAACGTTGTTACACCAGCATCCCAGCCAGAGCCAGCAAGTCGCCTCAAGAGTGCAATGCGTGATGTCAACTTTTTGCGAAGTGACTGACTCGAGGTGTTGGCGGTACGTGAGCGACCTGTCCAACATTCCTCCGAGGTATCTGGGCTCTGCCATGCCTTTGCTTTGTACCTCTTTAACTGTTTGTCAATCTCCATCAGCATGCATGATTGCTAGGTCGTTGGCGTAGGCATAGCCCACTTTCTGGAGACAGTGGTTGGCATGTCAGAGATTCAGATGTTGAAAAGAAGGGGTGCCAAAACGTATCCCTGTGGGACGTCGTTCTTGAGGCGTCGTACCGTTTGCTGGTGTGACGCTCAAACTGCGATTACCAATCAGCTCCATGATCAAGTGGACAATGCGCCTGTCAGGCAGCAATTGCATTGCAACAACCTGCAGGTACAAGCTGCTTTAAATGCAGTGACTGATATTATAAGAATCTGTTTGGTTCATAAACGTCTAATGTTTCTTCAAAGTAGGTAGCGTGAAATTTTTGCAATTGTAATCATTTGTGATCTTTATTGGGGAGGAATTGACAGAGTTTAGGTTTGTAAGGGAGGAATGTGAAAAAAACTTTGAGAACCACTGGTCTAAGTATTTCGGCCCAGTTTCGGGCCTGCATACAAAACTTTTTTATAACATTAGCGTAACGACTTTTTTCTTTCATGACGTAGATTTGTGGTGCTCACCGCGGTAACTTCTGTGAGTAAAGTGATTGTGATTTTTCTTCAGCTAATTCTGTTTGCAAACACAGCTGCGTTCTTTTATTCTCTACTGGGATTAATCTCACACTGTTATTGAGAAGGCGACAGCGGTGAGGAAATTAGCACGCGATGGCGTTGCGTCGAAAAGATCAATCACTCACGCGATTCTTGGCTTGTTTTAAGAAGCCTACAAGCCGGCTTGTCATATCTATAGAGCTATCCTACAGAGTTTCTCTTGTGCCTATAGCGCCATCGTAGATAGTTTCGTGATAGTTCCTTTTTATCTTGAGAAACATTATATTCCACACTCTGCAGTGTTATCGTTGACTAACATGCTACGCTTGTGCCAGATTATGCCAATGTTTTGGTCAAGGTGGTTGCTATTTTCGGTGTGATAAACCGTGTACCTGCAGCTACACCTAGACACAACGTTTTCTCTTACCCCGCAGTTGCGCATATCTTAAAACTCTCTCGGTAAATTTGGCTTTCAGGCCTAAATCAGGCTTCAAAAATAAATGTCGGGCTCGAGCCGGGTTCGGGCTTGTAATTTCGGGCTCGGGTCGGGTTCAGGCTTCCAAATGAGACCCATTTACAACTCTGTGCGGGTATGTAGGCAGGGGCCAACAAGGGGAGATTGAAAGGATACATCCCCCACCCGCCAACAGTAAAAATAGATTGAAATCATTTTGTGAAGTAGGCTACGCTAATTTTAGGCCAATTGTTTTTGCTGCTGGTAAGAGGATATCTGTGGAGATTTTGGTGGGGGTGGGGCTGCATGCATGATGCCCAGTCGCTTTAAAAAGATTTGTAACTTTTTCAAAAAATGTAAATGTGCAAGAGAAATATTTATCGTCTTTGTAACGTTAAGCGACTTGAACAAGACATCAAATTGCGCTGTAACTCACACTTCTCATAAAATGCATGAAAACTGAAGTGTTCTACTGCAGGAGTGATATGCTTGTGCGACCAATGCGATTCAGCATTATGTGCACTCCAACTGACAGCTCTCATAAAACTCAAATGATGTGTTCTACTATATCGCTGTGCTTATTTACATCCAAATACGATATTAATGGAAGCAGGCTGAACTACAGTACCGTGTCCAGCAACAAATTTAAGTATTTTAATATGTAAATCATCTGCAAGGACAAAACAAAGTATGATTAGCGTTGATCTCAAAACACCTCTAGAAATAAGATTGGGAATTTTTATATATAGAATGTTGCTTCTGCATCGACCCGATGACGATATTGGTTTCACACCAAGCTGTCCCCCCCACATTTTACAACAAAATTGCGCCCATGTGTATCTGTAAAGCAAATGTTTCGCACTTGGATGAAAACATTGCTGCATTGTTGGGTTTGGTGAATCTCAAATAAATCAGATGACTTACGAACCAATGCATTCAGCACAACCACAAGAGAGTAAGAGTCAAGGAAAAAATATCTTATGGATTTGTTGGTCACCATTGTCGCGACATTGCAAGAAGTTAGGATAAATGTATATTTTACCCTTATTTCCGAGTCAAGTCCCTACGCTTTGAGCTATAGGTCAATATACAATTAGGTAAATACTGTAGGCTATTTCTACAACGTTTTGATTTAAATCCTGTTCACGAATGGTTGAAAACAGTCTTTTGCTTAACTGCTCGTCCCAAAACTAAGTCTCCACAACAGTTCTGCTTTTTGTCTTCGGCAAAAGCTTCGCAGAGATTTGCCTGAAAATCTAACTTTCTGAGATTATATACACTAGCGTCATTAAATTGTAAGCTGTCTGTTTCTGAATACGTGACAACCAACGTTACAGCAAAGCCAGTTACATTTCTGCACGGAATGAATCATGGCTGTACTATGATCTCTCACACGTGTAGCTGTAATACTCTCACTGTTACAAGAAAATAACCTTTTCTAACAGTATACCACACAGGGTAAAATCTCGGACAGAAGCAGTTAAACATCTTTCACGGTCTCAAGAAACTTGAAAAAAACTAAATAATATTTTATCGAAGCTAAATTTTATAAACTAATACCACACCAAAGTTTGTTTCAACATGAACTTGGCTATATGTGGCCTACCATCTAACATGAAAAGCTCTTCACTCAAAACGTGACAAACATCACTTTTATTTTTGAAATCTCTCCAAATAGAGAATCTAAAGAGAAAAAAGTGGGGGGACATGGCATATTATGTCCCCGTCGTCTAAAAAAGTGGGGGGACACATCCCCCCGGTTCCCCACCAAATTGCGCCCATGCAGATCACATCTAATTTTGTTGGAATTCTTTTCGTGTTGAAGGTGACATTTGGTACTTTTTTACCAATTCACCGTTGTGAATTTTGAATTAATCTCAAATATATTTTTGTGTCACTATGCAAGCAGAACTCTTAGAATGAAGCTTTTGACATGGTGCAGAGCCATAAGTCTGGCCGGGCTTTCCGAATCGGGCCGGGCTCGGGCTTAAGTTTGTCTAGATATTTCGGGCCTGAATACAAAACTTTTTTATAACATTAAGAGTAACGATTTTTTTCTTTCGTGACGTAGATTTGTTGTGCTCACCGCGGTAACTTCTGTGCGTGAAGTGATTGTGACTTTTCTTCAGCTAATTCTGTTTGCAAACACAGCTGCGTTCTTTCGTTCACTGCTTGGATTAGTATCATACTGTTATTGAGAAGGCGACAGCGGTGAGGAAATTAGCACGCGATGGCGTTGCGTCGAAAAGATCAATCACTCACGCGATTCTTGGCTTGTTTTAAGAAGCCTACAAGCCGTCTTTTTATATCTATAGAGCCATCCTAGAAAGTTTCTTTCATGCCTATAGCGCCATCGTAGATAGTTTCACGATAGTTTCTTTTTTTCTTGAGAAACATTATATTCCACACTCCGCAATATTATCGTTGACTGACATGCTACGTTTGTGCCAGATTATGCCAATGTTTTGGTCAAGGTGGTTGCTGTTTACCGTGTACCTGCAACTACACCAGCACACAACGTTTTTTGTTACTCCGCAGTTACGCATATCTTAACTTCCTCGGTAAATTTGGCCTTTGAGCCTAAATCAGGCTTCAAAAATAAATGTCGGGCTCGAGCCGGGTTCGGGCTTGTAATTTCGGGCTCGGGTCGGGTTCAGGCTTCAAAATGAATTCCTTTTACAACTCTGTGCGGGTATGTAGGCAGGGGTCAACAAGGGGAGATTGAAAAGATACATCACTCACCCGCCAACAGTAAAAATAGATTGAAATCATTTGTGAAGTAGGCTACGCTAATTTTAGGCCAAATGTGTTTGCTGTTGGTGAGAGGATATCAGTGGAAGTTTTGGTGGGGGTGGGGCTGCATGCAATGATGCCCAGTCGCTTTAAAAAGATATGTAACTTTTTCAGAAAACGGAAATGTGCAAGAGAAATATTTATCGTCTTTGTAACGTTAAGCGACTTGAACAAGACATCAAATCGCGCTGTAACACACAAGTCTTATAAAATGCATTAAAACTGAAGTGTTCTACTGTAAAGAGTGATATGCTTGTGCGACCAATGTGATTCAGCATTCTGTGCACTCCAGCTGACAGCTCTCATAAAACCCAAATGATGTGTTCTACTATATTGCTGTGCTTGTTTACATCCAAATACGATATTAATGGAAGCAGGCTGAACTACAGTACCGTGTCCAGCAACAAATTTAAGTATATTAATATTTAAATCATCTGCAAGGACAAAACAAAGTGTAATTAGTGTTGCTCTCAAAACACGTCTAGAAAAAAGATTGGGGATCTGTATATACTGTACAAAACGTCACTTCTGCATCGACCCGATGACGATATTGGTTTTACACCTATTTGTCCCCCCCACATTTTAGAACAAAATTGCTCCCATGCCTATACCAATGTGAGTGGTAGCCGGTTGGAGACTAAAGACCAGTGTTTCGGTCTGCCATTAGAATTCTGTTTTTCGATTTGACTGGCTGTGTTGTAGAAAATGTACCCTCACACATGTATGTGCTTCCAAATATAGAGTGCATTTTTATTGCGAAATCTATTTTTGCTGACTGATTTCCAGATGCTCTCTAAAGTCTTGTCCAGGGTTTCTCACACTGTGAGCCATGGCGCACTAGCGTGCCAGGGAAGACCTTTTGTGGGCTCTTGGCCTGCCAAGGGCGTGCAGAGGTCTGATGATACTCGGCACAACTGCTTGATTGTATTCCCCGCTACCAGATTCTAGGCTAGTATTGAGGAATATGAGAAATACAGGTATTTGAAATACGTAAAAACTAGTGTTGATAAGAAAGCAAGTTTCGAAAAATTTAATCTATGCAGAATGTGTTAGTAACCTTACAATACGAAGAAGAATCTAGTTAGTAGTTACAACATTTTAATAAAATGTAATTTTTGTAATTTCACTCTTTGGATGCTCCCTGCCTTGCAATTCCCGAGGCCGTCACCCCGTTCGCCCCCTCTGCACGCCCATACGGCCTGGTATTATTGAAATTGAGCACGTTTTGCAAGATACCGTTTTAATCGAAAATGTACGTAGCTTTTGAATTTCAAACATCATTAATACGATCTCTTTTGTCATTATCTGTTAGAAATTATTGCGACATTGAAATTGCCAAATGCCACGTGGCCTAGCACTTTGTGCACAACAGGGTTGCCAGATTGGCTCTTTTGGAGCCAAAAACCAGACATTTGGCTCGTTTGAGAAGCACCTGGCTCCAAAATTTTTATTTGGCTGTTTGGCTAATTTTTGGCTCTTTTGCAACTATTTCGTTCCGCAAATTTTTCTTGGAAAAAAGTTGCGTGGTGAGCATAGCTTGTCCCCCACTATAAAACAAGAAGCCGACCACCGCACAGTTGCGAAATGCGCTACTGAGCACCCAGGCACAGGCTGTTGCGATCGGAAATCCCGGGCGGTATGTGCGCAAAGCTTCGCCCCGTGGCAGCAAGCAACAATAGAGATCATGCTCACAATTTCTCTTACTATTACTTACTCGCGCTACATATATAATGGTGTTATTCTTCACGCACATCCCGCTCGTGGTGAATCACACAATCAACGCAACACCACCGGAGAGGTTGCAACAAGGCTAACTAAGGAACGATAGAGAAGATGTGCAAGTGGAACGCTCATCCAGAGTAGTGTGCTGTGTACGCTGGCTGCTTTCGCACTGGGCATTTTTACAGATATTGCAATTCTGTATGCTTTTCAACTCGCTCGTTTTTTTTCAAATCGAAAAAAGCCAGACAAAATTTGGCTTTTTTTATTCGGAAAAGCTTGACTCCGAAAATGCATTTTATAAGCCTCATATTGATATTCAATACAAATCCCTACTTTTCTGACGAGGGTCTATAACCACGAAAGATACAAACTTCTACCTGCCCGTGAAGACTTTGGTTTCAAATTCCTGTCTGAAACTTAACTCAGTTTTATACAAAAGTCAAAACAGAGAAGCCAATGAAGGTAGTGTGCAGATATTGAGCGGATAGATGTACAGCAGGGGTCTGCAAATTCTTTTGGCTGTCGACCCCTTGGTAAAATCCCAGACAACTCACCGAACCCCCAACAAGTTGAACTTCTCAGATCCCAATGCCTCACAAATACGGGAATACGGGGACATTTGCATTAACATCAACAACTGATATTAAATCGATCTAACTGTACCATAAAGGCAATGAGCAAGACACATTATTAATACAAGCGCAAAAAGAAAATGGCAAACTTTTCATTGAAGTTTGAGACATCATCAATGAGAAGGGTGTTTCCTGTGAGAAAAAGCAAGAGCATTTTTATCTGGCTAAAGATTTGTATGTTTAGTTGCAAGTCACCACGCTCTTCCGAGTTCAGTCGGTTCCTCTGCTTTAGGAATGCATTTGCGTGACTAAAACCAGCTTCACCCATGTAGGAAATTGAGAATGTAATTAAAAACGGCTCAACAGCTGCACAAAGTTTCGGGTATTTAGCAGCTTCATTTACATTGCACTGTCACGCTGGTTTTTTTTGAACAGTTATTGAGCTTCGAGATCCACACATATATCAATGAGTTCAACTTGCAAATGCGAATAAATGTAGGCTATGCATTTTGCACATTAAAATCAAATAGCGTAACAATCCAATCCAGCACACACATCCTGTTGTAGGTCCACAAAGCGTATCTTTGAAGTCTTAACTTCAATTTTTAAGTTGATTTGCATGTATCTCCAAATCACTGACAATACTGCTTCAATCTTTTTCCAAGTGCAGCAAGTTGGAGAAATATCGAAAATCTTGTCGTTCTAATGCAAATTTGAATAGCCCTAATTTGGTTTGAAACCCCATTAGGATTGTTCGAGCTTGAATAACAGTCATTTCGTTCATGTCGCATTTGTGTCAAGTCTGTTTTGCCAAACTTATGATCGAATGATATTTGGTAGAATGGGGTTTCATGGAACAAGGTGGTAGGATACGCGGAGACAGTACGGGACCCACAAACCACAAATGGTACGCCAGCAGAAAAAGTTTGGGAGCCATTGTTTAGGTTGTTTGTGAGATTTGTTATGTTTTTCTCACGTTTCGCTTGTTCTAGCTAATTTACTCCACCATAGCCTTGTGTAGAAGTGTGGTTGTCGGATGTATTTTTTAGTTTTCAAACACTAGTAATGAAAAATGATGAACCCTAAGCACAAAGCCGGAGAATAAATAAGAAAAATGGACATTGTCACTTATACACGCAGTGTAGACCTATAGATTTACTATAAACTTAATTATGTGTTGTGTTTACTATATGCACTTTGACAAAGAAATGTTAAAGTGCTAACATATCTCATTTTCATACTTTGCCGCCGCCCATTTTACCAATTTTGGAAAAAAGGTCATATGACGGTTGAGTGAACATGATGACGTCATCATCGGAAACAGCTAGTGTTTGGTTACTTATCTTTGATTTTGGTTCGGTTCAGAACAGTGTTTGGTTATTTCAGGTTAAAAAAATCTGGCAACCCTGGTGCACAATATGCAGTTACTGAAGGCGTTTTGGGGCAGGTAGGGGACTCTTGTTGCCATGAAAACAAAATGTAAAAGCAGGCTTAAAGTGGAGGATGACTTGATTTGTGCACCGTCATGTATTGAGCCTGGAATATGTGTATGCTTTCTAACAACAAACAGTCTCAGCCTTCGCGTTGATTGTAGTGCATGTTGTGTTATAGAAAGCTGTTTTCACTCGTTTGTATTTCTGCTCTGAGTATCTGGAACAATTGTCACATTGGAGAAGTTGTACAGTCGGTGGACCACGGACCCTGTGTTTGTTTATTATTTGGGCCACGTGCTTGACAAGGTTGAGAACTCCCCGAGTCTAACGCCATTATGGACTGTAACTTGCACACAACATTAAATCAATACTGGAAAAGCTCGCAGGCTTTAAAAATTCTGTCACGCTGGTCTGAGGGACGTATCCCGCTGAGTCACGTGACTGTTAACGCTTCGCGCCATGACGTCAGTTCCACAGAACCGTCGCCAGAAAGTTTGCAATAGGGGGGTTTGCGTTTCTGCGTGGGGATTTGGGTTTATGCGGGGGGGACTTGACACTCTAAAAATTGACAAAGTCTCAAACTGATTTATAGTGTTTCATGTTTCAAAGTGAGGGGCTTGGAGCTTTGTTTGGGGGAGATAAGCCCCCAAAAGCCTTCCGTGGCGACGGGACTGCAGTTCCGTAAAAGTTTTTATATTTTTTCCTTCTTTTTTCCACAGTTAATCCACTTACAGATCAATAAACTTTCAGTAAGCTCACTGTAGTTCATATTTCACCGTACTGACAATGGTAGCAGTAGTTACTTTCAAAAAACTAAATGCATCTTCTGCGGTTGTCGCAAAACTTTATTATCAATTAATAAATCCAGAATTAACATACCTCTCGTGTTGGCTGTTCCTACTTCCAAATTAAAACTCCCTTGTTCATTAAAAAACATGAAAGAATGCGTCGGATTAATCGCATTTTGTCAGTTCAATGTAACATTCGTGACTTAAGGTCTTTACTTTTTCAAGGGCCAACTAGAAGCTTTCGGTGAAAAGAATGTCAAAATACCTAACCCAAGTGAAACCACCTTAAACCTCATTGGACAATTTAATTGATTCTTCTGGTGTTCTACTGTTTTGTTCTCTGCCGACTTCCGCTCACCTCGTTAAGTAGGGTTTCTCGGGGGAGAGTTCTTAACCACAAGTGCACACAGTTTACCAATAACAAACAAAAATAAGTTTATGTGACGCACGGCTACAGTTAAGCAACGCAGAAGTACGGTGTTAAAAAGGAAATGAGGTGACCGTTGGCTGTTCACTTTGCGGAGAAGTCTATGGGCAACATTTCAAAGATCAAAAGCAAACCGAACAGCGGAAATTTTAGCACTGGGTAATTCGTTTTGATGGACAAATTACCCAAGAAAAATGTTTCACTTGTGTTTCAAGATGTTATAAATAACTAGCGGAAATTATGTTTTAACAACAATTTTTGTCAAAGAGCCAACAAAACAACAAACAAAAATGTTAGAAAAAGTTATTGTTTATAAAAGAGGTTGGCAAGCACAAAATGAAAGATCACGTGACGTAAAACGTCAATTTACCTAAAAATAATAGACATGCTGGGAATTGCTACACAGCGCATTCGAAAGAATAGAGGAAACAACTGCATTTTGCTTGCTCAGACTTTACTGTGTTGCCCCATGCTTTTCCGGTTTTCACCACAGAACAATACCTGAATGGATCGCTTTCATATCTCCCTATTTAAAATTTTTTGCCACAACCCACCATTCCACATTTTTAGGCAAACGTTTTAGCAACTGCAGCATTTTTGACCTGTCAACAAACGGTTAATGATTTATTATTAGAGCATTGCTGTTTTCGCAGATCTAACATCTGACAGTGAATTATACAATCTTGACAATGATGACTTGGAAGACGAGAAGGTATTCTTGAATTTGAAGTAAACAAACTGTTGTACAGTCCTATATTCGATGACATATTTTATAATAATCTGCGCGCTGTTCACGCTTGAGCAAAGTGGAAAGTTGACTCCGCTCTAGCACTGTCTTTGGTGTTAGCACCGCTGTGTCTTTGAAACTGCTGATTTTTCTAAATTGGAAATATCGTTCATATACAGAGCTTTCTATCCGTTTAGATCAGCCCGAAGTGACTGGTAGCGATTTAAAAACCAATATTTCTCTCCATGTCATTGCTGTATACAACAACAGATTGTCAGCTTCATTCTAACCAATAGCAACGTTCTGGTTTTGCAATTTAGAAAAAACGCGAACGATGTAAGAAAGAAGTTATCTGATCGGATTATTGCTTAAGTTCAGTGGATCCGCACAAGACTATCAATGGGAATATCAGAGTGCATACGAGATTATCTCTTCTGAGTCAAAAGAGCAAATGCATCTGAATACGTGTTTTACAGATCAGTTTGGAAGCAAAGCTAAAAAAAGCAGAAGAAGAGAATCAGCGCCTCCACAATGAGCTCAACCATTACAAACGAAGTAAGGTGATCCTTTCGCATCTTTGTCACGTGATCACATTAAAAAATACGCACATCACACAAAAGAAAAAATCGCGGAATCTCGCTACACTTGCATTTTTCTCTGGAACACTTCTGAAGGCCGGGGAACACAAAAATAATTTGAGAAGGGCAGTGACCCAGAATTTACCCCCGTGGCTACGGGCCTTTTCTGACAACTCTTTCTAGCAAAAGTAAACGCAAGTTTGCTTACAACTGGCAAAACATGTCCCAAAGCTTGTAAATCGACGGCCTGTCTGCTTTTTCAAATGTTGTTTACCAATTTGTGCCACATAGTTAAAAGTGTAATAACATATTACCGTACCGAGCGATGTCATTGGCAGTATATCAAATGGTGAAACTGCAGTGATATGTGAAGTAATCTGAGTGGGCTAAAAATGGTTTTAAAGAAACAATGGCTTTACGAACAAACGACCAAGTTCTCATATTGGGTTTTTGTTTGCTTCGCTGTTTCCTGTCGAATGCAGTAGGCTAAAGAGCAAGTTGTATAACTACGTCTGTATCAGTCGTGTAAGTTGCGCAACCAGCAATCGAATCGTTTCGTCCTTACGATAATGGACAATTTATACTTACAATATTGGACAATAAGCTTTTCCTTACAACAGTGGACAGTTTGAAAAGTGAAGAGCTGCAGAACTTGAAAGAGAAACTGGACGTCGAGTCGCACGTGAGGAAAAACGCTGAAACTTTTGCTGCCAAGATGTATGGAGAGAACAGATCGTGGATGGTACGATTTGACTGAAAATAAAAATTTTGAAAAATTGAAGGCAAGGTATAAAAAGCGTTCAAAGCACTTGTAATATTGCGCCTATTTTGTAGAAAGGAAGCAGATGGTGGTATTTTACATAACATATCCGTACGTCAGGTATATGCAAAAAAGCAAACCGTGGACCAACTACAGGAAAATATTGTTTTCAATGGGTGTAAAAATGAATTTAAAATAAGAGAAAACATCACTGTATTGAATTTTTCAACATCACTATATTGACCAGAGGATAAGTACTCGCTCAAACGATGAAGAAGAAATGTCAAGAAATAGTCTTGCCTGTGTTTACAAGGCATTTGTGAAATTTTCAAATGTCTAGCCTTGTACTGGTTGCTAGTACTTCAGTTTCCATGCAAGCCCTTGATTTTATTGAAACATGACTGCCAAAACGTTTTTCTCCAAGCGACAAAGCATGATCAGGAGCAAGACACGTGGCAGTACTGGAGACGAAGTTGACAAACTGGAGGAGGCGTTGAAAGAAATAAAAAGACTGAGCGAAGAAGTTGAGAAAATGAAGATCGAACACAGACAGAAGGTGAGGTTGACATCGGCTGTATATACTGTAAGCAGCTTTCTACGCGCTACATTTGATCTAAATTGCTGACAATGAAAGGGTTCTTTTGAAAACGTCCAAAATGATTTCGTGTAAACCAACGCATTTTGTGTTTTTGTATGTAAAATTCTTACCAATTTAGATAATGCTCTTTGCTCGAACATATTTCGAGACTTAAGCTCTTACTTGCTGTGGGTAATATTTTTGTTAAATCAATGGTTTTCAAACATTTTTCAAAATGGCCCAAATTGTTTTCAAAAATCTATATTTGGATAACCCGTGGCCCAACCCGCTGCAACTCATGGTGTTGTCACGCACCAACCTGCTCTAATAAGCGGCAAATTCAATATGGGGAAAATCGTTTTTCGTCTGTTTCAACCCATAAACTGCTTTAATAAACAGCTTCCACTACAACTAGTGTTTATTAGGAGGCTTTCGCTGTAATACAAAGACATTAGCAACTTGATATGTTTTTTACAAAGACTGTTGACCCCAAGAAGTGTCTGGCGACCCAAGTTGCGGGGTTGCGACCCACCACGTACGGAAGACTGATTGCATACCAGTGATGTAGTGCCAATAACGGAAGTGGAGAAATGCACTGCCAAAACGAAAAACGTGACTTGCCAAAACGAAAAACGTGACTTGCTATTAATAAACAGAGTTGGGGGTATTTTTGATGAGAAATTCAAAGAAAATGATAACAAAATTGCCGATACTTGGGTGCCATATGTTGAGGAAACACCGTTCCTCTTCAGAAGAGGTAAGCTGACATAGTTTTCTGCGTACTCCCGCAAATGATCTTCTGGCCTTCACGCATTTCTTGAAAAGGTGAAAGGAACCAAAATTCTCCTCGTGGCCTCTATGTTAATGTTTCCAAACAGAAATAGAGGGTGGGCTTGAACCTTCTCGGTGCATAGAAGCCACACACACAAAAATCTATGAGCTTCGTTTCAACGGTTAACGTTTTACTGGAGAGCGGGAAGGCCCACTGTCTAGCTTTCTCCAACTACCGACTCAACTGGAGTACTTGTGAAATACCAGAAAAACTAAGCTTTTTGTACTTGTGTTGCTGGCGACGTGCTGTATGACATATACAGCAACAAATTACATCCGTTCGCGTGGTAGTCGGGAAGAGGGAGCGTGCCACCACTAGGGATGCATATAATGGGATATCGAATCCTATGGATTTGAATCCTTGAGTGTTCGGATCCATAAATCAGAGTTTTTTCGAATATTTAGATTCGAAATAAATTTGGATTAAATAAACGTGAAAAATTGCAAAGTTGGCAAAACAAATACTTTCAAAAATTTTTGCAGTGGCACTCTTTGCACTACTGAGCAAGAGAAAGAAATATACACTCAACAAGCTCACGGCACTGGGTAGTGACGTAACAAGCTAATTAGGTCATGTGATCGTTGATCGGCGTTCTAAACCTCTGTGCGATCAGCTCATTTTGCTCCTAACAAGTTATTCCGGAACAGGATTCGATATTCCGGATTCGAACTTAAGATTCCGGAATATTCCGGAACCTCTATATATTCCATAATGCACATCCCTAGCCACCGCTAGATGGTTTTAATGTACTGTATAGAGCAGTGGTTCTTAACCGGAGGCGCGCTCCTCCATGGGGGCGTCAATGTATTTCCAGGGGGGCGCGAGCCCTTAAGCGCTACACAGCATTTAAATTTTTTTTCAATAAATTTACCAAGTAATACATTTGCTTTTACAACTTACTCGTACCCATGCCCGTGACCAGCTTGGGGCACCAGGAATGGCGAAGAGTTTTCTTAGAGGGGCCCAAATTTTTCAAACTATAAATAATTTAAAATTATGTCCAACACATTTCTGCAGGGAGGCGAAAATTTTGCAAGGGGGCCTCGCCTCCCCTGGCTACGGGCCTGTTCATAGCCAGGGAGACTTGAAACAAAGGTCAAGTACATAGGGAAGCGTGGTAAAAGTGGTTAAGAACCAGTAGTATAGACATATCGAGCTGAAGCGAAAGAAATATTTTTTGTACAATGTCAGGTTGAAGAGTTAGAAAACGCTTTGGGAGAATCAGGCGACGGAGAGGAGATCAAGATCATGGAGGAAAAAGTGAGCGCCCTCGACGAGAGAGTGCGTCAACTAACCGATGAAAAAGAAGAACTTACCAAAAAGTGTAAAGACCTCGAGAAAGATTTGGAAGAAGCAAAGAACGCATATTCGCCTAAGCCTACGTCATCTGTTCCACCTCCACCACCTCCTCCACCACCTCCTCCACCTGTGCCACCGCCCCCGCCACTTCAACCGGTCGGAGAGAGTGGGGCATCGCAAGAAAACGATCCGCTCAGGCAAGCAGCAATCTTATCTGCCCCCGCTTGACGTCTATTCGGCTAAAAAGAAAACGTCAGCCACATTGTAAACACCGGTCAGAGCTCGGTTCGGGTTTTACCCCTGTTTTTAAGAATAAAGCGAAAACCTTCGTCACAGGCGTATCTTTTTAATGCGAAATTCTGCACGTGCCATTGCTCCCCGAAGCGAATTTGTTTTCTGTCGCAAACAAAGGCGGTGGAGAAAAACTGGCAATAAAACAAACATAAAGCGAGGACCTTGTGAAATAAGTGTTTTTTTGGTTGTTGTATGCATTTCGGTGAACATGCAGTCTTTGGAACGTAGATAATGCGATAAACGAAATCGACAGAAATTCGTTTTATGAACACAGCTGAACTAAACGCTTTCAGGAAGAAAATGCAATAAATAAGTTGACAATTTGGTGAGAAAAAAGTGACGAGTAATCAACATTGGTGTTAGTTGCCTCAATGCGGTTGGCAGAACGAAAACTGTATCACACACTCCATATCAGATTGATCTGAACAATTCTTTGAAGTGCCTGCTTTACCTGGATGCAGCCAGGCGTATTCGTACGCACTTTTTTCTTGGTCGATCGGCTGTGCAGAACCTTCAAATTTGCCCTGGAAAACAGTCTAAACTGATGAAATATGAACTATCGTGTGTGTCGTAACAAACTAAAATCTTTCAGCTCATAGTGGTCATGCAACATATGATTTACCGGAACTATACCTGAAAGCCTGCGCTAAATAGGGCGTTCCTTTTCATGCTGCTGCCCACAACTTCAGAATGCCTTTTCTCGCGTTATGAAATGACACAGTGCAGGTTTTCTTTGAGAAAACATAATTCAAGTTTTCTTTTTCAGTGCTTTGAAGCAGCTTGTGAATGAAAGGAAGGCAGCACGCCTGTCGGAAAATCCCAGCGCAAAAGGGACCCAGTCTGGAAACAAGGCAATCAGCGGTGGAGGCAACATTGACAAGTACTCGAACGCGATGTCGGAAATGATGGAAAGAATAAAGAGCGGAAACGTTGGCCTGAGGAAACCAGCTCGACGGGTGTCGAGCGCTGATAGCGAGGTGACATCTGCCTTGCAAAAAAACTTCTTGTTTGATTTCAAATCGGCAACCTTGGGTAGAAGCAACAATATTGGTGAAAACAAATCAAACGACAAGGACATGTTCGACAGCTTCCGCAAAGATTTGACTCCTGTTGCCCGCCACCAAGCGACAAGAACTCGTCGCATTTCTGCCCCGGACGGTGGCGTCAACTTCAGGACAGGCCTCCGACCCGTAAAACTTGATGTAATCGACAGTGGTGAAGAAGTGGACAAAAGTAGTTCAGCAAACCGTTTCGTAAGTTCTCGCTTTCCTTACTTAAAATAGCGACGCTAAGGGTAACCAAACAAAGTAACGAATTGTTAATTCCTGTTTTTATGCGACACGAGCAAGAAACTAGCTACAAAAAATAGATATGGGAGCAGCGAATACAAGCTTTCTTCGGTGGTGGAAAATGTAGCAAAATGCTAAAGCATCTTTGACAAGCCCCATTCATTCGCTTTAAATCAGCGTTCGTCCCCGTTTCCCAAAGGACACTTGAAAACTCTTGAAAAGGGATTATTTTCTATCTTTTCTTGAGGGTTCTGCTTATTTTCGTTGCAACGTTATGATATGTTACCTTGATGACGTCACAGACAAACTTTTATAAGGCCAATCGCTTTTGCAAAACTCTTTTTAATGTATTGGGCTAACGACCATAATCTTTTAAGACTACCGTTCACCAAAGCGGCAATTTCTGTCATCATCAAAATTAATATTTTGTGAAAATTGCAGCAGATAGATTATTTGGATCAGTATCGCATTTTATTTCCGTTTTTAGGTCTATTTTACTAAAATTTAAATGCAGTTTGTCCCATCATTTTCAATTCACCTTACAGTTTATCTATGGTTAACAAACTAATAAGTCGCATGTACGGTCAACCAAAGACATTTGTGATTATCAAAGCTGATGTTGAAAAATCTCTTTGGGGCAGAGCCTGTGTTGATAAAGGCACGGCTGCTCTGATCTGGTGAATCATTCAAAATTATCACACCTTCCATTCGAAGTTATCTAAAATTTTCTCATGGTTTTCTCCTTATCAAAGTGGCAATATTTCTGGCATTTTGCCTAAAATAGGTTTTTGTTACTTCCCAAAATTCCGATCTTACAACATCGAACTTGTTCACAGCAAAAAACGTAGGTAGTGCGTTGGCACTTGACAAACAATTTTACGGTCTGTGGATAGCGATAGAGAACGAGGACCGATGCAAAAAAGTAGGTCTTCATTTGCAACATAATGGAGCAAAAATGGCCCACATGCACTGTTGGTTAGTGACTGCCATAAAACGTAATCTTAACGTGTTAGTCATAACTAATTTAGGTCAAGATATATGCAGAGAAATATGCCTACAAGAGTGTCTTCGAAGTTATCTTTTGTCATTGCTTACTGTACACTTAAAAAGCGCGTGTTCCGCTGTCAAGAATTTCGGCAGGAGTTTTCCACAAGGACCAATTACAGAATTTTGCTGTCGAGAGCTGAAATAAGCAAGAAATAACGCGAGCGCAAAATTTTGACATGTCTTATATCAATATTGAAAATCCAGGTAGACACCGGGCTGCCGCCACCTGCAGATGGTAACGCCTAAGAGATTGATTTCAATTCAACCTCTGAGAAGTTGGTGGATTTTTGTTAAACTGTGCTTACAGCTTTCCAAACGATGCCAAAAACGCAGTAGCATTTCAAGCAGTGTTAGAGACATTTTCTTTAAAGCAAGAAAATTACAAGTCTGTTTAAGCGCAAGAACAGGTGCAGGCCGTGTTGTTTCAAACACCCCTGTACTCACTACCCACATCTTCTTTATACTTTTTCATTTGACCACAACCGAAATCCTTTCCGAAAACATTTTAAGTTTTTTTGTCGATAGGGAGACATTTAGATTTTTGCGTTGGAAACGCAGGCTGTACCAACGCATCCGCATAACCGCGTCGTTTTTATTTATTCTTTGCAGGAGGGTCTGCGTCCTGTTCTGCGAAAGGCGCCCACCAATGCCGACCGATTCGCACAGCAAGGTAGTGTGCGGCATCCCAAGGAGGTTTCGCCAGAACTGCGGGCAATTCTGGACAGAAAACGCCGGGTGGCCAAAACCCTGCAAAATCCCAGCACTTAAGGACAAACGATATTCTTACGTCCGATGTTTCTTTGTTGCGCTGCGCAATGGCGATTTTGTGATCCACCACAGGCCCCAGACGTATCAACGGCTAGTAAAATCAAAAAATTGTCAATAAGCTCATAGGCGTAGCCAGGGGAGGCCAAAGGGGCCATGCCCCCCCAAATTTATAGAAAATATAGTCAATTTGCGCTTTGAGAAGCGTTTTTCCAAACAAGATAGTGTTATTCGCCTAAAATCAAACATTTTGGCCCCCCTAAAATTTATGGGCTGGCTGCGCCACTGAATAAGCTACTTCCTAAACGCCAAATTTTGTCGTCCAACCTGACTGCTGCGCAGAACCGTCGCCAGAAAGTCGTCAATAGGGGGGCTTGACGTTTGTGCAAGGGTAGCTTGACATTGAAATTTAACGATAATTCCACTGATTTATGTTTCATATTTTAATTTGGAGGGATTAGATTTATATTTGGAAGGGCTAAGCCCACAAAAGACCCCCCCCGTGGCGACGGTACTGCTGCTACGCCTAAGCTCGTTTGTCAGAAGAATTTGAGGCAATGGTTGTCATGCAAAACGACGCGGGCTCTGTACGCAAACGTACCGACTGAATGTAGCGGCGATGAATCGATGTAAAAAGCACCGTTTTACAAAAAAAATGATTAAAAAAATTTTTTGCATGTCAGTAAATTACGCTTTAGTGTGCTGACAACTTAGGCATTTCGGCTTGTAGTTCAATAAAAGAAATGCAATGGCGTTAGGGTTTGTGCAAACGATTAGCATCAAGGACGTTCTTCACCGCTTTCTTCTGAAAAGCTACAAATATCATTACTGATCAGTTGCAGCTCCGTTGGGGAGCAATCTCCCCACATACGGCCATTGCGCCCCTCGAAGATACGCACTGTTCTGACTTTTGAGAGTGGGCCTATATCACAAAGGAGCAGTGTTTGTAAGTTTTTAAATAAAAGGAGAAAGGATCGGGGCAGACGGGTGAAACCGACTTTTTCGTAACATATTTCCCACTGATAGTACTGCCGTAGTGTTATGCTCCACAATACTGGTGCAGTACTCAAATCATGAAAAGTTTTCGTCGAAAGGCGTCGAGCAAGCAATCGCGTTTCTGCAGCAGCCTTAAAACAAACGTTCAAACTTGGCAGTGTATTTTGTCAAACCTTTTTTACAATTGCCCCTGATCCTCCAAAATGCAAGCCTGGTCCCGCCGCTGTTACTGATGCCGTAAATAGTGTGAGGATCTCTCCATCGTTCACTATTGCCACCAAATAATCTTTTATGCTATTATCACTGTTTTCATGGACTGATTTGCACACTATTGACAATAGCAATTTTTAGTGAGATTAGTGATATCGCACCCTTGCAATAGTCCCTTTAGCATACAGAAAATAATTTCAACCTCATGTTGCTAGGAAAGAAATTTTGCTTATTGTGGATTAGCCCTCACTGCTTTTCCTATCTTTTATAACGTTGTTTGCCATCTACGTTTTATTATGCTTAGACATTGAGCTTTAAATACAGTAAACCTCTGTCAATCCGGATCTTCGCCAAAACCGTATAAAATTGGTGGTACTAATGATTTCTAACGTTTTTCTTTAAAAATCTTCGGTTGATCCGGATTTTTTAATCCGGATCTTCGCCAATGCCGGATAAAATCTGCTCTTTTCACATCTCATAATCCGGATTTTTCTGCACTTTCACGCTTTTGTGTTCTTAAGTGCACTGACCGGTCTCTAGGAAAGATTCGGCAGCTTGCAGACGCTACACTAGCGTGCTCACGATCACCAACGAACACTTAGAATTATGATAACAACGGCCGTAACCGCATGCAACATTCGGCTAATCGTAGAGACGATTAGTGCGTCACACACAGGCAGAGCCGTCGCCAGCAGGGGGCCAGTGGTGCCCGGCTCCCCCATTTGAAATCGGTGCCCCCCATTTCACGTTTGGCCCACCGGTTGCTGCATACATCCAATGCTGTATTTTAAAATGTGGCACCCCTTCTGGTTTTTGGCCCCCCTGCTGCTAAATCCTGGCGACGGGCCTGCACACAGGCATAGCATATCACGTTGAACATAACGCTGAAAGCACGCCGCCGCACCGCACCACGGTTTCAGTCTATTGATCAGTATTGGGTGTGCGTGTGTAGAGCACCATCCCTGTGTGTACTGCGCTGGGTAAGATGTCTGGAGAGCATTACAAATAGAGTGACTGCGTATGGACCAGTCGCGGAAACCTCTGCGTCAGTCCACAATTCCAGAATTCTTCCCAGCCACGTAATCTAAAAATTATGAACTTAACTTAAGATTTTATAACTGCCTGGATATGACGGTTACTAGTCTGATGTACCATTGTGAATACATCAACGAATTCGTTTTGCTTCTGCGAACGTCTGCTGTTGGGTCGCAATTGTGTTCAATTTAAGTGATTTTCACCGATATCTCAGTAGCCTACTTCGATGATGTCAGGCTAGAAACAGCCATCTTCGGTTGATCCGGATCTTCGCCTAAACCGGATGACATCGTCGGTCAAATCGAATCCGGATTAACCGAGGTTTACTGTAAATGCAGTACTAAGAAGGCAGTGTAAAAGATATTGGGCATGTTTCTTTTTGTGACAGGGGCCTTCCTACGGCTATGGGAATGGCAGTGAGATGAAGGATTCGTGTTTTCTCAGCTTCATGATAAGTATAACCAAGTAATTAACTGGTCCAGATCAAATCACACCTTTTGTTTGAAAGCAATCTCCAGCACTCTAAAACAAGTTCAAGAGACTATAACGGTGGCAAAACATCTTAAAAAACTTCAGAAGTTCTGCCTTACGGTGCGAACGAAGCATAAGCAAAACCTCAGGCATACTTCGGTTTTCTAAACCTGTTCCATAAAATTAATATTTTCGCCTTTGCTTCGAACAAGTGGCTTAGGAAGTTGCCGCTGCTTCATCAAAATTCCTTGATCACAATTTTGCGCGAGGGATACAGATCATAAATTCATAACATATGTCGTTGTACGAAGCACTTTGCTGCGACTCAATTCGTTCACTTAGACAGGTAGTCTGAAATTTCTGGATGTAATGTATTGCTTGCATCTTCCAGCCCACGCACCGGTGGAAACGTATTTTCTGATGCGTGCATGAATGTTCCTACACGACATGAGTCAAAACATGGCTTGTTGTTATAAGGGAGACGCCGGGTATTGACAGTTGATTCATGGCTGTCCTTTCGTTACCAGTTTCACCCGCAATGCGAGGTTATGCGGTAGTCACTTTCGGATATTGTTCGACTCAGTTACGGCACAATTGTGATTTCATAATTATGTACTGACCACGTAACACGCACCGTAGGAACAAACAATCCCTACTCTTGGTGTCGCATAATCGCGGTCCACCTCCGGCTCTTGCGTTGTATTAACGCTGTGGAATTTGTTTGGTTTGCGCAGCAGCACAGGGAGCGGCTGAATTGTTTGTGGCGTTTTTGAAACGTTGTTTGTTCCGAACGTTTGCTCGAATTTTCAAGCACTTGTTTGGGGATGTTTCTACCGTTCTCCTTTGCCTCCCATTGATCCCTGGGTGAACCCATACCGCCTGAACCACCAAACGCATCATTCATGTGCACAAGCACGACTGCTCCACGCGCTATCACCACCGCCTGCATATCTTTAACCAGTATTTCGCGAAGTGTTCGGCAATTCTCCGGTTTGCCCTTTATTTACTCTCAACTTTCACACCAACACTTTTGTCCAGCGATAAAAATTAACGTCACACTCCTGCTTAAAATTCAACGCTGTTTATTCCGAGTGAAACGTCAGGAACTAAACGCGGAAGGACGTAGAAACATTCCCGAAGAAGTTTCGAAAATTCGAGCAAACGTTCGGAATTGACGTTTCAATTTTTTTGTCTACGTCACTGTACACTTTGTAGTTTGTTTTGCTTAGTTGTTCCTATCCAATATAAAGTGGGCTGCAATTTTTCAATTAGGTTCTGTGAATTGGTAACTGTGCTGTTTGTGGGTTTTATTTCTTGCTGTTTATACTTCATGCACTTCGCAGAGCTGATGATACCTACTTCGTAGGCTAAATATCTTCTGTAAGATATTAGTGCCTGATTCTTTGTTTAGAAAGGATTTCTTTCTATAGACAATATATTCCTATTTCTTTCCTGATTTCCCTGACGTTTCGCTATTTTCATGCTTCGGGGGGACGATAGGGGGGGTATTCACCATCGCTTGGCCTTTGTATGGTGAAAACCGCTGTCGAAATTTCAAGACTTTCGAACCGCGATTCGCTTCCGTTTCGTCAACAAGCAGCTCCACTCTGAGCTGAAAAGCCGCACTTCACTCTGTCCGACGTCTTTGCGCTCCTGTCTGTCTGTCGCGCTATTCACAATCAACAGCTGTGGCCAGTAAGAAAGACTTACTCGCGCATCGACGCATTTCCACGCATACTTTACTTCAAGAAAAAATAGGAAAACAACACGTCTTGGGTGAAGTCATAGACAGGGTCGTCGGTCTAAGCCAACCAGCGCTTATCTGCCTGCCAGTTACTCGGGCGAACTAGAAAAGAGGTGACGATCAACAACAGCAAATGGGCGACTTAACGAGGTCAAGAGTTAACGCGGAAGGACGTGGCGCGCGCATTCATGGAAATTTGACAGGTGCGGGGCGAAAAGGGCACGAACACTGCTGGAATTTATCAGAGTTTTTACGAGGGGGGCGTTTAAACAACATTTGTTCGTCGTTGTGTTGTTGAAGCGCTGGGATGAGAAAATAACTATTTTGATCAGAAAACGTGGAACAACGCTTTCTGGATGTCACAGAAATATTGGCTGTCGATGTTTTTTAAACGTTCCAAAAAAACTTTCCTTCGTTAAGGCCTTTAGTAGTGAGTGAGATCTCAGCAATGCCATGTTTCGCTAATGAGGACAACAACGCACCTTCATTGATGGTGCCGCCACTTCTTTCCGGCACAGTTTTTTTTTTGTTTAACTTTACACAGTAATGGGGAGGACGTCATCGCGCAATCGCCGCCACAGCGCACCGTCCAGCCAGCTGGAACGGTCGACACATCCACGCAGCGGCGGATTAGGTAAGAATGAAAAAAAGATGCTGAAAAATCACTGGCACAGTTCCCCGCGTAGTTCATTGCGATAAAGGGGGG
>Ga0210059_1002412_pt1 | contig 29249 bp, 19 predicted proteins | sample Ectturendosymbi2_FD_188042 | JGI IMG/M metagenome (GOLD analysis project Ga0210059, IMG submission 188042) | Ecteinascidia turbinata endosymbiont from Florida, USA - Sample 2 (SPAdes) (version 2) | ecosystem: Host-associated > Tunicates > Ascidians > Unclassified | place: Key West, Florida...
AATGGAAACGTTTTCGAAACTGAATCTGTACACTCTGGTATGATTTTGTTGCAAAATAGGTCTCCAGGGAGAATATCTTCTGCTGATTTGTCCAAGACATTTTTGGGGCAACTATAGCTGCAAACGATCATCCATAGATTCACCTATCACGTCCTGCAACAGAAAAGACATTCGTTAAAAAATGGTTTTTTTATTGAACAAAATATGGGTACGCATCTTTTTGGGTCACCCTGAAATCGCCCCCCTAAACTTACTGGATGGACCCTCCCCTGCGCAGAACTGCGGTAGCTTCACTAATCCGTGTATTAATTCCTTTGTTCCGACTTCCGTCACTCGAGAGTATACCACCCCAAGGCAGGGCTGTCGCCAGCGGGGGGGGGCTAGTGGTGCCCGGCCCCCCATTTGAAATATGTGCCTCCCCATTTCAGGTTTAGCCCTCTGGTTGCTCAATACATCCAATACAGTATTTTAAAAACGTGGCCCTCTTTGGATTTTGGTCCCTCCTTCTGGTTTTTGGATCCCCTGCTGCTTCATCCTGGTGATGGACCTGCCCCAAGGTACTTGAACATCTCCACCTGCTGCAGTGTATTTTCGCTCAAGTGCAGAATACACTGCCTTGGGCGTCTTGTGAGACCCAATACCCCAATTTTTATAGTGCTGATTTTCGTTCCCGCTTGGTCGCACGCAGCAGAAAACCGATCAAATGCGTTCTGAAGACCCTGTTGAGAAGATCCACGCATGCAGTACCAATTCGTCCGCAAAAAGCAAAAGGTTCATCCTGCAGTACCCAACAGTGACACCTTCGTCGACGCGTCTGTGACTGTCTATCCAATTCATATAGACCAGGGCTCACCAAAATTTTTGGGAGAGGACCGCATAAGCTATTGCAAAACAGTTCGAGGGCCGGACATCTTGCGTAATGTTTATTTTTCGGGATAAGTTACATTCTACCAAATCAACACATTTTTCGTAAATACATTATTTTTTCATTATTGGCAAAATGTATTGCTGCCGGGTGAAATGGCTTCACAGGTCGGATTTGGCCCGTGAGCCGTTGTGTAGAGAGACTTGATATAGACAGAAGAGTGGTGACAGCACACACCATTGCCTGAGTCCAACATCAAGGAATTCTCGAGGATTTTCCAGGATTTCTGAAAAATTTGCTGAAGAGTGGAAATTTGTTCTGTAGTGCTAAGGCAGCAACGAAAACCGCACTGGGTATCATCCAGCTTTGGTTCAATTATTTTCGTGGCATCATGGCATGCACTCTTTCTAGAAGACTAAGCAAAGAGATGCCGCGGTAGTTGGTTCATTCACCCCTGTCTCCCTTTTTGTGTAGGGAGATGATCAATTTGCCGATCTTTCGCTGCCCTTCCAAAACGCCATGCCACTTGACACACAACCATCCGGCGTTCCAGGATCCCCAAATTCACTATTAAACGTTTCGCATTTAGCTTTAAGCTTGGATTTAGCAGCGGCATCAGGGAGCTTATTGATGCACAGTTATACGGACGCTTACATCTGTGCAAAGTTAAAATATCCCGCCTGTAAAACTTTGCTCAGTTCTGTCAGGTGAGGTGCCAATGTTGACAACAGGAAAGCAGCATGTTGAAATTTTTTGTTTTCGTAAGTCGCAATAAAACAACGCACATTGCATCATTATTATTTTCTTACAGCTGCTTCAGTGCGGCACAAATAGCCAAAATCTCACTCCTTGATCTCACTGCTGCCGCACTCGACAACCACTTTGTTTTGAATGCGCTCTGTAACTGCCGACCTTTTGTCCTTATCGTAGTTTGATGCATCGCCAGGCAAGCCGATCGCAATGGTCAAACAATAAAACATTTCCATAGTTGCAATAAAATGTTTTCGCTGTTTTGTACACCGTACTGTACAAATCTGCGGCCGTATAGTAAAAGGCCGAAGCGATGCGGAGCCCATGACAATGCACAGATACCTAACTTACATTTGCAGCCATCTGTTGCAGTAGCCATGTGCAGGAAAACATGCTTTCCTCAATTCATTTTACTTCAATACAAGGCAAAACCATATCTTAGCTTTCAGAATTTGGGGTGTCATTGCAAAATTTTAGGGTGTCATTTTGACACCCTAAAAACGGCTTAAAAAACACTGGCCAAAACAATAGACAACGAAATGGCATCATATCGCGAATGTTTTTTCCAAATTGTACAAAATTGTGGTGAATAAGGTCACTTTCGTAAGTGGGCTTGGATCCGCCGCTCAATGCATTACGTAAGGGCGCTGTGTTGATGTGGCTTTGCAGTATATGAATGTATGGGGCGCAAAATAGAGGTTCAAGAAACTGTAAATAAAATTTTTGATTTTTTACCAAGCTAATCTGGGGCACATTTGCTAATCGATAGGGGGACACGCAAGGTTAGCAATAAAGTGAAAAATAAAGTTGCACATTACAGTATTTGTTTCCAAATATTTAGGCTATACATATATCAATGAATATTAATTTTAAAAATCATTATATGCTTTTTGTTAAATATATTCATTATTAATCATGATAAAATATTTGGGAAAGAGTCGATCTAGCTTATGCCATAGAAAGGAATTTTAGGGGTACATGCTCATTTGTCGAAATGCTGAAAGATTGGAACCCCTGATCTACAAAATTCAACCCTGCTTTTGACAATCGACTCCGACATTTATACTTAGACTACACTGTCTACATACAGCAATGATCAAATTTCTTGATGAGTCTGAAAGCATTAAAAACTCCTATGTTTCTAGAAAGTTGTTTCATTTTCGCAAAAAAGAAACCAAATCTATGGTATTTAGAGGAGAAGCTGATTCTATCCCTCCAGAATACTGCAATTGAGGTTTGCGAAAATTGTAATCTTGGTGCCGCTACTGTGTCACAGCAGACAAGGTTCTTGTAAAAATACGATCAAGTTAATTCGAAAAACTGAACGTACACAAAAGAACGTAACGATTGATTATGAAACTTACAAACTGAACGTGATTACATTTCACAAACAAGGCAGTAGTAATTTCGCCACCGTATAACGATTCTATCTGTTTGGGGATGGTCAGAATTCGGAACGTATTTTACACGTGACTGCCTTGTTGTTAAACAACCGAGCCTTCGCCACGCCCATGCTTAGAAATGGGGAAGCATCACGTCAACGAGTTTATAATTTTGTGATCTTATAATGATGTTGCATTGTTCATGAAGTTATTCTAGGTGAGCATGCAATTTGTTTCACCACAACATACCTCCTTGTGTTGATTTGTTTGCTTTGTGATCGACTGTATTTTATTATTTGATATGCTCAGTTGAAATGTCGTTGATATGCTTTTTATGCTCTTTTAGGTAAAATTTTGTAAATGTGTACTTGAGCTTACTTCTTGATGTAAGATTTCCTGTGAAGGTGAAGCAATTTTATTAAAATGAAGCTATCTTGTTTTTGGGAGCTGTTACGGCGGCACGACTTTTCTCGAAAGTGTAAGGTAATTATACGATTTCTGTGTTGAGCATAGTTCCTACAGTCATCGACATCACCATTGGCGACAGCGATCGATTAGTTGCGCGATTTAGTTCGAATAATGTGCAACGTCGCTCGCCGCCATTTTGTTTGCGTTGCAATAATGAGAAAAGCAAGAATGTTCAGCACCGGTTGTTGAGAATAACAATTTATGTATTTTTTTCAGAGTTGACTGCCTTGTTGAAGTTGCTATGTAACCCTATGTATTGTGCCCGAATGAGTGTGAACCCATGAGCGTCACCTTGCTGCTTTGATGCTCAACGTCATTCAATCAGCCTTCAGGTTACGCTTTTGTTGACACAGCCAGGTGTACTGTAGTTTAGCCAGATAAAGTTACGATTTGAAAAGTTGACGTTTCCCGCGCACAACACTGAAACTGACGTCGCGTTAGTTTTGTTGGTGTATTTAAAACGTAGAATGGTGTATGGATGGTTGATGGGTTTTGTTGTTATGATTTTGGATTTTACTAGCCTACAGTGGACAAGTGGTTTTCATGAAGGCACATTCAGTAGAAAAGTGCTGGTAGTTTATGAGCTTCAGTCACTCCATTGATCATGCGATGCTATGTATTGAAACTTTGTTAAGATGCTAGCTGGTGAATGAAATTGTGGTATACTTCCAGTATCTTTGTTGTAATGTAGTTCAGCTGATTCAAAAAGCCTCAGAAGTTTCAAGTGAGGTGGAACATACAGTGTACAGTATCATATCACAAGACAACAATACTGTAGCGTCATCATACACTATGTGACAGTTAACCAATGAGTGAAATAACACTGTCGTGTACCAGGTGATGACAATCTAATCTTACAGAAAGAAACATTCAGGAGGCAAATTATTGCCTTTATTGAGTATTATTGAATAATACTAGCTATAGTAGTACATCAGGATTTTTTAAGGTGTTTCATCAACCCGATTTGAGTCCTTTGAATTTCAAATCGGGTCCATAGAATCAGAGAAAATTATCATCGGGCCCTTAAAATCAGAGAAAATTGGGTCCTTAGAATCAGAGAAATCGGGTCCCTACAGATCCAAACCGGGTTCCTAACATTTTCCTTAAAAAAAACTGGTATACATTGAAACAATGGCAACTGACCGGTAGTGATACTAGTCAGAACATTAGAAATAACCAAAATCTGATTGAAGTTACATAGACACAGGCTAGGATACTGGCAATATTCCTTCTGACCACAGCCAGGGTTCACCTGATATAAAAAGAAAATCCTTGATGAAGTTGAGCTCCACTGAATGTCATGAGAGAATAAGAACAACAATACAAATACAAAACAAAGTAGCAAAAGCGAAGCAAGGGGAACAGATATGTTGAATGATACACCCATTCTACAGTGTTGCTTCCATGCTGATGGTGTGTGTTGATTTATTTGACACAGCAGAGAGCTTTGGCTTTTTCTGTTGATTTCAGAAAAATATGTCTGGTAATCTCAGGGAGTGGCTCCATCAGCACCTGTCCTTGGCTATGATCAGAGAATGGAATGCTGCTAGCATATTCATTGGCCTCTGTGCTAATTTGATCAGATCTTAGCTATTCCCAGTATACTAACCAGTATTCTTTCTCACCATTTTGTATATGCCTTTTCTGAATGTTTGTTTTTTTCTGTAGGTTTTGTGATGTACTTGTGCAGTATTATATTATTATATACAATTGTTAACTTTCTTGACTACTGCAATGGCATGATGAAGATATGGCGTGAAAGTGAAAAAAAAATTCAGAAAGCTTACTGTAGCAAGTTTTAGTCCATGTCTAATTGCTGGGATAATGGTATGGAGTAAAGAAAAGAGCAGCTGGACTAGAACTGGAGAACTTCGTTCTCCAATGAGTGCTTGTGTGTGTGACAAGCAAAAATTTAGCATGTGGCAATAAAAATTATCTATACCCAAGTGTCATCAGAGTTTTCCATGAAATATATGTTACTTGCCTTGGCTACGAATTCAAATGCAAAATTGCCATGTGCAAAAAAATATTGTTGAAAATCTTGTGAGTGAAGAAATTTCAATAGGGGACTGCAGTCCCTGCAGGGAAGAGATGGCATAAGAATTCAAATTATGTTTGTAACTTAAGCTGTATTTATTTTGGCATGAAATGTTAGGTCGCCAACAGCACATTTGTTTGGCAATGCCTTTAACTTTGTATCAACGGTAGAAAAACCAACATGGGAGAAGTGTCAAGTGGAAATGAATGGATTCACAAAAAAGCAAGCAATTTATTACTAACTGAACTTTGACTTCCTGTGCATAATCTTTTTTCATGTGAAAATACTAAACTCTTTTCAAAATCAAATATATCTGAAGGAAAACCTTTGTTCATCTTCAAGGTTTGTTGCATTCCCTGTGGCTTATGGGCCAATATGGTGCATCATCAATATATCTCAACTCTTGATGGTGTTTGATTTCCATATTTTGCTTATAATTGATGCACATTGTATTCCTTGCTTTTACATTGCTTTTGACCTTCTTTTATATTTCTTGTCTAATTCAGTAGTGTTTAGCTAGGGGATGTCAGTAATTTTCCAGAGGAATATCAGCCCTTTCATGCTCTAACAAACATGAAAAGTTTTTGAATGGGAAAGTGTTCCGCCTACTTTATTTATTTAAAGTCAGGGGGCAAGAAGCAAAAGACAGTTACTTAAGGGAAGCGTTGTAAAAAAAGTTAAGAATCCTTAGTCTGATTGTATGGGGGCATTTCAAAAATAGTTGTTGTCATTGTCACATTTTATGGTTTAATGTAAAAATGTTTTGCTGCACTTGTATGTTTGTCTAATCCAGTGGTTCTCAAACTTTTCTGCACGTTAACCGCCAATTAAAGTATGCAATTTTCTGTAGACCCTGTGGCCTAGCCCAACAGTTACTAATACAAGGAAGGTATGTTGTCAAAATAGATTTGAGTATTTCTTACTTGAAATGCATGATAAAATAATACACAACCTAAAAATATGCTTAAAACTTAAGAGGCCATTCAGTGACCCCCATTCGACCCCGTGACTATTTATCAAGCCTTTGGATGGTCCAATGGGCGCCTGGGGGTCAATATCGACCACTTTGAGAACCACTGGTCTAATCTATGGATGATATCCCATGAAAGTGTTATGATTTTTCTTCATTGTTGATAAATATAGGAAGTGATTACGGATACACCTAGCCTGACACAATTCGAATAAAAGGGTCAGTTTGTCATTCAAATGACGTGGGTCTCGTGGTATAGCAGTTATGCATTACGGCTGGTATGCCAATGGTTTTCGGTTCAACTCTCACCTTGCTGACTTAACCTTTTTTTTTACTTTTTTTCAGGCTTACGAGTACCTTTACGGGTTAGGGTTAGGTTAGAATAAATTTTGAAACTTCAAGATCCACAGGCGTATCTATAGCCACTGCCCTAAATATACAGTTTAAATAAACCTTAAAGAGACCGTTCTAAATGGTTATTAAGTTAAACCTTTAAGCAAAACTTGATTCAAAGTTTATAACCTGAATATGTGATGTGTAGAATATGTGTACATGTTTTAAAGGTGAAGATTTATAGTTTTGTTGGGCTTTGTCTAATTTGAAGCAGCATCTCAAAAAGTATCAAGAAAAAATTTAGGCATATTTCATTTCTAACAGAGTTGAGATCATGGTGGTTTGTTAATTCATTGTGCCTAGTTAGATTTCTGAAATATCTGAACCTAGTCAGCAATTACTTTGAAGACAGGATGATTTTGAACTTATCTAGCTATTTTTTATGTACTTTCATGAACTAGGGAAAACCTATAGCTTGGCAGCAGGTGTGGATCTTCTCATTGGATAGTTTGTCACATGCTATGTGGAACCTTACCCAGGAAGTGAACCTGCAAGTAGCACTTAATTAATAGAGATAGACCGATATATCGGCCTGGCCGATTTTATCTTGGGTTTTACCGATGTATCAGCCAAAACGGTTGATTTTAAATTGGCCTCAGTAGATGTTGACAAAACGCTGTTATATTCCTCATGCATCCAGATAACTTGTGCAAAAAAGCACAACAAAGCAGGTCAAGACATCTTGCAAAGAAGTTACTGCTGTTTTGGAAAATTTTTTACTTTTGGCAATGGTTAATTGAATGCAGTATTGTATTAATGTACTAACTTTAACCTCAACTTAATGCTCTGAAGGTGCATAGTCACCATATTGTGACACATAAGGTTGCAGTAATCCTCATGGAAACATTGTTACACTTAGCCCAGTAACAGTGGTCACCATCCTTCACCAAATATTTAGATCTAAATATTCTGGTAATAAAAGTGTTAATGCACATTGTCGTAACTGTTGTATACAACTGGCCCTTTGAGAACAACCACAGTGCTGATGTGAACCTCAATGAGTATAACATTCCTGTTCTAGTGTATTACTATCTATGCATTTAGCAACATGTGTACTATGAAAAACAGACAGCCCACTCTTCATTGAGTGGAGTTCAATATGTGTAGGAAGATTGTGTTGAGCATGTGTCACTAAAGCTGGTAGACTGGAATCGATTCCCAGTTGGGCCATACTGAAGACTTTGAAAGGTGCTTGTAGCCTGCCCAGCCTTGTGTTCATCATTGGTTGGGTGCAAGGAAAGGGCTCATGTGCAGTGCTCCCTTTGCCTTGCCACCAATGCAGCATTCATTATAAAAGTAGTGGCAAGGCTCTGACTCAAGTGGGTAGAGATGTGTGTCACTGTGTACTTGCGACACTAACAAGGGATTACACAGTGAGTATAATGAAACTGAACCAAAATTACACTGCCTACTGAAAGGAATCTTTTCCCAGCAAAAATTAGACACTAAGATCTTCAGAATATATATTTTACCTACTAAGTAGGCATCATCAACTCAAACAACGCTTTTTGAGTAAGCAGTGTGCAAGTTTAGAAACACATGTAGCAGTGCCTTTTGAGATCTAAACTTTTAAAGAACACTGCAGCACTATACACTTTGCTGTTCCATGGCTTTATTTTCCAAATAGAAGATGTACTTACAGAACAGTTGCGGAATCACCTGTGACAGTCCAAATAATGTTTTTTCCCTCTATATGTACAAATAACTTAGTGTACATATTGGAATGAGTTTCATAAATTTATCATGAAAAACATTTTCTGTTCAGGTCGATAGCTCATGGTGGTGTTTTGATTATTGTGTCATAAACATTGTGTGTGCTGATTTCATTGTTGCTAGTGGACTGATTTGGGATACATGGTCAAGCTCTGCAAAACGTGTCTTGATGTCAATTGATGTGATGTCTTAACTACTGCATCATTTTCCACATTGAAACTTGGTGAGTACAAGTGTGAAATATATATATACTGTCATTGTTGTCAGCCAACATGAAAGCGATGATAAAGTAGTTGAGTTATAAGTCAATTAGTTTCAGCAAGGTTTTAGATCAGGGGTGACGAACCTATTTGCTATCACGGGCCACTTTATCAGTTACCGCTGAGTAATCGGGCCGCACAACTTTTTAGTCATACTATGAAACCTGTTAGTTCAAGACTGCAGGTCTTGCCTGAATGCGAAAGTTCAAGACTGCTGGTCTCGCCTGAATGCTTTGCGGGCCGAACAAAATTCTTTTGCGGGCCACATGTTCGTCACCCCTGTTTTAGATAATGCAGAAAGCGTTGTGCAAGTAACAGGTAAGATATGCTTTTTTCAATGCAGAGTTTTAGTTTGCATAATGTTCTAACTTGGCATTCTTCCATTGTTTGGTTAGGCTTGTTGTCATGCAATACATTCATGCAGACTATGCTCTTGATAAGGTAACTAAATTGACCTTTGTCCTCGACCCATTTATGGTTGTTAATTAACTGCAGTCTTTTGGAGCACTTGTGCATGAAGTGCAAATGCTTTGTTGACAAAATATGTTTTAAATCGTGGATCTGCATTACTGTTTGCTGAAATGGTTTATTTCAGTTTGAAAGGAAGTTTATGGGCTTGGATTTTTGGCCAATTTTTACAGATTCAAGTATGGCAGTCAGCCTAGTACATTCTAATGACATTGTATTAGTGTATAAGCTTGTGATTGTAATGTGATAGTGTGTGCTGGAAAATGAGAACATGGATGCAGGTCCTTTCCTATTGTACTTGGCATTCTTAGCAATAAATGGATTATACTTGGTCAGTTTTTTCTAATTTTGCTCATACGTTTGTTTTTTTGTAGGCAGGCTGTTACCATTTTTCTGTGTGCAAGTATTTCCTGTAATTTACCTCATTGTTTGGATTATTAGGTAAATTGTTTAAATGTTGCTGTGTGACTATTTTGTGCTAGTCTAGTCTAAAATACAGCTTAATTGCAGACATATTTGATTTAACCTCATGAAAACTTTAATCATGGTTCAGTAGCTCATGTTTTGATAAAGAAACGTTGTTGGAAAATCACTTTTATAGTTTCCTTTAAAAAGTTATCATCACAGTACACAAATGCATATACAAGTTGGTGAAAGCAAGTGGCTTGTTCAAGTTCAAAACACTGCATATAACCTGCATACAATTCCACGTTAACTTGAGTGTTTTACAGGTGTGTAAAAAATTCTTTCTGGACTTCATGTCCAAAGGGTGTCTGGTTCAAAAGTTAGGGTAAAATAACCAAAATATGGGTAAAAGAATCTTTTTCAGTAATGTTTACCCAAATTTAGGTTTTTGGCCATAACTTTTGAACCAGACACGCTAGAAAGCCAATCAAAGGTTCAAAAAAATATTACATTTTAGCCTAGTTTCCACTAAAAACTTGAGTGAAATACTTCCCTCTTGTGGTTGAGGTCCAGGGCCTGATAACCTCAGCCAAAAAGATCTAAACCCATCTCGCTTATGATGTCACCCACAAAAAAAACGAAACCCAAAACTTTAATTTTTTTCATTGCAAACTAGAAGACTTGTAGAGTCTTTTGAGGGTTTGAGCAACTCTCTAGCACAATTGACTGGCGAGTTATGGAGTTGCAAAGAGGCGCAAAAACAGGATTTGCAGAAAAATCTACCTGGTGCTGAAGGTGTTAACAACTTCAACACACCCACCGTTCCTCTGGGATCCATTTATCAACCCAGGCTGTGCAGAGTTTGCTGGCTCAGTGCCAGGGTAGAAGAATTTCCACCCATTGTTCAGCTCTACAGTGTTAGAAACACAACAGTGAGTTGAAGAGATGCCAATAACCAGGGAATGTTGTTTGGGTGTTGTTTTTTTTTGATAGCATTCAATGCGAAAGATTTATTTATTGACAGTTGGCAACAGATCAAAGCCTGGATGATGCATCTTGTCTAGATGGCTCCTGCAGCCCTTCTGCACAGTGTGTGCCTAGCCAGAAGGTTACAGTATCAATTTACAAGGTCTTGGTAAGACCAGGACTGAAGTGAAAGCACTTACCACCAGGCCATGCGCTAGTTGTTTGGTTTCCTTGACCAGTTTGTTCTTTTTCTGTAAAGTGATGTTTCATCTTCCAAACACTAGCTTATGGCAAGATTGCTATTTGCATGTGGCATTCAAGTCTCCCAGATTAAAAGCACTCTGCACTGTTTCCATTCGCTCCTGAAGTGCATGGCGGGTGCAGTATGGACTCGACTCATGAATGGCTGATGAGGGAGACTGTTGCAAATTTACAAACAGCCCCTCTGTCTAAACCCTGAACACAGTCCTTGGTCATGTGGGTGACAAACAATGAGTGGTTGTTTAATAGTGTTTGTGCATTTCTTGATAGTAACCGCCCAATTTATACAGTTGTGCAGACGAGTTGCACCATTTGCATAGCAACTTCTGCAGAAGCAAGGAGTACCATGGGAGCTACTGCTATGGGCACATTTGTGTTAGAGAGGCCATGCATCAATAGTTTACTGCCAGCGCAAACATGGAGCACTCACTACACTTGTGAAGAGAAGCTATGTTTAGCTCCATCACTTTTGTCAATGAGACAAGGCGGACAAGTTTTTTTGTCCCTTTTGCCACATAAACCTCTCTTACTTATATAATATGTATTCTTTAGTCCCCCTTACTAATATCATATGTAGTCTTTATGGCTTCAACAGCTTTTTTGCTTGTTTTCAAATTTTGTTTCATGTACCCTAAGATTTTGGTTTCTTTGGTGCTGTTGGTATTGTGATATTGTTTGCAATTGTGGTTGTGTTTATTCAAGGTCAGTGTCTAATGGCTATGGGTTCAAAAATGATTTTTTGTGATAAAAGGGTGTGAGCTATAAAATTGAGAAGTGTTATGTTATAATGAAAACTTCCACAATGCTTAATGGCTTCTTCCTTTTCAACGTGACCAAAGAAATATTGTTATTTTTTGTCAGCTTTGGATGTCGTAGGATATGAAAGAGGTCACTTTATTTTGCAACTGAAAATTGGTTGAACTAGTAACTATTACACCAGTAGTTCCCAAACTTCTGATCATGTACCATTTGTGGGACCTGCGCTGTGACCACATGCCAGCTTGTTCCAGGAAAACTCAATCTACCAAATATCATTCGATTAAACCTTTGGAAAACCAGAATTGACTCATACCTGACATTAACCACATGACTGTGAGAAATTATCACGGTCATTTTCAGAAACCAACAAGGGAAGTAGGCTACACAAAAATCCAGGAATTTATTAACAGAACCTGACAAGTAAAAACTGTAGCTGTAAATATATTTTTTGTCAAGAAAAATGAAGTAGGCCAATTCATGTACCACCTTGAAGGTCTTCGCATACCACAGTTTGAGAACCACTGTATTATGCCAATGATCTGTGCAAGTGCATCACAAGCTTTTTCCTGTTGAATTTGTCATTTTTTGGTACTCTGTTCTACATGAATTAGTGCATTGGTTGTAACCTTGTGCTAGTTATGAAGTACTTCAAAAGTATGTTTATGCAAACTATTGATCATTTTAATAATGAATAAAGACACTGTTGCAAAGGCATCAACATGGATGGTTTTATAACAATTCATGGAATTCCTTCATGCTTGAAGCAGCACATTTTTGCATCCATTAAGCAAAAGGATTGTTAATTTCCAAATAGTTTCCATGGGATCCTTGGTTAGGTTCCATTGCCCTTAGTGCAGAAGTTCCCAACCTGTGGTACATGTACCCCTAGGGGTACATTTGCCTATCAGAAGGGGAACATTTAAGGGAAAAATTCTTACATATAAAGGTTCTATTCAAACTTCAGTGGATTTTAATATTTCACTCAGTTTTTTGTCATAAGAAATTTTAGGGGTACGTGCTGATCTGTCAAAATGCTGAAGGTGTACATGGTCAGAGAAAAGTTGGGAACCTGTGCTTTAGTGTGACATTGGCATACTATTTTTCTTAGTTGTATCCACATAAATATGCACTATTTATCTTCATTTTGGTAATAACATGTTACCTTATTTGGTGTAAATTTTTGAACGGCTAGCCTTTGCAATGAAAAAAATACAGGTTCAAAAAAAAAAACATTTATAGAAGTAACCATGTATTTTATAAAAGAAAGAAAAATTTGAAGTAGAATACTTAAAAGATGTTCATGTTTGTTTAAACTGAATTATGTCAACAAACAACAGAATGGAACAAGCATTTTGTCAATTCATATATTTGCTTATTACTGACGTTAAATGTTTTTCATTCAATTAAGTGAACAAAGTTTTGATTGGTTAGAAACAGAACATTGTTATAGGCATGCAGCATGCACCGTAAGTGAATCATATATATGCATAAAAAGCATTTTACCAAATGACCAATGTTACAGTGCCTTGTGTCCATAAACTGACTTTAATTTTTTGCTTTGCTGCAGTGCTTCCATTATATAATCATTTGTAGTCCTATTCGTTTTGCATATTTTTTAATAGCAAATTGATGATGCGTTACTTGCTTATGTTATATTATCAATGAAGCTTAAATTTTTAATGTAATATGAAGGCACAACATGGCCGGCAGATTCCTCAAAAGCTCTATTTCACTTCTAAAATTTTAAGTATGGCAGTAACGTACACTTCCAATGAGAACATTTATAACTGTGTATCTCACAACTGATCTTCAATTTAATGTGGTCTGTGCACACCCTTGGTAGTGAACAGATTTGTCACTTATGCAGTAAACCTGCACTTGTAATCCAAGTACAACAGTGCATGGGTTTTAAGAGTGTTTCGTTCAGTTGTATCCATTGTCGGTAGAGATGCAGACAGTGGTAGCGACCAGTCTCGTGCAATCCATTCTTGCTCTTCTCCGCTTCCACCAGCTGATCGATCAGACTGGCAGTAGTCGCCGAAATCTAAATACAGCAGTATAGTTTCACAAATTTCTTCACCACAGGAACGAGAAATGAAAATTTCGTATCTGTCAAAGACCATACGAACAACTCGTGTTTCTACGCGATTTTTACTGTACTGTTTTATAGTGGCGAAGCACGTAAATACTGTAGAAGTGCTTTTGCTTGCCAGGTAATGTTTTTCAACCGGAAGGTTCCTTGTGACACGCTTGGGCATGCGTTCTATGCACTATTTTTGTCGTGAATTTTACGGTTTCGAACCCTCATTTTTTGGGAGCTGCTGCCGTGTATTCGAAGCCAATGAGAGGCTGGGTGATTTTTGCCATTTGGATGTGACCGCGATTTCCAATAATAGAGATCATGTTGCACAACCCAGGCCAATCGACCTGACGTTTCGGACTTTCTCACCACTGAACGTCTTACACCCGATTAATATTTAAGTGCCGTCTTCGCACGTCTGCTTGACCGCTACAAAGGTAGAACAGGACACAGGCGTCAGCAAAAGCATGGACGGAAAATGGGCACAGCTTTTCCCTTGACATGGCATGATATCTCTGGAGTTGATGTTCAGCTGGGGCTAATTCCATCCTATGCCCTCAAGGTTGTGCTAAACCTGCTTTCTGTTAGATGGTTTTTCTTCGTTGCCACGTACTTGAGTGATTGCAAAGCTTCACAACTCCTGGTCTTAGTCGGCCCTGACCGATGTCCACCACGTCGTTTTCGGTTTTAGACTTGGGTGTCTGATGTCATTCATTTTTATCGTTGAAGATGGTGCGCGTTTTTTCGTCTCGATCAGGGTAAACCACCAACCTGTTTACATTTGTACTTGTCCAACCGATACGCGTTGAGCTGCATCATGTTAAGTACGCGTTAAGTTATTATCGACGCTTCTCAGTCTGACGTCATGTGACCTGCCCGATCTGCGTCATGTGCAGCGTATCTCCCGCCTTTTTTTCGCGACGCGCCATCGATCCCCTTTTTTCTTTTGTGTGCTCGCCGCGCTCCCGCGCGCTGTTTCCTTTACTAGGTGGCGGTAGGCGCGACAGTACGTGATTGTGTGAGATCTCTCGTCTTGATGGTGTGTGTGCGCGCGTGCGTATATTGCAGTTGACTAAGAAGCGCTGGCGGGCAACACCGGAAAATGGCTTGTTTCAAGCTATTGCGGTGTTACTGCAGTAACGCTCGACATTACGTTGTCTTGCAAGCACGTGCACAAAAGCTTCTCATTGCGTATTTGTGTTGTTAAGGGAAGTCTATGGTAAGACAGATTTCATAATTTTGTTGTCAGGTAGCAGCGCCTCTAGGTCAGTAGGTGTTTGTGCAGCACCAGCGCCATTGTTGTACAGTTGACCGCAGCGAACCAGGTTCGTTAAAGACAGGCTACATGTCATCCCGATGGTCAGGAAATAATGCCTAGTACTGGTCAGATAATCGTGACACCGCGATGTTCTTTGTGACGTATGGATGTCAGCTGTGGCATCAACAACTGCGTCTGTCAATCACAGTAGGGCCGATTAGATGGTAACGACATTCCGCGGGGTTGCGCCGATAAGTTTGTGTAGCGTCAGTAGTAGCTTAGAAGCGTGCGTTGAGAAGCGCTGTAAGTATGTGCGAAAGTGACACCTTGTTGCGAAAATCGTCACGTGCTTTGATGTGCGAATAGCAGTTAACGTTGCAGTACAAGAAAGTTGTGTTCAGTAGCGTTGCCTTGATGTTCGAGTTGCCGGTCAGCTTAAACTATAGAGTTCATGTGGTGCTTCCGTTAGTAACGCGACGCAGGGTTCCCGATGAGATCCGTCGATTAATATGAGAGCGCTTGTGTGCTTTGCAGCAAAGGCATTTGATTTCGTGTGTATCGCCGTACATGAATGTGGTTCTCATATCAATGATTCATCGTACGGTTTCCTCCGAAAAAGAATCATTGAAGGCCTCGGGCGGCCGCAGCGTTGCGCTAATTGTTATCGGCGCCTCGCAGGACGTGTCGCGTTACACTTCGCTGGGCACATGTTGCTGTTTCCTGTGTGACGCAACAATGTGCGTTTCGTTGACGGAAGTAGCGCTGTGTGCATGAAATAAGGTTTTACGGTGGAGAAAAGAGCGAAGGCGCTTTGTTTCACACGGGAATCACCTTTTGTGAAAACCTTCAATGGCAGATTGTGTCAGAGTAATACAGGAGTTGTGAACCATATATTCCCAGGTCTTGTGGAAAGCGATTGTGCTTGTGATGTGGCAGCAATTGTGAGAAAAAATAGCTGTGTGCACCAGTTTCTCTTGCACATTAGACAGTTTTGCCAATAATGTTCTGATTGGCATACTACATTTGTTACATGGAGGCATACAACAATGTTGTAAACAACCATGCTAAACACTTTTCAGCTTGTGAACTAGCTTAGGTGCTCTGTTGATTATGCTTCAGGCATCTTAATGGTGGTCAAAGACGAGCTTGTAATTTCTCCATCATGCAATAACGTCAAAACTTCCAAGTTTGTTCATAGAGAAGATATGTGGTCATCCACGCTTGCAGTTGGTGATAACCATGTTTCATGGAGTGAACTCTCATCGTGTAGAATTGATTGGTTTAATAACAAAAGCAGTGAAACGCACACCAAGCAAGCAGTTAGAGATTTCCATGGAAATCCCAGTGATGATGGTTCCCAATGCAGTACCAGAGGTGGGGTGTTATGTACAATGAATGGATATATCACTGATGGATTATACCACTTACGGATGTATTGTTTGATTTGAAAAGCCAGCATTTAGTTCTATTTTGCTGATCAAGTAACGCAAATATTTTTGACAAGAAGTAGCGAGTACTTCATGAGATTTGTCATTGTGCAGATTTAAAAGCACTGTTAACAGTGTTCCAAATTAATGTGATTTTTACAAATTTATAAGAAGTGATGTTTTTGCAGTTGTGTTATATAAGCAGTTGAACAGGATATTTACTATGCTTAAGCCAAGCCTTCCAGTCCTCTAAAGCAAATAAATATTACCTTTTTCCAGGTGGAAGACCTAATAACAAAAATCCTTTTACTGCATTATTGGCACCTCTTGGGTCTATAGGTAAGTGACCAAACTTTGCAAAATGATTATGTGTACATTTATCTGTCACATGTGCCCTGGTGCAATGTGAAGCTTTAGACATTCACAGCAAAGCTACCACATTCTCCAGTATGCACAGTATACAATACACTCTGTGCAGATTAAAATATCTCATATGAACAGTATAGTTCTGCTGCGCAGGGTGTTTTTAATGGCTTGACCTTGCAACAACTCTTTATCTAAAACCAAGGATTTAGTGTATTTTGGTCGTGGTAATACAGCAAGGTTCAGTTTTATATTGAGGGAACATTTCAACCTCTCAAAACACCTTCTAAAAATGTGCTGGTGAAAATACTCTCAGATTAACTACCCACCTGATGAAAAGTTTTGATGTCCAGTAGGAATCGTATTCTCGCACCAAAACAGCCGGATCGTACGTGGCTTTGCGTATGTGTAACTCAGGCATCGAAAGTGGTAGAGAGCTGTTCAAAGGCTCAAAAGACGCGGCAAGTCTTGTAGTCTGCACTCAAAAAATTTTTTTGGTTGGGGTTTGTTCATTTTTTGTGGAGGACTTTTAGGCCACCTTGGCCCACTTCTCCTGTCCCTGGGCCCAAACCGTTAGATGGTAGTATGTCGCTGAATTTTTATTGGAAACTAGGTTACAATCTGAGTCTATTGATACTTTGGATGACCGGCTGGGGTTTTGGGTTCAAAAGTTATGATCTAAAGTAATAAAAATATTTGACCAATTAGATAATTAATTAGTTTATTTTAGATCATACCTTTTGAACCAGAAACGCTAGAAAGTCGATCAAAGGTTCAAAAGTCTTGGACCCGAGTCCGTTTCCAATGAAAACTTCAGCGAAATACTTTGGCCTAGCAGTTGGGTCCTAGGCCAGGTAACATGAGCCGAAATGATCCAAAAACTATTTCACTTATGAGTTCACTCACAAAAAATCCGCAATCCCCATCCAACAAACTTTTTTTTGAGTGCAGACTAGATGACTGACAGATCCGTTTGAGCCCTTCAACAGCTTTCCAGCACACTTGGCAGAGGAGCTATAGCGTTGGTAAGGCAACCGAAAACTGCTGGTTTTAGGCTGAAATCTAGGTACGATATATTTGTAGACCAGCCGTCACAGTGTTAAGAGAAATACAGATAAGAAAAAAGTTTGTATAACTTGCCAAATGTGTTAATACATACATAGTGCATGTTTGCTCAAATGATTATTTAAACCAGGGGTGTACAACATTTTGCTATCGCTGGCCGCATTACTTTGATTTATATGAAGTATGGCTGCTAATGAGTTCGAGTTATATTTATGAGGTAATACCAAGTGCCAACCAACACCGAACACATTCTAATATAAATTGCATATTCATTCTATAACTCCTTGTGACATCACCATCCAGATTGTTGCGCATCATGTCCACTTATTTCCCTGCATTGTGTTTGTTTTGCTTCAATTTACGCCAGCACAGCCGCCAAATCTTATATTTTAAATTACATGTGGACGGCCGCAAATTTCATTACTGAAGGCTGCATACGGCAGCAGGTTGTGCATGATTGATTTAAACTTTACTGCAAGGTAACAACATCAAGATGGGTCAGGTTGTTAGTTCCAAATTCTTACTGCAAGGAAAGGTTGCAACTGGCTCTGCATCTTTGTGTGCAGCCACTGATGTACATTTGCTGTAAGATGTATCTAGTTTCTATAGATTGACCTTTTTTGGTTGCCAGGTCTATTTTGCTTGGTGTGCTTCACGCTTGATGTTTATAGGGGTTTTCCATAAGAAGTCTTAATGTGCAATGACATTTGACACGAAACTGTTTTTTCAGGTTCCAATAAGTTTTCTGTCAGCTTATAATTTTCATGCCAAGGTAGCAGGAATTTTTTTTCATGCTGGTGCTTTATTTTGTGGAGAAAGTGACTTGTTGGAAGTTGTCACAGCACACATCCTTGATTTTTTTGCAATATTAAATGAAACTGTCTGGTTAGTGGAACAACAAAAATATTTGCCTTCCTAATCACATATTTTGATTTAATGTTTTCCTGTTTTGTTGCAGCTATTGCTGAGGGGGGTGAGTATTGTGGCTACAGCGATTTTCACCTTGGAACACGTCGACAGCCACATAAGCATAAAATGGCACAAGACATGCAGCAGCAATTCTATGCACAACAGCAACAGGTAATGTCTGTCATGTATAAGACGTGATGAGACACTAAAATGCTGAATTGGGTGCTCTATGAAGGGGTATGTGTCTATCTTTAAAGTCAGCTTTCAGAAAGCTGTAGTTATTAATGATCTGTTTAGTGCACTGCAAAATATTAAGGTGGCAGCATTGTCACCACACAGTAAACGTTTCAGATTCTTTTCCATAATTTTGTAAAACAATGTGTTTCAGGAGCAAATGGCAAGAATACCTGGGCAGTTCAGAGATGCAAACAAAGCACCTACAAGAAAATTATCTGTCGACCTCATTAAAACCTATAAACATATAAATGAAGTAAGGAATATGGGTATGATAGAGCCTACTGGCTAAGTAAAAGTTTAGTTTTTCGTTCATTTTGATAACTTTTGAGCTCTAATTGAACTTATATGAGGTATATATTGCATAAGTTATATTATCAAGACAATATCTGTGTGTAATTTCGATCAAATCGTAGTAGACTTTTGCTACATTTGCTCAGAAGGTGCGCAGTTTTTGTGTAAATTGTGTGCCAATGTACAGTATCTTCTAACTTCGATTTCCCATAGTCCATCGTTTGCTGCATGAGCACATGTTTATTTCAGGTTTATTATGCGAAGAAAAAGCGTAAACAGCAGGCGGCGGCTCAAGATGATACTCGTCCCCAAAAAGAGAGGAAGGTATTCAATGATGGTTATGACGACAATAACTACGATTACATAATCAGAAACGGTGAAAAATGGAATGACAGATATGAGATCGATTCCTTGATTGGCAAGGGCTCATTTGGCCAGGTGGGTTTGGTGCTCATGTTTTTAGTATTGACGTGCGGAGCATTTAGATTTATGTCAAAAGCACGTTTGCGCTGACGAAGTGGATATTAGAGCGAGATTGCCAAAGTTTCATAAATGCTTGAAACAAACTCTATATGGTTATTTTAAAGAAGTTCTTTCAGTTTTCATTTTGTTTACTGGGGCATTTATTCTTAGTTTTGTCTTGTTCTGCTTTCTTATGATTTTTGGTTCTCATGTAGTGCAAGGGGAGTAATAAATTTGGATCGAGGGACACTTTGAAAAAGCCGCGTTCAGCAGAGGCCCGTACCTTCTAATGAAAGTTGCAGCAAGTCGATGGAAACGAAGCAAGTTTTGGTTCACACTAGCCTCAGCACTAACATTTACTGTGATTTTTCCTGAACGCTTCCACGGGCTACTGAAAATGCTGTGGTGGGCCAAATGTGGCCCGCGGACCGCAAATTATTCATCCCTGATTTTATGACCTTGCTACTAAAAGCTGTATGAAATCTCAAGAAATTCGATGTCCGATTTTAATTATTCTTTGAAATGTTGTGGAAGTGTAAGCCTTCGTTTCTCAATTCTGTTATGACCAATGTTGTGTGGTGTAGAATTTCAAGGAAATTGTTTTTGGATCCCTCAAGTCATTAGTGGTTGTAAGCTCGCACTATCGCCTAGCAGCCACATCAATTCATTCGGGAACTTACGCAAATCCTCCAGAGATTGCGTCGTTAGCACGTGATATTGATGAATTTTTGCGATTGACTTTGTCAAGAGGAACCGATTTCTTTTATGCATTCACCGTGCGATTTACTAGTGGCATGGATTTTAATTATAATTTACGTGTCTGTCGAATTGATACGCATTGTTTTCCTTCAGTTTTGTCAGTCACTTGTACTTTTACCGTAGGGGCAGTCTATTCTTTTCGCTGTGACATTTCGGTCATGTGTCCCATAATAGTAGTAAAACTCGCCGTAATAGTATTTAGTCTATATTTTCGATCGTATGACCGAATTGACTTAAATTTTTATCGGTCATTTTGAAAAAAAAAATCGGTCTATGACCGAAAAAAAACTAGGGCAGTACTGGAAACTGTTACAAGCTTCCTGCGCTGAAAACAACAACTTACCCATTGGGCGCTTGTGTTCAGCATCAAAGAAGTAACGGCAAAAATGATAAATTTCGTGTATTTTAATAAATACTAAGTTTTTTTCCGTATGAACCGTGTACGTCAGTGGAAACCCAACTGGTATATCGGACAACAGTTATTTGTGACGTGTCGCAGTTCTTGCGTAAGTCAATGACCCCTGACGCTGATTGCTAGGATCCCGTATCATTTGCATATGTGTCAATGTTATATGGAGTTATTAAGCGTAAATTGAATATACACAACCTTAAATATAACTGATTAAACCTCGTTGTCTCAAATATAGACGTTTTAACGTGTTCCGGTCTCTTTAAGGCAAGAGACTGCTTGGCTGTTAAATCTGACCAAGGTCACTTGTGCACCGAAAATAGAAAGCCTGGGACTGCGACTTTATAATTGCAATTGGTTTGCGATCGTGGTACCGTTTGTTTCCTTCCGTGTAAGTGGGCAGAAGTGGTCAACACAACGCGGAAGCAAAAACAGGACCGCGTGTTGTTTACACGAGTCCATTTGCAGGAGGTGTTAAATGTATTTTTACTGAAGAATGATTCGTGCTCGCAGGTTGCCAAAGCTTACGATCACGAAGAGCAAGAATATGTCGCCATCAAAATAATCAAGAACAAGAAAGCTTTTTACAAGCAAGCTTTGATTGAAGTTCGTCTTTTGGAACTAATGAACCGATACGATTCCGACAACAAATATTACGTCGGTACGTGTTTCCCACCTTGACTTTGTGTTGCTTGTCGCTGCTCGGCGTCGAGCCCATTTTGAAATAGCGAACACACTGCTGTTGTTGATAACACCGCGATGCTGATAAACACCGCTCGTTGGCCATAAAGTTTACGATGTCCTTTGCTTTATCCTTAGCTGCAATAGTTGAATACCCAGCACCTGCTTTGGGCTTATAGATCAACAACAGCCACTACTACAGTTCCATGACCTATTCTTAAGTAGTCCAACGTGCTGTTCCCCTGGTGGCATAGTTATCTGCTTATTTCTTTAACGAGCTGTACCCGGAGACGATTATTTTGTCTACCTATGTATCGCTGTCGGCTTTATTGGGATCTGATTGAAAGATTTGTAATGATCATTCGCTTTCTTCTCGCGCAAGGTATTGGTGATGTAACCGGTAAGACATTAAAGTTTGTAGCGACAAAGAAAGCATGTACACGTCTTTTATTTTTTTGTGTGTTAGGACGAGTTTCTTGTGTATATTGGCGGTGCTGTTAAGCTTGCGCGCTGTTTTCACCGTTTTGGGCTCTAGATCTTATTTTGATAGACTGGGCTATGAGTCTCACGGGTTTTCTGCAAATCTGTTAATTGCAGACGTTTATTTCTAATATTTTACACGCGAACTTTTCCTGTTGAGTTCTCAAGTCAATACAGCTGTTGTCTATTGCAGCGTTCTTCAACTGGTATGCACGATGCACCAAAATATGCGTGGGGTGCACCGCTACGAAAGGGTTCAATCAAAACTGCACAAACATGTCAACTATAGTACCCTGTCCTGTAGCAATAAGTATATTAGTTTGTAAATCATCTGTAAGAATAAAGCGAAGCGTGATTAGTATTGCTTTAAAACACCTCTAAAAACAAGATTGGGAATCTGTATTTATGAAACTTCATTTCTGCATTGGCCCGATGACTATTGATTCCACACCAGGCTGACCTCCACATTTTGCAACAAAATTGTGCCCATGCTTACAGACAATGATTCATAAGTTATTGCGCTTTTCACCTCGGTTTACCTTTTCGCCTCGGTATTCTTATACCTCTTGATACCTAGAATATGGAGGTGTCCCTATGATATTATGGGAACATTCGATGCAATGTGTAAGCTGCGCTGTACAGGAATTTGGGAGAGCTGTTTTGACGTTTTATTGAGATTTCAGACGGTATGCACTCTTCCCATAACAAGGAGGTAGTAAACGCAACACTGAAATGAGTATTGACGAGAAAGCGCTTCCCGCTTTCTAGTGTGACCGCCGCAAAACTCAGTTTCATGTTTCACTATTTCAGCTGGCTGAAGTAACTCCGAATGGCTCGAGTAGAAAGCTTTTTAATCTCCAGATTTCGGTTGTGTTTTGTTTTTGGGGGTGTACTCATTGCCTTTGTAAGCTGCAACTGCTTTCGTTTTTCCAGTCAACTACAGCACATAACATAACCGTATGGTTGTGTGTTCGGCTGGGCCAACGCGACAATGCTTTTCTACTGCTTACGGTAGGTCATTAAAAAAAGAATCCTGAAGACCCACATGCGTACCAAGACCCGACACCAGTGTCTACATTAACACCGCGTGCTGTCAAGAGTTTCTCAACGATCAAATGCATGTTTGTGGTTTGCAAACAAAACGCTGTATTGCTGTGACCCAGATTACTTGCTTTACCTGTGCATACGTTGCGGTTAGCAGCGGATGACCTTTACCCGTATTTTCCGCCGTTTCTTTTGCAGTGCGATTAAAGCGACACTTTCAATTCCGCAACCACCTGTGCTTGGTCTTCGAACTGTTGTCCTACAACCTTTACGACCTGCTGCGAAACACTAACTTTCGCGGCGTTTCGTTGAATCTCACCCGGAAGTTCGCGCAACAGGTCGGTTGATGCGTGTGGTTTCGTCCGTGCGGTGATCTTTCATGAGCAGAATGTGTATTTGCCGTTTGTCAGCTGATCGCTGTTTGATATCAGTACGCGCTTTGTTGAACGTCATCATGCGTTGCGCAGTTAAAGGCGAGTTGGTTTCACTTCAACGCGGAGCTGGGGAAACGCGTGCCAAGTGACCTCTGCATGCGTCGTTTCGCTGCCAGTGCAGCGACCTTCTCAGAGCATTTACATATTGCGTAATTTTCCGCGTGCGCCTGCCAGTGTGGCTTCAGTCAAGGGGGGCGAGCCAGCAGCGTGCTGTGGCAAGCGCTCAACCCACACGCTGCTACCATTGTGCGCATGCGTTGCGTGTAGCGAGCGATCGAGTCACAAACCGCTTATTGACCTGCTTTCGATTTCGTTCTCGACAGCTGTGCACGGCGCTCCTGTTCCTTTCCACGCCGGAGATAAACATCATTCATTGTGACCTCAAGCCCGAGAATATTTTGCTGTGCAACCCGAAACGTAGCGCCATCAAAATCATCGACTTCGGAAGTTCCTGTCGACTCGGCGAGCGGGTAAGTGCCGGAACCGTACGCTGTTTTTCGCGCCTGCGAACCGTCGCACTCGCGCGACACGCATGCGGTTGCGTCGCACAATATCGATCCTTGAATAGATCACAACGCGAAAGCGTACGGGTTTTCGCTGAGTCAGCCACACCAAAATTGTCATTGTGCAAATCACATGGCCTGATGGCACGTGATGGAGGTCCACGTGCTGTGCAGAGGCAACAAAGAAATATAGAACTGACGTAGTGAATCCAATGACGATTCACTCTGTTAACAATTTAAAGTGCACGTGTGCTTAAACACAAAGCGCCTGACGCGAAAGCGCATTCCGTCTGTGTTTAGATTTACCAGTACATCCAGTCTCGTTTCTATCGGTCGCCCGAAGTTTTGTTGGGAATTCCGTATGACATGGCCATTGACATGTGGTCCCTCGGTTGCATTCTGGTCGAGATGCACACTGGCGAACCGATCTTCGCCGGGTCGAACGAGGTGAGAATTTTTTATTCCTTCTTTCCGAAGCTTGGCCAGAAGTCTTTTCGTTTGTTAAAAGTAGAAGTTATTTACAGGATTTAAACGACAAACGGTGTTCCGGTGATAATGATAAGACTTCGGAATACTGTCTGAAAATGACTAAATCCGCATCGTGCGTTAGCTTCTAAACTGCGAGCACTTTATTTACCCGCAACGGAATTCGTTCTCACTGTCGCTTAACCTACTGGTGTTTGCACGCCCCTTACAGCGTCATCCATTCCTGTTGATCTTTCCGGACGGTCTATTTGTTTGGTTTGAATAATTCATCGGATCGCTTGCGATTGATGCAGTGGTGGCGTCCCTGGCAGCCCCGCGTAGCGACGCGTTTTTTTTCGCAGGAGGACCAGATGAACAAAATCGTCGAAGTTCTCGGCATGCCGCCGCAGCACATGCTTGACGCTGCCTCCTCGCAAAAGGTGCGGAAGATGTTCGAGAGACTGCCGGACGGGACGTGGAGGATAAAGAAACAAGGAAAAAAGGTTTTTAAGCGCCGGCGAACGTTTGCGATGTAGTTTTTTTATGAAGCTTGCTGCTTTTCTTGGTGTGCTGCGTGCAAAAAGCAAGAGACATTTGATGCAACTTTTGCTGTCTCATTTCGAAGTGGAGCTAAGTTATTTATGTCGAAGACATACGTGCATTAGCACTAGCGTGAGAAGTGGTTCGCTTGGGTCTCGCTTTTATGAGAAGGACCATTAAAAATTTGTAAAGGGCAAATATCAGAAAATCAAAATGGGCGAGTCTCGATGCCCTTCGGTAGCTACTCACCCCGGCCCAGACCAACAGCACGACGTTGTTAAGATGTGGCAGGAAGTTCTTATTAAACGCACTTCGGTATTAAGATCCTCATGGTCGGAAAAAACTTGCGCACAAAGCAGAAGGGCGCGCGATGCAAATGACGAAAATGCAATCACTCTACGTAAGTGATTTCAAACTGTCTCGCCTCCCTTGTCCGTGACTCGCAATGATAAGTACACAGCACCTTCTTGTCAAGTAAACTGAAAGGTCCTCAGCTTACCCGCAAGACCCCGTAAAGCCTCTGGTTGTATAGTACGTGGATCTCGCGACACCCATGACGGAAGTCGGGCGCCACTTGGCTTTCAAAGCGTTGCACCGAGACTAACAACTAAATGATACGTTGTTTTGTAGCAAAGTTTTTTTTTTATGTTACCATGGTTTCTATTATCCAGTACAAAGAACCGGGTGCTCGAAAACTGCACGACATCCTCGGCGTCGAAAGCGGAGGTCCCGGCGGTCGACGCGCCAACGAAGCCGGGCACACCGAGCAAGACTACCTCAAATTTAAAGGTAAACAACCGAGACACCGGCCGCTCCGCGTGATTTACTTCCGCCAAGCGTAAGGCGCAGTTCGATTCCGAACGTGTCGCTGTAGTGATTGGCTGATCGCGGTGGCAGGCACCAAAGGACGACGTACTCCCTTCGTGGCAATTCCGGATTGTTTCTCATTCGTCGGGATTTAACGCGCGCTTCTTGCTACAACCGCCGTGCGAAAGCTCACTTATTGGGGACCGTGCTCAGAAATAATAGCACTGATGCGGCGTGCTGCATTGGCGAACTTCTCGTGTGTGCATCGTTCCCCTCGTGCTGGGCGTACAATAGCTGAATGCGCGGCGTGACTGTATCCTCTAGCCAGCGCAGGGGTACGCAACCTTTTCGCTTTTGCTGGCCGTATTATATTTATTTTTATGAATTAAGGCCGCCAGTGAGTTCATGGAGGTCGTAGCGTTGCTTGTGGGGAGGTCGTTTTTGTATGCAGAATGTTGCGGTTTAGTTTTTATTAATGCACGGCCGCAATAACATATATTTTTAATTACATGTGCACGACCACGTAAATTTCTATCGAATGCCGCATACGGCCGCAGGTTTTACAACCCTGCTCTAGCCATGGGCGATGGAATGGGGGCTTTCGCCCTGGAATTTGAAATTTTATATTTTCATATAAAAATTTTTAGCAAACAAAGATTGTTCTCTCAGTTCCGAGTAGGTGAAATGAAATATCACCACTGTTACCCACCCCCCGTCCTGGAAAAAATCCTTCCGCGCCCATGGCTCCTGCGTAGGGTCTTCTGAACGGGAGCGTTGTGGTGGAGCAGAAATCTTCAGCTTTATCTTCCTGTGCGCAGATTTGATTCTCCGGATGCTTGCCTACGACCCGAAGGAACGTCTCACGCCTTTCTATGCACTGCAACATAGCTTTTTCAAGAAGACCGCCGACGGTTCAACCAACACCAGCTCTAGTCCTGCCCAGGATCTGAGCAGCTCTTCCAGTAAGTTCGCAAGTGCTTCGATTGCATTTTGCTGGTTCAGTGGGTTCTCGCACTTAACACTGATTATGAGTTTGTAATAAAGTGAGGCGTCACTACCTTCAATGGTTTTAGACAGGCAGGAATCCGCGCAGCTACGATGTAGTTTTATGATCGAAGATACACGCACAACGCCGTTATTGTATTTCGAATTTGCATTTGATGCTCATTGGCTCCGTTGCCCTAGCAACCGGATGAAAATCAACTTGCAAAACGTCTTACAGCCAACCTGCGTTTCACCTTGCTTTTTTTGGGGGGGGGAGTTGGGAAGCATTGTTTTTTCTCCGTTATTGGAGGGATGGACATCGCTTTTTTGTTGCTGGATTACCCATTTTTTGGTTTACTGCGTTTCTTTCGGAGAACGCCAGCGCTTTCACATTGACGTGTTAGCTTCACTGTCAGTCTTTCTAGTGGCGCAAGTAAGAGAAGGGAAAGCAGCAATTAGTCTGGCGGAGTAGGCGTACGACATACCGGGGCCAGTTTTGTTGTCGTGCCAACCAATGGCGTAGCCAGCCCAAGGCCAAATATTTTGATTTCAAGCGAGCAACAGTATCTGGTTTGAGCCACCGCCCGTCTCTGGAACCACAAAACGACAAGATATGCTAGAAATTTGGTGGTCCATGACCCACCCTTGTTGTTGTCAACAACCGTTGCTTTTATCGCCACGCCACTACTGGCTTCTGTCCTTCCGCTTTGAGAACTAGCTTCAAGAACTTGCAATCGCTTTGTCCTACGCCAGCGTTCAACGTGTCGTGCGCTGGGGCGAATCGCGCGTCTTCGTTGTTGCAGCTACGTTTCTCCAGACGCGCGAGCGCGCGCTGTGAACGCCCAAGGGTATGTAGGGAGGGATTTGAAGGTCGCCGACGGCCTTGCACGTCACACAGTCGCGCTTCCCGCTCTCTCGCTCTTCTCCGCGACGGTCACGCATGGCTTGTTTTGCAGCGGGCAGCGGCTCGTCGTCTGGGAGAGCGCGCTCTGACCCCGGGACGCACCCCGCTTCGACATCGTTCAGCACGACGGCCGAGGTTTTCGCGCGCGAGGCGTCTGCGACTTACGCGTCTCCCGGTAAGTTTGGCGGAAAAATTAGATTGTACACTCTGACTGTAAGTTAGCGCATTGACGCACATGTGCTTGCGTTCGGTTATTCTTAAAATTTTCCATATACTACCAAACCCTTGTCTATCGAAAGAAATCCTTTAACAGCTTGGAATCAGACACTAAAACCTCAGAGCAGGGGTCGGCAAACTGCGGGCCGCATCCGGCCCACAGCCCCTTTACAACTTGTAGTAACATGTATAAGTACACGCCTAGTGATACTATATTTTATGCATCTGCCCTCCTTGCAATTTCTTGTATTGCATACTTATGAGGAACTACTTGAAACGAGAAACCGCACTTTGCTATAAGTGTACTGTATGTCGTATGAGGAGTAAATCTGATTGGAATTCCATAAATTCCCAAGTTTTTATCAACATCGTAAACAGCAAAAGGAACCGAATTATTGGTGGAAAATCAGTACGGCCTGCCATACCTTGCAGATTTTGTATTTGGCCCGCGACTAGGGAAACGTTGCCGAGCCCTGCCGTAGAGTATATATTTCGCCTACTACACTGATTTTTTTATAACGCCGTCCGCATCCCATTATAGCAACCCACTATAAACCAACGACCCCCAATCTAAAACTCGAATAAAGCAAATGTAATACAACTGCGTGCATAAAATACCTACTCGCGCGACCCCACACATGGTTCATGTACCCGCTGGGGACATGGGGTCCCGACCCCCGGTTGAAAATAGGCCTCATCAGCTCTTATTCAAATATAAATTGCTGAATTATTACACTCGATTCGGTCTTTTGCGTTTGAGCCTTCGCGAAGAGCAGCCTCAAGGGGTTGTCCACCGGCAGGGTGCGCCGTTTCGCCGATCGTTTTATCCGTTAACGAGCTTTCGCCTTGAATTGCAGCTTACGGCAGCGGCACGTACATCTCACCATCCGTCAGCAAAGTCAAGTCGCCGCCGGCCACGTCGGTCTCGCAGTACGTCCCCCATTCGTCCATGTTCCCCCCGCAATCTCCGCCGCACGTGCGGACCACGGACCTGACGCGAAACCCTTATTTATTGACGGGGGGCGCCACGAACGTTCAGTTCCCGTCGATGCCGCCGGACATGTACGGCTACGATTACGCCGCGTCGCTGCCCACCGCGTCCGGCGACATGCCGTCCCTACTCCTGGCGCACAACCCCCCCTTCATACCGCCAGGCGTGGTGCCGATGGATTACACCCAGCAGCCTCTGGTGCGGAACCAGGCCCCCGGCGCCCAACGGACGCAGCAGGACTC
>Ga0210059_1002413_pt1 | contig 29247 bp, 14 predicted proteins | sample Ectturendosymbi2_FD_188042 | JGI IMG/M metagenome (GOLD analysis project Ga0210059, IMG submission 188042) | Ecteinascidia turbinata endosymbiont from Florida, USA - Sample 2 (SPAdes) (version 2) | ecosystem: Host-associated > Tunicates > Ascidians > Unclassified | place: Key West, Florida...
ATTCTGGACACGTGGCCGAACCAATGTTGGTGGGATGTCTCGATTCGGAGAAGTGGTTCGACATTCACGGCTCTGCGAATTTCACAGCTGCGCACTTTGTCGCGAAGTGTCACATCGTGTGCTCTTCGCAAAAAAAAAAAACGTTTTGCTTTGCCAGCTTTTCAGCCGCTCACCGCCGAAAGATTAACACATGCTTGAAGCAATAATGGCCGCGCGTTCACATAGCAACCCTTTTTCAACTCCAGAAACACCAGCCCTGCGCTTACATGCCGGATATCTGGATTCGCTGCTTCCAGCGCTTGTAATTATAAGCAAGCATTTCCGCGTCATTTGTTCCGGGTCCAACAACCCGAAATAATCGCCTCATAAGGGTTCGTACTCGAAGTGCAAGTTGAGATATTTTGGGACACTGACCAGGTGTGCTGGTGTCGTGGAAACGAACTTGCTGCCAAGTTTAACGCTGAAACGCGCGGCACAAGACGCATGCGTGTCGGCGAAAACTGACACGCACGTCACTGCCGATCCGTTATTTTAGTCGTGTCGAAGTTGAGGACAACGTTGGGACTGGAAGAGAACCGATCCGGACCAGTGCAGCAGTTACCACCTTTTCCCGCTTGGCAAACCACCGAATTTATTTTTTTTTTACTTGCTGACATCCCAACCCTTCACCTTGTTTGCCTTCACCGTCCTGAAAATCTGACACGATGGAGGAAATTCTGATGTTAGATTCGGAATCAGCGAACTGAATTCATTCGAGTAGAGCAATTGCTGCTTTAACCGATGCCAAACTATTGTTGAGCCTCGAAGGCAACACTAGGTTATCTTATACAGGGTTCCTAGGCAAGTTCGAATATCAATTTCCAGACTTTTTCAAGACCTTTTCTAGACATAACTTTTCCGAATGACCTACCCAGGTCAAATACAGGCGCTATGATATTTAACACGATATAAGCAAAATTATATCAATCTTGAACAAAATATTATGAAAATGCATGTCAAAAGATAAAGTCTGGAAAAGTATTTTTTTTGCATACTAACAGACCAAAACAAACCTTTTTTCAGACTTTGCCAGGTTGATATATGACCAATTTTTTGAATACTGTCCCGCCGAAGGAACCCTGCTTATGATTTGCAGGCAACGAACAGCATGTCAGCGTTCTCACCTGCAGTAAACTCAGGCTTGCCATTCAGTCGCAAGTTGCGTGCTTCGAAGAACTTGTAAACGTTGTAGAAGAGCATGTCGTCATGCATGGCTGCGCTGAGGAACTTTCGTGCCGGCACGAGGTCCATCATCCCGACCGAACGTACGAAGCGGAGGGCGGCGACCACCTGCGCAGAAGGTGCAATCGACCGAAGTGAGAAAGACTTGGTGTCTCAAAGTTGGGTTTGACGATTTGAAGCCAGCAGTTGAAGACGTTATTAAACTTTGAATTTAACGCGATGCTTTGACTGCAGTGAGTGGCCGAATTGAAGACAAGAAAATGAAAATTTCACGCTGGTATCACTGCGCTGCGATTAACAAGCATTAGTGTCAGCACATAGTTACAAACGCTTGCAGGTTGGCTTTGTTTTGGTCGAACTAGGATACCAGTTTCACCAACAGTAACTTAAAATACCGGACGTTTCACAACGCGAGAAAATGTATTTCATTAAAAAGTCTATCCATGTGCGGCCAGTACACAGATAGCGAAAACTAAACTACTTTCGGCAAACTCACTTCTTTCTTCGAAAGTAGAATGTCAATTACTCGGTCATCGGCTGTTGCAAGACGCTGCAAAGAAACGACGTCTTGCTTAACATTATTATCGACACCTGAGCAACAACAAAGCGGTGCGCATCAAAAATGTGATCCTTGATCTTCACGGTTTCGCTTTTAATCTACAACATTTCTGCGAATAAAGTTTACGTGTCGCCATTAAACAAAGTTAAAAAATACGATCAACGAAAATGCCAGTAGAACCGAACAAAAATGATCTCTATTAGAGGGCGTTTGCCCCAAAGGGTCCTTTCTCCCAAGTATCGTCATCGCCCTCCTTGTCGATTTCGGCAGCGAGAAATTTATTGAACTGATATTTTGGGCCGAGCAGCTTGACAGACAGCTTCTGTGATAAGCTCTTAAACCTTTTTTCCTACGCCGGCTCTTCCAGCAAGTGCTTGGGATTCTAGGTTGAAGAAACTAATGCCTCGTGATGTGCGCTTGCATTTTTTAAATCTCCGAGGTGCACAAGGCAAAAGTGTGTAGTTCTTCCCCTGCATTCACTATTCATTGAAAAGGAACATGCGAGCCCGCACAGAACAAGGACTTGAAACGACGCGATCTTTGAGCAACGTACCGTGTACATGTCCAAGGCGAGCTGGAAGCAAGGCTCGTGTGCGCTCTCTAGCGACAAAAGCAACGCGGCGACCGGCTTCGAATCTTCGATGACGCGATGCAGCAGAAGCTGCTGCAGCTTGAAGTAAGACCCTCCATGAACCAGTGTGGACACAAGGCTCTCGTACAGCATGGGCTGAAAAACCGTTCGCTCGATCGAGCATGGTGTGATTTTCGCAAAATAAATCGCCCAGGCAAACAATGGCAGTTTACAAAACCTTTTTCATTAAAATTGTCGCAAAGATTGCATAAAAGGAAACAGGCATCTAAGTATCTAAGTAAAGCGCTTCAGAAACTTCATCGAAGTGGATGAAATCACTTCGGAAATGCACTCACATCTGGAAAATCCAAGTGAGATCAGACAATTTGGATTTTCAAAATTTATTCTTCGAGTTCAAATTCCTAGGAATCCCCAAACTACACTATTTTTAAAACGAATTACAGAGAAGAAAATCTTACGCATAACTTACAAAAACTGACAGAACCTAACAGATGTTGCCTGTGCAAACTTGGTCGCATTCATTAAAAGAGCGTCAGGAAGTAGAAACTGTACAGGAAAATGGGGAATTTAACCACAGCAATTCCATCTGAAAGTTTTCGTTGGGAAGGCACAAGCACGAAACATTATACCCGTGTGCAGGTCTGCTATCACACAAAATATGTGCTTGTTTACTGTAAGAACCCGCGTGCAACGCATATGGCTGCGTGGATTTTGATGCCACAGCTCATTTCGTACCTCCACGTTTATCTTGAAACTGCTTAACGACTTTATGTATTCAAGCAGGACGGCGATCTTGAAATTGAAATCGCCATCTTCGCTCTTTAAGAAAGGATCGAGTACTTGTGAAAATAAGTCGACGTGGTCAATGACGATCCACTCGCGGTGATGAGGCACAGGGGGGTTGTCAGATTGACTCATCGTTTTCTGCGAAGAGAAAAGGATCTTTTCTTGGTACTTCTTCAAGTGTTTCTAAAAAGACAAGAAACAATCAAAAAAGAGCACTGAGTTGCCGCAGCTGAGATTGCCATATATTTAAGAAAGCGTGATTTTTTACCAGCACAGCAGCGGCATGCAGCAGAACAATGTTCACTGCTTAAATGAAGAATATAAAACTCACTGCTTAAGGTTGCCTCTGAAACTAGCAAAACATATCTGAGTAAATTAAGAAGTAATTCAGCGTTTGGAGTTAAGTTAGGTGCATAAACGCGGTCATATATTTAAGCCTCTTGCCGCGAAATTCATAGAACGCCACCACTCTCGGTTGACAACTGTTTCATGGGTTTGCGTCACCCAACTCCTCCACCTTACCGCAACGTAGGCCTCCTCAGCGTCAATATAATCTCTGTAAACCTGGTTGAGCTTCGAGAACAGCGTAGATATTCGAACGAGTGGTATTCTGGAGCTGGGCGAGAGCGCTGGCGAGAAAAGTAACCCGGATGTCGTATTGCCGCTGAATATTCACAAAAATGGCAGCAAACGAAGTTGCTGTGTCAAAACTACATAAATTTAAATGAAAACTGCAATTGCCCCGGAACATCTCCCGACTAGATATTCGGGCAAAAGGGGTTGGAGCGCTCAACAACAGATACGTGAAAAGCTCGATTGCCGATCCGCAGTTTTGCAGGAGAGGGATAGTATAAACGAAATGGATTCCCAAATCGCTTTGAATTGGCAAAAAACTCTTGTCTATCTTCATTCACTGTTGCCCGTTTGAAAGTGAAGCCTTGTGCTTTGATACGCACGTTAATCAAACCGACCCAACACCACCACGATACAACCACATTTTTTGTGATTTTATATTTTCAAAACGCAAATGTCACGCCAAGTTCTCGTCGAGCTGCGACTAGAAATATCAATGATCTTGCACAATAATTAATCAAATGTAAAAAAAAAAATTTCGAAGTTTGGTCGCATTAACTGACGGTTTGTTTGCGAATAATAACAAAAGCGCTTCGTTGGTTTTGAAAAATAGTATTGTGTTAACAGTACCTCTCCTGAAACGTGTCAAACGGAAATCGGTAATGCTTCAAACTACACGAACAAAGTTTCCACACTCCACAACGCATCAACCTACCTTCTTGGCATATGTACAAGATTGAGAGCTTGCTCGATGACCTCAGCAGCAGGAAGTCAATCAACGCGCACTGAAAAACAAATACCCTGAAAGAATGGAAGTTGCGGGAAATCAAGACATTTCGCTTTATAGCTACAGATTTTTTTAAGGTATCGCACTGAAAGTTATTCCTCAACAGATGGAAAACAAAAACGTGAATGTATCGGTAAAGTCCATTGGGCTGTAACTTAACACCAGGCTGTGGAACCAGCACCCAAACTTCGGGCTCCGGCCTCCAGGCATGCAAATTGTTTTGGCTCCAGCTCTGGCGTCTAGAAGCTTATGAGTCCAGCTCCAACCATCCAAAAGTCCTTGGGCTCCGGCTCCACAGCCTTGCTTACAAGACGAACTTTAATCACGTTTCAACGTCGCATCAGGGACCGAGTTAGCTAGAAAACTTTGGGGGGACAAACTTTGTGTGATATTCATGTTATTGTGCATATAACAAACGTAATATTATTGTTTGCGTTTCAATGCTGGCTACAGTTGCATAGTACTGTGCTAGTACTTAACAATGATTGCTTGGTATTTTTTAAATACACAAAACTTAAATTTGTACAACTACATTATTTTTATCAGAAAATATGGGGGAGACAAACATATTGTGTCCCCCTTTGTCCAAAAGCTGGGGGACATATCCCCCCGCCCACTGAAACTCGGTCCCTGCATCGCAGTACGCTGCGTACTGCGAGTCTGCGAATGCACAACGTATCTAAAACATCAAAACGCACTAATGTGTTATAATCATGCACTTACATTCAGTCAAACAGCAATGAAATAAAAAAATTGGCTGCAGCTCCGGCATCTATAATTGCCTCCCGCTTCACTGCCTTATTACTACAACACTTTTCCTTTTACCAGCTTCGTGTGCATTTCATTCCACCATGATAACACATCACACACGACAGGTCACAAAACGCTGGCTTGCTTAAGGAAGAGCGCGGTAGAGGTAAGCCGGAGCTACATTGTCGCCAAGTAATTCCGCGTAAGCCATGTTGCACCATTTTGAACGTTCCAGCGCCAAACCTATAACATGTGTGGTTCAAAGGGTATCAACCAATTGTAGGTAAATGACATGCTTTCCACTTTAGGACGTTGGCCGCTCGCTGTTTCATACGCGCAACCAGGTTTTGAGGTTTAGAGTGGCAAAGCACATTTTTAGGAAGGGAAATATTTTTGTTTCTATTATTATGTTCAAAACAAATTTTTCTGGACTGCAAAGTTTGGGGAGACAAAAAATTTTGGGGAGAAATGCTCCGAATGCCTCCCCGCGACCACAGGCCTGCGCGCACCTCAGGCAGCATTTGACAGAAGCAATCGTCTTCAAGCTGGAAAACCTTACCAGACACACTCGAAAACTTTGGAGATTTTCGTTGTAGAGGTCAGTTTACTTCGAATGTAGCATGACCCCCAACACACAGCACAGTGACGTTTGAAGGGGCTCACCTGGTCTGCGAACATGTCCACAAGGTCTCGTAGCCTCAGGCCAAGATACCACATGACGCCCAGGGCAGCGTCGATTATGACGTTAGGCTGGAATACGATCCAAGACTTGGAGTCTGAGTTTAAAGGAGCAGTTAAGGCTTTTTCATTGTCAAAGTTTTAGAGTGAGTTTTGAGATCGCCAGGAATAAAAAACGAGTGAAGACAAAATCAAAGCCAGGACGCATCTGTGTTTTGCAATCGGATGGATTGGCGGTAAACTAAACACCATTGCGAAAGCATTGTTTCACGATTGCAACTCTTGGCAGTAACTTAGAGTTGCAGCATGAGGACGAAACGCCATTCCACGAAAAGGTTTAATGAGTCAAAGGATACACAGCTGGCATTCCACTTCATTCGAAGATCTCGAGTTCGAATCCGCAACTGAAAGGAAAAGCAGTGACACAATCACGTACTGTTAAGTGACAATACAGTAACCTACCATTTACGTACAGAAAATAAACCAAGGGAACGAAAACACTGTTTGCATTGTTTCAAAATAAACAAAATGATTTTACGGTTGGCCTCACATAGTTGAGTCTCAGATTAACCATCTTCATGATACAGAAAGAAATCAATTAATTACCTTGATTTTTTAAAAAGCAAGGTCTGATGGGAAGGGCGTTGACAATTGGATCGAGGTGGATAACATTGTCTTTCGACACGCCCGGCATTTTGACGTCGAACAGCACGGAAGTCTGCAAGAAAAGGATACGGGATAGAGAAGAAGGTATCTGAATGACAGCGTTTTAAGTGTTCGCGTTGATTTCAGTCACGTGACTAACGGCGTCACGCTTTTGCATTCACGAACAGGGGTATCACAGGATGGTAGCCGAAATTTAAACGAGTTTTAGATGGTAAACAACGAGAAGTAAAAACAACAGAATCTTCTGAATCTGCAATCCACCTTCGCGGGTAGTTTCGGCAAAATTCAAGATTGGCCATATGCATGCGGCCAAGTTTGGTGAAAAATCGACAATAAAATTTTGGCCACAACTTTGAAGATACAAGAAATGAAATGTTCTCAATAAAATGTCATTTCTCTGTCTACGTTAGCCATTACAATAATGCACATGCAGCTGAGAAAATATATGCAGTGTAAATTCACAGTATTTTTTGCCAGTGCTGCCGTACACGCAAAACAAACAATGAGCAAACAGAACCGCATGTCGCGATATACAGCACACCAAAAGGTGGGCGCACATCACGTAACTAATAGACAGTGCACTGGCCCGTGCAAGCGACAAATTTGGACAATTACCTTTCCTGGCTTTTGCTGACTCACCTTCGATACCTGATGATGTGCAACCACAAGGTTGTCAACTGCGTTGAACGCAAAACGACCGATCATGCTGAGACGCAAGACGAAGGCTTTCCTCACAGCTGTATCTCTGCGATAGTTCAACGAGGTCAGCACGGACCGGCAACAAATCCGAAAACCAGCACTTCGTTCAACTGTGCGGGTTTGAACTTCTTGGCATTCCAATGCAGCAAGCGTGTTTCAGAGGCACCACCAGCGTTATTTGCCTCCAGCAAGCATATCAAAAGGTAAGCTTTAACGTGATAATCAAAACACAAATCTGTTCGAGTTTTCAAGAAACTTTGTTCGTCTACTTAGTCATAGCCATAGACACAATGCACACAACATCACCTTATTACAGCAGGGACCGGCAACCTTTTGCTAACTGTGCGCCGACTTCCAGGTTTCAAATCAGTCAACGTGCCAACAACACGCGTACGTTTATACAAGCCAAGGTCAATATACCTTCTGTGTGAATCATAATCATAACAAAATCGACATGCAAAACATGGAGCTTCTGCGTGCCATTAGAAATTGATTGGCGTGCCAAATGTGGCACGCGTGCAGTAGGTTGCCGACCCCGGTATTACAGTACACGACACAGATAGAGGATTACCACTTGAGCTTAACTTGTCTGGTCAGCTAACACAGGGCGCAAAAAGACTTGTGCCTCTGGGAAAGCACTGCTTGATTAACGTTGCAAGAAGCAGAGCCAGTAAAAGAGTTTTACAATGTAAAGTACGCCGACGAAGCATTCGGAAGCATGCGGCCCGCCAGATTATTTGAAGACATTTTCACGGTTCAAACAAATCATGTGTAAACGTACTTTCGGCCTGAACAATAATTACAATGAAGTATGTTTGCACGCCTCAAGCTAATGGCAATACAAGAAAAATTCTTGTGTCTCCAAACGACGCATAGAAGTGTTGATTTTCACAAAAGTCGTGCCATTTCACACTTCATTAAGTTTTGCAGCAATTGATGATGCAACAATCAGCGTTAGAATTTTTCCACCATCAATTGCTGGCTCTTGCCTCCACTAGTAGTTACTGGCACTGCACGTCGTTCATTAGGCTACTGTTACAGCATGTGTTGAGTGACTGTCCGGTTTAGCGAACCAGCTATACCCTATTCAGTGAGACATGGCAATGTGGAAAATGAGAAGAAAGATTTAAAGTCAGAGGCCAATGCTTAATCGAGAATGGACAAGCAAATACTTTTTTACCATCTCAAATGCAAAAATGATGTATCTTGTTTGTCGGAAAGCGGTTTCGATTTCGAAAGGGTATAATAACTAAGGCGCCAATTTAAAGTGAATCGCCCGAGCTTTGCTTAATTAGGTGCGAATGAAAAGAACATAAAGGTAGAGAGTTTAATGAAGACTTTTACTCCGAACAAACCTTTTTTAAGCTGTCGGGTGACACAAACTTCACTGATACCAGAGTTAATTTCCAAGTATCAAGGCAAATTGGTGCAGCAAGAAAAATTTACACTGAAGCAAAGTTTGTTAAAAAACGGATGCTAAGTACAGTTGCACTGATTTGTCCTAGAGAAATTAGAAAGTTTCAAAGCGTCAGTCTTGCTCGTAGACCTGTGCAAGGAACAGTACAAGACATTGTGGCATATTAAACCAACCGACCATTTCAAACACAAAGGAATTCTTTCTTATTCCTCGGCTGTCGATGAACGTAGCCAGCCCCAAATTTTGGGGGCAACAGTATTTGGTTTCAGGGTTGCCAAATCTAAAAAACCTTACAAGCTTGAAAAATTGCAAATTTCCGCTAGAATTGGACCAATTATTTAGGCCGCTAGGCCAATTATTTTGAAGCTAGACAGGGTGAAAATCCGCTTGATCTAGCAGAAAACCCTCCAAATTAGCAACCCTGTTCGGTTTGGGACACCGCCTCTCGAAGCGCAAAACGAAACAATATGCTGAAATTTGGGGGTGGCATGGCCCCTTTGCCCATCACCCCTGGCTACACCTATGGATGTAGGTACAGATTGCACACAAGCAACACAAATCTTAGTGCTTGTACGGGACACTGATGAGGTCAAGAGCTTGCTGTTGTGCAGTCCATAAAGGGTCCGACAATTGGTAAGGAATTGTGCAGCGAAATAGCTGACTGCGTTAATACGAAACCATCAAAATGATTTCAAGATGTTAGTTGGAATAGGCAATGACCGTGTTCCTATGCATAGACAAAACGACATATCAGACACGTAAAGGTGTCTTTTCACTGCGCTGCGGTATCGCAGAAATAAGCACCTGTTGAGTAGGTAGAGGGCCAAAGTGCATTTATCTCGTGTGTTCGGCAGCGGGTGCTTCAGAACTCCGGCGTAGAGCGTGTTGTATCTGGAAACAACGTGATGCATTCCATTGAGCAGCGATACGGTAAGTTGTTTTCGTACAAGCAAGGTTAGCAAACTGCCGTGTGTGGCTTTTATCAGTACCTGCCGGTTTTCCTTTCTAACAAAGAAATCAAAGCTAACGCACTGCAGTTCGAACGAAGCATGAATCGCAAACACGTTTTATGAACGTAAATGAAATGCGCTTCGGATCAACTGAAATGTGGATAAATCAAGTACAAAAACGTCTATGTTACTGAAACGAGAAACCTGTACACTACGTTGGTCCACATTTATACGGTAAAAAGTAAATATCGTGTTATCTTTGCTGCCAACTCAAATCATTTTCCAATAGTTAAAAAACGCTTTTGGCACTAGTTTTCTCTAATGTTTTCCTTAGTGATTCAAACACAAGTGCCATTTTTCGTCCAAATTTTATGTATTGGTAGCAAATTTTTTTGTTAAGTTTGGTGACGGCAATTGGTGGCAGTCCGAAGCCTGAATTTTGCTTCTTGCCGAGGCAGCTGAAGTAAACGCTCTTGCCCAAAGGAGCGCTACAGCAATTCACTCAGTGGCCGTGGATTGAACACCCAACCTTCTGCTTGAGAGGCGGACACTTCACCACTGAGCTATTGCCGCCCAAATTAGGATTGGGCTTTGGCTTAAAGTATTGGTAGTTTTTACCGGAAATAATATACAACGCACCTATGCTACATATTAGGCCTATTACGACGCTTCTTATTTCTAAGTACAACAAAATGTTTTAAAAGTTTCCATACTTCATTTATTTGGTGTTGCACTCAATGAGTTTCAACAATAGCGCGCCCCGTTTGTATACGCAGCAACAATTCTCAGAAGCTTTTGGAACAGGTGCTTATTTTCTGAATATGTCACTACGCTGCCGCCCTGATGCAACGTTCCTTTTCCTTGCACCATTGTATCACCGAAAGGTTTTGTGATTAAAGCAAGTGGTACACCCGGGATCGATGTTTCAAGCCATAGGACCCCAAATATTTTCACAAATCCCAAACAGCCAGAACAGCTTCAAAGATTTAATTTGTTTCCGGTAATGCAAGTGTCGCACATTTAGTTCGTTTTCTTAGAAACAAAATGATTTGCAACATTAACTTTTCAGATAAACAAGCACTCTTCAAAGGTCCCGGAAGCCAGGAAGTACCGCTATCCGAAGTTCCAATAACGGACCGTCCCACTGCTCACCCATTTAATTTCAGTCATGACAGAACACCACGAATATCAGTGGACAACTGTCTGTTAACGCCAGCATAGCAAACGTTTGCACCCACATGCGGAGCAAAACGACGTCTCTTTGTTGAAGGACTTTTTTCGTCTCACGATCGACTTTCGGCAAATCCACTGCAAATTTCTGGAGCTTCCACATCTGACCGTTCTGCACAGAAAGTAGCTTCACTCGCATTTGCGATTAAGAAGGGTCAGTCGAGCGAAACAGTTGCTGTGTGGGGTTCAATCAAAATACCCAGCTACAGCCTATTCAATAACAGAAGATGAGAAAGAAACAAAGATGAGCGGAACAGAATTTACCAAAAACGACAATGTCTTTAGAGCCCCATGACAATGGGTCACGTTCACGACAAATCTTTCTTGGATATTATAAAATCTAGGATTAAAATTGTACGTACCTGATGGTTTTGCACAAAGGAAGTTCTGCCTCACTTAAAATTTTTAACTCTTTAGATTTTCCAACACCACTTACGTTGAAGTAGAAGGGGACGAGCACGTTGCCTGATTCAGACGTTGACACCAGCAACACACAAGACTCTGGCTACAAAAAGTAATCGAGCATCACACGCGACGCAATGATTTTTACCTCCACATACGCTGAATGAACTATTTTGTTGAGCAAGTCAAGCAACAAACGAACTTATTTAGTAACTAAACTTCAACGAATAACCACTGCTGGATAATAATATGCGCAACTACAAATACTCACTGAAACGATAAAAAATATTTGAAAATAGCAGGAGTGTAGACGCGGTGGAGGGGAAATTACCACCACCTCAATAACTTCCATAACTCGAACCATGGATTTTTTACTATTAATTAACAACAAAGCAGTCACGATCTTTAAAGAATTGTGACGATAACAACTTCTGCGATGAAACCGATCAACTATACGCCAGTTTAGCCAAGTAAATTTGAATAGGTAACTTAACACTGAATTCATGGTCCCCATTTGTCTTAGCTTTTTTTTACGACAGATTCACGTACGAAAAACTTACATAAAAAGTTCGCACATTGGGCAAATCAAACCTTGGGAAAGTCGTAGTATTCTAGCATAATTTTTTCACCTACAGCAGTTATTAAATTGTGCACTGTTTGCTGTATCGTGTGACCTAGCAGTTAGTTCTAATTCACATGCGTGGCAAATACGGCAAAACGAGATAGCTTCGAAACAAATCACCTCACTATTGATAGACAAATGAAACTTCCATATTTTCCCTGCAAACATTACTGCTACTTCACTGGTATTGCCAACTTGTTGCAACATAATTTTGAGCTTTTATCACAGCAGAAATGGGAATTCCAACATGCACGACGGCGTGTTGTTTAAAATAAAAAACGTACTTACCGAAAACACAGACCAATTTACGGTCAAAGTATGGCTTTTCAGACACTTCAAAAATCGTTTTTCCGTATTGGCCTGCAAATGAAAAAACACTCAAATTATAGGAAAATGACGAGAATAACACTCGAATTATCGCAAGAAAATCTCAAAACAGATGGAATTTCAAACTGATCAGCAACTTAATGCCGACCTACCAACAGCAATTTAAAAGAAATTTTACAAAGCTCAAGTTTTCATACGTTTCGTCAGTTCAAAATGACATATGTTAATCAGACAATGACTTCATTCTGCCAATTATTTCGTTACCGACGTCACACCAGGGCTGTGGAGCCAGGACTCAATTTTTAGGCTCAGGCGACATGCATCTAAATTTTTTTGGCTCCAGCTCCAACAACTAGAAGTTCTGGCTCCGGGTCCAGAATGATTTGGTTCATTGAAAACTGAAAACCATTGTATTATTTGTACAACTCGCTTTCCCCATAAACTGTCTGTGGAACTGGAACCCAAATTTAAGGCTGCGGCTGAACCATTTAAAAGTCTTTGGTTCTGGCCCCATCCATCCAAACTTGCTTGGGCTCCGGCTTCACAGCCCTGCTTCAAACATCCACACAGCTGATTGTACTGTTCTGGGGCAGAGCACGAAAATTAACGGCACTGACAACAAACGAAATGTTGAAGTCAGATCTGATCATTGAATAAAATATCTTGACCTGCCAGCACGTGTTTATCCATACTTGGTAGACTTACCCTGATGTAAGAAAAAGAACTTGACACTTCTTCCTTTCAAGAAGTGGCGAAGGAACACGGGGCAAACGCACAGACAAATATGTGTACCAGACTTTTTGTAAGTCAATTTTTGCTGCTCACGAAAGTACACAAACTTTCTTTACTTTTCTGTACCATTTACAGTAATAAAAACCTGTGCAAAACTACGTTATACAATTGAACGATCTATACGTTAGCGAAGCGTCGAGAACTCTTCATGCTTCACCTGATAAAACTCGACTCCACGTTGAGTCACAAATACGATTTCTGTTGTCGAAGTCCAGTGGAACATCAAAATCGTGTTGTCCCTTCCCTTTAAATGGACATGTAACACGACATCGCGCAAATCATTTTTGTACATGTTATGCTACAAACATTTCGCAAACAAGCTAAAAAGAAATTTCACGTAACATCAATAAAATTTAACCGCTGAAACGAAAACCAACGATGGATTGCTCAAAAAAACAAACGAAAACGAAACAACATGTGCGCAACGGAAGAGACATGCACATAGTAGATGGCCATGCATCAGTTTTATGGTTCAAATAACAACTTACTTTGCAAGTTTGGGAGTACTCTATGGGATCTGTGGCTCCATCGACAAAATTCAAAAATTCCTGAGCACACGTACTTAGCGTCACCGACAGTAGTAAAACGTTTAGAAGTATATGGTAGAAATCAGTACTAATCGAAACAATCTTAAGTTAACGAACAATTGTACAAAAAAAACGCTAAGAAGGGTAAAAAAGCTTTAACAATTACAACATAGAACGTCAAATTTTTGGAAACGATGCGAAAGCTTTAACCTCGAACGTTTGTCGAGGACGCTTGTGGAAACAAAACGATTCAAGTGTGGGACCAGCCTAAAGCTATTGTTCGCCTAAAAGTAAACAATTTTTCCATGAATACATTGTTTTACTTCAGCTTTGTTGGGGCCGCCAATGGCCTGTACCCAGTTCAAACGGGGATTGCGATTATCATACAGTTATTTATCCTAATGAGATAAAACGATTTGATCAAACTACCATCCAAGGCTCAAATCTACTGTTCGCATTTTGTTTCTAATAGAAAACCTCATGACACAAATGGTCAGGTTGTTTGTGGAAATCAACTGTCTATAACCATGGGTGATATCACGGTCGTCGTCAGTGGTGGTGGTGATGTCGAAGACCCCTTTTCAGAAAGTGATGACCTTTCTTAATTTTTAGCTGGCTGTGGCCGCAATGTTTTTGCTCCAACAATCAAAGAAACGCCATCGACTTGGCGGGATAAAAAAAAGAATTATTGTACCACTAATTTTTTCGGTAGGCTGTTGATGAGTTACTACCAATTTTCCGATGCAGTTCAGACAGGTGTCTACAAGGGCGTACGCAAAGGGGGAGTTGGGGTTAAACTCCCCCCCTGATCTTGATATTTTACGAAAACTTTATTACCTGCGCAAAGGAGATTAATTGTTTTCGCATACTTTTTGCTTGTTAATTTGTCGACTTAATGTAAATACCACGGAATGAATTTGCATGCAAATTTCAAGGAACATTGTAAATGGGCCAAAAAGTAATAATTAGGTTTTGGTGGGAATCTGGGTTATCGTCTGCATCCAGAAACAATCTCTGCATTTTTTGCAGACCTTTCGTCCACTACGAATGTTTAAGATTGTGTTCCGCGATAGTTCACTTTATCGGAAACAATTGTCTTTGTTTTGTCTGCTATGGCTGAGCACCATGAGCTCAAAAACAGCAGGTGTTAAAATAGAAGCGTTCAGGCATTTAATAATGTCTCAGCAGGGAAAAAGGAAAACTAAAAATTTGCTGGACTTCTACATAACAAAAATTTGAAAGTTTACTTGCGTACTTTATGCGCATTGTCAATTCTTGTGTAGTTTGGCAAGATTCGATCTAGCAAATCGGGGTGCGCGTCAACCAGTTCAGCCGCACACTTTCTGTGCTCCACTGCTCGTATTCGACAAGACAGTAGCGCAGCCTCATTTTGCAGTTGTAAATTGCTCTCACGCAATGATGAGTGTGTTCTACTCCCCTGTTTTAACGCGTACCCTGATATTTTTGCAGTTATGAACTGCTGTGTCGTAGCGTTGAGTGCATTTGCCTCCGATATCTATCCTGGAGCGCTGATAGTTTATATTCAGTTCAGTGACACATAAATTAAGGGGAATGCCTGTAGACGAACATGCATATTTTGTCAACAAACTTCGCCAAAACGTTGGTTTGGAAACATGAATATGACGTCAAATTGTGACGTCACAAGCAGCGCACACCACATAAAAATGATCACCATATACCACTGAATGAAAACCCCCCATGAAAATTTTCTGCGTACGCCACTGGGTGTCTATATAGATTTATACCAATATTGACCTTTTGTGGTCATTTTACTAGATCAGGGGTCTCCAAACTACGGCCCGCTGGCCAAAACCGATCCGCGAAGACATTTCACCGGGCCCGCGAAGTCATTTCGTCAATAATGATGTATTGACAAAAGATTTATTGATTTGGTACCATATGACATATCCCGAAACAATGACGATACGTAAGATGCCCGGCCCTCGTACTGCTGTTTAGTAGCTTATGTGGCCCTCTGACAAAGAAGTTTGGAGACCCCTGTAATACAGATCAGCGTGGTCCAACTACTCTTCACTTACGAGCCATTTTTTAAAAACGTGACTTTTTGCGGGCCACTTCCAGCAAAATGATGTATAAAACAACAGATTCACAATATTTAAAATTAAAAACAGGAAGATAAGTGAGAATGTCATTGAAATTATTACACAATAGCAAATAGCTATTTACTATAAATCTCTGTAAGTGGGATGCCTGTGGTCGAGGCTTCTCTGACACTATAATCGTTCCATTATCAATACCAGTGTTAGTAGTATTGATAAAGTAACGAGTATGGTGTCAGAGAAGTGTCAGCGGTAGCAAGTCGGAGACTATCTTCCAGTGTTTCGTGTGCCATTCAATTTCTGTTTTTAGATTGGACTTGCTTCATCGTAGAAGATGTACTCTCACACACATATTTATTCGCAAACATCGAGTGCATTTTGAGTGCGAAGCCTTGCAGTTTGCGAAATCTTTCTTTGCTGACTAATTTCCTGAAGCTCTCTGCAGTCTCTAAACCGTTACTATTGTACATTCTAATCAAAATTACCTATTGCAGGGATGGGCAAATAATTTGGCTCCAGGGCCACTTCGTAAAAGGCCGCGTTTAGCGGATAGATGGACTTATTTGGCGGTACTGAGTTCATTTCGCCAGATGTTCTCTTCAAGACAACGGCGGGGCACCGAAAAAACAGGTCATCCAGACAGGTGCCACAGCGGAGGGTTAGGGGAGGGCCGCACCTTTTAATTTAATCGTAAAATAAATAAATAAACAAAATGGTAGACAGAAAAGGTATTGTTCTTGTGAAAATTGACTTTATCCAGCGCAAGAAATACAGAAGGACAAATGTAACCTTACACGCTTTTCAACAAGTTGCGGATTTGAAGATTTTTCCTAAATGGCTTCCGCGGGCCTGTAGTTGGACCACATTGCACTAGATCAGGGGTGGGCAACCCCTGGCACGTGCGCCGAACTTGGCACGCGAGCACTTCTATCCGGCACGTGAGGAGGCCTCGGAAAAGAGATCCTCCTCCTTCAAAGTGTCCGTTTCTTCAATTTAGTTTGTTAACAATCCGTTAGTTAATTTAACCCATATGTGCTTTTGATGCCATATGGCTGCTACAAACAGAGCCGTATCAGCCGCACTCCGTACCTCCCAATTGGGGAGGGGGGCACGCTGCCACAGGGGCCCAAAATTCAAACCCCTCACTTGGCACGCGGAATAATTTTGTCATTGATTTAGCCGATTTCGGCACGCAAACCGAAAAAGGTTGCCCGCCCCTGTACTAGATCAACGTTGACACGTTGTGGTCATGGCTTATCTTTTTTCAGGTCGAGCAGACTCACACACGAACTTTTTCCTCTTCGATTATAATCAAAACAGTGAAAAAACATCTCCAGTCACACTTTTCCATAGAAAAATTTGCCACAAAAATTTTTGCAAAGGATTTGAGTACAAACACCAACTTGTGGGTAGGCCCAAGAAACAATGGAAGCACAGACTGATACCACAACGATGAAAATCAACGAGTTACTCCGGTTATCTTTCCATGATATGCAATTTACATCACTGACAGTGGGAATAGCACCAGGTTATTATCTTAAAAAGCTGCATCGCCTCTGTCGCAGAAAAATTTGTGAATTTTTACTAAGTGGCGTATGAGGTAAACTTACCACAGAATTCTCCGTCCGTTGAACAGCAAGGATAGTTTGATGTTCAGAAAATTTTATGGAAATCAAAGGACCTTTGTTAACGATACTGAAAGCGGTGAACGACTTCGGGGTTGGCCCCTTGACGGTAACTGCCGTTTCGATTTCATTGTTTACCGCGAAAACCTGAAAAAGTTACCGCGTGTGATAAAATTCAAACGCGCTACTGAAAAATTTAAGCCTCAACTGCTTATGAAACAGTGCTATTCAACCTGGTGTACGGTACAAACAACGCATACCGGATCATTCACTATAATATACGACTGCTAAATGGTGCACTAATGATGTAGGTGAAATTTGTTTCATTAGAATTGTTATGATGGGATGTCTGATGCTTTTATTGGTACTACTTTTCATGAAGTTTCATGACTTCCTGAAATTGCAAATCAATTGTTTTCACATGTAAAATCCCATTCACTCCTATAAAAGTAGTAAATATTCTAAATTAGACTTGGCATTAGCTTACACAAACACTAGAGGTATATATAGTTGCAAGCGGGCGCTACTTGTAGGCGAGTTTTCGGAATATTGGTGGCGAGCGAGTTCTTGTGTTTGTTGAATATTGATTCTCTGTCTCGTAAATGACATGTATTGTTAGCAGATAAACGTTGGCGAAGTAATACTTGCACACGAGATTTAAGTTTTTGAAAGCGAGTTGTTGCTATTTTTGGAGGTTAGTTGTTTGAGTACTCGCGCAGGAAATACTCTTTTAGGGTGCAACGTATTTGTACAAATATTTTGTAAGTAATGGCATTATTAAAAAGGCAAACAAAATGCTTGCCTCGTCCTATGAAAATAGAAGTCTTTCTGCTAACGCCAGCAGAAAAAGACCTGAGAAAAAAGAAACTATGGCTACGTAAATTAATCCATAGTTATTCTCGTTCAAATATTAAGCGTTGAATAATTATCCACTTGCCCAGGGTCTTTTCTGCTCAAACATTTATGGTGACGCAAGAATTACTCGATCAAAACTCTGCACCCATCTAATAACACAGCATTCAGAACAAACCTAAACAGTTATTTCAGTTACACCAAGCTGCCTACAAGAAACAGGAAAATTCGATTCATAAGCATTTGGTTTTCCAAACCCAGAACACGCGCTTGTTAATAGTAAAACATGTCACATCACATGATTTAAGTCAAACGACCAATCGAACATGCCCAGAACACGAACGTGTGGTGCTACCTTGTTTGGAAATCGCGCCTGACTTCATTCACAGCAGAAAAAAACGAAGTTAATAATGCCAAGCAAATTCTTCCTGACGCTACATTAGTGACAGTATACGGAGTTAATTTGTTATGGGTTTCAGAGCAGTCCGCGTTTATAGTAACAAATGCTGATTCAAGCTAGCCACCCTCTCTGATGAAAACATGCGTGAAACGTCGTGGGTATAACGCAACGCCACAGAACCTATTAATGAACTTGCGTTTCAAGCTAACAACGCGCAAGCGGTTGCCAAAGTTCGCGGTCTATGGTAGTTCAATAAAAAATTTGCAGTGAAATTGCTGTAAGAAGTTTCAGTTCATGTAATCGCCCTGCTTCAGCAAGAACAAGTATCCATCAGCTATACATACCTGCTTGTTTAAGTCATCAAAAAAGACATTTGTCACGGAGCTCACAGGATCGAAGAGAACATGATTTTTCTCCAACTCCAAGTAGTATCCGCTTGCTGAAATACTCATACTCCAGCGACAACTAATTACATCTGAATCTTCAGAAGATCATTTTAAAATAACAAGAAACATACATTTCAAATGCTGGAAGAAGCGTAAAACATTACACAAATATAGTGAAAAGCAATGGACATAAACGGGGGGGAAAATTGTTAGGGTTATAAGCAGACAAGATTTCACAATCACATCATATAGACAACGAAAAAGCATATAAAACCATATTTGAGCAATATTCACAGACAATACTGAACACAACAATTTTTAATGCTTGTTGTGGTGTAGTAGGCAATTCCGATATAATCGAAGCTCTGAATCCGCTTTTTCATATGTGTGCCACACGCGATTAGCAGAAACATTGTAAAGTAATGTCACGAATTTGTTTCGTCCGAGCGCAAGAATCCGTGCTTGAATATGCAAAAATTCTTGAGCAGTGCAGGTCGTTTGCGTTTCATGGTACAAAGAAAAAATGTCATTTAACACACTTAAACATTTAAACGCTACCAAGAGCTAAAATCATTTAACTGCGATGATAATTTCGTGGTGCGTTTTTTGTTACTTGACTTAGCACCTTCCTCATTCAATGTTTTCGTAGCAGCTTTGTTAATGTACTTCCCCACGCCTTTTTTATACACCTTTGGTTTTTCTGCAGCTTGTTTTGCTTTTCTCAATTCTTCTTCTTCTTTATATTTTGCCTCAACTTCTTCATTTCGCAAGCTTGCCAATTTTTCGTCTGCTTCCTCGAAAGGATCCACGAAAACAACAGCTCGTTCAAGCTTTATTTTCTGTTTCGGAGCATCAGTTTTTCTGTCAGTTTCAACAGCTTCTAATTTGCTCAAAGTTGCCAGGCCGCCCACGAGCTTCCCAAAAACAGTGTGTTTCCGATCCAAGTGCTTGCACGAACGGAATGTAATAAAAAACTGCGACTTGTTTGTGTCCTTTCCTGAGTTAGCCATGCTGAGAATTCCTCTTTCGGAATGACTCAGATTGAAACGAAATTCGTCCTCGAACGGCCCTCCCCAAAACGATTCGCCGCCGCTACCAGTACCTGTTGGGTCGCCGCCTTGAATCATGAAATTTCGAATCAATCGATGAAAAATCGTTCCATTGTAGTATCCATTTTTGCACAACTGCATGAAGTTCTCACAAGTCTTGGGAACAAGATCACAATGCAATTCAAGATTCAGATCTCCATGGTTTGTACATAAGCGGACGTAACCCTTTGTCTTGACAAATTCGTACCGGACTGCATCGTTTTCTCGAGCTTTTATTTCTTGCTCTACTTCTGGTGTTCTGGCAGTAGATGTGAAGGAAGCCGAGACTTTCCCCGTCGAGTAAACAGATGTATTAAACTTATCCAGTTTTGGTTGCTTCACAGCTGGTTTTTCTTTCAGTAGTTCATCACCTTTATAATCCTTGTAAAGTTCTTCTAGGGTTTGCGATGTTTCAGCATTGGTATTTTTCATGTAGTATCTGGGATCAGATCTTGCTTTTAAATCTTCATCGGGTAATTTCTGATTATGTTTCAAATGGTAGAATGTTTGCATGTTGAACTTGTCCAAATTGGATGGATCCTGAATTGTTATCAAATCTGCTCTTGTAAAAGGTTTGTCTGTCAGCAAATCTCTCCAGTTTTTGGGTTTGATGTTAAGCTGCTCCACAGCATCATAAGAGTACACATTTCCGGTTGTTGCAACGGCAACAATATGCGTATTTTCGTTGAAGACCTTGTACAGAACTGGACAGTGGTACTTTCCATCAGAATTTTTGTGGAACACAAGCTTCACCAGAGACTTTGCATCCATTTTCTTTCCTGTGATAGGATTTGTTCCATACTTCTTCAACCAAGGCACAACATTAAGCAAATCAAACACATGGCCTTCCACAGTGCACATAGGATTTTCCACAGGTTGCAAGGAAATGCTGCAGCAGAAAAATGGCAAGCGACGAAAATCAGCATTTTCAACATTTTTTTTGTGCCCGCCATAAAAGGCAGCCCATTCTTTACCAGTTATGTACATTTTGTCACTTTGATGCTGACGTTTGCCCATGGTAACTGATGGTGCATAAAATGAGCAAAGAAAGTGAAGTTAAAAATAACAGCAACAGATCAATTTCGCAGTAAATTTACCTCTCTGAAATAACAAAACGAAATGTTAACACAGAAGTGATGTTCCTTATGCAACAGAACAGCAAATAAATCTAAAAAAGAAAACAGTTGTGCACAAAATTTGTTTAAGCTGGTATTCTCATATTTCAACTGATTTGAAGCACTGTACAACTGTTCCCCAAAACACGTGAGAATAAAGTAAACAACTTTAATGCTATTAAATCGTATGTTAATAACAACATTTGTAGCTTAACATTACAGCCCCTAAGCAACCAAAAACCTATTAAATGGTTTCGTGTTTCATTCATTTCAGTGCAATAAACGAAGAGTTGGGTGAATTCTGCCAAACGCATTATGAAAAACAATAAAGCAAATGACATACTCTTCACAGAAATAATAACTTACAGTAAATAAATGGCTTTGAAGTAACTAAACATGTCACTTAAAATATAAAGAGTTTCTTTGAAAAAGGCACCAGATTTGGTTTGACATATGATAGACTGGGAAATTCATTGACATACATTGACTGACTTAACCAGAGGCTCTTGGGCATAGTTAACCAGTTCAAAGGGATTGATATGGAGCGCTTTGCAATTTACAAAGCATTGATGCCAAATATGAGCTGTTGTACTACATAGATACAACAAAAGCTTGTTTTGGAGGTACGACATTACATACTTTCAATTATCACTTCTAATATAAATCTATGGAACAAGAAACACAAGTGCAATCCTAGGAAGAAGAAACATAATTTTAAAAACAATGTCTTAGGAAAACAGACATCCAAACAGGTGGACAACTTTTGAATACAGAAATCACATTGATTTTGCTGAAACCTTTACACTTTCAGTATCAGGGGATTACCCAGGGAAAAACAGGCTAGATACTATGCAGTTTTTGAGAGTGTATTTTCATGAAACACCTTGTAATTGAAGCTTAAACCAGTGCTCCAATTCTTAAATCCATTAATACTCTTCATGGGTTTTACATGTAAATGCACAAAATTTCAAGGGAAAAAGATTACAGGTTACTGCTGATTAGGGATGTGCATTATGGAACATTTAGAAGTTCTGGAATATTCCAGAATCTTTATTTTGAATCAAGAATATTGAATCCTCTTCTAGAATAATTGTTAGGAGCGAAATGCTGATCAGCTGATCACACAGAGGTTTAGAACGTCGATCACTCCGATCAGCAATCACATGACTTGTTAATTAGCTTGTTACATCACTACGCAATGCTGTGAGCTTGTTGGGTGCTTGTCTTACTCAGGAGTGCAAAAAGTGCCACTGCAAAATTTATTGCGACTGCAAAACTTATTAAAATGATTTGCTTTGCCAACTTCACGATTTTAACGTTTAGTTAATGCAAATTTATTTCAAAACTAAGTATTCCAAAAACTCTTATTTTTGGATTTGAATACTGAAGGATTCAAATGCATAGAATTCCATATTCGATTATATGCACCCTACAGCTGATATCCAGTAGAAAACAAGTCTATATTTGTTCATTGTGCCATCTCTATTCCGTAAAAAACTATTGTGCACAGGAGCATATGCCAGTACCAAAAGTATTATGTTTGAGCAATAATTAACAGATTTGTGGATATTCTATGAGTTTACTGAAGAATACTTTGGGTTACACCAGTGCGTTTAGAAAATAACATACCCATGGGGAAAACATTATTGCTGCATCTGTTCAGGAAATATATTTTCTGTGGTCCAATCAGCTATAGTTTGCTAAAATCTTATTGAATATAATTGCATGTCACTTCTCTTTCCCATGAAGCTAAACAGTGAGCTGCTACTCTTCTTTTTCATGTAATACTTCTTCAATTTTGTTGTTTATCAAAAAACTATACAAAACATTATGGTACTATCAATATGTACAGAGCTTATAAATAGTAAACCTTGTGGTCTATGTAAATCAGTTCTGTTGGTTAACGATTGGCGAAATCATGGCAATGAAAGTTGGTAAAAAGCAACATCTTTACACATTCAAACCATCAAGCTTAGTGTAATAACAAAAGGACATGTAGAAGATATGCAATGCTTTAGCTAAGCGTAAGTTTTTCCAGTGCCCTAATGCATGCTAGGAATTGGTACTGTACCTAATAGCCCATAATTTTTACAATCAGTTAATGAAACTACTGAGGTTGGAATACTGTAATATGTTCTGATTGCTATGTGATATTGGCATAAAAACACTTTCCAACATAAGGAACAACCCATGTATGCCAAGCTGGGCTCATTTTTTAAATTCTATTAAAAGGATAATTACCTTTTACCTAAGCTTTAGCATATTTTTTTACTTAGCTTTATAAAATAAGCATATGGTACTTTGAAAACAATTTCAGGTTATTAATATAAAAGCTTGCAATTCAACATATTTTCTATCCCTTGGTGCTGAGAGTCAGCTCATGTAACTAAGCTTAGTTCATAGTTGAACTAAGCTTTAAATCATCTTGATCTTTGCACACTACTATGTCTAACATCAACAACAAATTACAAAATACCAATAAGGTTCACATTTACAATGGACTTTTTTATACTATAGTTTTCTGCTGCTAAATGGTTACTATCGCTATCATATTTTTTAAATTAAAATACTGAATACCGATTCCTTATTAAAAATGCTCGGTATGAAATATCAGCTTGCTTTTTTGAAAATGGAATTTTATCAAAGGGGTCAGTATCAATGTAACAAGAAGAAAAAACTTTGTTCAAAATTGATTGGCTTTGATACATTGAAAAGTTGCCATGAAGTGCTTTAAAGGATCTCAAAGCTGCCTGGCGTACACATTTCTGATGGAACTCCTTCAAACCAACAGAAACAGCCCTTGCTTTCTGACGCTCAAACATGCATTCACCGCTTAACGTAGCAGCTCTAATTTCACTGCACATCACATGTTCTGGCTTTGAATAAAAATCAATATCAGCTCGACAAAAATCATAGGCATGTACAAGTTCATGACTTAATAACTGATCCATTAAAATGTTTTTGTCCTTAGTTCTTGAAAGTTCCACAAACTTGTTCTCACACAAAACAATTTGGTTGTTTTCAGGATCAAATCCTCCAAATACTTGATCTTCAAGGTGACACTGTTCAATAACTATGTGTTTATTGGGGTCAATGGGACAACCAGCTTGGGCAAGAGCAGAAATCATAATGCTGACAAATGGTGAGAAATGTTTTGAAGTCATAACAGAGTCCAAGGCTTCTTTTGTCACCTTTGTAGCATTACTGATTTCTATATGAGAATATGGTTGACCATTGACATTACTTCTGGGTTCTTCACAGCATGATGAACACTTATCCATTGCTTTGCTAAGCACAGCAACATGTACAGTACTGCACACAACCACTTTTACTTAGTCTTTGCAACTGAAGCAAGATTCCCTTTGAAAACAGGTACGAAGTTTAAAATAAATGCATACGTATTAAGCTGCATGACATTACAAACAATGCTCGTGATTCTTCGAAACCACCATGCTCAGCTTAGTTCATGATGAGACTTTTCTGTGCAACAAAGAACATTCATGGAAGATTCAGCTTGTCACCCTGATGAAATGACCACCGACGGGCAACCTTATTTGTAGGGAAAAAGGGACGTAGGGAAATAGAGAAGTGTTTCCCCACAAAATTTTCTTCCCTAGGGTTTAGTGTTTGCACTAAATATAGGAAAATAGGGAAGGCTGGGTAAAGACTTTCCTTACGTTCAGGTTCAGCACTAAATGTAGGTAAATAGGGAAGGCGGGGGGAAGACTTTCCCTACGTTTATAATCAGCACTAAATTAGATCTTCTACAAAAGTTTCGCGCATATAAGAAGTGGATCCTGTTGTCGTCTAATTTTTGAGCAATTAATTCACGTCTGCAGTTGATAACCGTATACACTGGAGTCTTTCAACGCGTTTGAAAATGTTTGGATTTTTGATAATTCCGTAAGATATTTTGGCTATGTTCAGCCTATTCCGCAAAACCTTTGTAGCTACTTTAAACTTCCTTCATTTAAATTGTTTGATGAGACTTTGAGAAATTTAAGTGACTTCATTGAAATACAAGATGGAATTAAATTGTAAACACAATAAAAACCCAGTAGGCTATTACAAAACTTATTGACCACGCTCAGCTGCATGTAAAGACAGTTTAGCACTGCACGTAATTAAATTTGTACAAATCGCGGTCATCTTGAAAATAAAATAGCTTATCTGCGGAATTTGAAGCCTAATGGGAAAAAATTTAAATTTAATTTCATTTTAGTCACATGTGCTTTGCCAACAAGACAGATTGCAACACGTCGGGCCCCTCTTTTTCAGAGATACCGTGCCACCCCCCTTGAGAGTTTTGTACCATTGCTAGTTGAACTGCTTATATACCACTCTAGAGCCACATTTAAAGACGCTCTGAAGCAAGTCATGTGTTTTTAATAAAAAAACAAAAATTATGGAAAAATCTGCCACAGGAGACAGCTTTCAATTGTGTAGCTGCAAAACTTTACAAAATTTTGTTCCTTTCGTATATTTTATGCTTTTGAATTTAATTCATAAATTGAAATCTGAAGCAAATTTAGCTCTTTTATCCACGTAACCCAAATCTACTTTTCGCAATGCGATGTTTTGGGGTCATTTTCTGAGAGCTTGCCCCTAAATTTTAATATGCACCCCTGTGCAAGTTATCTCAGTATCGGTAAATAATGGCAGTGTCAATTCCCCCAGCCATTGCCAAATGAAAAGCACCTAGCTACTTACGTTAGATTTTGCTGCTGACTCTTCTCATTGCAGTTAAATGATTTCAAATAATTTACTGTAGGATAGGGTGGCAATTAACATCAGATGAAAGTTGAAACACTGAGCTTATGAACAACAAGTAGGAGTCTAATATCTTTAAAATATTGATTTTTTACGCGCCGGCAAGGTAAAGGAAAATCATTGATGAAAATGTTAAAGCTCCACATAGCTGTGATTGAACCGTCACAATACATGTCATCACAAACAAATGTCTACAATGAATGCTATTGTTCAACAAAGAACAGGTGTACAGTGCTTCACATCAGTTGAAATAGGAGAATACCAGCTCAAACAAATTTTGTTCACAACTGTTTTCTTTTTTAGATTTATTTGCTGTTCTGTTGCATAAGGAACATCACTTCTGTGTTAACATTTCGTTTTGTTATTTCAGTTACTATGGCGCAATGAAGAAGACTTTGAAACTGAATCGCTTCTTAGCCAACGTTTGAGCTTCAAGACATATAAAATTTATATCACCGCAATAGCTACGTGCCTGGTGGCAGCCGTATTCTGATTGCAGGTTACAGACCAGCGCAGGAATTCTTGATTGAGCGAAGTTCATGTGCACACCGATTCAGTAACTCAAACTAACGCAATTTTCAACAATCATGAGAATTTAGGATACATAGGAAATCTGTATACTGTGTCTACAGATAATCCAGTGATAATGCTCATTTTTCTCATTTGTTCCATGGTTTTATGCTGGGTAAACGTTTCCAACAGTAATGCAACCATGAAATTTGCACAACTACATTACTTTTTATCACAAAATGTTGGGTGGGACAAAATATATTATGTCCCACCATAAACTCGTCCCTGGATGCAACACTCACCACTGCTGTGGTTTTATTGCAAATGAGCAAATGCAGCATCTTTGTTTTTGCCGTAATTTCTCCGGTCCTGACTCACTGATTTCCCACTGCACCACCTGATGCCCGGATACTTGCAAGGAAAACTTTGTTTCAGCATCAATACTTAAAAACGCCCTTCTGAATGAACCACCCTCAGCATTTGAGACGGCCTTTTTCGTAAGAGCTGCCGTCACGGCTTTCATCATATGCCTAAACACCAAAAAGGAGCGAGTGATCAAAGCACATTGATCATTGGATTTGCGTGTTGCTTTATACTCCAGGATTAAAATGTTGAAAGCTCATACTCTTTTTCAAATCTGTCAATGTTTAATTCTCCTCCATTTTGCCATTGCTGTTTTGCCCAATCGGATATGTTAGAAAAAATACTTGCAAAGCTTGTAAGCCGGATTTTACGTAAATGTTTGACTTGCTTTTACCAACGTCGATTTTCTGTTATGCTACCAGAACATTTGCAAGATTGGAAATAATTTGCATATCTTGGATCTACGAGTAGGTTCACGTTACACGGAACAGTTTCACAATAAAAATCAGAATTGTTTAATTGTGTTCCCGATAAATTTGACGTTGTGTTGAAGAACTTGGCACAGTCTGCTCAGAACTGCAATACTGTATCACGCCAACGTATTCTCGAAGTTAGATCTCAATTGGTTGGCGTTCACAAACTGGAAATTGGTCATTGCTGCAATCTTTTTTTGCATTAATTGAATAACTTGAATGTGGTGGTAATATTATCAGGTGCTATTTTTTTCCGAGCGTCAAAGCCGTATCTTGTTCTATAACTTAAAAAAAACTTGCAATGTGTTATGCACACAGCCAAATATCCTGAAATCGAACCAAACTAAAAAATTGTCATATTGACATACATGTAAAAACAAAAAACTGGAGCTATGCATGCAGTGAAGTACTGACTGAATCCAGTGCAGCATTTATTCCAAGCATTCAACTCACTTTTACCCAGCTTTTCTAGCAGTCAGCAGTAGCCTATATTTCTAAGCCCGAACTGCTTTAAGATTGATGATGATGTTGGTTTTTCCGAACTAAAATGGAACCGATCGTTCAGGTCAAAAGCAACCTGAGCAAAATATTTCTCAATGCTGCTAGATTACCGCAAAAAAATCATCCGAATACAACACAAAACAATGAGAAGAGCAGTTACTACCAACGTGTGGGGACTGAAAAGCTCTTGCGAACTTTTTCCTTTCGCCACCACTCACGCCAAAGTAGCGAATAGCAGTAACAGTGAAGTGCGATAGCTCGCTACCGCATGCGTTATTTTTTTCCAAAAATAGCGGCGCTACCGCAATCGCTCCTGGAAAATTAGCTCGCTGCAGTAGCTCGCTAGTTTAGTAGCTCGGTACTGCCCACCTCTGGCTAGGTATGATCATCTCGAGTTATTTTTAGTCATTGTGAAAGCTAAGGTTAACAGCTTGGGGTTAGAGTTTCACAGACTTTGCTCAAACTGAGGCACTGACTTACTGTAGGCCTTGTACAAAACTTTCGCGCATATAAGAAGTGGTCCCGTTGTCATTTAATCCAAATTCATGTAAGTAGTTGATAAACGTAAACGCTAGAGTCTTTCAATGCGTTTGAAAAATGTTTGGATTTCTGATAATCCGTAAGATCTTTTGTTGATGTTCAACTTATTCTGTAAAACCTTTCTAGCGACTTTAATTACTTCGTTTAAATTGTTTCATGAGACTTTCCTAATTTAACTGTCTTCATTGAAATATAAAACGGAATTAAACTGTAAACACAATAGTAACCACGATATTACGAAACTTATTGACCACGCTCAGCTGCATGTAAAGATAGCTTAGCACTGCATGTATAATTAAATTTGTACAAATCACGGGCTTCTTGAAAAAACAATAACTTGTATGCGGAAAACCCTAACGAGAAAAAATTCAACTTTTGTTTCATATTAGCCATATGCGTTTTGCCAACAAGACAGATTGCAAGCTCAAGTATGGATATTAAGGAAGGATAACGAAGCAGTCGCCTCAGGCCCGTCTTTTTCAGAGATACCATGCCCCCTTCTTGTGAGCTTTGTACCATTGTTTAGGTGATAAAGTTATGTTCCACTCCAGAGCCAGACCTAAAGAAGCTCAGAAGCAAATATGTTTTTCAAATAAAAGCAAAATTATGGGAAAATGTGCCAATGGAGGCAGCTTTCAAGTGTCCAGCCAGCTGCAAAATTTTACAACAAATTTTCCTTTCGTTTGTATGTTATGTTCTTGAATTTACTTCATATCTCTGTTCTTCCAGTATTGTCAAAGTTGTTTGAAAAAGTTGTTTATCACAGAGTATACTCTTATTTGACAGAACACAATCTAATTGACAAAAGACAATACGGTTTTAGAGAAAATCACTCAACGGAGCTAGCCATTACAACTATTTATGATGAACTACTCAAAAACTTTGATAATAAATTAATAACATGTTCCTTATTTCTAGACCTATCAAAAGCATTTGACTGTTGTGACCATGCGATTTTACTTGAT
>Ga0210059_1002414_pt1 | contig 29244 bp, 22 predicted proteins | sample Ectturendosymbi2_FD_188042 | JGI IMG/M metagenome (GOLD analysis project Ga0210059, IMG submission 188042) | Ecteinascidia turbinata endosymbiont from Florida, USA - Sample 2 (SPAdes) (version 2) | ecosystem: Host-associated > Tunicates > Ascidians > Unclassified | place: Key West, Florida...
GGCCCTAGGCCAGGCAACATGAGCCAAAATGACCCTAAAACTACTTCACTTATGACGTCATTCTCAAAAAACCCGCACCCCCCAGGCAAAAATTTTTTTTTCGAGTGCAATCTACCAGACTGGCCGTTCCGTTTGAGCCGTTGAACAGCTCTCTAGCGCAATCGGCGGAGGAGCTAGGGCGTTGGTAAGGCAACCGAAAACTGCTGTTTTTTTTGCGAAAATCGCCAAAACCACCCAGACGCCAAGGTGTCTTTGATCAGGTGCATTTCAAACACCAACAGTTATAAGTTCTATCGCTTGATTCAAATGTAACAATAGGTACGATTCAGCAAACGCACGACGCAGCCAATGTGCTTTGAGTAATGTATATCGACACAATAGTCGGCATGCGGCTTGACCAACGGTCATGTTGAAATTCTTGGAGACTCGTTGGAAAACTCTGGCGTTATCAACACGGAGTCTGATTAGGTGAATCGAACCAAATTTCATGAATAATGAAGACAAATTTTTGACGAACATTTATGGAACTGATCATATACAGGCAATTGACTCTATGCGTACCACAGTTCGCTGGAGGCGCCCTTGGATCTTGAGGTCCTAGGCTTAAGCCTATATAGCCTATTGATAAATCCGGCCTGGTGACAAGACAACCCTTCGAATATTGCAAAGCTGCACAAAGTAACTACACAGCTGCGTTCCGGTCTATCTGCTGATGTGAATTCTAGTGAGCAACAATTTGTCAGTGTTCCTGTAAGCTTCCGTGAGTGCTGTGAAGTAAACTACTGTAGTCCAGTTGTTCACTTATTGTGGACCAGGAATTCGTAGTAGCTGTGTGGTTCCAGCTATGGTTTTATTAAACTAGGGCAGTCCAGGTGACTTCACTGTTTCATAAGGCATAGACAGTAGGGTTACCATACGTCAGGTTTTTCCCGGACATGTCCCGGATTTTAGTGGCCAAATATGCGTCAGGGAGAAATGTTAAAAAGTGCCTCAATGTCCGGGATTTTGGAATAATGCCTTTTATGAAATCTAACCACAATGTTTTCACAGTAAGAATTACTAAGTGCTAAAGATTAAACTTTGTAATTTTTTACTATTAAAAATGGCTAAGCGAAAATGTAAATTTACTGTCGAGATGACGGCAAGACATCCATGTTTCCGTAAAGGAAGAAATGAGTGGGAAGCAGAATGCTTAGTTTGTAAACCAGGAACATGCATCTCGGTTTCATACAAGGTATCGCGGATTTCAAATCACATATCATTTCTGATAAACATTGCAAAGCAGTTAGTGGAGCTTCCTGATCAAGTAAAGTGACAAATTATTTTGTCAGAACGGGATGTAAAATAGAAGATGATGTTAATTTTTGCTGTTTTCGTTTTGTACTGTATTTATCCTATTCACGCGGGAAAGCGACGGTGGCAATGTGCTTTGGATGCATCCGGAATTTATACCATAATAAAAGTGTTTGTCGCAAAAAGTGCTTACAGTGACTAACATAAATCTGTCAGGAATTGCGCATCATCAGATATGGTAACCCTAATAGACAGGCTGTGTGAACGGTAGTTCTGGATACCCGCTCCGTGAAAAAACTTAACAATTGATTTTGTTCTTCTAACAAAAATGGAAGCAGTTGAAAACTTATAAAGGCCAACAAGTCACGCCTCTAAACTGCTTATTTTAATAACATGAAATCAAATTCAACCAAGGAGACTTCTTTCACAAAAAACACCCGAATTTTTTTGATAACTCACCTCGATACACGTCTAGTACTTGCTTCACTTCAATGATTTGGTCTGTAAGAAAAATAATATTTTATGTGGTTTACTGATCCACTACATTCGATTGGAAATCGAGACTTTGATGGATGCAATTCGTATTCCACTCAATAACGGATACGTTTACCATGCTGCAACGGATGTGGTTTTTATGTCACAACAGGAAATTGCTCCTTTGCTTCGCATAATGGCAAATAATGTTCTTTTGATTGCTGTGAATTGAAACCAAGTACAGCACTAACAGCCATTACAAACATTTAAACGCAATGCACTTTTTGTCCATTAACAAGTATTGTACTTAATTTCGGCTGCATCATTGAATACGGCAGAGTCTACTTGGGGTCGTTCACCATCAGTGGCGATTGTAAGAGGGGGGTTTGGGGGGGACATAGCTCCCCTAGATTTTTGCTTGGCCCCCAGTTTTTTTCTTAATTTTCTGTTCAAGTTCTTTTGGTTGACATATACAGCAGATAACTTCCGGCCAGCAATATTTTAAACGATAATTTACAGTAGTAACCCTCTAGCCTGCAATCCATATTGTCCAAATGCATGATAAGCTGTGTTGCTGTTTATGACGGTCGGAAAACTAGGCTTGTTTATGACGATACACACCAGTAGTTGCTCAGACCCTGCGCGAAATTTAGTCAGACCGCGGTCGTGGCATTGAAACATTCATTTAGAAACTAAGACACAGTCGCAGAAATGGGAAGATTGATCTTTAGTGTATTTCAGTGTGAGATGGAACTGAGTTATATTACTTTCAGCAGATTATTTCTTGCCCCAGTAGCAAAAGATTTGTGAAAGCATTAAGAACTGGTTTTAGTTAATTGATACGAATTTATCCTGGCTTCAGTATTGCGTTCTGCTGCCTTGTGTATATGACTTCGAAACATCTTACGTAAGTGGTGTTAGATTCATACAGCGATTGTAGTTCGACACTGATGTCATTTTGATTTGTGGCGAACCGGCCATTTACTTCGGAAGCCGTAGAGCAATTTTTGCTTTTGGGAGTAAGAATGTTGGCAGCCATAGGGTTGCCAGGCACCTTTTGAGGAAAAAGCCAAACCACGTCTAAAAAAAGCCAAACCGTGGAAAAAGCCAAATTGTTAAACAACATGAAATTTAAGATACTTTATTAATTGTATGACATTTTAGAAAAATAAAGTTGTAGCATTCTTCATCTTCCACATTTTCCACTCGGACCTTTGGCATTATGGGTTGCCAGATATGCGACAACTTTATTCTTCTATGGGTTACCAGATACCGTTTGAGAAAATACACCAAGCACTGTCTAAAAACTCCTAATAACACTTTTCAGCAAGATATTTAAAAAGCGAAGACACCAGTCTGATAGCATGTGCAAACTGCCTCCACAAAAAGCCAAATATTGAGAAAAAAACAAAAAATTTTTTTGACGCCAACCGTCTATAAAAAAAGTCAAATTTCTGAAATTTGGCGTCAAAAAAGCAAATCTGGCAACCTTGAGGAGGCGAGGCGGCCTGCACTCTTTTTTTCATTTGCTGGCCTGTGAGTGACGATAACGATTCTAGCGCTCCTAAAGTAAAAATCCAGCCTTGCCAATACATTTGGTTTTGGATGGCGCGGTCGGTCGAAATTTGCATGCGCTGATAGACTGGGTCTCGTAAAACTCCGAACATTGCTACATCGATTCGGGACGGGGCGTTGGTTGGGTTCAATCCGCCTCTGCGAGCTTTGTACTTGGTTTACAGCGGATTGCTGTTGCTCTGCTGCGAAACTTTGAGATTGTACGTGTGAACATTTGTACTCGCAACGCTTATGTGTTTCTACCGTTCGAAAACATCATTTTAGTTTCTGTAATGTGTGGGTACATGCTAGCACGTGTTAGGCAGCAGTGTGTGAACCAAAGGGGTAAGTGCGGAATCAGCGTGGCGATCTGGAATTTCTGACCCGGCCATAGCCAGTAGCGAAAAATCGCTGCAGGTGGTTCGTGACTACGGTTTTAACTCTACTCACACATGTCCCGCAACCTCATAAAATTTTGTACGGATTTTCTATAATGATTCAGAAGCAATTATTTCGCGTATTTCAGCTCGTTGTCCCGGAGGTCAAACATTTCTATCAGAAAAACACTTGAAAGAATTCGCAAATCACATTCATTTACCAAAAAAACGATTTAAAACATGAAAGCAACTTTGGCAAAGAAATTGCTTCGGAAGGAGTCGAAGCTGATATTTTTATTTACAACTACTAAAGCTGCATTTGACTGTTACTAGTAGCTGTAGCTCTTACCGTCACCAGCGCTTCACGCGAGAAAAAAATTTAAAAAAATGAAATTAGTGAAAACATTTCCCAGAAATTCCATGGCCAGTGAAAGATTGAGTAACATTGATCTACTTTCAGGTGAAAGGTACGATCTGAAAAATAGATTTACTGTAGATGATTTTGTTGATGAATTTGACAGTCGACATGACAATCGAAGGATTATGTTACATTGAGGCGATGATGATATGAAATTCTAACGTTAACTGTGCAGATATCTGTCTGAGAATCATATCGATCGTTATCTATTTGTCTGAATCTTGTTAGAGCTAGTGGGTGTTTCGCTTATGGCAAGACGGTCATAAATCAACACAGGATTGAAAAATCAGCTTTTGAGGATCAGTCAGAGGAAAATTCAGTGTGAACATTAAAATGAACAACTTTGTTGGGAATATTCTGCGAAATAACTTTTATGCCTGCTGTTACGTTTTGCTATCAGGTACACGCCCCTAAAACCGATACACACATTCCTACTGCGGCGCTGCTATGCTACTTTAGGTGCAACTGGTGCCGAAATCTCTCTGAAGTTAACTGCATTGAATAGACCTCACCTGCAGATGGGCATTACACTCGCAACAGTAGTTGCGTAACATTGTTATGGTTACAGCACAATCACAAATTGTCCACAAACTTCTGCAAAATGGATTAGTTAGTAGTCATCAATCCATTAGCAAATGGCTTATTTTTGATGTGTTTTGTAGTAAGAATATTTTGACGAAACTAGTTGGCTACCAACAGCCTACTTGTCTCTGTGTCAAGATGGGATAGGTGGTTGAAAGTGAACCATTTCGCTATAATGTGAATTATATTCGCTTTCGTGGAGCAGTTTTCGTTCATGTGGGGTCGGCACAATTGTGTACGGGAAATGGTGTTTCGTTTTACATGTGCAGTGCTGTGGAAGCTTCATGGTTAGCACAGCATATTCGGCATAGCAGTGCACGTGTGTGATTGCATCTGCAGTGGCGCTTAGGTGTCTCTAGTGCAGCTATGTCAAACCCAAATGGCTTACTGAGCCAAAAATTATGTCACTATCTTAACTAGGGCCGCAGATTGAGTGACATATTAATGAGGGCCGCACATTGAATGGCTTACTTTAATCTTAGCAAACTAAATTAGCTTAGGCTAATGTACTGAAAGCCTTCGAATCCTAACTGAATTGGTAACAGATGTAACAAAGTGGTTCTGAAGGCTACCTCCATCAAAAATGTCAAATTCACGATTATCAAAATAAAAGGACAAGTTGTCAGTATATAGGATACTGTTACTACAGCAAAAACCTAAACTGGGCCGCACAAAACCTTCGAGTAGGCCACATGCGGCCTGTGGGCAGCGGGTTGGACATAGCTGCTCTAGTGAATAATAATGTTAGTTTATATTTAACGATATTCACTAGCCTATATTGGGTTTGACAGGGGAAATCATAGCAACTTAATCTTCGAAACAACAAAAAATCACCATCCAAGATATACATTTATGTTGGCCCCCTACTTTTTTCTTGGCCCCGCAGTGCCCACCCCCCACACTTTTTAAATTCTAGATTCGCCACTGTTCACCGTTAAATATTTTTGGTTGAGTTCTTCATTTCTCTAATTATTTCTAGAAGGTGTGAATTTTATTGTACCTTGAATTCACCTCACAATATGGTAACGGTCTATCGAACTTGCTATGTACGAGTATGTTATGTTCATGCAATAATGCAATGTTTGCCGTCACTGTGTGATCGAGACGTGATATTAGAGGCAAAGGAAAAAAGGCCAGAATCCAAAGCCACATGCTTACGCAAATTTTCATAACACTGTCAACATAGTTGCAAGTGTACCCAACTTTTCTCCTCCAGCAAAAGCTCACTTAACGCAACGCTATTGCAGAAGTTGTCCAAGGTACAATAATGCAACAGTCGCATTGACATACACTCGGGAGTGAGTAGCTCACTCACAATTTTCTCAGGGTTTTAGAAATACCGTGATATATGTCGATGCTCTAACGATACTTATCTTTATCCTCAGCCAAAATACAGAACCTGATGCCGTACTTGGTGGGCTTGTGTCTTTCGATAAACTCTTAAAGCTAAACGTCCCCTCCAATTCATCATCTCCTCATCAATGGAATTGTTTCACCCAAGTTATACATTGAGCACCAGCATTCAATAAACAATTTGTAAACCGGTCGGATTTTATGCAGGCTTGTCCTTGTGTTTTCCTGAAGTTAGCAGTTGTTGTTGAAATGCAGGTTGACCGAAATCTCCTAGAAAATATGCCTGGCCATACCAGATGGGAAAAATGCGTGGCTAGCGGTCCGTCCTGGCTCCAGTATGATGAAGGCCTTGCCGTTTTTTGAGCATAACCTATCATCAACCAAGGCCAAAAAAGTCTGAAGTTGGTGCTCATTCACGTCGGCCCATGTTTCTTTGGAAGTGGGTGGTATTCTTGGAGGATTTGATGGCATAGCTTGGGCAGCATAGCGGTTCGTCTCCAACCCAGCCTTTCCAAAGACGTTGGCGGAAAAAAAGCAAAAGGAACTAATCCAATGAAATTTCTATGTTGCTTACATGAGTAGCAGGAAAATAGGACCCTGTGTGCCCAAGAAAATATTTAATGCAGGCTGTCTGCACTTGTCCAGCCTGCAGATTGGCTGGTGCTGCTTAAAACATCGTCATCGGAAACGTCTGACAATTGTGCCTGAATATCTTGAGAGCGAAAACAATCTTCCGAATCGTCCAGCGCGATCAGGTCCGAATCGGGTTAAAGAAACGTATCGATGGTTTGCAAAACATCCAATCTAGAAGGTTCCTTCTACTACACATCTTTCATTGAAATAAACTTAACTTGCTCAAAAAGAACCTAAAAGGCAGTACAAAGTAGCTTCAGGCACAATATTTTTTAATTTGCACAAGCAACCACTTCGAAAGTATTTTATAAAAAAAATTAGTTGCATTGCAACGTGCCTGCAATCTCCAAAACATTTCTGAAACAGTCAGCTGAGTTGCCAGAAGTTCCTGATACTAGCGCAGCTACAAGCAACGCGTCTTGGGGCGATCAGGAAAAGAAAGATACCAACAAAGTAATGAGAGCCTCACTATACGATCATCACTCTCTAAAAAGTTATATTTCTGTGTTGGTATACTTATGAATATTGCAAATATGGAAAAATTGCGAGTTGCACTCAAATAGAATTGAAAAGCGAGACGGATAAAAGCCTAGGCTGAAACGTCGCCCTGTCCAGATCCACACTGCTTCTTAATATGTTTTTTGAAAAAAAAACTTCTTGTTCCTATAAAAATTATTCGCGAAATGTTCACTTGTTCCATTGTCCTTCATGACCTTGCTTTCCACATAAACTTTAACAGGTAAAAGCAAATGGGTTGCCTCTTCGAACGATTTGCTTTTATATGTGTGCGATTACCTTGGCATAAAGCAATCAATCAAAAGCACAGCAAACACAAGAAACCAGCTTATCTGAAAACCCCGGTGACCACGTGTTTCAGAAGCATTGATTTACACCACTTTGTCAATAGAAGGAACAAGGTGCAAGAAGCCACCACGGAGTAAATGCTACCAACTGATTTTGACAAATGGCTCATCAGGATCAACAAAGAGGTTACTCCACGCAGTGCTCGCACGAGAAAACTCATTCATTGGAATCCAAATAGACCTTGGTGAAAAGACACCCACAAACGAGCAATTGCAAACAAACTGCATGGTTCATCAAAAAGGTGTAAATATCGTTATTTTGAGCTCTCTTTTGTCACATCCAACTCAGGAAAGTCTTTCACAACTATTGCAGCGAATAGAAATATGACATAAGTGTGTTCGAAGTCTAATAACGCATAGATAAAAATTGTTTTGTTCATAGATTAGCAAAAAGTTGTCTAATATGAGTTTCAACTTGAAGGAAGCAGCGGATAGCTTCCATTTCAGCCATGCTTTGGCGTGTCAGTGCTGAAAAAATTTAGGTGAAAACTACTTTCTCGCGTTGCGAGTAAAGTTCAATGCAACCCACAACGTTTTTATATTTGTAATCTGCATGAGCATGCCAACACAGAGGTACAATTGTTTTATACAATGACAAGCGTGAAGTTGTTAAATACGAGCTTGAAGTAAAGACATCGCTCCCATTTTAGCCCTGGTTTCGCGTATCTGTGAGGCACAAAGTTACATGAAGATTGTTGTCTCACGTTTCAATTCGATTTGAATGTTACCAGCAATTTTTTAACTTGTAATCTGCACAATTGTACCAACACAAAGATAAGATTTTTTATTGAGTTACATGCGGAAAGCTTTTGCAAGAAGTACGCGATCGCTACAATTTCCTCCTTGGTTTTACGTATCGGTGCGACAAAGAGCTGGGTGAGCATTACTGTCCCGTGTTTCAATTCTATTTTTAATGCAACCCGAAATTTGTTTATATTGCAATCTGCACAAGTGTAAAATCACAAAGTTATAAGTCTTTTCATTGAGTGACACGCGGAACGTTTCCTATACACTATCTTTCGACAAATAATTTATCATTAATATGTTTTGTACTAGTGTGATGCAGCAGTGCCCGTGGATTTCTTTTTCAAAATGTCACTCTCCGTAGCGCAACAAAACGCATAAACCCAGGCTTCGGTCTGCTGATATTGATGCAAATTCGTCCATCAATCAGAAGTACTGCTTGAACAAAAGTCTTTCGTCACAAATTTATGCCATAAAAGGAAAATGTCAATAAACTATGACTTAAGTGCTGAAGCTGACAATGATATGCGAAATTCTACAAAAACCTATAGTTGTTGTTTTTTAACAGTTTTCAACATTTCTGTCTTCAAAGTAGAGAGGGATATTACACAAGAGCCCTCTGGTTTTGTCTATGATATTAACGAATTAAAAAATCTTTGTTTTGTGGTCATACTAACAATGAAGGTGGCAGACATTTTCCACGACACAAAAGTAACCTACAGTGCTTTCATTGTAGAGAACATAAGATTTTGTTTTTAGCATCGATGCGTTGAATATGTATTAGGCAAGGATTACCTAAACTAGAAAATAAACGGTAGATTAAGGAAAAGCGTGACTTAGCTTTTGTGTTCTGCTCAATATGCTATGCTTTCTATTGACAACCTTTCATCAAGATGAAAATAGTTTCCAACCCCTAAGAAAAATCTTTGCATTCATAATTGGAAGGGAATAGCTGCTTTGCTTGATTTTGCTGACAAACAAGTTGTTTTTCTGCGCATTCCAGGGTTAGCGATTGCTGCTTGTTTACGTTTGTTGAAAAACGCCAACCGCACGTGCTTGATCTTCGAGAATGTAGTTGGATCGAAAAGAAGCACTCAGCTTCAACATTAAACAACGTTTGTTATCTGAAGTGAAATAGTTCATATTTTTACATTGCTCGTAGTGTCATTTTATACACTTTGCATATTCAGACTTGGAACTAATACGTATGAAGCCCTTGTTTTTGTGAAAACGGTTTTGACCATTTTTGAATCTATGATTTTTGTATTATCGCTCCAAAGTTTAACTAAAAGAAGGCTAGTTGTAATGTTGTTTTTCACGTTTTCGTGTCATTGCATTTAAACTTTTGCAGAATGTAGTTTCACTGGCGTCAATTTGGTTTACCTTCAGTTTTTTTACTTGATATTACTGGTTTTGATTATTATTGATATCATGCTGAATATTCTTTATTAGCACGAATTATATTTGTGATTAATTAAGCAGTTAATTGAATCAGTTGTCTCTCCCGATCTTCCAGCTTTAGGCTTGTGGTAAATTATGTAAATTGGGGAACTTTCCTACGGTTCGCTTTGCTAGAAACCTGTTTAGTATTTTTTGCCATCTATTGAAATAAACTTTTCCAACGAAAAAACAAAGACGTGGAAAAGGAATTAACTCGCCAAAACGTTACAGGCAAATATTTAGCAAACGTATTAAAGATAGCAGATACATTTCTTTGTTTACCTCTCAACTCTTGTACAATTGTGTCACTGGAGATCGTTGTCCTCCCTGGAGGGCCCATAGGACCTGGAGGGCCACGAGGACCTGGAGAACCAACAGGGCCAGGTGGACCAGAAGGACCGGTGCTGCCAGCAGGGCCCTGCAAAGTGGTTAGTGTGAGTATTTCAATCTGTTTATAAACTTGTCCAAGTAATTTGGCAACTCACACTGTGTGAAACAAATATAGAATTTGATAAACAGTTTAGTACCAAAACCTTCTTCAAAGGAATCTTGTTTGAAAATAAACTTGATGATCCAATTTGTACCGCGAAATTTATAAGTTTTAATAAACCTACACAAATGCTCAATCGGAAGCGTTGATTTGCTCATAATCACAATTATTACTTGCCTCACTGGCATTATCTCCCGATAAAATTCCGAAAAATATATTTTTAGAAAAGAAAGAGTTTACCAAACCCAGTAGTGGTCTAAAATAGTAACTCGATCCGAGCTTGAGGTGAAGCTGTTGCTTTCGAATTGTGGGAATGCCGTTCCGACGCGTTTCCACTCCGCTACACCCCTGATTTAGGTTAAGGCCGAACTCTAACACCGAATATCGCTCAGATGCCCTCACGCGCAAAAAGCTCCTTTAGTGCTCGCAATTCACTCAGCCAAGCTGTAACCTACTGCCCAATGGCCTGAAAACTTCAAGACTAATTACTCCCCTCAAACGAAGATATACTGTAGCAGAGTTCGATAAATGCAAACAATCAGACGAAGCGTAGAGTGCGCAAATATCATGGCTAATGTCACCAACAGTAATAACCAGTGGCGTAACTAGAGGTTTGAGCCAGGGGGGCAAAGCTTAGCTGAAGGGGGCCCACTGGTCACGGTAGGGGGCCCACTAGCCAAAACGCAGAAAAAAGTTAAGAAATGATAGTGAATCTCTGGATATCGTGGATGTCTATACTTGCTAAAAAAACGAAAACACCCCTAAAAACGCAAAAAACAACCTGAAGAATACTAAATATCAAAATGTCAATTAGAGTGGGCCCAGTTTTTACATTCAGCTTGCCAGAGGGGCGGATCGCCCCCTTGGCCCCTGTCAGTTACGCCACTTGTAATAACACAACTATGCTACCGTGCTATGCACGAGATAATTGTTATTTATTCATTTATGCTGCTCCAGGCGCTACGCTTAGGAATTGAAATGAAAAATCTAAATCTTCAAGTGACGTTACCAGTGCAAAAGGTGGGGAAACGCGTTTCCACACCAAAAAAGGTGTGGGAACGCCGTTCCCTCCCCGTTGCACCCGTACAAAACTCTAGTCTTTTTAGGAAGAATGGCTGATTCATCGACATTTCCTTAAATTCAATTAGTTAATTCGATGCCAAGTAGGAAACTAAGCAAGCAATGCAAATTCACATATCGTGCTGATTGTGAATTTGATTGTAGACATATCGTGCTGATTGTGACTGATAGTAGACATATCGACTGATTGTAGACATATCGTGCTGATTGTAGTACTGGTAATTGTTAAAAATTTTGCATCCTTCGCTTGCAGTGCTCTGTGAACGGTCTCTTGCTGCTGGTCTTGGCTTGTTTTCGTAGATTACGATCTTATGTAGGTTTTGTTTTAGCACTTTCTGCATAGCTGTTGGTCCTGCTTTTACTTTTAGCGAATTTGACAGGGTTGGCGGTCTTGGTTTTGCCTTGACGTCTTTTGCATCATACTGTTATTTCTTGCGTCACAGAGTCTTTTGATTTTGAATTGCTAGCATTGCCAAGTCTTGCTTTATTTTTTGACTGAAGATGGATTAAGAATAATCCCAAACGTCTCAAAATATAACACGTATAGTTTTTGAAGGCTTTTTTGTGTTGATAATACAAATTCAATAAAGTTTTTTACAGTCAACCCTCCATTTGCTTCTAGCTATCAAAACAATTAGACACTCTGTCAAATCATATTGACATTCCGAAACTTGCAGCCGGTCCGAGAAAAATGTCCATCTCCTTAGGGGGTTGCAGAATCGATTTGCCAAAGCAAGTATAAATGTATGAATCCATCCCAATACTTTCCAATGAATTTTCTAACGCTGCTTTACCACGTTCAGTTTAGGGTCCTTTGGAGCACTGTGGCATCAACAATAAAGACACACTAGAATGTCATTCAAAATGTTCAAAGTGCGGATTTTGATTGCCGTAGAGCAGTGATTGCCAAACTGTGGTACGCGTACCATTAGTGGTACGCGAAGGCCTTCAAGGTGGTACGCGAGACCCTTCTCTTCTTCTACACAAAAAAAAACATTTTGTTTTTACTTACCGGGTTCTGTTAATAAATTCCTGCATTTTTGCGTGCTTTCCTTATTTGTTTCGAAAAATGACGTTTATTATTTCTCGCAGCCATTTTGTTCATGCTGCATTTGTGTCAAGTCTGGTTTACCAAACTTTTCATCGAATAATATTGGGCAGAATGAATTTTCCTGGAACAAGGTGTTTTCAAGGTGGTACGTGGTGAAAAAACAGGACCCACAAATGGTACGCGATCAGAAAAAGTTTGGGAACCACTGCCGTAGAGTGATTAACATCAGCTCCCTTATTCAATTAGAATCAGATCATTTTTCCATCCCTCGCTATTGAAAGAATTAGGTTTGCACAAAGAAAGTCCAAACACCAAGTATTTGTTATCGCTTACGTCGTTTCTCATTCCTGTGTTTTTATTTAGTTCTTAGCAATGTCGGCGCCAAGATCTTTTCAGCCATAAACGCGTTCGGTGCCAAGCTACTTGGGCAGTTTTGGCCTTTCTTTCGCCATCTGATAAAACAAGATGTAGCGCAATTTAAACAAACAAATTGCAGTCATTGCTTTTTTATTGAACATGCACATTTCCGTCGTTGTGTGTGGTTTTTGTCGGTGCCAAGGTGTTTGGGATTTGGACGTGTTTTGCACCACCTTATAAATCATACAGAAATTCAATTTGAAACCAATGATTTGTTTTGCTGAATACACCATTTCTTTTTGTTTTGAGTAGGTTTGGGCTCGTTTGGGTAGTTTTGACGTTTTCTGTAAGATCGGCCTCACTTAAAAAAATTGAAAAAGTTGCAAAACAGATCAAAGACCACATACGTGGTTGTACTTCTAACAGGAGATGTCTACGCTTGGCGCCACTTGGTTGAGCGTTATCTACTTTAGTTGATATCACGTTGCGTCGCGCTTGAGGTGAATCGAATCACAAATACGATTCAACCATTGAAACTTACAATATTGTGAAAAACTGCAAAAACGCTTCTGTTTGAGATATCCGCGGCTCTTCCAACCGACATTTGATGCTTAACAACATGTATCATCAAAATGACGAACAATCGGTTGAAACCTGCACACCGTTTATTATAGCTCAAGATGTACCATGCACAGCACCTACGATGAAATGGTTTACTATGAGCAACATAACCCAAACTTTAATAAGTTTGTCACAGATACATGTCAGAGTCTTGTCAACTTTGTTTTTAACTTACTCTTTTCCCAGGAGCACCTCGATCGCCAACAATTCCATTCATTCTTATTTGCCTCCATTCCTTCTGAATCCCACCGGTTCCGTCACACACAGTTGCGACGTAACATTCCGAATTGGCGACATTTTGACCCAAAATCAATTGCAGTCCAACACTCAAACAGAACAGAACAATCAACAAGAAACTTTTGCAGTAAGACATTGTCATGAATTACTAGATAAGATTTATTTTGATGTTAATTCTGTCTGCACACGATAAATAATAGTATCAGGTGATACAACATCCACAACGCTCAAAACCACACAAAAAGTGTTTATGTTTGTTAATCTCCTTATGTTTCAAGTTACAAAAAATTTCGAGAGTAAGCGCATGAATATTTTTGATCTGGAGAATGTAATACTTTCACAAAATAACAATGCGGTTCTAGAAAAATCTTTTTGTTCTTTTTAGGAATAATAAACTAGGGTCTTCTTTAAGGTGTCTAGGGACCCGATTCGAATCCCTAGAATTGAAAATCGGGTCCCTAGAATCAGAGAAAATCGGGTCCCCAGAATAAGAGAAATTGGGTCCCTACAGGTCCATACTGTACCTAACATTTTCCTTAGAAAAAACTGAATAAACAAAATTGCTCTCAAAGTACGCCGCTTTCTTTTAAACTATATTTTTTCTTTTTGTCGAGAACATTATCAAGACAAACATTTATCCACTGTGACTTTAAACAGGGTATTTATTTTGCCTGTTAAGCAGGCCTTAGATAACGAAAAGTCTCTATCTGGTCATAGGTTCTGATCGTATCGTTGCAGGGAATAAACTGGATTTTTGGACCAAAACAATCGTTTTATATGAGGTTTTCTGCATTTGCAGTATCTTTTTCAAATCTGCGTTCTTTTCACAAACTAAGAGAAAAACCTGAGACAGAAGTTTTCCGCCTGGCTGACAAATGTTCATCAAAGCAGAAATGACCTGGGAAAGTTGTTAGAAATCTTCGAAACAGCATTGCAAGCCAAAGGGTATCTTCATTGAAAACTAATTTCGAAATCAAAATCGACCGTTCGCAATTTTCCTCACTGATCAGAATAGCTTTTCAGCTTAATACAGATTGGGTGTTGTGCAACTGAAGTTCAGCGGTGTTCGATATGTGCAAGATTGCACGGTCATCAGTGTAATCGAGGTGCACAATAGTTGCTTTCTAGCATTTCCACATGAAATGTACACTTAAACCCTATCAATTCTTTTGTGATGACAGCTATAAAGAAGGTTGCTAACTGATCTACTCGCACCATTCCGCATGGTATCACCATGATCTGGTACAGTTTGACTTTGACAGAAATCACTATGATCTAGTGCAGTTAGGTAATACCTAAGGTGAGCGGATATTGATTTTTCAACTCCTGATCCATATCCGAAAAAATTTTTGCATATCCATATCCAATCCTTATCCGAGAATTTGTTAAATTTAGTATCCGATATCCATCCGTATCCGAATGTGACACTGGCTAAATACACAACAAACAGACAGTGGTTATAACTCTGCCAATGGACCTTCAATTTTGAAAACTTATTCATCCGTCGCCTGTAACATGACACTAATCCATTACAAGTGTGCAATAGACTGCACTTACGCTTGGTTAAAACGTACTAAATCTAACCCTTTAAACCTAAAGCCTAAACCTAAGCCCTAAACCTAAACCTAACCTCGAAACCTAACACTTAAACCTAAACTGCAAATCTGACCACAAAAGTTTGGAAATTTTTGAAAAAATAAATAAAAATGGTACCGTGAAAAGTGCAACCACTAGGCTACTTCTAAAATGAAAGGTGCCCGATCGTGGCCAGAGTCAACGCGAAAACCATTTACACAGTAAGACACGTCTACCTGACTACCATGACAGTGCTGCTAATGTTGCAAACTCAGCGTTTTATTCTAACCGTGTCACCGCCAGCAGACCTATAGCCACTTCCAAACAAAAACACCCTGTCATTTTGTGACCCAATCCATAAATATAACATCACAGGTTGTGCACTTTCGATCGAAAAAACAAAAAATTGGTGTGTATTTTGCTGCCAATGGTATAGTTCTGCTGTGGTTATTTTTCCATTTGAACTGTAGTGTAGTCTATCCGGCTTTGTCTATTTATAACACTGAGTTCGTGGCGCTAGCAACAGATACGATGAACCTGGTCAAGTGAGAATTCTTGATGTGCGAGTGGTCGTTTGGGCTCTCAGCATTGTTGTTTAGGCTGGGCTGATAGATACGACTCTTTTCATGGGTAAACTTTTGATTTAAGCTACAGTACTTTTTTAATAAGTTTTGAAAATCAGACACAGGTTTGCCATTTGGGTTAGGGTTTTATGGCAAAGACGATCCGCTAATAATCCAAGGATATAGTCCTTGTAGTTGTCATGTGACCAATTCAACCAATCTGGTTCAGCTAATTGCAAAAAAGCTCCAGAATTCAATTAATTGGTAAAATAAAGAAAATAGATTTTGTAACTCTGAGAGGAGATCACAACATGAAATAAATATAATAAAAGTATGTAGCTTACAAAAACTGTAAACTCAAACTGTCTTTTAGCAAAGGTTGTCTGTATAAAACTTTAGGTGGAATTTTAAAATTCTAACCAAAAAGATGTGGCTTTAGCCTAAACGCTGAAATCGACCGATTGATCGCAGAGTGTCACTTGGTTGATCGCGTCTGATTTTGCATTAGATTGACAAGACACCTAAAAAGAACATTTTTCAAACAATATTCCAGAAGGTAGCCTACATAAAAACTATCCATCAGTTGGTTGGTCATGTATATTCTTTGGTGCCTATTGCAGTAGCTGAGCATAGGCTAGCTCGGCAGATTATTGCGCCGCAATCATGACTTAGGCATAATAGACACTTTGCCTTCTGTCTGTGCATCTAAGGCTATGGTACACTGCATTTGCACATGCGATACTCAACTTTGGCATGTGATATTGTATTACCGACCGGTCGATCGCGAGTTATCAATAAATTTTCTAATTGATGCCCGTCGAAGACAAGTTGGCCACCCATGAAACAAACTATATTAGCTTACACAACACACACATATGCCATTCAGCACAACAAACAAAGCAGCATACAAGCAATATAAGAGCAGCGCACTACTTCCACTTGGCCGGAAAAAATTAACGATGAAGTAACACGAATTACCATTGATTGTGATAAGTTCAGCACATGCTGACAAAATAAAAAACATAGTAAAAAAACACTGCCACGATTATTTGTGACATTTTGAATCACTCTGAGGAAAATTTCGTAATAGAAATCAAACCAATGTCCTGATCCTGTCCTGATCTTATTTTTTTCAAAAATGAATATCCAAATCCAATCCTGATCCAAAAAACTCGCAAGTATTCTGCAGGATATCCAATCCTGATCCTGTCCATGGTCACCTCTATTAGGTATACCTCACACTGATCTAGCCTAGTGTGGCTGTGTTGTTCGCTTTAACTGGCTTCAATGCAACCGTACTTTGCAAAAAAACGAATGAACTGGCTTCAAAGTGTGCGCTGCTCACTGCTAACTACGAAGAAAACATGGCGGCTATGCGCGCTGTTCAATTCGGAAACGTGACCTACTGATCTTGTTGAAAAAATGCTCTCCGTGCGGTTTCAAAGCACTTCCGCCAATTTTTTGTCACATGTAATGTAGAAAATGTGCGAAACATTGTTTAGTGAGGAATCTTCAGCCTCAATCCGGGGTGTTTCTCCATTCAAAAAAATATCAGGTATTCATGGCTTCCCAGCAGTGTTTAATTTCATGCTTTGTTTTCTTTTTGTGACTGTTATTACCTGAGTTAAAGATGCAGTTTAAGTGCAACAGCATTTCCCAATAGTCCTTTGTATGGCAGCAGAGGTCGGGGCAAATGTTGGTCGCTTGGCTGTAAAAATGGCAGGCAGATGCATCAGTGCGCTTACATGCGACTTTTATTTTGAAAAAGCGGCATATTCAGCAATTTAACCGTTTGTGTAAACCTCACTTAAAGCTAGATAATATTCAAATTTCCAAGCAAGTGGACATAACGCTATGGTTTTATCGTAAGAAAAGTTCCATCTACGTCACGTTTCCATACTTTCAAAAGATGTTGAAATTCTCTCATGACTTCCTGATCAATATTTTCCTCGAACCAGGTTTGCAACTACTCAGAACTGAGACTCTGTGGCATATTTAAGACTTAAGTGCCATAAACATTTAAGGCCCATTGCTTTATTGAGAGGTTTCCCTAGGCTTTGTGAAAACATACTTTCTTGTAAACAACTCACTTTAAATGATTGCAGCTGCTGCACCTTTACGGAAGTTCTGTAAATTGCACTGACTTTTTCAAATGAAAGACAACCATGTAAAAATGAAAAGCAACTCCGTGTTAAATTTCCAAGATCGTCTTTCTTTCTTTACCTTTTTTGGGCAAAAGCTGACACAAAAATAAATTTTAAGAGATTACATACTTTCCAACGTAAAATCGGGCCTCCATTGTGAATGTCGACAAGGGACTATAGAGATTTTTTTAATGTTTGTGTGTTTGGATGCAGAACGCTGTCCTTGTTGAATAATCCTGCGATCAATGCGCCGTGATGTTTTTTGCGTTTGGTATTTGCGCCTATTGGCATTTCTTGCGTGTTTCGAGTTTGGAGCAGCCGAAGTTACACCGTGAAGAGAAGGTCGCGCTGTTTGCACAACTTTTGCGGAAACAGGGAGTGTTAATGGAATGCGTTGTTGCGGGCACATTTTTGCAGGAGAGGTCTTGCATTTTGTCTACTCCATGATCAGCCGTGCATCAATCGCTACATCTGGAAGGAGATATTTTGTGTTGCGCTGTCAGTTTTCTTTCCTTAACGGTCAGATTGCACAATATATCGAGCCCTCTGCTCCGTAACCCACCAGACACGCAACGTAATGCAAACTAAGATGACTGTTGCCTCGCTAGTCACTTCACTGTCTTTGTTCAATGCGACAGACTGTTTAGATGCCCTCTCTCACCAAGGTCTTTGGGTAAAGTTTACCAGTGCTTCCGTTTGTTGGAAAAAGCTTTGTTACGTTTATATTTAGAAGTCAAAGATATTTGAAATGTCGCAATTCCTTAACCTCCATTGGATATGTATACGCTTGGTTCCCTGATTGCTTTGTTTAACAACAAAATTCAAAACAAGTCTCACCGAATGGTGTGTCGATTCTGGCGGCAAATGTTCATCTAATTTAAAGGTTTTGACGAATTAAATACTTTTAAAGGTATAGGTACACCACCATTAGATGGCTTTATAAAAGTATCGAACTATTAAAATCAGCAGATGCTCGATTGGGAACTACAAAAACCAAAGCGTAAAATGGACAGATCCACAAAGCCACAAATAATTCACAAACATATAAGTGGTGTTTAAATTTCTGGATCTGCAGTTTTTACAAAACAAAAGCTGTACGAAAGCTCGCTGATGCATTCGACTGATCTCCCAACAAATTGACCAACATCGATACATACTGAAACATTCGCCTTGACCATCCGTTTCAACATAAAAGAGCATTGGTAAACCCTGTGACACTTAAACAAAATCTTTATCCTCAGATAGTAGTAGTCACAAATAAGGAAAATATAGCATGAAATAAACAAAATAAACACCACTTGGAATAATGGCAATCCAAATGGTTCCTTTGAACATACAGGAATCCGAGTTGGTGCTAAAGATTCTTCACTAAACAGTGCTTCAATATTTTTAACATTGCTGCAATTTCATGAAAAACTGACGGAGGTGCTTTGAAAACCACACGCAGAACACTTCCTACAAGATCACCAATTTCTACAAGATTAGCGCATCCCACAAGATCAGCACTGTCTACAAAATCATACATTGTACAAGATCAGCATATCCCACAAGATCATCGTTGTCTGCAAAACCAGTACTTTCTACAAGATCAGCACATCCGACAAGATCAGTACTTCCTGAAATATCAGTACATCTCACATGATCATGACTCATCACAAGATCAGCGCATTCCTAAAATCAACTATCAGTGGTGTGGTGGAAACTAACAAAAATCCAATTAGTCGTCATGATTGCCAGGGAGTAGTTCACAGTGCTCCAAGCACTGATTCCGCGGTCAAAATACGCTTGCAGAAAAAGAGATCTTTTTACAAACTTAAAAAACCACCGATGTTATTTTACGAACTGCTACCCAAACTAGTGCCTTAGCTAGAGAAACACAGGAGAACAACTGAGTTCGATAGAACTCAGATCGTCATATTTGGAAGCCATTTTGCGAATGACATTGTCACCAGAGAATTTTTTGTCAACACTAAACATAATGTTCTTAATTGAAGTTTTTAGACCTTTTTTCTTTGAAAATCACCACTAGATTCCGTAAAAAGGTATTGAGTGTCTGTAACTTCCACCTTTTCTTTTCTGTGTTATTCGCCAATGACAAAGAATATTTCTGAACTAAAATACAAACGAATTCCGATTTTCATATTTTTGTGTGAAATATTTGATATGAAATGTCTTCAGAAAATTAACCAAACTCTTATTTTGGAAACGCGGTGCAATTCAGTTAAGAAACAAAAAAAATGATGTTTTTCTCAAAAAGTTTTTTGAGATTGCAGTTAATCACAGATTTGTATTTTAAGTTTCAGAAACGTCGGCACCCCAAATCACGCTGCAGTGTTTTAAAACGGTTAACGTTTTGCCATTTTCTTGCAATGAAAAGTAAACTGGCTAAACAAATTCATGTGCAAGCAGCTACATCTATATTGTGTATAAAATTATTGCTAGTATTTTAGCAAATTTTCCCACACAGGTGTTTCAGTTTTCATTGAAAATTGTTGTTTTTTCTCTTTCCCTGGTTGCGGTGACTTTCATGATCTGTTTTGTTTCTTATTGCTGTACTGTACTCTGTTGTGAGGTCTAATCACATATTACGAAAAAGTTGTACAACGTAGCAGCTAATTAACAGGCTACACATGCAGGATTGGTGCGTGATTGTTTATAAACTTGTGCCATTGTTTCGGCCAGGGCCGGTTTTAAGCCGATTTGACCGATTTCGTCTAATTGGGCCCCGCGCTACGCCTACTAAACAACACAAATTTACACTTTCTTCGAAGCTGCTTGTGCATAGTGCCGACGAGGGGCCCAATGTTTTAAGGTGTTTTCGGAGACCCTAATGATTCTCAATTTTTTCGACGGTCTCTCAAAATACAGCATAGAATCGCTTTACTACCACCATCAAAATACACGAAATCCTTGCTTTAGAGTCACCTCGGTATTGAGCTGAAACAGTTGCGGTCTCTCAAAATGTTTTTGCAGTCAGCAAGGTCAAACTTTAGGAATAACCCTGGCGGGCCCCATAGTATTTTGTAAGTGTAGTATCCCCTGTCAACGAAAATCAAAATCTAAGTGAATTGTGCGGTTTCACCCTCATCACATTCTTTAGTAAAGATGGTTGTTGCAGATCCTCAGTAGTGTGTAGCCAATTTTTTTCATAGCATCTCGTTAAGGCAGCGAGGGCTTAAGTTTTGAAGCTATTTCTGTTTCATTGAAAAAGCGTTTCGTTTCATCAGGCCAGTTTTCAATAGTTGTTGCAAAATACGGTTCGATAGTTACTGATATTACAATAATTACTGCTGCTTGTATTCTGAAGGAACCGTTTAGTTCGTAATTGCAAATACGTGTTGCTTCATCAGTCTTTTATTAACGTTGTTCATGTTCCCTCTCGCAGAGATTTGATGAGGCAACCGAGATTGACGAAGACTATTGAAATAAACCTAGTTTCAATTATGAATGACTATTTCAGCTGGTGTCCAAAAACTAACGGTTCCTTAAAAAGTAACATTAAATTACTAACAGTAGCAACAGAAGTGACGATTTGGTTCAAGTGAAGTAAGCCTCATGATGTTGTTGTGGTGAAAATTGCATCATGAAATAGTACCGAAGCAAGGATTATGACAGGGGTGTCCTAACTACGGTCCGCGGGCCGCATCCTGCCCGCCGATCAATTTAATCCAGTCCGCCAAACGCCTTGCACACTGTGGTGAATGTATGATTGCTTTGTCCTTGTCACGTAGTGGCGCTTGCAATCCTTAATTGTGCTCTTGTGTTCGCCCTGCGGCTGTTGTGTTGTGCTTGCGATTTCGTAATGCAATACTGCAAAGTGTTCTTTTAGCGCAGTTTGCCCGCCCTGGGAAGCATTCGATCAGTTACGCTGTTGTGTTTGTTTCAGAGTTTCATTGCTCGCTTATTCAGCTCCATGATTGAGCGGTGTCTTTAGTGAATTAAAGCCTGGTTTTCCGCTGATAGTGTTTAGTTGGATTCGCAGGCGAGTTCACGACAATGGTGTAGTTGAATTGTCGAAGAAATAGAGCCCGTCGAGATAAACGGTTTGCAGCGAGAGCCGAAGTCGGCTTATTCGGTCCGCACATGGCCACTAAAGGCTGGTTGTCCGTCACTAAAATAAACTTTCTTCCATCCATATAAATATTGGAAGAATTTCTTCAAGGCGTAGATGATGGCCAACGCTTTTGTATCTGGCTGTAATTGCGCTGACTTGGCGTGAGCGTCTTGGAAATGTTGGCTATTGGTCGTTCACTTCCGTCAGAATAGTGGTGAAACAAGGTAGTGCCAATCCTGACCGCTGATGCATTGCAGGCAACTCCTAATGGAAGGGATGGATCAAAATGATCGAGCACATCGGCTGTAGATAAGAGCTCCTTCAGCCGCCGACGAAATGCTGCTTCCTCTTCTGACCCCCATGCCCGCCGATGACCTTTCCTGGTAAGACGGTATAGCGGTTCGGCCACTGAAGCAAACGTGGGTGGCAAAAGCTTGGCATGGAATTGCATGGAGCTGAGGAACAAACGAAGTGTGGACAAGTTATGTGGCGCTGGCATCTCGTTGAGGGCGTTGACTTTTGGACCTCGGTAAATTCCTTCGCTGGACAGCACGTGCTCCAAGTAAACCACTTGTGGCTGGGCGAAGATACATTTCTCAAGTCAGCATCGCAGTCCTTTGTCACGAAGCCTTTCTAGTAGGCGGCGAAAACAATGGCAGGCACCCATCTAGGGTCGCGATCACGTCGTGTTCCAAAATAAAGGGCATAGCATGGATCGCCGACCTCGTACGTAAGCACTACAGACTGTTGAGACTTGGTAGCTTTTTTCGCTTGTTTGCCCTGTGCAGTGTGAGCAGGTGAAGGCAGTAGGGTGTCAATTTTGGTACGGATTGGACGGAGCCAAAAAACTTACATCCATGTAACTTTCTGTAATATTGTGTTGATGCCCTTGTTTTTCGTCCTATCATATACCTCTACAGTTGTTCACCACACCCTCTGTTCATAGGCATGCTCTCCCGAAATGTTTTAGTATTATTGTTGTTTGCTTATTTTCCCTGTCGTTGATTCGATGAATTTCGTTACCTTTTTTACTGCTTGTGAAACGTCTTCATTTCAAAACGGGTTTGTGCCAGCAAACCCATTTTGAATTGAATCAACAGGGTGGCTGAGAACTTGACGCAGGTGGTCTTTCACCAACCCTTTGTGATTCAACACATTAGAACACGATCAGCGAAACCTGCAACTTCTGATGTTTTTATATTCTCATCAAAATGAAATCGACTTGTGATCTTTGATGTAATTATATTTTCTCCTACTGCATTCGTGTTGTTTCGTGATTTAAGTCACAAAAACGCATAAATAAGCCTTATCATTGAACAACTGAGGCAAACACAAAAAAGATAGTAATTCGGGGGATTAAACCAACAGGAAAGCGACCAGCAACAACAGAAATCCCCCGACGAGATCTTTTCACTGATATTAGGCTGCACTATCATTACAGTATACAGGAATAAGTGAATTTCGATCATTCGTTTGTGGTGACTATATCAGTGATTTGTTACTTTATGGGCGCCGTTCACCGGTAACCATTTATGTGCATGTGGCGCCATCTCCAGACTGCCACAGACGCTATCACTGTCTAGTGTGTGAAAGCAAATACTGTTGGTTCTACAACTCTGGTCTACATGTTGGAGATGATAGAAGAGTTACAAGAAAATGCAGAAACCATGAGGCACACATAAGGTTTTGGTTGCTACGCAAAGGCAACACTGATGAGACGCCTAAACCAAAACAATGCACTAACAACTGTATTTCAGTTGATCACCGTCATATAGGATCGAGGAGCATTGAATAATTTTGTGCAAATGAAGATTTGTTAAGCATCAGATATTTGGAGAAATCGGATAAAAAACGTTAGATGAAGATGCACATCGTTGAACAAAACCTAGATTGTTTCTAAGCAAGGCATCAATTTGGCAGGCATTGTTGTATGCAGTGCAAGACTTGGCGGTTGGCATTTTACTAGTTGTGTATATACACTGTTTACGTCTTTGACTTTCACATTTCTTCGACATGCTGGAAGGTGATAAAGGAATCACAAGAAAATACAGGAACCATGCGGCGGCACGAAGCACACATAACCGTGTCTCAGGAATGTTTTCGCACTATTCGAAATGGATCTCTAAGTTTTCTGAGAAGGTCAGTCCTTTGCTACACGCTTCCACTTTCCCCCTTGACGATGATGAGTTGAATTCCTTCCAAAGATTAAAAGACGCTTTAGTCAACGTTTTTTTAGGTGCTATAGCGGTTGATTTGCCTTTGAAGTCGAGATCGACGCATCAGATAGTGCTCTGGCGGCCATACTGTTGCAAGATGGGTGGCCAGTGGCATTTATGTCCCGAAGGTTAGCATTCTGTGTAAAACGTTATTCAGCTGTAGAGAAAGAAGTCTGTGCAATAAGTGAAGCTGTGCGCCGTTGGAAGCATTACTAGAAAGGACGACATTTTTCGCTGGTTACTGATCAACAGGCTATTTGTTACATGTTAGATCAGAATCATAAAGGCAAGATTAAAAATAAAAAAATCCTTTCATTAGGGCTTGAATTGACTTAGTTCAGTTGCGACATACGTTATCGGTCCAGAGTTGAAAACGTTGCGCCTGATGCGTTTTCACGAGTTTGCATTGCAACGTCTAACTCAAGTCACAGTTCAAAATTGCAGGATTTGCAACAGTGTCTCGGCCGCCCAGACAATGCTACACTGTATCACTTTGTTCTTCAACGAAATCTACCGTTTTCGAGCGACGAAACGATAGCTTTCTGTCGGAACTGCAAAACATGCGCGGAGATAAAGCCGCAATTCTTCCCGGCCGCTTCCCGAATGTTGATAAAAGCGGTTCGCCCGTGGGATCGAGTGAGCGTTGATTTAATTGCTCAAGGCAAAAATTGTCAATATCATCCAGCACATTCGTTCCTGTTTATCATTATATTGGGGGGCTCTTCTATTTTGTCAATCAAACATGCGCATTATAAACTGCGTTTGATAAGTTGTTTCTACATCTGCGACGTGGTAGCTGTAATATTTTTGTACATTAAACTTAGAATTCATAAAGAACAGTTTGGATTGCTGTCAAAGTCCATACATTAAGAACAGCTAAAAAATTGGGCTTTGGGGGAACTTTGGGAAAATGCATAGGTTGCTCTCTTGTGAAGTCTGTTCTTTTTGTGTATTGCGTCATGAAGCGAGTAGGTGATCGTGCGCCCAGACGTCACCTTTAAACAAGAATGCGCCTGCGCTTGTGGTTATAGCGAAAGCGAGAAAGGTAACCAGTTCATGCTGGCAATTTTCTCCAAGTCAGTCGTTCTTTCAACGAAAGTGCCGTTCAACAAGAGTGAAGTAATTGCATTGCAATTTCAATTCGGTTTTCATTTCGTCTTGAATGACGTAACTTTGCACTTGCGCTCGAACCTCCATTGCCGAGATTCTTTTACAATATTTTAGAACAGCATTCCATATAATTAAAGAATTGTGTTGACCGTCAGGGCATGCAGTCAAGACCTCTTTTTCGTAAGAGGTCTTGATGCAGTCCCCAGGCAGGGCAATTGTGAGCAATCACGCGAAACGAGCGTTTCCTTCCTGCTCAGAGGGTCCTCGCGCCTACGTCTTGCATTAGGCCCCGCATCTGCTAGGGCCGGCCCTGTTTTACATATCTCGCAAGCTTACACATCGCGTAACCTAAGTACTTTTCTGGGACAATTGCATTAAAAAGCAAGCTGAAACGACAGTTCCATCCCAAAGGTGGTGGGGGACTTTGGTGGGCTTAGACCCTCCGAAACAAACCTCCAAGACCACCCCAAATTGAAGTTTGAACCACTATAAAACAGTGATGTTTGTTCAAATTTCAGAATGTCAAGCCCAACTGCACAATTGCAAAGATGCCTATATTAACCCCTCACTGCAGAAATGTATAGCACCCCCCGTAGACTTTCAGGTGAAGCTTCTGTTGCTACACCAAGCTTTTCATTAGTCATTTCTTTGGTAACAATGGTTAGATTTTAACCCCATCCATGAGTTCACATTCATAATTTCATTTATTAATCCTACCCATTGTTGCATTCTAGCCAAACCTAACTACACAGCAATGCTAGTCTACACACCAAAACGGCATTCAAAATAATACACTGGCTTAAAAGATGTCATTTATATCGAAATGACAGACTAAAAATTCAGTCTAACAAGTCAATGTAACAAAACAACAATTTTGCATAGAATGTTTATGAAAGAAAAAAGCTATCTGGCCTGGTATCATCCAACAACGAGTCAATGCAGACTCACGTAGAATGGACGTGAAGACTGCAAGGCCTGGTGTAGACTACAGGCCACATTGAAAGAGCTAGAGTGCTCTAGCTAGTCTAGACTCTAGACTACAGATCACAGTAGGCCTACATTACCTAGCCTTAGTCCAGGTACGCAGCAAACAACGTCTTAATGTATAGCCGACGCCCTACATCACTGAAAGAGCCCTACCTTGACAGACGAGGAACAGATTCATGCTGACAAGCCTGGAGTGTCCAATTAGCAGATCAAGAGGGGGAATGGGATTACACCACGGTACGGAGATTACACCATAGACAGACTCGGAGTCATGTCACAGAAAGCTGAAAAGATGCTTCTAAAAATAATTAATGAATGATTTTGGAATGTGCTACTTTTTCTAAAACTCTGAATCCTCGAAATATCCATAAAAGCATTTCGGATATCCAGATCCGTATCCGTTTCCCTCTTGAAAGCAGTGTTTGCATATCCTTATCCGGGTGTAAACTCATTATCCTTCCGGATATCCAACCGGAAAACCGGATAGTGATCATTTCTGGTAACCAGGTGGGCTGGTAGCCCATAGTACATTGCAAGTGCCCAGTCATTGTGGCTTAATGCAGGGTAATGTTCACATATCGTGATCGTAGTAGCTGGTCTGTAACCAGGGCTACCATGCCGTCCTTGCTTCTATAATTTGTCCTTATTTTGCAGTGCTACGATTTAGAAAATACTACTGTCATTATTTCCAAGAAATGTCCTTGATTGTGACTTGCGTCCTTATTTTTTCTTATTTTCTGTAGCATAACAATTTATATAAGCAATATCTGAATGACATACAGACCATTTCTATCACATCATAAAATTTTGTAATCAAGGTTTTGTGATGTCATAAAAGTAGTCTTGCAGCACAGAGGCGTAACACACTATCAGGTACTGTTAGCATTGCAAACTGTCTACTCTGGTTAAAATTCTTAGGAAAGCTGGTTTTGTAGGGAAGGTTTAGCATTTAATTGATTCAAGAAATAGGAATTTGTAAAAACGTTTTCCGTGACGATTCTAAGAAAGAAGTCGAGAATAAGACATTGCTGAAGCAAATGGTTCCTCTGGAGATAAATAGGCAAACATATCATCTGACGTTAGTCGTGCAGACAAAAACAATTGCTTTCTTTTCAATTAATATAATCAAATTTTCCACAGCCGTCCTTAGTTTTGGTTCTAGATCGATGGTAGCCCTGCCTATAACAGTGACTCTTATCCTTATTTGCATATCTTACCCTTTATTAAACAAGATTACCAGATTTACCCCAATAAACTCAATGGTGCTCATTGGTTAAAAAACGAAATTAACAAACACGAACAGTTTGGAATGATTTGTAAAAATTTACATTTGTTGCAATTTGTGTTTCAGTAAATTTACCCCCTTGCAAGGGCGTACGCAAGGTGGGGTTGGGGTTAACCGCCCACCCCTCTTGAGCTTTTATTTTTAGAAAAACGTTATTACCTGCGCAAAGCAGACTAATCGCTTTCTCATTTATTTGCTTGTTAATTTGTCGACCTAATACAAATAACAAGGAAAAAAATTTGCATACAAATTTCATAGATCATTGTCAATAGGCCAAAAAGCAATAATTGAGTTTTGGTTGGAATCTGCGTTGTCGTCTGCGTCCAGAAATCATCTCGCCACTTTTTGCATACATTTCGTCCTCTTCGCATGTGTTTAAGATTGTGTTCCGCGACAGGTCAGTTTATTCGAAACAATTGCCTTTTGTTTTATCTGGTAAGGCTGATCAGCGCAGGTGCTGACCGCTTTGGCTACATTACCAATTTCTGTAGCATGATAGAACTGTTGCACGAGCTCAAAAACAGCAGTTTTTACATACAAGCATTCGGGCATTGATAATGACTCAGCAGAAATAAAGGAAAACTAAAAATTTGCTGTACTTCTATAGATAACAAAAAATTGAAAGTTTTCTTGCGTACTTTATGCGCTTTCTCAATCCTTGTAGTTTAGCAATATTCGATCTAGGAAACCGGTGTGTGCGCCACCCAGTCCAGCCGCACACGCTCTATGCTCGACTGTTCGTATTCGACAAGACATTAGCGTATTGTATTATATTGTATTGTTTACCGCAAAAAAACGGATGAGAAGCAATAAAAAACGAACGCTCTTTGTAAACACTTGAAAGCATTCCCAAGCTTGCAGTTGGGAGACAGAAAAACCCTTAGGTTATCTAGTCGATACTCGCAGAAACTTGCAGGATAACAAAAGAACAGAGGAAACGCATAAAACAAAAACACCAAAAAATAAGGACAAAGTTCACCAATATTGATTTAGTAGATGCTCCAAATTAATACATAAAACAATGTTCTGTTGATCAGGTTCTTGCAATTTGACAGGCACTTTTGAAAATGAAACGAAGTATTTAGTACTGCGATAGCCAATAATTGCACATAGTTTTTTTAAGGTGGTGAAAAGGTAAATTTTTATATTCCGCATTGATTTCTATCCACATCACTGCTCCTTTATAAGATATTAGCTTTTTGCCAATATTACTATGGACACTGGGAATAAAACAGCGTAGTCTCATTTTGCAGTGGCAGTTTGCTTTGACGCAGTGATGAGTGTCTTTTACTCTCTTGTTTTAACGCGCAGCCTGATATTTTTGCAATTATGAACTGCTGTGTCCAGTGGCGTACGCAGAAAATTTTCATGGGGGGGTTCATTCAGTGGCATAGGGTAGTCATTTGTATTTGGTGTGCGCTGTTTGTGACGTCACAATTTGACGTCATAGTCCTGTTTCCAAACCAACATTTTAGCGAAGATCGTTGACATAACATGCACGTTTTTCTAAACATCCACTCTCCTTATTTTATGTGTCATTGCACTGAATATAACATATTAGCGTTCCAAGTTAGGCTATCGGAGGAAAATACACCGAACGCTACGATACACAGTTCGTAACTGCAAAAATATCAGGCGGTGCGTTAAAACAAGGGAGTACAACACACTCATCAATTCGTCAGAGCAATTTACAGCGGAAAAATGAGGCTGCGCTAATGTCTTGTCGAATATGAGCAGTCGAGC
>Ga0210059_1002416_pt1 | contig 29235 bp, 18 predicted proteins | sample Ectturendosymbi2_FD_188042 | JGI IMG/M metagenome (GOLD analysis project Ga0210059, IMG submission 188042) | Ecteinascidia turbinata endosymbiont from Florida, USA - Sample 2 (SPAdes) (version 2) | ecosystem: Host-associated > Tunicates > Ascidians > Unclassified | place: Key West, Florida...
AATTGTGGCGATTTCGGTTGGTTTGCCTGTGGCAGTTAATAATCCTGTTCCCTCCAGCCCACAGGGATTCCAACAATTCTGTGCAATTTAACGCTTTTGCGTCGAAGGCAGCAAAAAACGCAGTGATCGTGGGCACTTCAGTTATGATTGAGAATTTTTTAAGACCGTGCTTTCAGAGCGTTATTTTCCGATTTTCGCAAATTGATTGACACTTTCCATTTTTTCCCTCGCAACAACAGAAGAGGGGCCCTCACAAGTGGATTAGCCTAGGGTCTCGCATCAGTTAAATCCGGCCCTGCATGTAGTACTAATTTGCATGACATCAATCGCGAACCTTTCACAAGAGCCCCCATTAAAAAAGCCTAGGGCCCTGCAAACGATATAAAGTATTAGTATCAGGTTTGCTATTTTAGGGTATGTAGATTGCAAATACAGTATTAGCAAGTGGGCTATGGTATGAGGTGTTAAATTTAGACAACTCAAGTTGCATTGCCTGAACCACTTTCGGAGATAGTGCAAGTTGCCGTACGTAGCCTACAACGTTTTTTGGTTGATTTTTAAATGGTGGTTTTCAGAATGTACCGTATGTTTTTTTATTTTTGAAATGTACAATACAGGGTGGACCAAAAGTAGACGTGCTCTTGATTGCTTTTTACATTTATGGCTGAAATTTTAGGACGGTATTGACAACTACTGCATTGTTCCGGTAAGAAAATTAATCTACTTTCACCACTGTATGCAGAGACAATGGCCAAACATTACTGAAATCGCCTCCCCCCCGAAACTTACTGGCTGGGTCCGCCCCTGTACCTACCACAATGGCCCAGTTTGATATGTCCCTAAATTGATATGGTAAAAAAGATAATTGTACTCAGATCAATGCAATTCAGCATTTCATTTTTCTGTTCATGATCAAGGACAAATCAGAAGACTACTAGTAAGAACAAGAACCTGCATTCACTTATCAATAACTGTTGTGAAACTCACTTTCACTTATCACGCATGATTTTACGTTCATTCATAAGACGTGCCACCACTGAATTGTTTTTATGTTTCTACTGCACTTAGAATATAAAATGACACTCAACAAAATTCTCAACAAAAACACATCTTACGACTAACTAAAGGCGTAAATCGAATGAGTCATTCAGTTTAGCGGGAGCAAGAGCTACATGAACGAATGTAAACAGAACTGAGACGTGCTTGGCACGGTTTAATTCTTGTTATCAGTTAACGTAACTCGATATTTGCCGAATTTTCTTTTTATTATTGCGTTTATTTTGTTTTAAGTCAGTTATCAAGAATTCTACCAAATAATGGCGATTCACATAAAAGTAGTACGTACCAAAATGTCCAAACTTGCATCTTGGAAGTAAACAGTGCCACAATTGGTATTAAACTACCAGCTGACATTGTTTATTGTGTAAGACAGGGGTCACTAACGTGGTGCCCGCCGGCGCCAGGTCGCCCGCAAGGGCCAAGTAGGTCGCCCGCGGGCGTAGGCGTAGCCAGGGGATGGCATTCTCGTCAAATTTCTAGCTTTTTTTGTCATTTTGTGCTTTGAGAGGTGTTGTCCCAAACAAAATACTGCAGCTCCCTGAAAGTCAAAATATTTGGCCCCCAAAAAATTCGGGCTGGCTATGCTACCGCCCCCGGGCCTGTTCTAAAAATAGCATTAGCGTGAACAGTGTCTTAACATTGCGGAATATTTTAATTGTTAATACTAAAATAATTTAAGGATAAATTGAGCAACATTTTCATTTCAGAAGTGTGTATCAAACTAGTAGCTCTTCGCATTAATCTGAACACAAGAAGTAGCTCTCAACTTCAAAAAGGTTGGTGATCCCTGGTGTAAGGTCTTCACTCCCACACGCAACGGAGTAGACTTTAAACATGCATCACACTAACAAAGAACACACAAATACATGAACGTACACGAGGACATACACGGGCCGTATATACCAGCTCTGGCAGTCCTCCGTATAACAACATGGTTTATTATCCTAAGCTAAAGTCTAATTACTTTCACCATTGTTGAGAGACATGACGCCACTTGACAAGTTCACAACTTCCTTCGGAGCTGTCTGCAGGACCAATGTTCAAATGACCTAGATACCGCATGCGCATCGGAAACTAATATAAGACAAGCGGATGAAATACCTTAATTTTTTAGAACTTGAAGTAGTAACTTGTTAATGAGTGTCGGTCAGACCACACGCCAAAGAATCAACTACTTTCATGTCAACGAAGCCATTTCAATGAGTGAGCACAGAGCGCCTACTTATTAGTTCCAATTGGCGATGGTATCTTTTACAGCGTATTGTTCACTTATTACACTTTATCCGACTTAGGGATTGGGGGCCCCCTAAATGTTGGGGACCCCTGGCTGTAGCCCATTCAGCATCCCCTTTAATCCGCCACTGCCCCCAATTAAAGTATACGATTTTCTGTAGATCTGTGGCTAGCCAAACAGTCACTGATAGATGCACTACAATATTGTTTGTGTCGTAACAAACAGAACAATTTTCATAAAGTCATCACAATGGCTGATTTAATATAAAACTATTCGAATCGAATGTACTTTTAAACTATTGCAGCTGATATTTCATCAGCCCTCTTAATTTTGTTTGATTTGTTGAAAAACGCCGTTTGCACTCCTTGCCCGATTAACAATAATTTTGATTTGAAGGCTTCATTGCTCCAGTAGACCTCAAGAGTTATTCATTGACCCCTGGCCATTCAGTGACCCTCATTCGACCACGTGACTATTTATCGACCCCTTGGGTGGTCCAACTGACCCCTGGGGGTCGATATCGACCACTTTGAGAACCACTTTTCTAAAGCTTCTAAACGTTGCTTATCTTGAATTTTTCACTGTACCTATTAGGTGACGCTAGTTAGCTTTTCTGTTATTAGTGCACGCCAGGTTCGCAACCAGGGGGTGGGCAACCGGACAACTGTCCCGCTCAGAAAGTTTCAAAAACATGTTTAGTTGTTAGGTGCAACAACAAATTATAATCATTTTCCTCCTCTCTGGTCACTTCGCTATAGGTGCATCCGCTGGATGTTTTCTGATGCACACTTCTCGGTTTAGGAAACTCACATCTTCATTTTGCGGCTATCGCTCACTTTCACACCGTTCGAAATCCTTTTTTTTGACAATACTACTCTCCCTCGCCCAGCATGTTTGTAGCAGACTTGGACAACTAGATAATTGTAGTTTTGCAAATCGATGAAACAGAGCGAAATGACGGTAATTCTAATTCTAATCTAATTTGCTAAAAGCTTCAACGCTCCAATTTTAGTTCTAACTTCCGGTTTTGCCAAAAATGGTTATTTGCCAACAGCATTTTAGATGAAACGAGAATGCACCTCCGCGCAAGGAAAGTGCAAAAAACTAGTCACAAGTGCCATGCCGCTATGCCATCACTTGAGCAGCGAAGACAGTAAAAACTCGATCAAATCTTTTCTTATTCACAACTGCATTACAAACTACGTGGACTTACCAATGATTGTTATTATGCCACATTGCCTGTCCATTCACACGCTGAAGTCCCTGTAGTCATCGCCAGTCTTGGTGTACAAATCTTTGCTATACTCATGCTTATCAGAATGAATCCGGGTTTTGGACATGGATTGAACTTGGATTAAACTTGCTTCAAATGGTTTGAGTAAATGTAATTGTAATTTTAGTTCAATTTCTGTTTTTCGCAAATCCTCTAGTTTTAATTCTAATCTAATTTGTGGCAGCCGATTTAACTCTAATTTTAATTCTAATATAATTTAGAAAAGCTAAAAAAATTATAGTAGTCCAAGTCTGTTTTATAGATGTGCGTTCACACGAGGTAGAACTCATTGAAATAGAAATGCTGTTCGGTTTACATGACAATTAAAGACCAGAGTTGAAACCATTCATTTGAGAATTTTCATTTGAAACTATTTAATTTGAGACCAGTTCGTTTCAGATAAGTTGATTTGAGAACATATTGATTTGACAGCTTTTAATTTGCGACCACAATTATTTGAGACCTATTCACTTGAGACTTAGTCATTTGAGACCACGATCATTTGAGATTACATTGATTTTAGGCCATATTCATTAGAGATCTGTTCGTTTGAGACCACATTCTATAGACCATGTGTAAGAAGTGCGGCTTTTTATTTGCCTGTTATCACATTTTTACAATCTTCCTTTCCACTTTTTTGATAATGGCTTGAAGTTTTGCAAGGTGACTTTTAGGCTGAAGTTTCCCAAGGTGACTGCTTTCCAAAGTGACTCACTCTTCATTGTAAACTCGCTTCATTGACCGCCGGTGGTCCACCTGGACCACGTTGAGAATCACAGTTGCAAATGCACTCGTGCTTCACATAGCAGAGGACTGCAGAAGTCGTCATGTCTCTGGTGTCAAATGAGAGTGGTCTTAAGTCAACGTGGTCTTAAATGAACAGGTCTCAAATGAATGTGACCCCAAATGGACAGGTCTCAAATGAATGTGGCATTAGGTGAACGTGATCTCGAATGAACGAGTCTCAAACAAACGGGTTAATGAATTGCAAATGGTCTCAAGTGAATTGTTCTCAAACGAATGGTCTCAAAGTAAAAGGTTTCAACTGTCTTCGTACCGCTGGTCGGAGCTTTCGATACACAGGAGTTTGAGGCTTTGTATCGCCGCGAGAATTGTTGTTGGTTGGTTCTCTGCTGAATCTCGCTATGTGCGAAAGGTTTTGTGCACATTAGCTAATGTTTCTTGTGCTATCGTCTGGATCAGCTGTAAGCTGAAACTGCAAAGGTAGTTTAGTCATGCTCCTTATTGCCAGTAGCAACCAACAAAAAAACGTTGACAAGTCTGGACCACGTTGCAACTCACATACCACGGCTGTAAAAATCTCACACACACGAGCAAAACACGTCACGTTAAACGCACCCAAATGGTTGTAACTGTTACGTTCACGATTCCCGTGTTTCTTACTTTTTCAGACTGGTAGGAATCGAACGCAACTAAACTGTCTCGTGAAAAGATGTGAGGTTTAAAAAACAGAAGCGTCGCCAGAAAGCCTTGAATAGGGTGTTTAAATTTTCGCAAGGGAACTTGACATTGTGAAAATTTAGTAAAATATTTACTGATTTATAGTGTTTCACATTTAAATTTGGAAGGGCTGAGCTCATCAATACCCACCGTGGCGACTGGAATGGTTTAAATTTCGCTTATGCTGTCATTATTGCAATACGTACAAAGAAATAAAAAGCTACAATCATCGAATCAAGTAAGGCTGAACATAACACAGTAAACAATGAAAAAGGTTTTGTCCTGCCTTCTTCATAACTGAATTATTTAAGAATCCATTACAATTTGTTTGCCTAAGTTTGTCACTTTTAATGTACCGAATGCTTAGAGTGGACAACCTCTCCTGGAACACTGCGACCTTTTGCTTCGTTTTTAATTCTTTTGAATCTTGAAAGGGACCTTTCGCCTGAGCGGTTAGTGACCAGCAAGCTAAGAAATAAGGCTTCGCGTGGTTGCATCAACTAAGGCATCAGACCCAAACGCGCTTTTGTCATTTTTTTTGTTTCCCTGTTTCGTTGGGGAAGAGTTCTGCGGTTGCCAATTGGCAAAGTTGCTTTTGCTTGCTGTTCAAGCTTATCAAGATCTTCTCTGATTTGCTTAGCATGGAAGCAGTACAAACTTGCGCAAGTACTCAATAGCAATCTGATTTCTAAATGACTTTACTGAAGAAAATTGAAATGGAAAAAAATCACATCTAAAATACAAATCGAGCTTTACGCGATACAAACGCTGACAAAAATACTGTGTTCCTCAGTCACCTAAAACATAACTATGCTTCTATTATAGGATACTGCTGCAAGCCCTACACATAGCTTTTATCTGCAGTACAACCTTGCTTTGATCAGGTGCAGTGACGTAATTAGAGGTTTAAGCCAGGGGGAACTTAGCTGAACAGAGCCCACTGGCTAAAACTCAGAAAATATTTGAGAAACAATAGCACATCCGGTATTGAACGGCTATACAAAGATCCGAAATCACCGGAAAACACTCCGACAAACACAAAACTAGAACAATCTACAGAAACCAAATGAATAGTAAATACCAAAATACAAGCTACGTAGGGGCCCGGCTTTTATATTTATCTTGGCAGGGGGCGGGGCGGGACGCACCCATGCCACCTGTCAGTTATGCCACTGATCAGGTGCATCTCAAATATAAACAGCCACAAGTTCTTTGGATAGAGTCACACGTAACAATCGGTACGATTCAGCAAACGGAGGACGCAGCCAGCTTGCTTTGAGTATATCGGCACAATAGTCGGCATGCGGTTTGACCAACCGTCATATTGAGATTCATGGAAACTCGTTGGAAGACTCTGGCGTTATCACCACGAAGGTTGAATAAAACTAAATTTCGTGAATTATAATTAAGACACAAATTTTTGACGACGTTTAATCTAAATGATCATATACCGGCCATTGACTCAATGTGTGCCACAGTTTGTTGGAGGCCCCCTTGGATCTTGAGGCCCTAGGCTGAAGCCAATATAGCCTATAGGTAAATCCGGCCCTGTGTTACGGTACTCAAGTTTATATTGATTTTAATTGGAAAAGACACCAATTTGCTCACACTGTTTAAACCACTTTGTCAATCGTAAGCATTTAGACATGGTCGAAAGTATTTTCGCAAAAACAATCTCAGATGGGGTCGTACTGGAAAGCAGATCCAGTTTGCAAATATTTCCCATCACTGGTGAAACCAGCATATGAGTCTTTGTTGGTTGAGTGACAGCAAAGTGGAGTTTCCAGTGTAAAATGTTACTTCCTGCTTCAAAAATCCAGAAAATGCTTGCACTGAAGGAGCCTAAGCATTTTTGTTTGGAAAGTTCCAGACGGTTCCACAGTGATTTGAGGCCTAGGAACCCACGTGTTGTTTATTTAGCTACTGTACTTGTAGTCATGGTGATCAGGTTTCACTTCATGGTTGAAGAGAGGCTATGCGATTGTAATGCATTTTGTCAATTATTAATACTCAACATAAGCTGCACAATCAATTTGTTACTTTTAAGAGCTTTCAGATAATTGTTTCAATTTGTATTGGGCTAAAACGCGTTTGACAACAAAAGGGTATAACTACTTGCTATTGCTCATGAGCAATGAAAAGGCCAGGAAAAGCGGAATTTTTTCAGATACTTGATGCAGCTTCATACTCATGTTGGAGATGAGCTTGGATAATGTGCAATATCATACGCAAACGGTGCTTGTGATGACTATGATATGTAACTGATTGTATATGATTTGATACCTGCGCTGTGGTATCAAAAACGAAATCAAATACTTTTGGCCTTGTTTGTGGGCAAGAGAAGCGTTCTTTCGTCGGGTCATCTCCTATACATGTTGGTGGTAAAATGAAACAATCTGCTTTCAAAGTTTCAAATTCCACAGACGGCCGTATCATCAAGCCGCAATATATATCAGCTGTATGATCTACAAGTTGCAAAGTGTTCGGTCTTGTGTTGCCTTACTCTAACCGATGAAGTGCTTAAAATTGCCAACATGTCCTAGAGCAGACAAATTGCAATTTGTCGATTTTATCATTGACTGTAACCAGAGCGTTATTTCAGGTACCATTTATGATTACTGCTGCTTGATGGAAACTGTAGTGCTAGTTACCGCCATAGGCGTATCCAGGGGGGGGCCAAAGGGGCCATGCCCCCCCAAATTTTAGAAAATATAGTCATTTTGTGCTTCGAGAGGTGTTTTTCCAAACAAAATAATGTTATTCGCCTACAATCACACATTTTGGCCTCCCAAAATTTTTTGGGCTGGCTACGCCACTGGTTACTGCTAAGGTACGTACCATGTACCATCAGCAGTTAAACCTAACCCAGCCACCAGCATCAACCCACCGCATCTTCCAGTTTTTGTTGTATCAAAGTTACTACCTTTTCTTTGGCAAATTATGTGAAAATGAAGACATTATTAAAACTAGCGTAACTTGCTCAAATTTGCATTTTAGTCAGGAACGTATTGAGTCCAAACCATGTAAATCATAACTTATTGCGATTCCTATCGGGTTTCATTACGTATTTAGTTTACACGTAAATATCTATTTGCCTCAGGGCCGTCGCCAGCGGGGGGGGCAGTGGTGCCCGACCCCCCATTTGAAATCTGTGCCTCCCATTTCATGTTTGGCCCTCCGGTTGCTGCATACATCCAATATTGTAGTTAAAAATGTGCCCCCCTTTTTGGTCTTTGCCCCCCCTGTTGCGAAATCCTGGCGACGGGCCTGATTTGCCTGCAACTTTTTGTACGACACCCACGAAAAGGCCGATCTATTCAGGCATAAAAATTGGATGCTGACAACCTATTTTTTCCTTAAATACTGGAAAATTGTATACAACCCCTGTCAGTCATCTTGACCTCGCTTTGAAATTAACCACTTTCTTTTCAAGCTTGGCTGGTCAGTCAGCTAAACCTCCCAATGCGGTAGCACCAACTATCTAAATTTTTTTACAGTTCGTACTTCCGTCTTTTTTGTTTCTTTTGCTGAACAAAGTTCTCCTTGACAGTATTCTGCTGTTTATTTATTTTTGTTGTACCTTGGTTGCAAATGTCACTGCTTCCTTTTCTTGCCGATACTACAAGGGTCTGTAAAATGTACCGAGGGTGTTACTTGCTGCGCTTTCTTGTCCAGGGACAGATCAAGGTGGGAGGAGTGCGGTCGCCCGCCCTAAAACCTATGAGAGTAACTTTATTCACCATTTTTTTTACAATTCCGAAAGCAGCATTCGCGATATAAGGCCATTTTGTCGTCCACTGTTTTGTCACAGCAGTGTTGTGAATTGTACTTCAACTCTCTCACAGTAGCGGAGCCGTTACTAGACTGCACTACCAAATATTACTGAAATCTCCCCCCCTAACCTCACTGGTTGGATCCGCCCCTATTCTTGTCAGGAAATTTTTCTCCATCGCAATGTAAAGATTTCCATAAATTTCTTTAAGGGAGGCTAATGTTATTTCCCATTCATCTATGAGATTTTGGAAAAATATGAAGGAAAGATAAAGTGACATTTTTGAGCAAAATTTACCTTACACTGTTTCTTTGAATTCTAGTTGCTTTGAAATCGACTGTTCATTTATCCATAATTTTTTTGAAATTCCACCTTTCAAGCGCATCTGAAGTGAAGTTTTAGTCCAAATCACATATTTGAAGTGTTCCATTGATTTATTTGGCTGAAGCCAGAAAATTGCTTGATTACATATATTGGAAAATTAGGATTGCCACAACTGTGAGGACAAGCAAGCCTGAAAAAACTATTAAAACGATTTTCGAAATAGTGACTCGTTTAATCATAATCTCAACCATTTTTACACATCCAATTTAGTGCAAAAGATTTGCACCAGAATATACTTGGAAACAGGGGCGGATCCAGGGCCTGGGGCTATCGTCCCCCATAAAACTTACGAAAGTAACTTTATTCACCATAATTTTGTACAATTCGGAAAACAACATTCGCCATATAAGGCCATTTTGTCGTCCACTATTTTGTCACAGCAATTTTGTAAAGTATACGAGGTACCTCATCTCTCTTACAGTAGCCTACCGAAGCTGTTAGCAGACTTGACTACCAAATATTACTGAAATCGCCCCCCTTAATTTTACTTGCTGGATCCGCCCCTGCCTGGAAAACAACATTCATAACAAAACTCAATTTTGACATTTCAAAACACATTTTCAGCGTTTTCAATGAGAATTACAAGTAAAGTTGTTTCGTCAAATCATTTCATATATACATGAAGAGTTATAAATTGGTCATTTATTTGCAAGGTTTTTCAAACTTCCAACTAATCCAGTCTCACAATAGTTCCGTGTTGCCACAACTTTTGCATTTCAAATATCTCTGATACAATACGATTTATATCAAACGACATAATTTGATAGAACAAAATAAATCTTACAACCAGGAATACGACTAAACAAATTGTATGTGAACAGCAACATCAAAAACGTTTTCGTGGTAGAGAGGAGTTGTAAGCCAAACTTTCTGTCATGCGCTTGGATTTACTCAAGCTTCCAAAACCTCCACCTGCTCAGGAACAAAAAGGGTACTGTATCAAAATACAAATCTCCAAATAACTTGTGTCCAGGATTTACTGAAAGATTTGAGAAGAATTGTTATCGTGCTGGATTTCAGTAAATATATCTTTTTATTTTGCACATTAACTTTTGATGAGGCTTTGCTGAAAAATGTCGGATATATTTTTTCTATTTTGATAGATCTTAAAAAAAACTTTTATTTTTACTTTGAAAATTAATGTGTGACGAGCTAACGCTAAAGATATTTTGATTTGTTACTATTTTATTTTGCACATTATATGGAATATGGTATCGACTATATTTGACGTTAAGTATGATTTTTATTGGTTTTTACATAAATTCAAAAGCGCTTTGACCATGGGCGTCCGCAGGGCGGGGGGCAAAATGGGCATTTGCCACCCCCTGGAAATTGGAAGTAAGAAGAAAAAATTTCTAGAAAACGTAAAATCAGCAGTTTAATTCTGGTTAGTTGGGTAAATTCTTGCAAATTACAAGCTGTTTGCCGATATGACACTCACATTGCACAAGGGTCATTCACTGTTCTGGTGTCATGCAGTCATGAAATTGCAGTTCACTTAATCCGCTCCTTTGGCTGCAAATGCAGGTTGCGAAACTCGGGAGCTAATTGTTCTACTATTAGCCTCTGTTGCGTCACAATAACAATGGCAACATATCGTTAAAGCAATGGTTCTCAAACTTTTCTGTACGTTGACTCCCAGTTGAAGTATACCATTTTCTGTGGACCCCGTGGCGTAGCCCAACAGTCACTAATACTAGGAAAGTATGTGTCAAAATAAATAAAGAGCACTTACGTACAAAAATGTTGCACGTACGAAACGTGCAAGGTTTTACAAACGTCTACAACACAAAACCTTAGCCTTGAATTTTAAAACAATGTAATTAGAAGGAATTTAATCGAATAGAAACACCCTATGTTGGAAAATGCATACACTGAGCTCTTTCTTTACGAGGCATATTGATTCACTGTCGCTAGCTTTGCAAAAGTATTTACTGTGGCTATCACTCGGGTTTACAACAATTGTTCTCCGTCCCAGAGTTGCCAGATATTTTGCGTAGCTTATGGCCAAAATCCTGATGAAAAAATGGCCAATGTGACTGTTTTTTGAACACGTTGTGACCACAATTACAAAATGTTTTAACTATGGTAAATTATATATACATAAGGTCTCAAATTGTTTGCAAGGTAGTATATTTTTTGCCGAAAAAATTTTGTTTTGCCAAACAATCATGATTTGACCCAAAAAACAGCAATATCAGCCGTGAACTTAAAATTACGTGTTACAGCTTGTCTGTATTTATCGTAATAAAACTTAGAACCTTATATTAAACACAATTGTGAATACATGCTTCAAATCTGATGCATTTCAGGGTTAAAGAGTTTGAAATTAATTTTTCAATTCAACGACAAGGCTAGAATTCTCATGATCTTGTGCTCCAAATATATGAACAAAAAACAAAGTCATGAACTGCATTATGTTGATGATTATAATCAGTTAATCACATACTCAAAACCATCATTAAGTCCACATATATGAACAAAAGGTTAGGAACACTGGAGAGCAAACACTGAGTCATATGACAAGTCTGACTGATACACTTGTACAAAATCTGACTGCAAGGTCTATATAATTACAACACATTTCGAATATTACAAGGTTCAAGTACTGCAGAATGTTACTGTAAAGTAATGAGGAACTTCTAAAAAGTAAAAACTAACCAACAGTGTAAAATACCTCTATTACATCCAAGGGTGTAGTGGGGTGGGTACGCGTGGGAAGGCACTCCAAGACCTTTTTGCACTACAGTAACGCTACTTGAAGATTTACATTGTTCATTTCAATTTCTACGTGTAGCGGATTACGAGAAGTACTGTAAAGGAGCTTTTTGCGTGTGAGGGCATCTGAGCAATATTTGGTGCTAGAGTTCGGCTTTAACCTAAGTGAGGGGTGTGGTGGGGTGGGAACGCGTGGCAACGGCGTTCCTCACCTCTTTTTTAGCACTACACCCCTGATCATAGCATTCACACAACTGAGTGCAACAGTCTTCAGATACAGTACGAGTGCAGCAGCTGCCAATGGTGAACAAACGATTATCACTGACTGAAACACCTGCATAAAATCTACTGTCTGCAAGGTATAAATCATTGCTGCACACTTGCAAGCAATACAAGGTTGTAGTACAATGGCGTTGCTGTAACAGTAACATGAAGTCTGTCCACAAAATACAAAAAGACAAAACATTTAATGAAAACTTCATTTTGCAGTGGCAAAACGAAAAATGGCCAAAAAATAGCCAGATTTTACAAAATGGCCAAATGCGTTTTTTCATGGCCAACGCACTTCAAAAATGGCCAAATTTTTCGAAATTGGCCATGAAATGGTCAATCTGGCAACCCTGCTCCTTCCTACTGCGTAGCCTACTGCTGTATTACCAGTGTTGCCACTCTGTCGTTACGGAAAAACACTATATTTCATGATAAAAAAACAGTAGGTTCACAAAAAAAACACTAGATTACAAATTCCAACTTACACACAGTGAAAATGCCCAGAAAATGCGTTGCACTGCCAGCCATATAAACATTGTGCAACTCATTGGAAACCAGAGACAAAGAAAACGGGAGATAGCAGTAACACTTGTGTTTGTTTGTACAGGTCACCAAAACTTTTAACAGATGACCATGTGACTTCGCAGCGGTTTAACTCAAAACATATTACATTGCCTTGTGTAATTAAAGATTTAATAGGTTGAATTTTTAGCAAATTACAATTGTACTAAATCAAACGGTCTCAATTGCAGTTACAATTACACAAAATTGTGCAATTAATTACATTTAGCTCACTCATAAAAAAACACTAGATAGCCATAAAAAACACAAGAACACTAGATGAAATGAAAAAACACTAGATCTAGTGGAAAAACACTAGGAGTGGCACCACTGTCCATTACCAGTCTAACAACTGCCGAACTGCGACACAGGCACTACAATATTGTTTGTGACGTAACAAACAGAACAGTTTTCATAATGTCATCACAATGGATGATTTAATAATAAACTATCAGAATCGAATGTACTTTTAAACTACTGTAGCTGAGATTTCATCAGCCCTCTTAATTTTGTTTGATTTGTTGACCGTTTGGATTCCTTGCCCGATTAAGAATAGTTTTGATTTGAAGGCTTCATTGCTTCCAGTAGATCCCAGCAGTCATTCATTGACCCCTTGGCCATTCAGTGACCCCCATTCGACCCCATGACTATTTATCGACCCCTTGGGTGGTCCAATTGACCGCTGGGGGTCGATATCGACCACTTTGAGAACCACTGCGTTAAAGGTTCACTTCAAGTTACGGTAGTAGCCATTTTGCCGCATGTTATGTCACTGCTGACATTTTGGCAGGTAATGCAGCGAGACAGCGACTGCTAATAGCGGTAAGCTACGTACGTTAATACCAATGGTGGGCGAACTGCGACATATTATGTGTGGCTCTACTAGATAAATAGCAAGATCTCACACTGACAGAGAGTTGTTGCCTCATATTTAACGTTTGGTTCATTTATGAATGTGTTTACGCGTGCTCGTAAGGCGGATCCAGTCAGTAAACTTAGGGGAAGCGATTTCAGTAGTATTTGCTAGTCAAGACTCATAACGGTTTCGCTACTGTAAGAGAGATGAAGTATACTTCACAACACTGCTGTGACAAAACAATGGACGGCAAAATGGCCTTATATCGCGAATGTTGTTTTCCGGATTGTAAAAAATTATGGTGAACGAAGTTACTTTCGCAGGTTTTATGGGGGCGATCGGCCCAATCGCCCCTGGATCCGCCCCGTTAGTTAACAGAGAGTCTACGCGAATTGATAACAAAGATAGCAAACCTAAAGCTCAAGTTAGGCTGCTTAAGTTCCCAGAAGAAAATTAAATATTTTCAAAGACACATATTGTCAAAAGCATTCTGTCATTTTCCCAATGTCAGAATGAGAACGAATGCTTTTCGCGAAGAGGAAATTGCACATCACAAAGTGGAAGAATACAAAAATATATTGTAAAACTACTGGAGGAGCTCCAAGCCAGATATGACCATTTCCAAGAGTTAAAACCATGCATTGCATTCCTTGTAAATCCATTCGTTGTTAATGAAGTCAGTGATAGCTACCCGCTATCCAGTTCGCCAACCGTTTGTCACAAACTTGTCTGCTGTAGAAACGAAAGTGACTGGCTCTAAAAAAACTATAGTTAATGCCACTCTACAGTTTATTTCTGGCCACAGGTTCCAGAAAATACCCACAATTTGAAAGACCTGTGTGCAACTCATTTCTGTATACAGCACGGCATACTGCTGTGACTTTTTTTCTCTGTAATGAAGTTCGTAAAATCAAACCATCGTGCAACCCTAAAAATGAATCCTTGGGAGAATTGATTCGCACAGCTATAACATGGTATTCAGAACCGTCGCCAGGAAGTCTTCACTAGGGGGGCTTTATGTTCGTGTGGGGGGCTTTACGTTTGTGCAGGGGGGATTGATATTGAAAATTTGATAAAATCTCCTATGATTCATACTGTTTCATATTTCGATTTGGGGGGCTTGGTAGTTTGTTTGGGGGTGCTAAGCCCACCAAAGCCCCCCGTGGCGACGGGACTGATGGTATTGTCCAGATTTTCGGGGACTACAAAATCAAACAAAAACTTAAAATAGTGACAATTGCTGTACATCATTTAATGTAAAACTTGCATTCTTTGCCGTATTTGTGCAAACACTACAAACTGGTTTTGCGGCTCGCTGGTGTTTTTGTTTTTTTGCAAATTACTCTTGCATTGAACAAGTTTTCCCACCCCTGGCTTATACAATGTGTAAAGAAACCTGAGTGAAAAAGAAGCATTGCTGCCCAGTGGCGATTCTAAGGAGGGCGTGGGTGGGCCATGGCCCCCCAGATTTTTGCTTGGCCCCTCTTTGGCCCCTCCCGTTTTTTTTCTTAATTTCCCGTTCAATTCGTTTGGTTGACATATAGAGTAGATAACTTTCGGCCAGCAATATTTTAGACGATAATTTAGAAACCCTCTAGCATGCATTCAATATTTCCCAAATGCATGATAAGTCAGCTGTGTTGTTGTTTAGACGGTCGGGTAACTAGAGTTGTTTATGACAACACACATCAGTACTGTAGTTCCTCGGAACCTGCGTGAAAGTTAGTGAGACCGCGGTTGTGGTGCTGAAAAATTCATTTCGAAAGTAAGAAACAGTCACAGAAATGGGAAGATTGATCTTTCATGCATTTCAGGGTGAGAAGGAACTGGATTATATAACTGTCAGCAGATGTTGCTTGTCCCAGTATCAAAAGGTTTGTGAGAGCATTGAGAATTGGTTTCATTTGATTTATCCGTATTAATGCTGGCTGCAGTGTTCCGTTCTTCTGCCTTGTGCATATGGCTTCGAAGCATCTTGCGTAAGTGGTTCGTGACTACAGTTTTAACTCTTCCCACGGATGTCCTGCAACTTCGTAGAATTTTGTACGGATTTTCTGTAATGATTCAGAAGCAATTCTTTCGCGCATTTCAGCTCTTTGCCCAGGAGGTCAAATATTTTTATCAATAAAACACTTGAAAGAATTCGCAAATCATATTGATTTAGTGAAAAGGATTTGAAACATGAAAGAACTTTGGCAAAGAATTTGCTTCGGAAGGAGTCGTAGCTGCCTATATCGCTCGAACAATTTTTTTCATTTATAGCTACTTAAAAAGCTGCGTTTGGTTGTCAGTGTAGCCTTTCCCGTCACCAGCGCTTCATGCGAGAGAAGTTCTTCAAAAATGAAATTAGTGAAAACATTTCCCAGAAATTCCATGACCAGTGAAAGATTGGGAAACATTGATCTGCTTTCACTTGAAAGGGTGCGAGCTGAAAAAACAGATTTAGATTATTTCCTTGATGATTTCGACAATCGAGATGACAATCGAAGGATTAAAGTTACATTGAGTTGATAATGATATAAAATTCTAACGTAGACTGTGCGGGAATTATATTGCTCATTGTCTGTTGTCTGAATCTGTTTAGGATTAGAGTTAGTGCGTGTTTCGCTTATGGCAAGACAGTCATAAATGAACGCAGGGTTGAAAAGTGTCAGCTTTTGAGGATCAGTCAATAGGAAAATTACGTGCGAATATTAAAATGAACGAATGTGTTGAGAATATTCTGCAAAATAAGTTTTAAGCCTGTTGTTACATCTTGCTATTGTCGGTGATTGACTCAACTCGAGCGTTGTGAAGTGCACCGTTTGCTCGGCCAGCATGCAACGCTATCAGGTAGGCGCCCTAAACGCCTATGCACTCCCATCTGCGGCGCTGCTATGCTACTTTAGGCGCAACTGGTGCAAAAAAATTGCTGCTGTTAACTCAAGGCCGGCGCTGGCTCTTTTTCGGTGGTACGGCCAAGGTCAGCTGATATCATGGATTCATGGAACTATTGCTCCCCAAAGCAAGCGGTTCTTTTGCGATGCTGTACTCTCTAGAAAAGATGATCTTTTTCAGGCATTCAAAGTAAGCGATCTCCGTAAACACTTTCTTCCACAGTTGTGGGTCTAATCTAAATCTGAAATCCAACCTGAACTGAAAATTTTATAAAGTGAAAGTTTACTGCTTAAACAGTGCTTTTCAAACTTTTTTCGTCATGGCACACTAATAACTTCTGGATTTGGCCGCGGCACACCTATTTCATGATGGCGAAAACCTACTGCTACATGGACCAAACATTTTATAAGCTTTTTGTCAAAGCATCAAACTTTCGCGGCACACTTCAGTCTCTTTCGAGGCACACTAACGTGCCGCGGCACACAGTTTGGGAAACCCTGGCTTAAAAGCTAGTTCTTTCCTCGCAGTTCCAAACAATTAGTAGAAACATTGCTCTTGACTATTCTACACCACGAATTCTGCAAATTAAAAAAACATTGCCTGCAATGCACATCGTGGAGTTGTTGCTTTAACACTTCGGCATTGAGTCAACAGACATAAAGATAAAAACGTGTCTACCAGTAAGTTTTCAGCAATGTTGCGAACCGACAAAATTCTCATGCCGCTCGCAAAAATGAACCAAATTTTCTCAGGGTGTCCTCTCTACCACAAACCTAATCTTCAGCAATTTTGTCCAAATCCAGTCTGTTAACTCGTTCTTTGTGAACATGTAAAATCATCAAATCGTTAAATCGTCCTTGGGTCATGTTTGCACGCAAGTAAGTTTTCATCCGCTTTAGTGCAGAAAAAGACCTCTCGAAATGAGACATTCATGGCAGATGAAACCAAAATTTGATCCAAAACTTTCCAGACACCGGAAAATGCAATACTTTCAGTCTCAGAGACTGACAGCTTAGACAAAATTTTTATTGCATCATGAACAGAGAAATTAGTAGCCAACTCGTTGCAAACATCTTTGCAGAGTGGTTTCAGAAGTACGTCTAGTTCAAGCTTCAAGAAATCGTCTTTATAGATTTCCAGGACTGTTTCTAGCTGATCTTGATGTGCATCCTGCTCATTTCTACATATACGAAAACTAGATTGATCAAATAGAATGGCCGTACCGGACGAATAGGTTGCGCCGGCCTTGTAACTGCATAGGGCATTGAATAGTCCTCATTCACCCTATCCACGCTGCGTGCAGGCATAACACTTGTAATATTAGTTACATAACATTGTTATGGTTGCACCACACTCACAAAATGTCCATAAGCTTGCACAAAAACGGATTAGTCAGTAATCACCAATTTGTTGGAAGATGGTTTATTTTTTTAAATTTTCTTTGTAGTAAGAATATTTTGACGAAATTAGTTCGCTATCAACAGCCAACTTGTCTCTGTATCAAGATGGAATTCGTGGAAGCATTTCGTTTTCTTGTGAATTGTATTCACTTTCGTGCAGCTGTTTTCGTTCACGTGGGGTCGGCACAACTGTGTACGGAAAATGGTGTTTCGTTTTACATGTACTGTGGAAGTTGCACGGTTAGCACAGAATATTCGACATAACAGTATACGTGTGATTGCATCAACAGTGGCGTTTAGGTGTCTCTCTACTGAATAATAACGCTAGTTCATACTGTATTTAACGATGTTCACAAGCTTATGTTGGGTTTGATGTGGTTAATCATCGCAACTTAATTTTCAAAACAGCGAAAAATCACCTTGCAAAATAGACATTTATGTTGGCCCCCCTACTTTTTACTTGGCCCCGCAGTGGCCCCCCCCACTTTTTTTCTTCTAGAATCGCCGCTGTTGCTGCCAACAAAGCGCATTTTTGGCAATTAATGCTCCCTCTAAAGTGCGCAACTGCGCACCACCATCAGACCATTTGCGCAGTGAAATCTCATACCCCGCACTTGCAACATTCCAAAACATTGGAAAAAACAATAAAACAAGGGACGCTATTTCAATCAAATATGTATTTTGTTCATATTTCGATAAAATTTTATACTTATTCTAATAATTCACAAATTTTGTAATTCATTTAGAACTCTGCTAACTCAGTTTTAAAATATCCACGCTCACTAGAACAATTATTTGCCTAGTGTAAAATTTTCTTAGAGGGAAACACTGTATGCAACTGTTGCCGTAACATTGCATTTTGTTTATGGTGTAGAAAGGGTGAAACGCTTTGTGTACGTCCATTTGTGTTGCAACCTGAAAAGGACAAGCAAAATGTCCACTTTTCCCCCCCTGGAAAAATTTCTGCGGACGCCCATGGCTTTGACCCTTTGACACCACGTCCTACAACATCCACCTTCATTTGATACTGCATGGGTCTACTGTATGTTTTCTCCTTTCATTTTCTAAACTCCCTGAAGCGTTTTAGAAACATGCACTTACAGACGCGCTTGTACGTCATAGAAATTTGATTTTTACATCACACAACATTTATTTTGACATAAAGGAATATCAGTTTTCCCAGTAGAGAGCTGAAAAACACAGAAGTTTTTATGTTATTACTTGCTTGACACACAAAACACACGGAAAGCACGTCAAGTCAATGATATAAAGTTTCCTTTTTTGCCATCGAAGTCTGTGGCATGGTCGAGCTTTCGCCTCAGTTTAGTCACACGTGTCATTTACGTGTTGAAATAAACGATGCTTTTGAGTCAACAACCTGAGGTTCGTCGCATTTTTGTGCAACCTTAATTGAGGCAAAGGTACTAAAAGACTCGCTGTCGCTTTCTTTTACTTCAGGCTCGGGCGATATTTTACACTGCAGTTCGTCGTGAAGCGCTTCGTTGTCAACCTCCCACAGCAGGTTCGCCAGCAAACTGCGCATGAAAAATCCGTAGAACTTTCCTCGCATGATGGCAAGATAGATTTGGAACACGATTATTAAACCTTTCTGCCTTTTCTCCCAGGAGCTGATTTGCACAGGAATGGATGTTAAATCCAAACTGGAGCTGGCAATGGCTGTTAGTATTCCGAAGTGCAGCGACATCGAAAAACTACGTAGGGCGAACGCTAAAGTTGCCAAGTAATAGGAAAGCATGCAGAGCTTTTTCCAATGACCAATAATGCCTTTGTCATACGTTTGCAACCGTTTTTCTATAGTATTCACGTTGATCACCTTCACTACACTTTCCACCATTCCCAGGCACGCGTACTCAAGAGCGGTAAGGCATAAACTGACTTTGTCGAGGATTCCGAAGTGATACTTTGGGTCACGCTCTTTTGCGTATTTGTCGGCGTGGTACTGGATTTGCAATACAGCATACGCAACTCCTGTTGTCGCCCAAATAAGTCTCATCCAAAACAACCGCAACCTGTGAAAAACATTTTGCCAGGAAGGAGCAATACAGTGCATAACACACATTTCATGCAATGTTATTTTTTATTGTTTACGCAGATATTTTTCACTGTGCAAAGGATGTGATTACCATAAAGGATCCAAAACATCGCCATCCCATTCAGAGAAATGTCAGTTCACTGTTTTGACATTTTATTGTTCTCATTGTACTCGCCCTATACTGCTTAGGAGAGACATTTACAAAAAAAATAAATTTTTAAATGCTGGAAGTGGGCATGAGGTGATGTATACCGAGTCACCGACCAAAATCAAAAATGTGCGTTGACAAATGAATGTGTTTTATCATTGGTTTCAAAAAATGGAACTTGTTTTAAATCTACAGCTATCAACTGTTTGTAATGCGCAGTGGTCATTTACTGGCTTTGAAATAAGCTACTTGTAAATGCATTTATACGACTTTCAACCTGCAGCTATTCGTAGCTATGCATCTACGCAAATTTGCGATGGGAGATTCTGTCCAGGTCATTTGAAACAGTTGGCAATAAAAAGCAGAGATGTTAAGCCTTTGGGCAACCAAAATTGCCTTATGTTTCATAAAAAGTAGAGCACATTTTGTTGGTCCAAATTCTTGATGCTTTACGCCAGGAACAATGGTTGACTCGTTTTTATAAATAAGGGCATAGTAACTTTTCTGTTCTTCTAGGGCTCTGCTTCCATTTATAGAAGATGTGCTACTTACTTCATAATCCTGCAGATGAAACTGCATCATTGCTGATCGCCAAGGTGATCGAACAACAATTAAGACTGATACACAAAGTCTTATTGGGAGATGCCAATTCTCAACCAATTACCGCAGCAGGTCGTTGAAGTCACGTCTTACCTCAGCAACCATTTGATCCACTGAATTATGCTGACTTGACGCGTCAGGGGCCCCATAATAATATATGTAACAAGCAACGACACTGCCACTTCGACTGCAGGTACTGAGATACTTATGCAGTCATTCAAGATCTCATTATGGTCTTCTTTACTTTCTGAAAAAAAACGAAAGCTTTCTTTGTGAGTAAACGCTTTAAACTTCGAAAACGCGCAGACCTCGGAAAAGCTTTCATCTATCAAAAAAAAGAGATTTACCTCGATAAATAAAAGATAAAGTATTGCTGACGACCATTTGAATTCTTTGTTGACTTTGAAAAAAAGGAAATAAATTCATTCCCGCCATGGGCGTGGGAAGGATTTTTTCCAGGGGGGGCCAGAAGGGGATTTTCCCAAAATTTTTCCAGGGGTGGCCAAAAGTGGTGGAATTTGTTTTTATCCCTCGAAACTGAAAAAACAACCTCTTTTTGCTGATAATTTCAAAATCCAGGGGGGACCAAGGCCCCCCTGGCCCCCTTCCGACGCCCATGATTCCAGCCAATGCCCAAAACTGTTAACCTTACTACCGCAGTTTTCCTTAAACACAATAGGACTTTTACTAATTATAGCTCAAAAATGACCCTTAGGCTTCTTTTCAATGGAGTGGAGGTATTGCTTTTTCATGTCCTGTAGAGCCATTGACGGATCTAGAGCTCAACTGCAGCCCCCAAACGTCTGTGGCGCCCCTCTGAACGGCGCAATTTGACATAAATATGATCTTTTTGGTGCTTATTGAAGCAGAAACAGGCTGGAACTCGTTGAACTGAAGAATTTTTGAGCCAGATAAAAGCTTGATAGGCCTCTATTATCGAGTAGTATAAAAAATCCTCTTCGTTTGAAATAATGCTGCTTTTCCGTAATTTCTTGTGCTCGTAAAAACTGACCATCCCTATTGACTCAGGTATCCACAAACTATGTTGATAAGAAGGCTTTTGGAGCTGACCTTGCTAGATATTAAATGTTACAGTGTTGAAAACCTACATCTGCAGTTATGCATGTTTTTTCGATGCAATTTACGTTGAATTATATTGCGTTATGTTCAGTGTATCTAAAGCTGGAGTATGCTTGCTTTGTACTCGGCTTCGGCTTGTGCCCATCCACTTTGAAAAAGCTTCATCTATCACTGGCTATAGCATCAGGGATTTACGTTTCTAGACAAATAAAAATCATTACAATTTTTTTATTAAGAACTTTTTCTCTTTTTGTCAGCTTAGTATTGTAAAGGGATTGAGTCTAAAAGTAAACACAAATCTTAAAACACAACTTAGGAAAGTAGTGTTAGAAAACTCGCCACATAGCGAAAAATTTCAGCCCCTTTATTTTTATGCTAATGAAAAGATTTCGAAAATCACGAAACTTGAGTGACGCTTTTTACTGCTTGTAATAAGCTTGCACTTTGATTGGCATTGTAAGTGGCGATGACTGCACACAACGCATTAATCTTAATTCCAAATTCTGTTGCATCATTGCCAACTCCACTGTCGATGCAAACTACATTACGTTTTTTAAGGTGTTTTAGGGACCCGGATCGGGTCCCTAGAATTGAAAATCGGGTCCCTAGAATCAGTGAAAATTATCATCGGGTACCAAGAATCAGAGAAAATCGGGTCCCTAGAATCAGAGAAATCGGGTCCCTACAAATCAATACCGGGTACCTAACATTTTCCTTAAAAAAAACCTGTAACTACACTATTTCATTTCTTTTAGGAGAACATAGCAAATAATTTGATCTCTTATACCTTTTGCTTTCGCTTACTTTCTGGCAATTCAAACTATTTAACATAAAACCAGTTTCAAGCCTGACTTTTACTCACCCAATTTAGTAGACTGGTGATTGTCAGATATTCAGGCCATCCGGTAGACTTGACATGTGATGCAAATCCCGAAAATAAGGTTGTTGCCTCTTACGCGACAACTAACAAGAGGGTGCTCAACTTTTATTGGAATTCTTAATTGTGTGTTTGGGTGCCTTAGCCGCGGTTCTGTAAACGCTAGATGTTTACACATGAATGTAATATCACATACTTCGTATTATTAGTTTCGTGGGAAACGCATTGAATGGGACAGTTACAAGTTGCCATTTAATGGGACGGGATAGAGCAGAAATAAAGTGTCCCTGGACAACCCCATCAATATCAACTTGGGACACCAGTCACACCACGACAACACTCGTCAGTACAAACAGAAAGGCAGCAAATTGCCAATGTGACAACCTGCATTTAAAACTGTGACAACCTGCATTTAAAAAACTGTAAACCAAACCTCCATGGGAACAAAAAGATTGGGAAAAGTTTTTCTTGCTAAAGAAAATGTCCAGTATTTTCGGTGAAACATTTAAAAAAAATGATAATCATAACAATAAACAGGTTGTTTATATCGGATCTGTAAGTTCCGGCCCATTTGTTGCGAAAATGTCTGAAGCCCAGGTATACAGCTGTTGCAAGCACACCCAATTACATACCTGAGAGCACCTCGCTCTCTTCGGATAAGCCTGATGAGCCGACCTGGTCAAACATCGTGATCACCTGCCCCTGAGTAAAACAGAACGCAGATTAGAGTGCTTTCATTCAGCATTCTTTCTAATATAACAATAATGTGGATAGTGCATTGTTGTGGGTTCAATTTTAGGAGTTTGGATGGCGCGGAAGAAAATCTCCTTCCCGCAGCCAAAAAGCTATGTAGAAAAAATTTGGACAGCAGTTGGACAAAATCAAGAGAAGTTTGGAATCTTTCAGTATTGTGGTGTATGAAAATGTCGATATTCCCTACTGCAGTCACTTCATGCACAAAATAAAAGAAAGTCGAAATTACAATCATGATTCATGACTGTTTACTGTTCACCGGGTGTGCACATTAAAGGACAGACCTTATGTTGTCTAGGCTCAAAAACAAATGAGGCAAAATTTGCGATAAATGGAGCAAAGTTTTTGTATCTCCAAATACTTTTAATCCTCTTACGCCTGTTAGTACAGTGTTTTCACCTGCACCTATAATAGCAACTGACTTACGTCCACAAGTAAAGACGTGTATGTGACATAAAAAGTAGCGCCAATGCAAGTCAGGCGGAAGAGTTGTACGAGTAGCAATAGCACCATCCCGAGTTTCTTGGCAGGGCGAAGAATCACTCTGGTTTTTCTTGTCATTTGGAGAAAACTTTTGGTTTTTCTTTCTCCAAAACGCTGTAACGATGAAAGAATAGCATGTTAAAGAATGCATTTTTTGTCAAGGACGCAACCAGCTGATACTTTTTTTTGAGGAAAAGTAATTGCAACTTGCTGTTGTACATAACAACTAAGCATATTTTTGAAAATGTAGAGGGGTCAGTTGCCCGGTTGCTCCCCCTCGTTACGGGCCTGATTGTTGCTGCATATAACAAATTATTTTCAACTTGGAATTTGCATTCGTCAAGCAGCAAAAGTATGAGTTAGCACAGTACAACTCCGTCTACTGTATAATATGTTACACTCGCAAAAATTGTATGAAACAACGAAATCACGTCTCACGTGAATTATCAAAATCGGTGCTGAAGCAGGAAGAAACTTCGGGAATTTCTTACCCCAATTTTTTGAAGGGAAAATGGCGTTCATTTACGTCTTTTTGTAGCACCAAAACATTGCTGATTTTGTGGCTTTGTTTTGAGCATTTCTCAATGAAAATCTGAACTTTGTTGAATGTTTCAAGCGACAAATTTGCTTTGGTAGAGCGTTCCCAAGTTTCTCAACTTTACACTGCACCGCCGATCAAAATGGAATCGAAATTAAATTTTTCTAAAATCAGTATCGCAAAATTTTTGCTGGCAGTCCTCACAGCATTCTATAGCTTATCAGCGAGGCATAGCGTGAAAACAAAATTTTGCTTAAAAGCATTTTTTCGGTTTTTGCTTCAGCACCTGTTTTCCAAACGTTTCTGATTTTTAATTTTATTACGGTGCAATGACCTTATACGTTTAACGTCTGTGAAATCTTTAAAGTATATGCATTTTTACACACCTTCATCTTCCAAGGGGGTTTTTATGAAAAAACTTATAAATTTGTGTCCAGGTCGAGAAACTGTTAGAGAACGTTTCACAAAGGAACTTTCGCTGAAATGACTTTTGATGAAAACATTATGAAAAACTGTGTTCTGTAGACAAAATGTTAAGATTGTTAAAAACTATTCAGCTTATGAAAGTCTAAAATTTTAGAATAAACAAATGCAACAAATAGAAGCATGTGTAAAATTCTAGAACATCTATGTCCAACCGACATGCCTTACTGGGCCAAAGATTATGCCAGTATCTTTGTGAAGGCCGCACACTGAATGACTTACTTCCATTTTAGCAAACTGAAGCTTAGTTCAAAACTACTGAAAGCGTTCGCGTACTAAATGCAACGATAACGACTGTATGATACTTGTAATCACTCCCAAACTGTGATGCCATAGGCAAGTTTAGAGCTAATGTAACAACAAGGGTATAGTTAGAAATTAGTGTAGTGCAGAGGAACACATGAGGAGAAATCAGAAAACTAGAAATAAGTTTTGAACCGAGGTGTCAGTGGACTTGTGGAAATCTTCCAATGCGCAGTACAAGATAAATAGGCGTTAAAGACCATTGCATCAGAAATGTCGCATTTAAAATTATCAAAATAAAGACAGGTTGCCATTGCATTGTACATGCACAACCTTGAAAAGCTTATTGGGCCGCACAAAACCTTCGACTGGGCCGCCAGCTTGGATATAACTGTACTAGAAGCTGATATAATCAGAAAACAAAATGTTTTTGTAGTATTGCTGAGACTTCTGCCACGTAAGAACTTACAAGGTTACTAAACTGTTTTCATGCAACGAGTTTTCAAATAAGCTCACAAGATGTTGCTCAAACAAACAAGACCAGACTATTGACAGTATTGCTTTGGTAAGCTTTCTTCACACATTCTTGCCCGAAGTGTAACTTATATTTTGATCTGCCATTTACACATTTTCGATAGACCCAGAACATGATGTCTGGTTTGATTTCACGATCTTTATTTTGAGTGAAGCATATTTGTAGATATCAACAGGCCCGTAAGAGGCTTGCGACACCATGGGGGGTGAAGAGTTTTCTGAGAGTGGCCCCAATTTTTCAAACCGTGTCCAATACTTTTAAAAAGTGTCCAACATATTTTTCTAGGGGGAGCGAAATTTTTTCTAGATGGGGCTTAGCCCTCCTAAGCCCCCCTGGTTACTGGCCTGGTTATCAGTTAAATGAACATTATCAACTTAATATCTGAATTTGCCTCAATCGCTGGGGGGCTCAGCAATGCCATTGCAAAGGAAATGCGGTTGCAGATTTCGGATTTGTCATTGCAACTGTAAATGAGCTCAAGTAAATTTCAATGGCATTTTGGTAAAAAGGCCAAGTTTAGGTGACAGGACTTTTTATGCTGGCTTCAGACTTTTGTGAGAAGGTGGATGTGCTCAGATCATTTAGCTGTCTCTATATCTCGAAATACTTTGTGTTCTCCGCAGGATTTTTCTATTGTATCTGCGTATAAAATGTGGCATTTATGATTTTGATTTTTAACTGTTACCTAAGAGGTTTAAGATTGCGTTAGTGTTTGAAAACCATAAACGATGTCATTTTGCATAGATTGAAAAGCTGTTATTGACTCATACAGTAATTTCTGAAGCAAAATGACGTGTTCTGAAACTGACGCAAACCTCAAACGTGCAGCACAAGCTATTTGTATTGTTCAAAGAATAAATAGGTTCAGCTTTGTTGTTTCGCTTGATCTAAACTCTAAAAACTTATTTTATTAAATACTTCTGCACGTACAGAATCACACTAACTGCATTTTCCTTAACAGGCCCATTCCTGCCAACCTGATCTAATTCAGAATTTTGGTTCTGGCACTTGTCTTGGTTCATTTACAACTGCTTCAGAGTAATATAACGGAAAAACGCGGTTAGTGCGATGTTTTTCTCCTATGCGCTCCGTTCCACTCATATCGTAACGTGCGGGCTTGAGATAAGATGAAACTAGAAACAGATTTGAAGAAGCGTTTGCGCGAAAATCAATTGAAAGCTTTTGGCGGATGAAGCATCAATTAATTTCCCATTCATTGAGATAGGCGTCATTAAATTTGAAACAACTGCGGGTTGAACCGTTGAAATAACTCAAGATTTCCTGCGAAAGCTTCAAAATCGTATGTGATTTTGGAATATTTTTTTATTTGTTGGAGAAGTGCATCCCCGACTTTAATGCTGTTTTTACCATTTTATTCAACAAGTGCCTATCATGAAAAGAATGCTATTCAGATCTAAGCAATAATCTAGTCCTTTTTGAACAATCGACTCAAACATCGGTCGGACGTGAAAAAATAACAAGCGTAAACAAACTGCACAGATATTCGTTTGAACACAAATCGGCCCTGAAAACAACAACTCAATCCTAAAGGAATGTATGCAAAAAGTAAAGTTTATGGCACGCTGCAAGCCTTTCAGATATACACGCATAAAAAGACAAACAGGAGTTGCATATCAGAAATCACGTCTGTCTCTATCGCGTTTGATAATAACATGAATTTCTAGACCTTTGGCTCAAAACCAACGCAACGACTGAGAAAGCTCAGTAGCGAACTAGAGGCATAAAAAATTTATGTGGTCTTCGATGTTGCCTTTTAAACTCGTAAATGAGTCACATTTCAAAAACAGGTAAAAAGTATCGTATTCAGTATTGATAATACCACGCTGCAAATCCGGCTGAAACTAGCCGACCTGTTGCGTAACGTCTTTGAACTCTTTCAGCAACAAAATTCTTCGAGCTGTAATTGTGCTAAATTTCCCTTAACGCAACAGTATCTTTTTAACAAAAGATGACTCCTCTCACATTTCAAACGCATCAGTTACGGTGAAACTATAGGCCAAGGGTGGCCAACCAGTCAGAGATCAAGAGTCGCATTGCTTACCGTATTACCGCAAAGAGCCACATCACGCACATGGGCACAGCATGCATGAACATCACCCCATCTCTTCCCCACTCAAACACATAGCTTTGCTCAGCTAGATTTCTTGTAAATTCGCACATAAACACAACAATGACAGAACTTTACAAGGCATTTATTGATATGCATGTTATTTAGTGGAACTTCTGATAATTAACCTGCGTACGAGCCGTATGAAACCAGGTGCGTAGCCAGGAGGGGGAAATGGGGGCAATTGCCCCCCATTCCAAAAATTGCATCGAAAATTTCCAGGTTAATCACACGTTTGATGTGTAAGCCAGAGAAATTCTTTATTGGAAATCAATGAAACTGCTTAGGAACTTATCCTATTTCACCTTTAATTGAATCTGATCGAAGAAAGCAGTATGGTTTACCAATTGTGCACGACTAATCAAACTTTGTGTATAGAGTAAATTCTAAAGAATCTATATCATGGCTGACCTTCACCTGAGGTTTAAGCTCCGTGTGGAAGACGGTGATAATGAAATACCAACTTGTATCTAACCGCAAGTAAAAACAAGGAGTAGCCTAACGCTTTTCGTAGCTGTTTTTGGCGCACCAGTTTGGTGAGTCGCTGTATCCAACCTATCGTTGATTTTAACTTCATTTCAAGATTAGAGCAAACCTTTTTCTCGAATAACTCTGGCGGCAACAGATACAACTTATCCTTGTCTGCAGCATGAGCTGTAGACCTTAAATCAGGGTCTGGGGGCAAATGGGGAACCTGCGGCCCTCGGGCCAAATGCGGCCCGCGTGAGTTTTTAATATGACCCGCATCATAATTTTGGTTACCCAAGTTGGAACACAACAACACGTCCAAATGAAACTCCATGACAAGAAGACAACGTAAACAGTAGGTCAAGAAGAGTTTATCGCGCTCCTTGACATAGTTTTCTCTTCTTAGTTTCCTTTTGAAGATTAAAGTAAAATTTTAAGATAAATTTTATTAACTTTTGCGGCCCGCCAGCGATATTTCACAATTCATGCGGCCCGTGATAGTAAATTAGGTTCTTCATCCCTGACCTAAATGAACATCGTAGATTTTTTGTAAAGTATTAAAACAAAATGCGTGAATATGGTGGTGGTATATATTTTATATGCCTTGAAGCTCAAATTTTGGTTAGGAAGCATTTCAGTTCTGAAGTATTTTTTATTACGCCATAGACACTATTTAGCAACATGGCATTTATTCCAGATATTTATTTGTGATGGTTAAACGTATATTTTGACAGTTCAATCACAACCATGTGGAGCCCTAACGTTTTCATCCATTAATTCCCATTACCTTGCCGGCGAGCTCAAGAAACGTCCGGTAGCCACATAGCCACTATTATAAGCTCAAGAAAAATAGCAAGTCGCCCTCGATTGTCCTTGACTGTAAGCCGCGGTTTACAATCGAATAAACACGGTATACACTTTTCCAGGTTTATTGCCAAATCTTAGCTGTGCAACATGCTCAGAAAGCGTTCTACTTCTGCA
>Ga0210059_1002417_pt1 | contig 29230 bp, 25 predicted proteins | sample Ectturendosymbi2_FD_188042 | JGI IMG/M metagenome (GOLD analysis project Ga0210059, IMG submission 188042) | Ecteinascidia turbinata endosymbiont from Florida, USA - Sample 2 (SPAdes) (version 2) | ecosystem: Host-associated > Tunicates > Ascidians > Unclassified | place: Key West, Florida...
CTAACACTAACCTAATGCTAACCCCTAAAAACCTAACCTCTAAAGCAAAAGTTTAAAACATTTTGAAAAAAGTAAGAAAAACTGGTCTCACGAATTGAAACATGCAAGCAGTCACCAATTTAAAAACGAGGTGAACCCATAACCATTGGCAGGCAGACTTGAAACGTATCTGTTATGCTACGAGGTCGACGTCGCTTGAGTGACAAACTGACTGCTTCATTCGAAACACATCATGCGAGGCGCTATGATAGAATAAGTTTTAAAATAAGAAGATCCATTCATGAGTGGTTCCGGAGCCACTTTCATAAGAAAAATGAAGAAGCACAGAACATAGTGAAGAAAATGTACAGCGCATGCCTATTGTATACTGATGGTTGGATCGGTAAAAAGGAATTTGGTGTGGTTAAGAATATGTTTAAACAAAATATAAAATAAAAAGTAACAAAAACTAATTAATGAGGTACAAAAGCAAAGCAAAACAGAGTTGATGTGTGATCGTGTGGAATGGTGTGTCTTTTTCATCAGCTAGCTTTTGTGAATGGGTAGTGGGTACCACATGATATCAAACAAATCATTTCTCTACAAGTTTCCATGTCAATCTTGTGTTGGTCCTCCAGACCCCGATGAGTTTTTAGCGTTGGATGTGATTTTATCTTGAGTTATATTTTCAAAGATGACCCTCTCTGTATTGGTTTGAGGCTTACCAGTTATGTCAGGTTGTTTCAGTTTCACTGCTTTTGGGTGCTTTTCTTTCAGCTTCCTTATGATGTCTGTGGTGATGTCATGTTTTCCATCAATGTCATTGGTATTATCCATAAATCTAAGGGACTTTTTCACTTGTCCTTGAAGCATTAATCTACAGAAGGCTTCCGGTCTGATTTTATTTTGGTAATAACTGATTTTTTTGGTCTTGACAGCTTCATACTCTGAGATCTGTTCTTCTAGCTTTCCGTGTGTTCACCATTCCATTCTTTTGTTCAGATATTTGACATGTTCTCTGTTTTTTGATTTGAGTGATGGCTTCTAGAATAGTAGTGGCAGAAATACTTAAAGCATGTGGATTGCTACTGGTTCCCATCTTTTGCTGCCATTAAAGAGCTGTATAAGATGAGACCCTTCTGCAAAGAATGACCTTTTAGCTGAACAAGATTGGTTATGATCACACAAGTTTGGAATGCATGGCCTGTGGAGTTGAGGTGCATGACAATGTCATTTGTAATGGCTCAGTCAGATAGGCGAGTTATGGCGTAGTTTCAGTGGTGGCAAGCTGTTAGCTGCATCTTGTTCTTGTCTGCCTTGTGTAAAACTATAAACCTTAACCCTGAACCCGTCTCTTTGCACGTCGTACTTGTCCTGTGACTACCTCAACTAATCGTGTTCGACTAAAGGCAAAATATCACAGCCTTTGCTGCATGCAGTCTAGGACAGTTTGGCACTGCTGTTTCGGCGATGTCGATTTGGTGCTGTCGTTTTGGCGACGAGCCGTTTCCGTGATGGTGATCGCAAATGTATTATGCAAAAAATGTGTGTTTTTGAAATACTTTGAAGGTTAGACTACAAAGGATGTTTGCTCCATAAGTGTTTTTGTTGTCATCCTGATGGCCAGTGGCCAGTGCAGTTTCCTGTCCTTCAGGATTTTGAAAGAACTTAATGCGACCGTGGCCATGTGTGTAAAGAAATTGGTTTGTGATGTTATTTTTGCTGGCATGAGGTGCTTGTGAGTTTACATAAATGTTAAGCCTGGACAGCATCTATTGCTTGCTCTTTCACGTAGGTATCATTTTGATTGCATTTCACAGCTAATCTAAGAATATATTGTACTTTCTTGCCATCGGTTGCCTTTTGGTGTACAAATATGCAGTAATGGCATTTCCGAATCCATGGTATGCATCATGAATCGCAATAAATACAGCATAATTGGAAATATCTAGGACAAGTGTTAGACTGACTCTTGCGCTTACACGCTTCCCAGATGACGGCAGTGTGAACTTTTGCACTTTGGTGACATTCCAAAGGAAAACACATTTCACATTTCATCGCCGAAACGGCGGTGCCGAACTGTCCCGTTCCGTGCTGCATGAGGCAAAATAGACAATATCATAATAAAGGTATGTATTCAGCAGTCAAGTGTTTTCTGGAATAAACAGTGGGCATTATCATTTCACATAAGTCTTTATTGTAAGAACAAAAGCAACACTTGTTACCACAAAAAATTACAGTACCTCACTTAGATTCCAATTGACCCACCATTCCTAAACTAAGCTAATTTGTTCTTTATAATTGTTCTGCCAACGTCTTGGCTGACTGGACGCCCCAAAACTTTGCTTCTTGTATAAGCTTCATTACTGTGGAACAATTTTTAGCTTGTAAATTGCTTACCCTAGATATAGAGAATCTTTCTCTTTTTTACTTAATAGTTCACCTGCCATTTTCTACTTCAAAAATTAATAAATCAGTTGAATTCTTTGTGGTATTTTCTTGCACATGTGATGGTGCTGCAAGAATAATTACTCAGGTATAACTAAGGCATGACTTTTTTTTGTAAAGAGGTTCTCAGTTGCCATTGTCTAAAGGTGCTGTATGAAGAGGTCAAAAGTTGCCTGATTGGACCTTCGACTAATCTTTACTATTGCTATGGAATGATGGAACTGGAAAAAGTGGACTCTGTTACACATATCACATTTTAATGTCACAAATGTCACACGCTTCTTTTTATTACTTTCCTATCTCAGCAATAGTTACAATTTATAGATTTTGTAAAACATGTAAAACCTCTGTGGAAATAGTCTTATGGTATACTTCTGCCATAAAGTTGCCCTTCTTCACAGAATTCTTGTGATATGTCAATGCAGGTAAAAAGTCACTTAAAAAATGTCATAGACATGAATGGCAAGTGTAAGAAAAACATTTCTTTCAAAAAAGTAATGATCAAGTAGTGTGCCAAGATACCAAAACAAAGTTTTAGAAATGAACCATAAGAAGAGTATAATGAATTTTCTTCAAAAAGATTGTCTAAATGTCACACAAACGTCACATATGGAATCGCCCTAACCAACTGTACTTTATATTTTTAGAGAAAATTTAGCTGTTACACTGTTAGGTTCAATGGCAAACAGACATGATATCAACCTACATGTTCCTTTTCATGATGATAACAGTTTTTTCTGTGTGGAGTATCCTGCCTTGGTCAGAAACCATGAGAAGATGTTGACTACTTTGGGAAATATTTCTCATGTCAAGGAGGTAAGAGCAGATAGAAGGGAAGTGCAATGTATATATTTAGAAGTTCTGGAATCTTTATTTTGAATCCAGAATATTGAATCCTATTCAATTCTGGAATAATTAGTTAAGGAACAAAATGAGCTGATCACCCAGAGGTCGAGAACGCTGATCAGTGACCACACTACCTGTTAATTAGCTGCTTGTGACACTATGCAGTGCCGTTAGCTTGTTGAGTGTTTCTTTTACTCAGGAGTGCAGAGTGTCATTGAAATACTTATTGAAATTATTTGCTTTGCCAACTTTGCAAATTTTCATGTTTATTTAATCAAATTTTGTTTGGAATCTAAATATTCGAAAAAACTCTGATTTTTGGATTCAAATACTGAAGGAGTCAAATGCATAGGATGCAATATTCCATTGTATGCATACCTAGTTGATAGTATCTTACATATGTACTGTGAACTACACATATAAGATTTAGGAGAAATATAAAGACTTGGGGTTGCAGCTGAAAACTGACTCAACTAGCAGATTTTTTTTTGTTTCAAAAAGATCATCAGTGGTTTAAATCAGCAATGTCCAAACCAAATGGCTTACTGAGCCAAAAATTATGTCACCATCTTAACCAGGGCTGCACATTCAATTACATATTGATGAGAGCCGCACATTTAATGGCTTACTTTCATCTTTACAAACTAAATTTAGCTTAAACGAATGTACTGATGAGCATTCGAATCATAACTGCAGTGGTAACAGACATAATAAAGCAGCACTGAAGACCACCTGCATCAAAAATGTCAAATTCAAGATCATCCAATAAGGACATGTTGTCAGTATATACTACTGTATTTTTTGGACCATAAGGCGCACAGTATCAAAAATTCAATGCTCTGTTCTTTTTTCATGGACAAGGCACAATTGATTTAACCGGACAGATTAAAATTCCCTCAGATTACCGTACATACAAAGGAGTTTAATCTGTCACACATGTCTAATCCCCTAGACACGGCTAGAACAAAATAAAAGTTGTGTGTGTGTTTGATTCGGTTTTGCCAATGTAGTCATTAGCCTTGAGGAGTAATATGATCTGCAGTATGTGCTGGGTACTATCAGAACAATTAAAAGCTCTAGAAGGTTTTCTATAGCCTTCAAAGGAATCAGCCGATTGGGCTCTGCTTTCATCTTTTTGTGATGATTCAAACTTGCTCATATCTGTATTCAAGTAACTTCACTCCACAGGTGAAATAAGCAAGGAATCAATCACAAATTTTAATAGGAAATTGATTTCACGTAAAACTACGCATCATCAGTCCTTACATCTGCAAACAATGCTCACAGGTGAAACATTGAAAGGCTAAAGCAAGGTCAGAGAAAGTAAACAACCTCAATACTATGGTGTAACATAGCATAACACCAACTGCGACAATTAAACTGAAAAAAAACTGGAAATTTCAACTCGGGTAGGCAAAAAATTTTTTTTCGAGTGCAATCTGCTAGACTGGCCGATCCGTTTGAGCCATTCAACAGCTCTCTAGCGCAATTGGCAGAGGAGCTAGGGCGTTGGTAAGGCAACTGGAAACTGCTGTTTTTTAGGCTGAAATCCAAGTACGAATATATCGTACGCCGGCTCTCAAAGTGTTAAGGTAAGCTAGGATTTAGTAACGGTGGCAACCAAACCTCAGCGGGTGCATTTGAAATGCTGTGATTGACAAGAACCAAAAATCTGGCACGCCGGCCGTGATAATCAAAACACATCAACGGGCAGTGCAGAAGCGAAACAAGAAAACTATTATCTCACGCAGGGTAGGATCATGCTGTGAATAGTAATTTGTGCGTCAAGTTGGTTGTACCATTTATCTTCACAGATATTCAAGTAGTTAAAATTTGGTTGTTCAACAAAAGTGACGACGTAAGCTTCATGTATAGGTGGTTTATTTACGTTACCATGAAACAAGCGCCATTTGACAGTAGTTGCATTATTTCGATTTTCGAGAACAAAGTATTCCATTATGTAAATCTTTGTAGCTTGCATTGAGTTTTATTAAGTTCATGCTTTTGAACTTTTGCAGTAAATTTTTGAAGCTACAGTGAATACTTTCAGTTGAGTAAGACGAAATTTCCAGTTTTTTCTCCAGTTTAATTGTCGCCGTTGGTGTTGTGCTATGTTACACCACAGTATTGAGGTTGTTTACTTTCTCTGACATTGCTTTAGCCTTTCAATGTTTCACCTGTTAGCATTGCTTGCAGATGTAAGGATTGATGATGTGTAGTTTTTCGTGAAATCAATTTCCTATTAAAATTTGTGATTGAATCCTTGCTTATTTCACCTGTGGAGTGAAGTTACTTGAGTACTATCGGACCCACATACCCTGCTTATTGCCAATTGTTGATGGTTTATTACTTAACACGATGGCCTGTTTACAAAAAATCATACCTAGCAATTAAATAAATAGCACCATTTGCCATATGCAATTGGTTCTAGATGAGAAAGCACAACCAGGTCCATTCATTAGGTGTTCTGCATTGTGAGGCGCACCTTTGATTTTTGAGAAAATTAAAGGGTTTTAAGTGCACCTTACGGTCTGAAAAATACAGTATACGGGATACTTAAATTGCAGTGAAAACCTGAACTGGGCCGCACAAAACCTTCAAGTTTTTTGTTAATTATCACATTTTATGAGTCTGTATACAGAGAACTGAAAACATTTTGCAAACAGCATGATTATGGCCAAGTATCATGAAATGAAGGTGTTTTTTGTTAAAGGAAAAACTGACTTGAGTTATATGTTAGGTTGATTCTCACTGATAATCAGACTTGTACCCAGGGCAGTGGAGCTGGAGCCCAAGCAATTTTGGATGGGGCCAGAACCAAAAACGTCTAGATGGTGGAGCCGGAGCCTGAAATTTGGGTTCCATTTCCACAGAGATAGTTTGTGGGTAAGCGTGTTATACAAAAAAATGTATTTCCTGAACTTTTGGACCAAATTTTTCTGGGGCAGGAGCCATTTAGCTTCTAGATGTTGGAGCTGGAGCCAAAAAAATTTAGATGCCTGGAGCCAGAGCCTCAAATTTTAGTACTGGCTCCACAGCCCTGTTTTACCTAGGTATTGTTGTTAAATTTACAGGAAGATGCTACTCCGCAAACCTGTTATCTATTTCAGGTTTACAATGATACATCAAAACGACTTGATTTAAAATTTCGTCCACGCGACCCTTGCTGCAAACCAGCTTGTGCTGACAGACATTCATGCACTGCTGTGCTTGTAAAGTGAGTGCTCCAACTAATTGTTTCTGTCATTACTTGAGGTAGTATAATATGTGCTGGAAGTTAATTGTGCTGGTGTGCTGCACAATGCAGGTGATGGGGCAGAGAAATTGAAAATATAGACCGCCCTGTCCCGTTGACAAAAGAAACTGATAGCGCTATGCATAGCCTCATCTTTACAGGTTTAGTGATTGCTGCATGTCTGCGCACGAAGTAGACACAGTGCAAGGTCTCTCCTAGACAAATGTTCCCGCAGCAACCCCTGCTGTGGTTTCTGCAACTTAAGTAAGTTGCTGTGCAAATGGCATGACAAGTTTGTCTAATTGTATAACTTGGGCCATTATTACATGAAATGCACAAAAACAATCAATACCTTTATGCATCAGTTTTTGCGTGCATGGGTAAGGACTTTGTTTGGATTGTAGGCAGGAGAGCCTGTTCACAGAATTCGTCGTTGTGTCCCCCATCAGCCATCCACAAGTGGAGGCCTACTTTGTGCCTTCTGCACATCTGGAATGCGAATGTGGACAGTGCAGAATGTTTGTTTCTATTCTAGGGGACTTGAAAACTGCATATAACTGCTTGCTATAGCTAGTGATTTGAAACGGAACATCGCCCTTTTTTTAGGAAAAGAGGATAAACTGGTGAAAGAAGCCGATTGATAATGCCTGGATTTTGCTGGCATCTCTGTGATTAAACATTGTGGCTCTAATGCTGCAGAGCTGGGTGATGGGTGGCTACTCTTCTAGTCTTCTACTCCATAGTTGACCAAACAAATCTGCCCAGGCTGCAGCGGGGACACTCATAAAATCTTTGCTGGTAGATTGTCATGATTACTTCATCCTACTGGGAGGAAGGGTATGCATTAAACTGAAATTACTAGACCATTTTATCAAGTGGCTGGCACACAGGATTTGTTAAGGCAGCTAGTGATGCTCTTTGGTGCATTAAACAGTCTCAGACCTTTTGGGAGACTTCAGTGCACAGGTTCTGAACAACGCTGATGCATGGAAAGGTTTGATTCATAGAAATGGTGGTCCATTACCACCTGTTTTTTGTCGGTCATAGACTGAAATATTTTTGAAATGACTGAAAAAAATTAAGTTATTTCCGTCAGAATGTCTGAAAATACAGGCTAATAAACACTGTTATGGTGAGTTTCTGTGAGACAAATAACCGAAATGTCTCAGTGACTAAAATGTCTCAGCAAAAATGACTGAAATGTCTCAGTGAAAAAAGAACAGCTCACCACTACCATCACCAACAAAGTTCTTAGAGGGATTTTGTAGGAAGTGCTGTCAGTTGTCTGAAGTACTTTGAACATGCTTAAGATCTTTAGAAACACTTAGATTTTACAAAAGTTTTCCACTTTTTAGATTTGACAATTTAAGTTTTTTCCTTGGGCTCATTGTAAACTCAATAGTGTGTTACTGTGGTGTCTTCTGATGGTGCATGTTACAAGGCAATCAATTTCCGAATTTCAAATTTTTCCCAGAATAACAAAGTATCGAAGACGATCAACTTCTGCAAACAAGAGTGATGCAGTAAAATATAAGCAGTCAATATGTGGAACAATTGATTATGTTTACAAGTGAGTATATGCGAAACATTTTGTTTCAAAACATTTTGTTGGCATTATGCCTGAATCGGCATTTGTTTTGAATAACAGTTTGTCTTCCAGGTTCTCCACCATGTGTGATTACCAGTATTTGCCTATAAAAAGAGATGATTCAGGTGAATTGCTGAGTATGTTGCCTTACCTGTGCGTTGAGAGCTTGCACCGAGACAAGGACAACTTCACCAGAGAAGCACCTTTGTTCGTTCCACCTCCCACGTTCAGTCGTTTGGACACTCCACAAGACTATCTTTATCGAGATGCTGTGCATGTATACAAGTGACTATTGCTCTGTCATAGTACTATTATGAATAATATGATTTACAATGTTTTTCTTTGGAATATTCTTGATTGGATTGCTAAAGAGGATGAAATCGGTTTTCAGAAGTTTTTCATATTTAATGGTGTATTATTAAACAAGACCTTGAAGCTTCTTGATCGTGGATATCATGTCTGGTTACTAGGTTTGGCAGTAGTGGCATGGTAAAAAAGTAACAGTTGCTGTACAGTATTGATTACAGTGGCTGTACAACAGTGATATGCATTTTTATTGACGCCTTGGAAAAGTATGAATAGAAGTTGTTGGAACCACTGCGCCTGTCAACAATCTGACAAAGGCCTGGTTTTTATGAACACTTGAATATTGCGAAATAGATATTTTAAGCAACTGTTTTTATTGTAGAAACTTATCAGCAACTGGTGCGTCAATCGGAGTGGCACGACCTCGCCGGTTCCACAATGCGCTTTGCATAAAGTTTGAAGAAGATGTACCATTGAAACCTTTGCCAGGCGCTGAAGAAAACTTTAAATTACTTTGCGGTCATCTTGGACACAAAAGAGATGAACTCACTAAAGTATGTTACGTTGCACTTTTATTGATTTGCATTTTGTTGTGCCTGTCACAGGGGACGGAGATCGTTTGCTTTTCAAACAAACTTTTTGCTTTGGTTTCTGGCGCCAGCAGTTGGTCCCACCTTTCCTTAGAAAGTATCCGTTTATCGTCTGAAATACGCCTATTTTTGCGGACCAGGAAAGTGATTTTCGGTGACCAAAATATCGAATAAACGTCAGCTCCTACAACTTTTCACGAATAGGAGCTTTTTTTCATTCCTCAATTTGGACTACATTGGCTGTCCTCATTTTCTTTAATTTGTCCGTCACAAAACATTCGTCGTTTTGCTTTGAATCGTCTTTATCATCAAAGTTAAATCGACACTGACAAAAACTTGGCGGTCGACCTCCTCACTCGTGTGCTCACTGGTCACAGGCATTCGGTGAGAAAAAAGACAACCGATCGTTTAGACGATATGCTTTTTTGGATGTTTAAGTTCAGAAGTCATTGCCTTTGAACAGAACAAATAACCACAAAAAAAAAATAAATCTCAGTATTTTCACTCTGGCTGGGTTTGGAAAAATCTCAACGCCACTCAATTTTTCCAGAGAAACTTTTTTTTACATGTTCTCAACACTTATTTTTCTTACAAATGCTAGTATAGAAAGTTATAATGGACTATTATTGATAAATGTTTCACGTGCTTGCGATGCAAAACTGTTTGCCGGGTTTGAATGCTGTTTGCTTGAAACTGGCATTTATCCAAAATCAAACTAAAACTCAGCATTTACCAACTATTGTTTGTCAGTTTTATGACCGTTACTGTGTTATTTCATGCCACCTGAGAAACTGGCTTAACAGCTTAAAACTACTTTCTCCAAAACTAAGGATATACTATTTGGATTTTAAATGTGATTGAAACACGCTATTATAAAGGAAACGCAACTTTTACTTTTATTTTTTTATTAAAAGCAAGGACGTAAATGTCCCACTGTTTGTTCTAAGTAAACTTACGGAAGTTACGAAGAATAATAGCTACCTAAAGAAACTTGTAACATCTGCGTAAGACATATATTTATGTGCATCGCCACGAAGTAATCCTTACTGAGAGAATCTAGAGGTCATTTTTTAAGTTGCTGGACTGCTATTTTTCAAAATTTGTTGTGGGAAAAACAAGTTGATTAATGCATTGGCAGATCGGGGGCATTTCTCTTACAACATAATGGAGGAGAGAGTTCAGCTGATAAATACTAACATTAACATCATGACGTTTCAGTGTTTGCTTTTCAAACCGAGGAGCTCAAGTCAGGGGTCTCAAACGCGTAGGCCGTATATATTCCGCGCGGGCATTTTGTGCGGACATTTTCAAATAATTATTAACAGTTAAGTTATTTATTTTATTCGTTTACGCTGCCCAGCCGGCGAGTCAGTTAAGTGAAAGTATAACAATGTGTTCTTATTTTCTTATCTTTTTGTTGAGTTTTTTTATCATTTCAATAAAAGTTCTTATGATGAGGTCCACAAGCTACGTAAAAAATCCGAATTGGCCCTCGGAGCAAGTTGGGTTTAAGACCGCTTCCTGCTCCCATAGGCGTTGCCATTCTGCGTATTGTTGAATCACGAATTTTACAAATTTATTTTCAAAGTATTTTTTACAGTTATTTCAGGAGCAGCCCGTCTGGTCTAAAACTGCCATTCTGCACAAACTGAGTCTTCCGGGCGATTCGCTCAAGTACGTCCTTCCTTTGGTTTCATATTATTGCATGACAGGGCCTTGGCGGTCATTGTGGATTCGTTTGGGATATAATCCAAAAACCGATCCCGACGCGAGGAAATATCAGCTGATTGACTTTAGACTTCGACAAGGTAAATACAAATAAAGTTGTTTGTGAAACGTTTTAAGCTCAAAGCGAAGACTCTCATTTTCATCAAAACCTATTGATTTGCGTAGCTCATTTTTCACAGCCGCTTTCCTACCGGTAGAGTTGCGAGAACAGCAGTCATAGGTCTCGAAATACCTCACGATTTTCATCGGAAACCTCTTATAGTTGCTTAGGATCTCATACTGCGTTTGCCCTAACAATCCATGCATCAAGCTCCTTGTTTTGCTTTCCGTCAAGAGTGAATACCACTCCAAGGTAGTTCTGGACCTGTTGCAGTGTATTGCCGCTTGCCTGCCAGTGCAGCGTTAGCCGACGTCCGGGTCTTTGGAGGGAAATTTAACATCGGCTTTTAGTGCTAATTTTCATTCCAGCTTGTTCGCACGCAGCTGAAAAACGATGAAGTGAATCTTAAAGGCCCTGTTTACAAAATGAATCCAATACCAAACTACTTACAAAGAGAAAACAGTTGATCCTGCAGTTTGCAACGATGTCACCATCATCTTCTGTGACTGTCTAATGGCTAAGCCATGAAGAAAAGTGGCGACAGCGGACACACTAGTACGAGTCCAATCCCACGGCGAATGGTTATGACTTGTGATTGAAGATACAGGTGCAAACGTTTAAGCAGAAATAAAACGTCTTTAAGGCCGGTAGCAGGTGACTGTCAAAACCGGAAGCCGAAGAAACTCGAACTTTTTTCAAGGTTGAGGCAAGTGCAAACAACTTTGGCAAACTCGCAAGATTTTGCAAAAATATGTTGAAGAGTGAAAACTTGCAGTTAAAAGTTCTAGCTTTGAAACAAGCTTTCCAGAAATCGGCCAGGCTCTGCTTTCTTCACTTTACGATGAATGAGACATGCACACATATATATTCAAAGCAGCTGGGCTCCACAAAGACGGAAAAATTGAATCAGTCATCAGAATTTTTGAAAGGAAAAATCAGCCACGACGAAAACCGCACTGTGTCTCCTCCAGCTTAGGTTCATTTACCTAATACACATACCCGAGCAACTGACGAAATGAAAGCTGCTGAAATCTACGCCCGTTGTGCTTTTCACTAAGATCCCGGTGAAAGACATCAGAGCGTCCCACTCATTTCGGTAGGAACTCTTAGTCCTGCACGTTCGTGTCAGCCTTGTTACTTTATGAAAACGTAATAGTAGACAACCAGGTGATGATCGTTCCGCTCCCTTTTGACACTAATGTCTAATACTGGTTTGAACAAATCAGCTGAAACGGTGCAACAACCAATCATTGACCGTTGACGCGAGGAAATTCTGCACCAGGTGTTCTTGTGCAAATCGCTGCATTGAATGGACGTGTTCATGATGCACAGTGCATTGTAGAGATCCTCACGAAAGTTTTGAACGGACACTTCTGTCTAAACTCAAGTCGAGAGCATGACTCAGGGTTTGGTCAATCGGTCCTCGACCGATGTGTGATGAATGGCGTTGATCATTTTTTTGCATTTAATCTTTGGTAACAGCCCGGACAACAGGGCTGGACAAACTAGTCGCGACTTCTGCGAAAACAGAGGGTACCACAGGAAAGCGTTGTTGCAGGCCATTTATGTAGGAGATTGCATGCATTGTGTCTACTGCATGAGCAGACATGGCAGCAATTACTAAACCTGAAAAGGAGAGGGAGATATTATGTATTTCGCTATCACTTTTCTTGACGGGGTAAGGCGGACAGTACCTTGGTCTCCTCCGTCACATAACTTCTGGTCTGTTTTTTTTTGCTGAAACATTTCGATCATATTTATCTGAGACATTTTGGTCACTGAAATATTTCGGTGATTTGTCTCACAGTTGTCTTAAAACTCGCCCTGAAAGTGTGTTTTCGCCTATACTGTATTTTCAAACATTGTGACCGAAATGACTTAATTTTTTTCGGTCATTTCGAAAATGTTTCTATGACTGAAAAAAACAGCTTCTGGTTTTATGATCACTTCTCTGAGTTTTATTATGATTTTTTGACCCGTTCAGTATCATACAAATGGTACAATGATAAATTTAATAACGTTTACTGTACATTTTCCGCCTCTTTTTTGGTGATTATTGAGGCAATTCACCCTTTTGCAGGGCTACATACACCCCACATTCCCATCAAAGCAAAGCGGAGCACTTACGGTTACAAGCTTCCCAATTTACTGCTGAAAGTAAAGGACCCATCCTCAGACAAGGCCGTCCTCGCCGCAGTGCGACATGAATCTTCGCCGAATGACGTTACTGCTGATAAAGCTGGTGGGAAATTGGGTGAATCAGACGAGTCTTTCGACAAAGTAAGTGCATGCTGATTTACTGAAAATAAAACGACTTTCCTAAATTGTGAACAAATCAGTGCGAAACATGGTCTAGCTGAGACAATCCTGTTTAAACTGCTGTTGTTTACCTAGAACTTAACAGTTTCGTTGTTTTCCAAAGTTGACATGGGTAGGTTCAAGGGATGCCATCTTACTTCTTGCAAGTAGAGCTGCAATGGGCACGGCTAAAATTGTAAAGTTGTATGAAAATTTTCATATAAGCTCTTTCCGACACTCGGGTAACCTCTCTCAGTGCGACAGACAGACAGTGAGACATTTTTATTCAATATCTGAGAAAATCAGATATCAAGAGGAGAAGATTGACCGGAAGGTCTTCGAGTCATCCTCCCCGCGAAATACAAAGCCGAACAGCACATAGGAAGCAAGTCATATTTCACAGAATTCTGCTGCAATAAGAGTTTCGTTTCTGGTACCTCGTGTAGCTCTCATCCACATAGAACAGTAAAAGAATTACTCGCGTGGTTAATAGACTTAATACAAAGGTGCAGTTAATAATATGACCCCAATTGTTTGGTCGCAATGATTGAAAAAGCCACTTTCTGGGACATTTCGGGATCAGATCGTGTCTCGAAAAGCTGGGCGTGTGTGGACTGCGGAGGCATTTGATATCCGCAGGAGTTTCATGGGAGGATAAATTTAGGAACCATTGGTTTGAAGGTTTGTTTGGAACGTTGACGTTTTCCACTGCTGTGAGCTTTGGCACGTGACAAAGCCTTCAGTGAACAATGCAATATACAATTTTAGTTTTTGCATCGACTTTCTGTGTTTCGGTTGTAAGTTGAAAAAAAAGATAAAAGAAAAAAACTTGGCAGTGTAACAGCTGCATCTGCCTCAGTGTTCCCTCTAAGCCGAAAAAAACCGGCACTTTCGGCACTTTTTTTGGACACCAGCCGACACAAATTTTGAAAATCGGCACTTGCATTTTTTGGACGCAATTTCCTTCACTGGAGAAAATTTCACAAAACACAATTTCAATATATTTTCAAAGATGTACGGGACATATTTTCACGATTGAAGCCGTTCTCACATCACAGCATAGGAAGTTCAGACGCATTTTGGAAATTCTCCGCTTGCAAAATTTATAACGACGTTCTGGGCGCAGTTTCCCAATTTTTGCGTCTCAAAGCAAAGCTGTTTGCCATGAAGTTCAGATGCATTTTTTGTGTTATCCACCTCCAAAGTTTACAAAAATGTTTTGGGCGCATTTTCTCGATTTTCTCGATTTTTGCGTGCAAAAACGAAGCTCTTTGCAGTGAAGTCCAGACGCATTTGGAGGTTTTCACCTTAAAAGTTCAAAAAAAAAGTTCTGGGCGCATTTTCAAGATATTTGCGTCCAAAAACGAAGGTATTTCCCGTCACGTTCAGACGCATTTTGGAAGTTCTCTGCCTGCAAGTTTTACAGAAAAAGTTCTGGGCGCAATTCCACGATTTGTGCGTCCAAAAACGAAGCTGTTTGCTGTAAAGTTCAGACGCATTTTGGAAGTCCTCTGCCTGACAAGGTTTATGAAAAAAGTTGACGCATCTTCTCGATTTTTCGTCCAAAAGTGAAGCTGTTTGCCGTTGAGTTCAGACGCAGTTTGGAAGTTTTCTCCGTGCAAGCCTTATACACAAAGTTCTGGGTGCATTTTCCAATTTTTGGGTCCAAAAATGAAGCTGTTTGCTGATGAGTTCAGACGCATTTTGGAAGATTTCGCCCTGCAAGGTTTATGAAAAAAGTTCTGGGTGCATTTTCACGATTTATGTATTTGAAAACGAAGCTGTTTGCCGTGAAGTTCAGACGCATTTTGGTTGTTCTGGCGCAATTTCACGATTTATGTGTCCAAAATCGAAGCGGTTTGCGCATTGTTGGATGCTGCTGGCCGTATGTTTGGGCGCATTACAAGTTTTCATTCTGACTGAAATGTTTTTTGAGGTATTTGGGCACTCATCAATGATCTCCGCCTATAACGAAAGGCTAATCAAATTCTGCTCGGGCGCATTTTTATAAATTCATGATTGCAATAGTCTGCAGTATCCTATTTTGCACACTTTTTGCTTTCGGTGACCTCTGCCTTTTGTTATTTGGACTCATAAAAGGCAGGCTATATGAGAGTACATCCAGGCTACGTGATTTGTCAAAATGGTATATTCAGTAACAGTTCTGTGGTCGGGCACATTCTTATTTTCACTGCTTTGATGTTGTAAAGTTGTTACAACGTCCTTTGAACAGTTACACACAAGAGTTTATGATAGAGCTACAAAAATAGCTGCGTTTATGTCTGCAACATGCAGGGGATCCAAAGTTGATTTCTTTGCAGTAGTAACAGTTTTATGTAGTATTGAATGACCTAGGTCAGCGGTGGGCAATTAGCGGCTCGTGGGCCACATGTGGCTAGCCACAGCATTTTCAGTGGACCGCGGAAGCGACTAGGGAAAAAAATTTAATCAGAAAATTCCTTCCACTTAAAATAAATGTCAGTGCTGAGGCTAAACTTGAACTGAGACTTGCTTATATTTCCATTAGAAGGTACGGCTCTCTGCTGAACGCGGCCTTCTCAAAGTGGCCCCCAAGTTAAAGTAATTGTCCACCCCTGAACTAGGTGATGCATTCAGCATAACAACTATTTCAGAAGTCTTTAGAGAAGGTCTGTTTGAATATCGGTTTTATTTAGCTTTGATCAAAGCTACTGCATAAAAAGTCATTGTATATCTAATGTTTGACCATTACCTCTGCTGCATTACTTAAGATTATACAGGAACAGCAACGTGGCTGAATTGCAGTGTAGCGTTTTGGTCAAAAGAAAAACAATTCCCGCTCATGGTGGAGTGCGTTTGTGCAATGTTCAAAAACACGTTGAACTTAACAACATTCATCGCACGTAGAGGCTAGTTGTTTTCATAGAATCTTATAACAAATTTGATACAACCTAGAATTAAATCATTTGTAACAGAAGCTTTTTCTCTAACTTCTTAGATTCTATGTCGCGCATGAGCACTAAAAATCTAAGCCACCTGAAGATTTTTACGTTAAGCAATAAAACAACGAAGGTTTGTTGGTGGTTGGGTCACTGTCTAAATCTGACAAACACTTTCAACTAATTTTTGGAATTTTTTACAACTTTGCATACAGATGTAAAAAATTATTTTAAGCACACGTGTAGGCGACTGGGCGTTAGCCGTTAATTACGTAGTAGTTGTTTTTATTCTCGTGGCATAGCTAGTGGGCTAGGATTGTTTGTTTCTTCAAGGCTATTTCAGATATAGTGTTAACCAACACACTGTTAACTCAGTCATACTTCAGACAGTACGTTACAAACTATTTTCAGATTTTGGACGCAGGATTTAGCTGCTAGCCCGAAACCAATCTGTGAAAAAGAGACAAAGTAAAATTCCTTTGTTGCTTGAAAATCGTTTTTATGCTCTTTTCCGGAAATCTGTCAAATGATGTTTTTGGAGGGGTCATCAGTACATATTTTGTGTACACAGCTGTATTACATTTGCTTTATTTGAGTTTTAGATGGGGGTTGTTGGGCTAAAATGGGTTGCTGTAATGATCGCGGTACAAAAAAGGTTGAAAACTACTGGTTTAGTGCGACAGTAAGCAACGAAGAACAAAGACAAGAGCAGTCATTCAGGACCGTACACAGGACAGTCCCTGATAGAAAAGGTTCACATTTGGCTAGGAAGTTTGCATACAGCTAATTTCATTTATTGCCTCTGTGATGACTCTGTATGTTCGTTAATCAGAAAATCTTGCATGTGTACGTGTTGGAAAAAGTGAAGACCATTTTGTATTTTTTTTGGTCATTCACCAACAATGGTTGATGAAAAGTATTTTCGTTGAAAATGGACGCATTTTAGGAAAATTTACAAAGAGCACCTAAGTTTCTTTTGATCTTGACGGCACTTTTTGGACACCAGCCGACTTACAAAAATAGAGGGAACACTGCTGCCTCAATGTCACCAACTAGTGTTCGTTTCTCAAAATGTTGGATGCTGTATCATGTCGAAAGTATCCAAGGCAATATTAATCTCGTTCGTCCTTGCACGAAATCCTTGTTCTGTGTTAAATTCTTGTTCTGTGTGAAAACTTGCAAATATTCAGTTTTACAGCATTTTGCGGCTCTCAAGAATCTTCTTTCTTTTCAGGAAGCGACTTACGTGTTTCGCCCAGGACGCCTACCTGCATACAGGCAAATGTTTTATATGGTAAGCAATTCAACGGTACGCGTGTCTGCGACTTACTCAGTTATTTCGTAGTCGCAGTCAGTCGGCTTATTTAGGTAAAGTTCTGAGATCACATGTCAGTGAAACTAAACACGGAAAATCAGAGTAGGCTTCTTTATTTTGTTGTTTGCAGTGGATGCAGTATATTAAGTTTGCTTTGCGAGTTTTTGTTAGTTTCATAACCTAATCAGAAAAATATTGGAAAATGTAAATTCTGTTTTAGAGCATAAACCAGTGGTTCTCAATTTTTATCATATTTCCCCCATATAAACCCAAACATTGTCGATTCCTCCCCAACAAAATCACAAAAAATATAATTGCAAAATTTTCACACTACCTACTGTGAAGAAACAATAGACGATTATGAACCAAACAGACTTTTATGACGTCGTCCATATGCTACTTTAGTTAGTCTCTTTAGCTAGCCTCTAAATGCGTTTCCTTAGTTGGCCTCTCTCAGTGTGTACTACTTGGGTAACCTCTCTGTGTGATCGAGCCAGTTTGAGTTAGCCTTTTTATTTAATCTCTCCATCGCTTGGAGAAAGCGTTTCATTTCCGGTATCTCGTAGATATTCCCATTCAAACCAACCTCGTTTTGCAGTTTTTTGTGTTGAATAAACAACCATAAAAAACCTAAGGCTTTTTCATCCATAGCTTTTTCCTCCCCAATTCCTCCCTGGAACAAATTTCCTCACAGGAATTCAGAAATCCTCCCTTAGTAAGCAAAGTGGCACCCGTTTGATGACCACTGGCGCTTAAACTGTAAACGGATTAAATTTAAAAAAAGCAAACCTTCTTTGCTTCAGCAACGTTGCCAGTAGCCTATCGTGACAAGAATCTTTTGATCAAATAAAACATTAGGGAATGAACCATCTATTTCTGAAAACAGATGTACGTCATCTAGTGTATGATGTCATGATGTGTGCAGCTGATGACTGTAGCATCGGCTTGAAACATCGGTTTAGCACACTTGCTTGGAGCATAAAAAATTTATGCGGAAGTCGTATTGCTGCCTTTGTGTTAAATATTTTCATTGGCAAGAGTTAAGAAAGAATGGTAATAACTGCACATGGCAGAAAAGCCTACAGTACACGCAATAATGCACAATACTTGACCTCTCCCCAAAATGACGATCAGGCCAGTGAACATCGTGCGCAATATAAAATTACTGGAATGTCAAACCGGGTGGGAAAATTTTCTAAATTGAATGGGCCGGGTAGCATGTTTTTGCACTGCCTGCACTTGTTCAGACGGTTGAAAGACATGCATAACTAGGGTGCTGCATTCGTCTTCATCACTCCTCGTGCAGCCAATCGCAGTCCCGTAGAAGCGATTTATTTCATACGTGAAAACGCATCACGGTTTGCTTCAGGCGTGCAACATCCTTCTCCCGGAAGCGCAGGCTCTCATCCAGCAGGGGGCGCCCGGCGAAAATGTTTGCACCAAAGAAAACGGCTGGTTCAAGCCGGACACTGCTGCTCGCGTTCGCGATGTCATCTCGAAGGAAGTGAAAAGGTGCGATGCGTCTTTTTTTTAAAAATGATTCATCTGTTTAGAAGCGCAGTACTTAAAAATTACTCGTTTTTATATCGATGAAGTACCAGTATCCGTTTCACAGAGTGGAGCAGGTCTTGTCTCTTGGTTTTGCATGCGGGCGCAAAAGCAACCAGGTTAACGTAGTCGTTTCTGGAAGTGGTTTCTTCAGAGCAACAGTATTCGTCTGCGCACAGTAAAACCTGATGACTAGCGCAGCATGATTTACTGTTTAACTATGTGCCTTACCAGCAGAGTGTTCTGCTAAGGTTGGCTATAGTCGAATTGCAGACAACCCTGTCGACCACTTGAAAGCACTCACGAGAAGGCAAAACTAATACAGAGGAAAAGAATAAATTGATCTTGTGAAGGTGACGGTCTTAGTACCGACAGACTTAACGTTGCAGAAGTGATAGTTACAAAAATGAAGAAACTCTGCTTTGACGATGCCATGCAATACTTTAATAGGAACTGTTTTGTGTTGTTCAGTTCACAGCTAATTTATATCTATAACTAAAGAGGTGCTACTGTTTACACCATGGGTTCTTAACCGGTGGGAAAGTTCCCACTAGTGGGAAATTTCATCCATGCAGTGGGAAATTCTTTCTGATTTGGTGCAGTGAGAAATTGATTTACTCCAATACCTAAGGAAGGAAATCTGAATATTAAGTCACAAACTTATTTTTTAAAGAAACATCTACTTGTCAACTAGTGCATTGTTTTGCAATTATTGCGTTTTTAGCGTTCAACAATGTTCAAAAGTCACAATGGAATAACGACTGTTGTTGTTTAAAGGTAGCCACGGTTGCTATAGGTAGGTAGTTAGGTTAAACGTACTGCGTAGCGTAAGTACGAATGATATGTGAAAAAAGCTGACTTCAATTTATCAGCAAGGTTGAATTGAAATTATACTTTGCTGAAGATGAGGTGATGTTATGTTGTAACAAGTTAGATTAAATTTGTTTGCGGTGAAACATGACAACCTGCTTCGTAACGAATCATTATTTTTCGAAGACATGTAGTGCAAAAATGTCGGTTGCGAAGGCTAATAAGCGAAAATACAAGGAAGACTACATCAGATATGGCGTTGCTTCCCTCCAGAAAGATGGAGAATATATCCCGCAAGGGTATGTTGTATATGAAAACACTGGCTAACAACTGTTTGAAATCATTCCAACTCAAGCAGCATTTGAACAACGGTCACAAGAAGCAACCTAGCAAAATCGATTGAGCAGGCTACTTTATAGTAAGTCTAAGGAAGGTTGTCTCAAACGTGTCAGACTGGATGCAGGACGTGCATTTAAACAAGAAATTTGTCCGTTGAGGCATCCTATGTGTTTGCACTTCGCATTGCTAAAGCGAAAAAGTCATGAGACTTTGCAGAACTAGTGCAACCATGCTTCCGGAATTGTGCTAAAATAGTTTTGGACGACAGAGCTTGCAGCACGTGGAAACAAGTTTCTCCTTCTAATAACACAATCAAGATTTTTACCATTAATCCTCGAATCGAGATGTTGGTGAAGTGAAAGCAATCGCAAAAATCGCATTAAAAATTAAAAATGAGCACTTTACTTTTCTGTTTGATTGATATGATATAACTGAGTGAAACCCATGAGTAGATCCTTGTGATTGTTATATCTATTATGCGAAACCTATATACCACCGCGCTAATAGCTACTATGAGTATTGGCTAAATAGCGTTCCGTAAAACATCGTCACTAAAAATACCAGGAGGGAAATTCGAACTTGGTGATAGGCCTTAGTGTGAAACTAGACCGAAAAGGTTAAGAACCGCTGGTTTACACTTTCAGCACCTTTTTATTTTTTTGTTGCAAAAACACCCGCTTCACTTGCATAACCAAGAACCCAAAAAGCATCTTGTTTGAGCGTAAGTCATGTGACTTCATGTGTTGGCAGTGACGGCTTTCGCGATTTCGAAGCCTTCAACATTATATTTCGTGCAACCATCCGAATCGCGTGTTGCTAGGCAGCCTTGTTTTCGTCAAAGAACCTTTTAGCGAAAAACTGTGGCACAACTTTCTGCTACAATTTTCGCCAGTGGTGCAATACCAAAAACAAATAGAGAACGTTTCATGGGAGAAAGACATGCCATGCTGATGAAGATGGCTAAGAATTTCTATGTTTACTTTTAAAATTTTTACCAAAAGTGGCAACAAAAGCGCCATAATTTTGTTCACAAAATAAAATAGTGTGAGGGAACGCTATTCCCCTTTAAAATATTTGGGAGGAGGGAATTACCTCCGACCCTCACCCGCCACTGGATTTCCTACTCGCGCCACGTCATTTGCCAGTAGTTGCTGTTACTAGCGAACAAACCTTTTCACTCCCACAGAACAGTGTTACAGCTGCAAGTCTCTTCAACCGAGGATGAGAAATCGAAGCAGAAATCTCGTTCGCGCAAGCGAAGGAAAGGTTCGGCGAAAACGCCGCGGGACTCCGGCAAAGATAACGGGACGGATAGCTTCGTGGAATCTGACAACATGGAGGAGGAAAACTCTGGTACTTCTTTTTCATGATGTTTACGCCTCTACTTTGGTGCTGTCTGGTGCCTGACGAGAATTCGTTTCTGGAGTTAACGCGCGCCCTTGGGTGCCACCGAGTTTGCTTCTGGCCAGTATTTAGATACTGGGTAAACCTTAAGTAATTGATGCGGATAGTTTTCGCTCGACACACGAGTTGAATAACAATCGCGGGATCTGCTGGGTGCATTGATTGCAAGTCACGTTTGCAATCTGTCAGGGTCTATCGTGAATTACACCCTCGTTGACGTTCTGCAGCAGCGTTTTCGCGTTGCCTCCACCACCATGCCTCGAAGAGTGAAAAATTCTAACGGAGCAGGAAATTTTAACTGAGTTGCAAACGCGACGTCAGCGTCTGAATCAGCGTCAATTAGGTCTAATGCTTCAACGACTGAGCGAAATTCTATGGCTTTACGACATTGCTAAAAGGCTTCAAATGTAGTAACGCTCAACGGTTCTGGTCGACAGAAAATCGACCACACAGTTTGCTGCGTCACGGTTACAAGCTTCATTCTTTGCAATGTTTTGCAGCTCTGTCTGAGGATATCTTGTCTGACGATGAACAGGAATCGTCCGTGTCACGCCACGAAGATGACATCGACATTTTGATATCTGACGACGAAGACGAATGTGAGTGTTTTGATAAAGTTTTGTTTTGTTGGTTTGTTTTGCGGCAAAGCAGCGACAGGTCGTGACCTGGAAGTGTCGACCGCTGATGTTAAAATGATGAAAAGTCAACACGGAATGAACAAAAAACGAATTAACTGGCGGAATCTGCCAGATTAACTGGCGGAATACACCTGTCAGTTTGATTACACAAGTTCGTACAAGATCCGGTCGCATTGGACTTAGCGATGCCTGAACAGAAGCAGATGGATGGAGAAATTTTAATTCCGAGCCTGTGAAGGCATTCTCTTAAAATTTTTATAAACATGTCATTGAATAACGTGACCTGCAACCACAGCGAGCGGCACTCAAAAGTAATACTTGTGTTTTCAGGCTTTGTAACCCACAGGAACAGTTGCAGTAATTGCTGGTGTTGATATTAACTGGACTGTGAGGGAGCCGAAAAAATCGTAAGTGTCTTGCTGCGCTACAAATGCAAAGCAGGTTTGGGTTTCGCCGCAGAACAAAACTGAATACACGAGAGCAGAAAAGATAATACTTGAACGGTTGAAGGAAAGGATTTTCAATGTTGAGAAGCTTTTTAAAAAGACGAAGTTGTGGTTCTGATTGACATGGGTTAGTTTCACATTCATGTTAAAAGTTAAGAGTATCTGCTAAGGTTTTTTCAAACACTTTAGCATTTGTTTTTAGAATTTTTAGAATTTGTTTCAAAAAAACAATTTAGAATTTGTTTCTAACCTAACAATTTAGTTCAACTCGGAAGGAGGGACAGGACAGGCCCTGAGAAGGTTTTTGTGGAAAACACTAAACTTGCGAGCTAAACGCCGAAGTAGTTATGGCACAAAAGAGAGTCCATTTAAAACGTTTCATGGTGTGAGGCCTGTATACCTGTGATGAATTGCAAGGTGTCGGAGTCGGATTTTTTGTCCGACTTCGGAAGTCCAATTGGATAATTTTTTACATCACACTCCTAAGTTGGGAATTCCAATCGAAATATTAAAATTTCTTTTAAAACTTTTGTTGAAACAGATAATTCTTGCTGTGCACCACGATTTCCATTGAGCGTTTGATGCTGCAAAATTGTTGACATTCAAACTTCATTCAATTTATTTTAAGGAGTCGGAAATTTTGGAAAGTTAGGAGTCGGACATTTTACCTCCGACTCCGCAACCCTGATAAATTGTGTGGCTGAAATTCGAACGTTTTATAGACTATGGCTGTCTGTGGTAAAGCAGTTGTCATAACAATGTCTCCACAGGCAAACAAACGGTAACCTTATCGAAAATGTGAGAAGTCGTGTAGCACGCAAATTGCTCAAGCAGCCGAGAGCTTTGTTTTTCAATTCTGTAGTCTTCAATGTAACACGTCTTGCTGTCTTTTTCCTTGGTAATATTAGCAGTGTCTTGCTTTAGAAATTGTTGGTTGCTTACCCAGGTTCCTACTTGCTGTAATATTCGGCGAAGAAATTTGATTTAAAGTTGCAATATTCACAAGTGAACACCGAAGCAGGTTATTTTTGTCTTGATTGTGAAGAGTGGTCCTACGTAATTGTTTCTCTTACTAAATTCACTTCTGCGAGGATAGAATAAAAATACAGTTGTAACTCCAATATGAGAATATGAAAGGTTTATCGACAGCAGGTCGGTCGCGCAGGCGCTTGTAACCTTAAGTTTATTTTTCGACTTAAGATGCGTTGAAGTTTAATGTTATTCTTATGCTTATTTTCCTTGTGTTAACACTACAGTCCATGGCTCACTTTGCCAAACCCTTGAGCCAGTGGTGTAGGAGGTGGGGTGCAGGGGCGCAGGCGCACCTCCAAAAGTTTTGATATGTTGAAAATCCGGGCAAAAATGGCGACCAATGTTCACAAAATGGCGCCCAACGTATGCAGAAAAACACGTGAAGACCCTTTTCGGGAGGTCATACCAAAAAAAGGTCTTCATTATTTTTGTGGGAGAAAATCTGTAGAAAAAGTCGCACAAAAACTTTTTGGGCAAGTTTGGGAAAATTAGGGCAAAAATCCTTCGCACCCCCAAACATTTGCCTGCTGTACACCTACTGTATGCCTTGAGCTATATAACCGTGTCTCTTAAACATCCTGTTTCCTGCTGAAAGCATGGCGTTGTTGCTCTCTGTTACTGAGTTCAAAATGTTTAGAGGCCTCTTACCAGTCAAGCGTGACGCCGGTTTGGAGCTGTCGCGTATTTAAATGAAAGATATATGCGGTGTCAGTTGTAAGCCCGTGTATGATCTACAATGATTCTTGGCCCACTTGGTCTATTCGCAACCGCTGCCGTAGACGGTTGAACGTGTACCTAGGAGTTAATTTCGAAGTATTCTCACATCACAGTTGACAAAGAGGACCCGAATGAAATCAGCAACGCCGAGTGGTTCGACGACGAAGACTTCGACGAGGAAAGTCAGGCCCTGGGCGCCGCGTCTCTCTTCGCTGACGTCGATGATGACGTAGCTGGAGAGTGACGTGGTGCTGTCGGGAGGCGGTTAAACGGTGAAGATCGGCGTTTAAAGGCGCACGAGTGTTCATCGCCGCATTGGCGATTACGCGGGTTGATCAAGTCAGGTGTTGTCAGAAATCAGGAGAACGGAAGAGACGGAAACGTGGACATCCTGCCAATCAGAACAAAGTAAATCGCGCCCGGGTATGTTTCAGCAGCGAAAATCGTGTTCTTGTGAACTGCTTGCTTTTAAATTGCTTCGCTGTTGTACGTCATTCTTGTGCGATTCTTGCAATAAAGTTTTTTTGTTTGTATACGATCGTGCTTCGTAGGATCAAAGACGGTTGGCAGCAGACGCTGGTGGGCGTTACAGGCCTGTAACCAGGTTTTGAGGTTTGGGGGCGAAATACATTTTTAGGGGGGCAAGATTTTTGCTTTTATATGTTAAACAAACTGTATAAAATAATTTCCGGGCACACCAAACCCCCGTTGCTACGGGCCTGAGGTGTACAGTCTCGACTGAACAAGTTTTCAAAACCCTTTTGAGAAAACAATGGCAACCAGATAGTAAAGGCACTTGAGTAATTTTCTGGCGTTTTGCGAATCGCACTCGAGGCAAATAATTCTCAAGCGACAGTAGTTTTTCAAGACGCTAAACAATGTCAGTACTACAAGGGTGGTGTGAACACTGATTGCAAAGCCTAACGTGGAGCATGTTTTCCGTTGGCAAGGTCGTATGCATGCAAATGAAGCATGTTTCGAGATGTCGAAACCATATCGGAGAATACAGGAAGGGTTTTACCGTTGCTGTTTTTTTACCAAGAAACCGTAGTTCATCACAGGGTTGTGGAGTCGGAGGTTTTTGGTCGGAGTCGGATTTTTTTGTCCGACTCTGGATGTCCAATGGGATCATTTCTACATCACACTTCAAAATAGGAAATTCCTGTTGAAATGGTACAATTTCTTTTGAAACTTTGGTGGAAACAGATTTATTGCTGCAAGGCCGCAACCAGCGAAAAATTTCGGGGGCAGAAATCACTTTGGCAATGATGATGACGTCACCGATGTGCCGTCAACCATGATGCGACCTTTTTGCTATGATCAGCTTACCAAGAAAATGATGATGAGTTCAGAAAATCGCAAGTTCCTTCATGATTATTACCAATCCCACATACTGTATCATCAAAGGTTTTTTGTTAATATTTTAGCAGTAGTCTTTTTGAAGTTTTCAGATGTAAAACCAATAACTCAATCAATCTTTGACATTAAATCACAACACCCTTAAATCACAAATGATGACATGCAGAAGAAATTGATCTAACCTGGGACGGTCGGACTCTGGCTTCAGCCAATGACTATCAAGATCGGCCAGGAGTGTGGTTCAAGGTTCAGGCTACTGTGATTCAGCGGCTGCTTGGTAACTGATGGCGGTTAAGCCTTCGGTTACGAAAATGATCTTTGTATACGCGGGCACGAATAAGACAAAAACCAATGATTTTACGGTTATGCGGACGATACGATCGGACATGGAAACGAAGGCCGAATTTCGAGAACGTGGGTTAGAATTGCTTACGTGAACCCGCAGTAAGCGACGAAGCGTGAAGGACACGTAAGAAATGAAATTAACTTACGGGCGATCTTGTGAGTAAGCTGGATAGCGATCACAGTGTTGCTTTAAATCAGCCATGTCCAACCCAAATGGCTTACTGAGCCAAAAATTATGTCACTGTCTTAACCAGGGCCGCACCTTGAATAACATATTAATGAGGGCCGCGCATTGAATGGCTTACTTTGATCTTAACAAACTAAATTTAATTTAGCTTATACTAATGTAATGAAAGCCTTGGAATCCTAAATGCAATGGGGCAGACGATAAAGTGGCACTGAGGACCACCTGCATCAAAAATGTCAAATTTAAGATAATCAAAAAGGACAGGTCGTCAGTATTTAGGATACTTTTACTGTAGGGAAAACCTTAACTGGGCCGCGGGAAACCTTCGACTGGGCCGCATGCGGGCCGCGGGTTGGACATAGCTGCTTTAAATCTTTTTATGATTTGAGTGGTAGGACAGCTGACGACTGGTTCGGAATCGACAAAGAACAGAAGCTCACCAAATCCTTTCACACGTAGTTGATAACAAGAGTGGTACAAATGAATGGTTTGCGAGCGTGTGCGGTTAATACGCATAGTTTTATATGGGCTTCACTTTTGAGAATTTATATAGAGAAACTGAAATAACTCTTGGGTAAAGTAACGTCATAAATCCTCTACGTACCACCACTGAAAAAATCGCAACACGCAAATGTGATCGCGTTTTCACGAAGAGACAGGTCCTTGTAAAAAAAAGAGCGAAACAACTTCAAGGAAACATTTGGACTGGAACAAGTAACACTAATTACAATAACTTTACGAAGCTGTTTTCCCAGAGTGGTGTTTCAAGGATCAACTGCGCGTTATGTACTCATAAAAAAAGAAACCGTATTGTAATAGAAATTGACTGCGCTATGCAATGGAAATTTATCTAAACTAAACTCTGATTATGAAAGTGTTACTCCTTTTTTTCATTTTGGTATTTACCTTACTAAAGCAGAAAATCTAGCTTTCTCCTTTCCTTAGCAAGTTCATCTAACGCGGCTTCTGGATTTGGCACCTGAGCACGGTGGAGTTGCATCTGTGCCAATCCAGAAAGCCGCTCTTCTCCCATAATGTTTCGGAGGTATGTTTTTAAGCGTTTAAGACAGCTAAATGGACGTTCTGCAGATGCGGTTGTAAAGGGCAAAGTAGCCAATATTAGAGTAAAGTGTGAATGTTCGGATAAAACTCCTTTTGCGCTTTAATCTCTTTCAAGGTTTGAACTACACTTCCGAGCCTGTTGCTTTCATGTGTGCACTTTGACTACATTTTTCCTGTCATGCATTCCCTGCGTTTGTACTTTTGAATAGTAATTCAGTAAGCAAGACTGCTTGCTCAAACTCGCCATAACCAAGTAATGCTGACATACGCTTCTATGCCAGGGGTCGGGAACCTATGGCTCGCGAGCTAGATGTGGTTCTTTTGATGACGGCATCTGGCTCGCTTGGCATTTTCTTAACACGATTGTTACGAATGAAACTTTTTCTGTAATTTTTCATCTACCAGACTACAAAGCCATCAGCAACACCATGCAGCACCAGAAGTCGCATTAACAGTAAGAAGCATGTTATTAAAGAGAAAATTCAGACATTTATCATTGTTTAAAATTGTTGGTTTGGTTAAAAATGCACACGTTAGTTAGTAAATTAGCTGCGTTAAATGTTGAAAAACATAGGTGTACGAGCAGGCAAATTTTGGGGGGTGCGAAGGATTTTTGCCCAAATTTCACCAAACTTGCCCGAAAAACACTCCAAAGAAAATGACCTCCAAAAAGAAACGTTTACACTTTGATTTTGAGTGCAATTTTTGCAAAATCAAAGCACATACAGCGATTTTGCGAAGGTATTCACACATTTTGCCCAAATTTCTCCAAATATTTTGCCCGGCTTTTCACCAAATCAAAAGTTTTGGGGGTGCGCTTGCACCCCGCCTCCTACACCAGTGTTGAAAAATATTATATTGGCTGTCACGGAAGTACAATTAAAATATGAAGGTTTCATGGCTCTCTTAGCCAAAAAGGTTCCCGATCAGTCCCGTCGCCACGGGGGGCTTTGGTGGGCTTATCCCCCCCAAACAAAGCTACAAGCCCCTAAATTGAAACGTGAAACACTATAAATAAGGGGAGTTTTGGTTAATTTTATAATGTCAAGCCCCCCCAAGCAAACGCAAACCCACCCCGCAGAACTGCAAAGCCCCTCTATCGAAAACTTTCTGGCGACGGTTCTGTTCCCGACCACTGTTCGATGCGAATCATAAAAATGTTGACTGAAAATCACGCTGTTGCAGTAGCCTATGGACTCCTCCTGTGTGATGTCACATTCACGATCACAACGTCTCTTTCATAAAATGGATGGTTTCACCTCACAACTAGCGCCTTAAAGCTTGTCTACGGTTCTGTGTTGGGAGTTTCCGTAAACACGGTATATTGGTATATAGATTTTGTTTTATCCTACATGACGCAGCATAAACGCATGCAAAAAAATTTCATGAGAGAAGTTAACGTAGATGTAACGCAGTCTCGAGAAATAACGTGCAGTACGTGAAAGCTATCATGTTTGTAAAGATTTCGGGGGGGGGCAATTGCCCGGTTTGCCAGTTCCTGGTTGCGGCCCTGCTTGCTGTGTACCACGATTTCCAATGATTTTAACAGCCAAATTTCATTAATTTCATTCCCTTTATGTTAAGGAGTCGGAAATTTCGGAAAGTCGGAGTCGGATATTTTACCTCCGACTCCGCAACCCTGGTTTATCAGGTAATGTAAAACATTCTTGTTAGAATTATATGATAATGACACAGAGCGTTTAACAGCCACAAAATAAGAGTTAGCGCTTGGTGATCGTCTGGCGTCTCCATGGACAAATTCTACAGTTTACTTTAACATTTTCCGCAATGCCTTGGTAATCCATACCTGGAAAATTATTTCGCTTGCAACCATGAACTATTCGACTAATTCAATTCATAGGTGTAGGAGCAGGCAAATTTTTGGGGGTGCAAAGGAATTTTGCCCGGATTCTCCCAAACTTGCCCGAAAAATACTTTAGAGTAAGTGACCTCCAAAAAAAAAGTTTTACACGTCAATTCGGGCTGATTTTC